>Ga0335078_10001438_pt1 | contig 35915 bp, 27 predicted proteins | sample Lox_Sample_32_FD_206711 | JGI IMG/M metagenome (GOLD analysis project Ga0335078, IMG submission 206711) | Soil microbial communities from Loxahatchee National Wildlife Refuge, Florida, United States - Lox_Sample_3.2 | ecosystem: Environmental > Terrestrial > Soil > Wetlands | place: USA...
GGCGTCGAGGTCAGCGTCGTAGCGGCGGAGCACTTCCGGGTCGGCGTTGGCGGCCAGCACCGCGCGGATAGCCGACGGCGTACAGGCGGGACGGTCGAGGACTTGAGGCTTCCTGGCGTCCGGCGCACTCATCGCACCTCCCCGGAGGATCGGCGTTGAGGCCCAGCATAGGCGCGCCCGCCGACAGTGGGCATGATCGTGGTGATGCGTGCCCGCCATCTCGCCCGTCTGCTCCCGCCCCAAGATCGTTCACACAGCAACTGCTTGTAGCTATTTCGCTCGCTGGCGACGCGGGACTTTGCTGGTGTGCACAGCGCTGGGGCCGTTGTGCCTCCTAAGCAGTAGGTCGCGCGTTCGAGTCGCGCTCGGGGCGCTCACCTTGCATCGCAGGTCAGACATGGCGGGCGCGGTTAGCCGTGGAGGGCAACTGCGGTCTGTCATCAGCCATGGCGTCAGCAACCGGCAATACTCACGTTCTCGGCGAAGCCGCTATCCCGGTCAGCCTGGATGGTGCTTGGGAGCAGACCCGTACCGGCTGGTCGCGGGTCAGGGCGCAGAAGTCTGCGACCAGGTAGCCGGCGGCCGCTTCAGCATGACGCGAGACTGGGTCGGTGCCCGAGGACATGATGCTGGCGGCTGCTTTAAAGCTCATCCGCGAGATGGCGCTGGCGTCGTACTGGGCGGTGGTGAGGAGGAATTTTCCGCCCATGTAGGCGAAAGGGAGGGACGTGTTTATGGTCGTGTAGGGGGCGCGGTCCCAGGTCTTCATGATGGTCATTTCCTGGATGCTAGGGGGCTGGAGAAGAGGGTATTCCCCGCCCCCGACGTCGGTATTGGTCTCCAATTCGTCCGTGACCAGGGTTAGGTACTTGCTTGAGTAGGTGGCACCGTAGAAGGAAAATGTCGGGATTCTCGGGCGGGCTGCTGTCGCCGATGAGGTAGTGCCCTTCAGGGTGGTGAACGTGCCGAATTTCGACAGGGCCATCACCAGCGCCCACCGTTCGGCGGCGCACTTGGACCAGTACTCGGCGCAGATGAACATGATCTCAGTTCGGCCGCCCGAGCCGAGCTTCGGCGCTGAAGGCGGCAGTTTCTCGGGGGAGGTGACCTGGCCGCGGTCCAGTTGCGCCCGGGCGTTGGCGATGAGCGCGCTGACGGGTACTCCCTCCACACGTGAGACCGCGCCCGTGGGCAGCTGGTAGGTGCCAGTGGCGGACGGCGGCCGGAAGGAGGCGCCTTCGGCCGGGGCGGGCTCGGGGCGTCCTCTGCCGCCCAGGTTGCTGGCGAGCGCGATGGCGGCGATCACCACGGCGGCCAGGCCGACCGCCGCCGCATAGATGCCGCGCCGCCGCCTGGGCGGGCTCGTCACCGGACGTGGCGGGATCTTGCGCCGGGCGCCGAAGCCGTTCTCCACCCGGTCATCTCCGTTCTTCCTAAAGATGAGGGCTGCATACCCCCCGAGGAGGTTGCCCCATCAGGTTGCTGAAATGTGCCGAACTTCGAAAGCACCGTCACCAGCGCCCGGCACCGGTGCAAGCGAGCATGGTCTCGCGTGGCCACTCGGGCTGAGCAGCGGAGCTTGCACGGCAGTTCCAAGCTGCGGCACTGTCGCTGCGCCGCCGTGGGCTGCTTTCATCTTCACTTCGGAGTGGCCGTCCTGTAAGTAGGACCTGATTCGGCGCCCCGTTCCCCTCACAGGATTAAGACTTGAGCAGCAAACACCCGAGGTCAGTAAGGAGCTCCGGGGTACTCGCATTCCATGGCGCCATTCCACCAGTTGGTGATACCACGGGTGTCTGAATTACTTCCATATGTGCTGCAGCCGGGGCCGTCCCCACCATAATCAACGTTACCGCCGGCGAAGAGATTCATGCGCTCGTACAATCCGGTGACACCCGAGAAAGTGAAATTATCCCCTATGTTTAGAGCTCCTGTGCCATTCCCTCCGCCGACCCCGCACCAGGTAATTTTCACACTTCCGGAGATTATGTGGCAGTACACACTACCATTGATCCATACTTGGCTTTGGCTGTAGGTGGAGTGGGCTCCCAATTCGAAGCAATCGTGGTTGCCCGACCCTGCCACCGTTGCGCATCGGTTGATGTAACTCCAGGTGTATGTCGTTGCGGCGTTCGCCGAGCCCGCGGCGAGTGGTGACGCGAGCAGCCCCATGGCTACGGCCGCCGCAGCAACGACCGGCTTGATTCTCCTCATTCTTTCCCGTTCCTTCCTGCCGGGGACATCACCCGGCACCTGGGCCCACTGGGGGCGATGGACACTGCGGTTCTGCCACCTGAGTCTGACGAGTGAGCCGGGAAGGGCCAGGACCTCTCACGGGAAGGAAGTCCGGAAATAGCGGGCTGCGAATCCGTCCGCGGGCATGGGCTTCGGGGCGTCCGCCCCACCACCCCCGCAGCTCTGGTCCATGCGGACCTTGCCCGTGTGATCGCGACTGCACTTCATACCTGGCATTCCGTTCTCGCAGTGGCCGACCCTGCCCGCTCCGGTGCAATGGAGCGAACCTGCCACCTCAGGCGGGGGACTCGCATACCGGGGTTCCCTGATCATTCCCCCACTGGTAGATACCGTTGCCTGCTGAATTGCTGCCCCATGTCTCGCAGCCGGCCCCGCCGGCAAACATGTCCATGCGTTCGTAGTACGACCCAGTGGCATGCGGGAAGGTGAAGTTGTCCCCAATATTCAGGGCCCCTGTGCCGTTTCCTCCGCCGACCCCGCACCAGGTGATTGTCACGCTCCCGCGGTACGGGTGGCAGAATACGCTACCGTTGACCCATACTTGGCTCTGGCTGTAGGTGGAGTGAGCACCCAATTGGAAGCAATCAGTCTGAAGATTTCCGCTGTTGGGCCCGACCCTTGCGCATCTGTCGATGTAACTAATGGTGTATGTGTTGGCGTTCGCTGTGCCCACGGCAAGTAGTGGTGCCAGCATCCCCGCGGCTACGGCCGCCGCAGCAACGGCCGACTTGCTCTTTCTCATTCCCTGGCGTTCCTTTCTGCCGGGAACGTCACCCGGCACCTGGGCTGCGTACCATGAACCGCAGCAGCACTGGCAGGCACACATGGCGCGACCGCCACTGCACCGGCGACCGCGAGGCTCGCGAACGCGGACTTCACCGGAGACCTCACAGGCCTCCGCTCTGCTCGGCACCATGCTGAGCACGGCGCAATGGGACGGGTAGCCGATCGCTGACTGTGGGTCAGGTCAACGGTCGGGCTAAACGTAAGGCCGCATATGAGTGGCAGCAAGGAATTCTGACCGGCAATCTGAGCGGCAATTTCAGCGCCGCCGCCGACGTGGCCGAAATCTACACCGCGGCTCCCGCTGGCCCTTCGAGTCCTGGGACCGGGTTCCTGCCCGGGCACACCAAGAGCTAGTCAACCCCGAGGGTGGGGACCTTTCCTGGCCGCCAGCGTCGACCGCGAACTGACTATTGACATCTGGTCTTTCACGGCTACGGGTACGTCGTGTCGCGCTGTATCAGCTGCCCTTGTCGCTCTGAAAGCGGCCTGGCGGCGTGGCCGGGGCACCAGTGCATTTTTGCAAACTGCCGGTCAGATTGCCGGTCAGATTGCCTGGCCTGGTCTGCCACGGAGGCTAAGTCTTGGGATGCCGCCGTTCGATGTCGTTGATTTCGGCAGCCTCAGCTGCGATGGCCTACAGCAGACGGTCCTCATGAACAACTACTGGACGAACTACAATGAGCAGCGCTCCTTCGTCTCCGGCGGAAACCCGGAACGAACGTGTATGCCGGGGCGACAGGTTCAGGCACCTGCCGGGGAGGTCCAGGCGGGCACTGGCCGACGCCGGCCAGCCCTTAGCCTCTTGCCGGAATGGTGGTCGAGTGCCGGATCGGCCCGGTAGGTGGTGACGTGGCCGTCAGCATTGCTGGCCAGGCGTGGGGCGGCCAGCGCATGGACCGTCGAGGTGTGATGGATCTCGATGAACCGGCGGTGGCGGTACGCCGCCACCCCCAGGCCCTCGCCCGAAATTTCGCACGCCGAAGGCACCCGCCAGGCTAGCGGCCTGAGATCACCCAGGCCGGCCTGGCGGGCGGGCAGAGAAGGGTTCAGCGATCCAGCACCCAGTCATCGCCCTTGAAGCCCAGATGCGGTCTCAGGCGCAGCTGCCGAGGATGCCAGCGCCGTGAGCTGAGCGCGGACCTGTCCGGCCTCGGGGGCGCCGAGACCACCGTAGAGGAGGAGAGCCTGCTGCCAGTGGCTACGGGCCTGTCCGGAGTCGCCGGATGCGCGGTAACTGCGGGCGAGGCCGTTGTGGGCTTGGGCCTGCCCGTATGTGTTGCCGATTTGGGTGGCCAGGCGCAGCGCCGCGGCGTAATGCTTTAGAGCATCGGCGGCCATGGACATGGCCTGAAGGGCTTCGCCGAGGCCATTGAGTGCGGTTACCTCACTGTATCTGTCGCCGATCTTTCGGCACAGCGTCAGAGACCGCTGACAGTTGTCAAGAGCCTGCTCGTAACAATGCTGCTGAAGGTCCACCTCTCCAAGGGTGGCGAGAAGGTGGGCTTGAACGAGCCTGTCCCCGGACTGGTGGCACAGGCCCAGCGCATGCTCAATGTGGCCGCGGGCCCGCTGGTGCTGACCTCCTCGCACCTCAGCGAGGCCTAGGTTGTTCAGGATGGTAAGTTCGCCAGGACGATCCTGCGCTTCGCGTACTAATGCCAGTGCATGGTGAAGGTGAACCGTGGCCTGCTGATACCGGCCCTGGAAGAGGTCGATTATTCCGAAGTTATTCAGGGCACGTGCTTGACCGGGTTGGTCTCCGGTTTCTTGGAACAAGACCAGGGCTTCCCGGAAACGCTCAGCAGCCTGGTCATAATTGCCTTGCCTGCCATCGCTTATGCCGAGATTGGTCTGAGCGCGGCCCTGACCGTTCAAGTCGCCGCTCTCCTGGAATAGAGCCAAGGCCTGTTTGAGATGTTCGACAGCCTGCTGGTAACGGCCCTGCAACCAGCACATGCGGCCGAGGTTGTCCAGTGCGGCTGCCTCCGCGCCACGGTCTCCGGTAAGCTGGGCTGCGCGCTGGGCACAAGTGTGAATGACAATTGCCTCCGGAAAGTAGCCGCCACTTTCCAGGTACTGGCGAAGATTGCCGGCTAGGCCGGTTGCGTGGCCAGGCCATCCGTTATCGGCGGTGTACGCGATGGCTGCGGCGAGGCAGGCCCTTTCGGTATTCAGCCAGGCCAGGGCCGCAGGTCGATCGGTCAGCGCCAGACCGGCTGTCGGTGCTGGCAGGTGGGCCTGGCCGTTGCCCGTTACGGGAAAAATGATGCAGTTCGCGGTGGTGGCGCTGTGCAGGTAATAGTCGAGCAGGCGCGTTAATGCTGCCCTTCCCTCCGCTTCACCGTCGTGGCCAGCGGCGAGTTCGCGAGCATAGCTGCGGAGCAGGTCATGCATGCTGTACCGGCCCGGCCCGGTGGCGTGAATCAGGCACGCGCGGGCCAGCACGCCGAGCAAGTCATTGGCTTGCCCGGCGGTCATGCCGGTCAGCGCGGCGACCGCATAATGGTCGAAATCGGGACCGGGATGCAGGCCTGTCAACCGGAACCCCTGGGCTGCTCCGGGGGCCAGGTGCTGATACGACCAGGAGAACACGGCGCGCACGGCCGTGCGGGAGTCTCCGCCCGCATCCAGCAGGTCCAGCCGCCGCTGATCCGTCAGCTCACCCGCCAGATGGGCAAGCGTAGCGGCTGGGCGCGCCGCGGCGAGCTCAGCCGCGACACGCAGCGCCAGCGGGAGCCGCGCGCAGTGCGCGGCCAGCAGGGCGGCTGCCTCAGGGTCAGCGTCAACCCGGCCGCCGATCAATTCCCGCAGCAGGCCGACAGCGTCAGCCAGGGGCAGCAGGTCTAGGTCCAGCCGCTCTGCGCCGTCGCGGGCCACCAGTCCGGCCAGCGCGTCACGACTGGTCACCAGGGCTAGGCAGCTCGCGGTGCCAGGCAGCAGCGGCCGGGCCTGCTCGACCGACCCGGCATTGTCGATCACGACCAGTATCCGCCTCGGCGCCATGAGCGTGCGGTACTGCGCCGCACGCTCGTCGGGCTCAGCTGGGATCTGCGGGCCGGGCACACCAAGAGCGCGCAAGAACCCGGTCAGCGCGTCGGCGGGCGCCACCGGCTTCCCGGAAGGGTCGTAGCCGCGCAAGTTCACATACAACTGCCCGTCCGGGAACCGATCCGCGACGTGGTGCGCCCAGCGCACTGCCAGAGCGGTCTTCCCTACTCCGGCGGTCCCCGCGATCGCCGAGATCACCAGGGCTCCCGGCATTTCAGCCGCCTGATCGAGCAGCCGAGTGAGCGACTCCAGCTCAGCGTGCCGCCCCACGAAATGCCGGGTCGCCTGAGGAAGCTGCCGCGGTATCAGCGCCGGGCCGGGAGCGCCCGGGATCTGTGGTACCGCAGACGACGCCAGCGGCGATCCAGCGGCATGGGCGTCGAGCTGTTCCTGAAGACCTGATCCCGCGTTCCTGATCGACCGGTGCCGGACGAGCAGGTCACTGCCCGTCGTCTCGGTCAGGCCGAGAGCATCCATCATCCGCTGGACAGACTTCGGGTGAGGCTTCCGGGTCCGGTTGCGTTCCAGGTTGCTGATCGTCCGTACGCTCAGCCCTGAGCGATCTGCCAGTTCCTCTTGCGTCAGCCCCGCAGCCTCGCGCTGCTGCCGCAGCCACCATCCGAGCAGGTTCCGATCATCACGCCCCTCGGTCATGGCACTCCAGGATCCCAGCTGAAGCGTCAGCCTACGCAGCCGCCGTTCTCACCTTTTCACGGTGCTTCCGCAGTTACGACCCCTAGCGATCCGGAATCCATAACCTTGATGCCTGCTGACTGGTGCCCCGCTGCCGTGGACAGATGATCATCCGTGCTGGGAACAAGAGCAGCTGCGAAAGCCTGAGGGTCGGCCCGGGCAGGCAATGAGCGGTGGCTACTGGGCGAATTCCCAGTTAGCCGCCGAAGTCGATGGTGGTGTGGGGTTGGCGGAGCGTGGCGCGGACCTGGACGGCGTGAGGGTGGCGGAGGTCGTCGAAGATGGCCAGGGCCTGCTGCCGGACGTCGCAGGCGGCCTGGTGCTGCCCGGCGGCGTAGTGGGCGTCGCCGAGATGGGCCAGGGTGCGGCCCTGGAAGTAGCGGCTGCCTAGCTCGCGGTAGAGATTGAGGGCGCGGTTGTAGCACGTGATGGCCTGAGCGTGGTCGCCGAGGTGGCTGTGGGCGTAGCCAAGGCTGTCCCAGGTGATGGCCTGGCTATGACGGTCACCTAGGTCGCGGAAGAGGTCGAGGGCCTGCTGGCAGCTGGCGAGAGCGCGCTGGTAGTTCCCGAGGTGGGCGCTCTGCCAGCCGAGCGAGTTAAGCGCGGTCGCCTCCACTCCGCTGCGGTCGGCCGCGCGGGACAGGCACAGGGCCTGCTGGGTGTGATCGAGAGCCTCCTGGTAACGGCCCTGTTTCTCGTAGGACCAGGCGGCATCACTGTGCGCACGGGCCTGGCCCATATGGTCACCGAGCCCGGAGTAAAGGCGCAGGGCCTGCTTGAACTGGTCACGGCCGTCTTGGTGGGAACCCAGCATGACGCAGACGTGGCCGAGCCCGCGGTGGGAATGAGCCTGCGCGGCTTTGTCGCCGAGGCGCTGGGCGGCGGCCACGGCAGTGCGCTGAATGGCTTCCCAGTCGTGCCAGTGAGCCCCCCGGTCCAGAAAGGTCGCTAGGGCCCAGGGGAGTTGCCAGGCGTGGGTGTCGAAGCCTTGGCGGGCAGCGAGTGCGACCGCCGCGAGCAAGACCGCGTGCTCGGCCTCGAACCATGCCATCGCCTGCGCATAGTCAGCGAAGGCCTCGGGGGTAGTACCGGGCTCGGGCGGCTCCTGGCTGATCAGGTGACGCTGGGGGTTCAGCAGCTGGTCAGCAGCGGTGGCGGTATACACGTAGTGATCCAGGACCCGGCAGATGGCGTCCCGCGGCCCAGCGCCGGGGTCGAGCGCGTGGGCTTGCTCGGCGGCGTAGGTGCGGAGCAAATCGTGGAAGGCGTACCTGCCCGGAGCGTGCTCGGTGATCAGGCAGGCAGCGGCGAGCTGGTCAAGCAGTCCGCGTGCCTGTGCGAGGTCCAGGCCGGCGAGGCTAGCGGCGGCCGGCGCACTGATGTCCGGGCCCGAGTGCACGCCCAGCAGCCGGAACAGTTCCGCCGCCGGGGCGGCCAGGCTCCGATATGACCAGGAGAACACAGCCCGGACGCTGGCTGTTTCCTCCCCGGCGTCGAGGGCATCCAGCCGGCCGTGCTCGTCACGCAGCCCCGCCACCAGAACAGTAAGCCGGAACCCGGGGCGGGCCGCGGCGCGGGCGGCGGTGATCGCCAAGGCCAGCGGCAGCCCCCCGCACAGGCCGGCCAGCTCCCCCGCGGCTTCCGGCTCGGTGTCGACCCGGTCCACGCCGAGACGGCGGGCCAGCAGCTCGGTCGCCTCATCGCCGGTGAGCATGTCCAGGTTCACCAGCCGGGCACCCTCGGTCGCGGCCAGTCCGACCAGCTGGCTACGGCTGGTCACCACCACCACGGACCCCGAGGCGCCGGGCAGCAGCGGGCGCACCTGCGCGGCATCGCGGGCGTTGTCCAGCACGATCAGCATCCGCCGCCCAGCCAGCAGGCTGCGGTACAGCCCAGCCTGTTCTGCAGGCCCCGCCGGGATCCGATCGGCTGGGACCTGGAAGGCGTTAAGGAACGCCCGGATTACCTCACCAGGGGCAGCCGGCGTCCCGGCAGGATCAAAGCCACGCAGGTTCGCATACAGCTGCCCGTCGGGGAAGCGGTCAGCCACCTGATGCGCCCAGTGCACCGCCAGCGCGGTTTTGCCGACCCCGGCGATCCCGCCGATCGCTGAGATGATTACCGCCTCGCCGTTCCGGTCCCGCGATCCGGGCGCCTGCTCGAGCAAGCCGTCCAGGACCTTCAGCTCGGCGGCCCTGCCAACGAAGTGCCCGACCGCCGCTGGTAGCTGCCGCGGCTGGAACGCCGGGGTATTGCCGGCCTGCTCCTGTTCTATATCTGGTGGTGCCTGCGATCCAGGTGTACGGTGATCGGCCTGCTGCGGCAGGCCTGTTTCGCCGTCTTGGGTGGCGCGGTACCGGGCAATCAGGTCACTGCCTGCCGTCTCGGCCAGGCCTAAAGTACCGGTCACACGGCGGACTGACCGGGGGTGCGGTTTCTGGGTCCGGCCGCATTCCAGGTTGCTGATCGTCCGTACGCTCAGCCCTGACCGACCCGCCAGTTCCTCCTGCGTCAGGCCCGCAGCATGCCGCTGCCGCCGCAGCCACGAGCCGGGCGGTTCTCGATCACCAAGTCCCTCGGTCATGGCACTCCTGGCTCCCGGCCGAAGCATGAGGCTACGCTGCTGTCAACGTAGACCTTTTCACGCCGATTTCACAGGTAAGACGGCCCGGTGCCGGCGGATGTCCAGAGCTGGGATGCGCCGGTGGTCCGCATCTCTGACCGTGCGCTGGCACTACCAACCGCGCGGCGGCGGCCGGGCCGGCCGGCGATCACGCGCACCCTGTCGCGCTGCCCAGGATGCCGATAGGTTGAAACCGGGTTTGTAATTCACCACCGTGCAGCGCCGTTCAGGCGCGCTGGGCCCCGGGATCGCGCCTCCCGGAGGATTGACGTTGAGGCCAGCACAGGCGGTCACCGGCACGGCGCCCGGAGGTGGGGATGCGCTAGCCAGCCCGCCTGTCTGCCGCTCGCCTCAAGATCGTTCAGACAGCAAACTGCCTGCAGCTATTTCGCTCGCTGGTGACGTGCGTCTTTGCTGGTGTGCACGGCGCTGGGGCGGTTATGCCTCCTAAGCGGTGGGTCGCGCGTCCGAGTCGCGCTCGGGGCGCCAGCTGGGGAACCGTCCTCCCAGCCACGTGCACGGCGCTAGCGGGCTCACTGCTTGTGCCTGGCTGGGCCGTCAGGGACGTCGTCCTGAGCCGCCCCAGCCACTGGATGCGCACGAGGAGTACGAGTTCCCGGCATCCCCAGGTCAGGCCCAGCCTCCCGGCTCGCCGATCGCCACCACGAGCAGGAAAGAAGCCCGTCGGGCTGCCAGTCGCGCCAGCACGAGGTGCCGGAGCTGGCTGCTCTGGCGCATAGGTGAGCACAGCGGCGAGGTGCGAGCCGGGCCACAGGCGAGGACGAGCCGGCCGCTTGTGCCTGCGGGCCGGGCCAGCGTGGCTCCCGCTCTGGCAGGCGTCCCAGGGACCACCGGTTACCGAGCCCGGGGGGCCGTACGCGTCCTGACTAGAGGGTGCGGCTTTGGCCGGTTAGGAGGACGGGGCCGTGCTGGGCGCCGTCGCCCGCCGACTCGGCGGTGATCACCATGGTGGGGAAGTCGCGAGGGTCGACCCCGGTCGTCATCGGGACGGTGGTCGATCCCTGCTTGCCCACGACGAACGTGCCTCCGCTGACCAGTTCGAGATGCCCGTTACTTGTTCTGGCGTACCAGCACTCGTAGAACTGGTCGTCAGGCAGTGGCCTGAGGCCCTTTACCGTCAGAACATAGGTCCAGCTGTCGCCCGCCTGGCGGGCCGTGGCCGTGCCTGTTGCCCCTCCGACGTGCCACGTCTTGGCTTCGTCGGCGGCGTGAAGCGCTGTGACCACGGGTTTCCCGGGGGCGCTGTGGTCCTGGCCGGGCCGGAAGATGACGATGACGGTGAGTATCACGATGCCGGCGGCGACGGCAGCCCACAGGTTGAGCAGGCCCCGGTGGCGTCGCCATAGAGCCAGGGAAGTGACTGTGGCCTGGCCTTCCTGGGTGCTCTCCGCCGGGGTACTCACGGTGGCCGGCGGGGGAAGCCGGTAGGCCTTGGTGGCGGTCACATCCTCCGCATCGGCCGGCTGGGCGGTCTCGGCGGGACTGGCTGGTTCGCCGCCCACCCCGCGGAGTATTGCGGCGACGGTCCGGTCCTCGAGGTCAGCTGGCGGCTCCGCCTGTGGCGGGAGATGCTGGATGATCCGGCCGATGTCGCTGTATTCGGCCACGATGCTCTGGCAGTGCCGGCAGATGGCGAGATGCTCGGTGAAGTCGGCGGCCGCATGGGAGGGCAGGTTCCCGAACACGAAGTCGAAGGCCTCCGGGTGGGCCAGACTGATGTCCCGGTCGCTAAGCATCCTCACTGCCCTCCCCGTTGGCCAGCTCGGCACGCAGGATCCCGGCCGCCTTGGCTGAGCGGGACTTGACCGTGCCGATCGGGATGCCCAGGCGCTCGGCTATCTGGGCGTGGGTCAGGCCGTCCCGGACCAGGCGCATGACGTCGGCGTAAATCGGCGGGAGGTTGCCGAGGGCCTGGTCGACGGTGAGGACCGTGAGCACCTGATCGGTGGTGTCGTACTGGGGTGGCAGCTGGAAGTCCTCGACCGGCAGGAGTGGCCGGGAGGAAGGGCGCCGGGCGATGTCGTAGGCCGTTGTGCGGGCCATGGTGAACAGCCAGGCCCGTACTGCCCCGCGGGCGGGGTCGTAGGTGCTGGCCCGCTGGCACAGCTTGACTAACGTCTCTTGGACCATGTCTTCGGCCAGTCCCTGGTCATGGAGCACATGGACGCCGAACCGGAACAGCTCCATGTGGTACTTGCGGTAGATCCTCCGTGCTGCGTCGTCGTCTTTGCGGATGGCGATTTGGGCTAAAAGCCCCATTTCGTGCGGGCCAGTGCGTGCCCCGCTATCAGTCCATGGCACGTCTGCCCCCCCAGACATACGTACGAAGCCGCCGGCCGGTTCGCTGCGCTGAGCAGCCACCCGCCGTGTTCAGTATCGGGCCTTTGGGCCGGGAACGTCACCAGTCGAGCAAATCAATCGGACAGCGGGCTCAGCTCGTGAGATCTGGCCTGTGCTCCGCTGCCGTTCCAGACACGACCGCCCCCGGCACCACCCCGCTCCACGGGACACGCTGCCCGGCCGGTCAGTCCCGGCAGCTTCCGCCTGCCCTCGCCGGGCACTCAGCGCCCCGGCCGGCGGCCCGGCCAGCGGCCGTGTGAAAGATCGCGGCATCAATCTTGCCGGTGCCGCGAACCGTTCGGCTCATCGTGCCCGTAGGTCTTCCAAAGCTAAAACCGGAAGCGGCGGTACCCCCTCAAGAGAGATGTAAAGCGCCCGCGGTTCCTACTTCAGTCCCAGGAGGGAAATCAGCCATGCAGCCAAAGAAACTCAGTATCGTGTCTGCCATTACGGCCGGAAGCCTGGCACTGGCCGCGGCGGCCATTACGGCCAGCCCCGGCACGAGCCACGCCGCCACGAGCCACGCCGCCACGCATGTGGTGCTCACCGCCAAGACCGAATCGTTCCCGCCAGTAAGCCTGGACAACTGCCCCACCCTGTACCCCGGATACCCACGCGGCGGATGCGTGGCTCAGCTGCAGACCGAACTGAACACCATCCTGGGGCTTAGCCTGCCCGTAGATGGCACATTCGGTTCCGCGACCACGAGTGCCGTCGAAAGATTCCAGCAGGAACACAACATTGTTCCTGCGGCCGGGATCGTCGGGCCCCAGACCAAAGCGGCACTCGAAGGCCCCGGCTCAGGCTCCGCTGCGACCCCCGCGGGTCAGCTGAATCCAGGCCAGCAGATCACCAGTGGCACGCAGATCGCATCGCCTAACGGCAAGTTCGTCCTCCAGATGCAAAGCGACGGCAACCTGGTTCTCCGGGCTCCGGGCAACATACCGATCGGAGACACCCACACCGCCGGGCAGGAGGGCACCATTGCGGTGATGCAGACAGACGGCAACTTCGTGCTCAGGGCCCCAGGTAACATCCCCGTCTGGGCCTCCGGTACCGACGGCCATCCGGGCACAGTCCTGCAGGTCCAAGACGATGGCGGTGTCGTCCTTTACGCGCCAGGCCATCAGGCACTGCGGGTGATTTTCCCGGCCTTCCGCGACCCCCAGACCAGCGGCCCCGCTGCTGCGGTGTCCCCGGCAACGGTCCCCGCACCCGCTACTAACGGCGGGTCGACTCCAGATGCGACAACCCCGTCCTCGCCCTCCCAGCCCGACAACTCGTCGACAAGCGACGGCGGCGGCGATCCCGACCAGGGAGGTATCGGGCCGGCTGTCGGCTGCGACGGCGGCGGGACCGCGCTCGGCGAGGTAATCGGCGGACCGCTTGGCCTCGCCGGCGGGATCATCTGTGAGATTCTGGGGAGCGCCGACCCGGCGTACTGACAGCTGGATCAGGTACCTCGGATCCGGGGTCCGTACGGCCTGCAAGCCGTACGGACCCCGCGCACTTTTCCTCAGGCCAGCGGGCCGAGCACCGGACGTGATCACGGTATACCGCGGCCAACGCCTCCCCAGCTGTGCCAGTGCCGCGGGGGCGGGCGGAAATCCGCCATGTTGGTCCGGTGAGGGCGATGTCATGACGTTGGCCTCTGCCGGTGCGGTCGCTCCGCCCTGACGATAAGGGCAGGGCCGCCGCAGCGTTCAGGTGAATGGACCCGTGGCGATGGTGGCCAAGGGGCTGGCGGCCCGGGGAGGACAGCGCCATGAAGATGACTGGCTCTGATCGGATACCGCTGGCGGCCTTGCGGCGGAAGGCCATGCCCGCGCAGGAGGCTGCCGCGCTGATTCCGGCGGGCGCGAATGTTGGGATGAGTGGTTTCACGAGCGCCGGTTATCCCAAGGCGCTGCCCAGTGCCCTCGCCGGGCGTATCGGTGCCGCGCGGGCCGACGGCCATCCGTTCCGGGTCAGTGTCTGGACAGGCGCCGCGACCGCGCCCGAACTCGACGGCACCCTGGCCGCCGTGGACGGCATTGACCTGCTGCTTCCCTATCAGTCCGATCCGGTCAGCCGCGAGAAGATCAACTCAGGCCAGATGGACTATATCGATGTGCATCTGTCGCACGTCGCCCAGATGGTCACCGAGGGCTTCCTCGGTCAGCTGGACTTCGCCATCGTCGAGGTGGTGGGCATCACCCGCGACGGGGAGCTCATTCCGTCCTCTTCGGTCGGTAACAACAGGACCTGGATCGACCAGGCAGCCAGGGTGATCGTCGAAGTCAACGCGCGGCAGAGCCGCGGGCTCGACGGGATGCATGACATCTACTACGGGACCGCGCTGCCGCCTCAGCGCATGCCGATACCGCTCACCGCGCCGGGCGACCGGATCGGGGTGCCGCACCTGATCTGTCCCGCCGACAAGATCGTGGCGATTGTGGAGACCGATGAACCGGATCACACGACAAGCTTTTCGCCGCCTGACGAAGTGTCCAGGCGGATCGCTGGCAATGTCATCGACTTCCTGGAAAACGAGATGGTCCAGGGCCGGCTGCCGCGCAACCTGCTGCCGCTGCAGGCTGGAGTGGGCAACGTGGCCAACGCAGTGCTTGACGGCTTCGCCGAGGGACCCTTCGGGCCGCTCACCGCCTACACCGAGGTCCTGCAGGACGGCATGCTCGCGCTGCTGAAGACGGGGCAGATGACGGTCGCTTCGGCCACGGCAGTGCACCTGAGCTCGCAGGCACACGATGAGTTCATCGGCCACCTGCCCTACTACCGGCAGCGGGTGATCCTGCGCCCCCAGGAGATCAGCAACCACCCGGAGATCATCCGCCGCCTGGGCTGCCTGGCCATCAACGGGATGGTGGAGGCTGACATCTACGGCAATGTCAACTCGACCCACATCATGGGAACGAGGATCATGAACGGTATCGGCGGGTCCGGCGACTTCGCCAGGAATGCCTATATCTCAATGTTCGTGAGCCCGTCTGTGGCCAAGGGCGGGATGATCTCCTCGATTGTCCCGATGGCATCTCACGTGGACCATACGGAGCACGATGTCCACGTCATCGTCACCGAGCAAGGCGTGGCCGACCTTCGTGGGCTCGCGCCACGGCGCCGCGCCCGCAAGGTCATTGACAATTGCGCGCACCCCGACTTCCGGGCTCCCCTGAACGACTATTTCGAGCGTGCGGTCGCGACGTCGTACGGCAAGCACACACCGCATCTCCTCAGCGAAGCGCTGGCCTGGCATTCCCGTTTCCTCGCCGACGGCACCATGCACGCGGCCAGCGGCTGAGCGACCCCGCATAGGCGTGCCCACCGACAGCACGCCTGGAGGCAGGCGATGCCGGGGTCAGCCGATGTGGCGGTGCACATCCTCGGCTTTGGACGGCCCCGGCTCCGCGGCCGCGATCAACGGCCCAGGTATCGAGGGATCGATGATGCCGTCCTCCAGCCACACGTAACGGTCGGCCAGCACCTGCCGCGCCAGCGCCGAGTCGGCGGCATCGGTGTTGGTCCAGAGCTGGCTGAACAGCTCCTCAACCCGCAGCCGGGACTGGGTGCAGAACGCATCGGCAAGCTCCTGGGCCACGGGTCCCGGCTCGGTCCCGGCGCCGGTGGCCGCGTCCATGCGCGCGCGCACGCAGGCGGCGCTCATGGCGAACAGTTCCGCGCCGATGTCCACGATGCGGCCAAGGAAACCCTGTCTGCGCTCGAGCCGGTCCTGCCACCTGGCCATCCCGTAGAAGGTGTCCCGGGCCAGCTTCCTGCTTGCCCGTTCCACGTAGCGCAGGTGCGCCGCCAGCGGGCCGAACTCGCTGTAGGCCCCCGGCCACTGCCCTTCGCCGGCCACCAGCGTAGGCAGCCACCTGGCATAAAAGCCCGCCGCCCGGGCTGCTGCGCGAGCGCGGCGGCCAGCTGGCAGCCGCGGATCGATGAGATCGCCAGCCGCGGTCAGGTGGGCGTCGACCGCCTCCCGGGCGATGAACAGCCGCATGATCTCCGAGGAACCTTCGAAGATCCGGTTGATCCGCAGGTCCCGCAGCAGCTGCTCGGCGGGCACGCCGCGCTCCCCGCGCGCGGCGAGCGAGTCGGCGGTCTCATAGCCGCGGCCACCGCGGATCTGTACTAGTTCGTCCGCGACCTGGTAAGCCATCTCCGAGCTCCACAGCTTGGCCAGCGCGGCCTCGATGCGGACGTCGTTGCGCTTGTCGTCCGCGAGCTGGCTGGACAGCTCCACCACCGCCTCCAGCGCGTAGGTGGTCGCGGCGATGAACGCGATCTTCTTCGACACCGCCTCGTGCTCGCCAACCGGCCGCCCCCATTGCACCCGTTCGCGCGACCACTCACGGGCGTACTTCAGCGCGAGCTTCCCCGCCGCCGCGCAGCTGGCGGGCAGCGACAGCCTGCCCGTGTTCAGCGTCGCCAGGGCGATCTTCAGCCCCTGGCCCTCGTCGCCGATGCGGTTCACGGCCGGCACCCGGACCTCGTGGAGCCGGGTCAGCCCGTTCTCCAGGCCACGCAGGCCCATGAAAGCGTTCCGCCGTTCGACGGTGATCCCTGGGGCGTCGCCTTCCACGACGAACGCGGTAATCCCGCCGCGGTGCCCATCGCCCGCCGGCACCCGGGCCATCACCACAAGCAGGTCAGCGACCACCCCGTTGGTCGTCCAGAGCTTGACCCCGTTCAGCACATACTCCGACCCATCGGCCGATGGCTGCGCCACCGTCGTCAGCCTGGCCGGGTCGGAGCCGACATCGGGCTCGGTGAGCAGGAACGCACTGATCTCCCCCCGCGCACACCGCGGCAGGTAGTCCCTCCGCTGCTCCTCGGTCCCGAACAGGGCCAGCGGCTGCGGCACCCCGATCGACTGGTGCGCGGACAGCAGCGCCATGAGCGCCGGGGAGGCAGACCCGACGATCATCAGGGCGCGGCTGTAATACAGGGTGGACAGGCCAAGCCCGCCGTATTCAGGTGCGATCTTCATGCCGAATGCGCCCAGGGCAGCGAGGCCCTTGACGACCTCGTCAGGTATACGCGCCTCCCGCTCGATGAGGGCGCCGTTGACCGAGGTGCCGCAGAAGTCCCGCAGGCGCGCGCAAAACTCCTCGCCCCGGCGCCGCACGTCCTCACTGGGGGACGGGTGGGGGTGGATCAGGCCGAGCTGGAAATCGCCGAGGAAGAGCTGCTTGCCGAAGCTGGGCTGACGCCACCCGCTCTCCCGGGCCTCCTCCGCCACCTGCCGCGCTTCCCGCTCTCCAACATGACCGGCTCGTGCCGTCTGGTTCTGGTCCATGGCTGCCCCCGTCCTAGGCTCCGGACCCAAAGTGCTACCTGCCGGTAACGTGGTTGGTTACAGGCTACGCCCTGTGGTTACCCGCCGGTAGGCCCCGCGCGCAATGAGCCATCACCGGGTAGCGGGGCTGTGCTTGTGCCGGGTCAGCCCTGCGGCACGAAGGTGGTCAACCTCCGTCATGTGCCGTCGGGTTTTGACTGCTCTATGAGGATGCCGCCGTATTGGTTTCGCAGGGTGGATTTCTGGAACTTGCCCGCGGCTGTCTGCGGGAGCTGCGCGGTGAAGACGAACTGGTCGGGCAGCCAGAACTTCGGGAACTTCGGCTCGAGGAAGGCACGCAGTTCCTCGGCGGTGGCTGTGGCGCCTTCCTTGAACACCACGACGGCGACCGGGCGTTCATCCCACCGGGGGTGCTTGGCGGCGATCACGGCTGCCGCCGCGACGGCGGGGTGCCCCATCAGCGCGTTCTCCAGGTCCACGCTGGAGATCCACTCGCCGCCGGACTTGACCAGGTCCTTGGTCCTGTCGGTGATCTTCACGTAGCCTTCGCCGTCGATCGTGGCCACGTCCCCGGTGCGGAACCACCCATCGTCGGACCACTTGGCGGCCTGGTCGGGCGCGTGATAGTAGCGTGAGGCCACCCACGGGCCGCGGACCTCCAGTTCGCCCATGGCCTGCCCGTCCCAGGGCGCCTCTCCGGCCGGGCCCATGACCCGCGCGTCCACCAGCGGGGCCGGCAGTCCCTGCTTGGCGCGGTAGGCATACCGCTGGTCTTCGGGCAGTTCTTCGAGCGAGCGCTTGAGCCAGCTGACGGTGCCCAGCGGGGTCATCTCGGTCATCCCCCACGCGTGCACGACCCGCAGGCCATGACGGTCGAACCCGCGGATCAGGCTTTCCGGCGCCGCCGAGCCGCCGACCACCATCCGGACCGGCCCGAGCGGCCAGCGATCGGGCTGCCTGTCCAGCGCCTGCAAGATGCCCAGCCAGATCGTGGGCACCCCGGCGCTGACCGTGACGCTCTCGGAAACGTACAGGTCAAGCAGGCTCTCGGGGTCTAGGTGCGGGCCTGGCAGCACCTGTTTGCAGCCGACCATGGTGGCGGTGTAGGGCAGTCCCCACCCGTTGACGTGGAACATCGGCACGACCGGGCACAGCACCTCCCGCTGGCCGATGGCCAGCCCATCGGTCGTGGCCGAGGCCAGCGAGTGGAGCACGATCGCGCGGTGCGAATAGACCACTCCCTTGGGGCGGCCGGTGGTCCCCGAGGTGTAGCACATACAGGCCGCCTCGTGTTCGTCCAGCCGCGGCCCGGTGAATTCGCCCGGCTCCGCTGCGATGAGCTCCTCATAGTCGGTCACGTCCGCACCGGGGCTGGTGCCGTTCGACCAGACCACGATGTGCTTGAGGCTCACCTGGCTGCGCAGCCGCTCCAGCACCGGCAACAGCACATCGTCGATCAGCAGGACCGAGTCACCGGCATGATTCACCACGTAGGCCAGGTCCTCCACCGACAGGCGTGGGTTCAGCGTGTGCAGCACCCCGCCCATCAGTGGCACGCCGAAGTAAGCCTCCAGATGCCGGGCGTGATTCCAGCCCAGGGTCGCCACCCGGTCACCACGGCCGACGCCCAGCCGCACCATGGCGCTGGCGAGCTGGTGGGCGCGACGGGACACGTCCGCATAGGAGGACCGCGCGACCGACCGGTCCGGCATGCGGCTCACCACTTCAACATCGGGGAAGTAACGCGCCGCCCGGTCCAGCAGGTACGGGACCGTGAGCGGGTAATCCATCATCAAGCCATCCACCTGGATCACCTCCGCCAGACATTGGCAGATGGCGCCTTGCCCACTACGGCTTCGCAGCCCAGCTGTCCACGCGAGGGTAAAGCGGTACGCCGCCATCGCGGACAACGGCTCACCTGACCATTATTTGGCGGCACCGCGAACCGGCGCAGAGGCGAAGGTCCCAACCATGCCGGCCCGAGCGGTCCCCGCCGGTGAGAATTCTCCGGAAGCCCCTGTGGTCGCCTCTCCCTTCGCCACGCAATCAGCGCAGGACCAGGAGGTCAAGCCAGTTGCTCCTGGTTTCCGGGTCTGCCCTGTCGCTGGCCTGCTGTACGGCCCGGCGGAGACGCTATCTCGTGTGCGGCGGCGGTCAGGTCCGGGATGTGATGAATGACGAGGGAGACCCACACCACCTCGTTACCTGCAGGCTCCATTGCCAGCGGCGCCGGTGACTAATCCCGGCCGGGCCTGGACGCAGATCGTGCGTAAGGTGGCCCGCATGATTCGCGCACTTCCGATCGCGGGTAGTCCGGCAGGTGCCGGATGACGGACACCGACGTGATCATCGTGGGGCCGGCCCGGCCGGCCTGATGCTGGCCGGTGAGCTGTGCCTGGCTGGAGTGCGGCCGCTGGTACTGGAGCGGCAGCCACGGCTGCGGGAGACCCCGAAGGCGAGCGGGTTCAACGGGCAGATCGTGGAACTGCTGCGCTACCGGGGCCTGCTGGACCGGATTGAAGCAGCCAGTGGCCGCTGCGCCGGGCCGGCCCCGGGGGCCCCGTTCGGTGGCGTGCAGCTGGACTTCTCACAGCTGGCGGATCCCCCGATACCGGTGGTCCATCTCCCGCAGCCGCGACTCGAGGGCCTGCTCGGCGGGCGCGCCGGCGAACTCGGCGCCGACCTGCGCCGCGGGCACGAGGTGACCGGGGTCAGCCAGGACGACGCCGTGGTGGCCGCGGACGTGCGCGGCCCGGACGGCCCCTACCGGGTGACCAGCCGGTACCTGGTGGGCTGCGACGGCGCACACAGCCGGGTCCGTGGCGCGGCCGGGATCCCGTTTCCCGGTATCACCTATCCAGAGGTCAACCGGCTGGCCCAGGCCACCTTGTCCGCCAGGGTGACCCGGCTGGGCAACGGCGACCTCGACGTCCCGGGGCTGGGCCGGATCCGCGCGGGGTTCACCCGGACAGACCGCGGGGTGTTCGGGTTCGGCTCGCTCACGTCCGGGGATCTGCTCATTCAGACCACCGAGGACGAGGACACCGGGGACCAGCCTGCCGCCATCGACGATGGCGCGCCGATGAGCCTGACCGAATTTCAGGACAGCATCCGCCGCGTACTCGGCGCAGATCTTCCCCTGGGGGAAGTGACCCGGCTGTCGCGCTACAGGTTTGCGGCCCGGCAGGCGCGGCGGTACCGCGACGGGCGGATCCTGCTGGCTGGCGACGCGGCCCATCAGTTTCCGGCCACTGGCATAGGCATCAATTTCGGCCTGCTCGACGCGGTCAACCTCGCCTGGAAGCTGGCCGCCGCCCGGCACGGCTGGGCGCCGGCCGGGCTGCTGGACACGTATCACAGCGAACGGCATCGCGCCGGCGCACGGGCGCTGCTGCAGACCCAAGCTCAGGTGGCGCTGCGGCGCGGGCAGGACTCAGCCGCCCAAGCGCTCCGGGAACTCTTCCTGGAGCTGCTCGCCGACGAGCAGCCATTGCGCCGCCTCGGATCCCTCATCGCCGGCACCGACGTCCGCTACCCGATGCCCGGCTCCAGCCAGCACGTCCTGGCCGGCACCTTCGCACCCAACCTCACCCTGCGCACCGGCCCGGGCACCAGGCACACCGGCCCGGGCACCACCAGCGTCGCGGCCCTCATGCACGCCGCACGGCCCGTCCTCCTCGACCTCGCCGGCCGCCCGGATCTCCGCGAGGCCGCCCAGGACTGGCGTCCTCGCATTGACATCCACATCGCCGGCGTCCACCAGCGGCCAGCCGATGCGCTGCTGATCCGGCCAGACGCCTACATCGCCTGGGCCGCGGCCGTCGGCGAACCCGCCGGCACCGCCGCGCCCGCGCTGCGAGAGGCGCTTGCCAGCTGGTTCGGCACCCCCGAAAACGGCGCTGCCCGGCAACACGGCACTGGCCAGCAAGACGGCACTGGCCAGCGCTGATCGGCCCGCCTGATCCGCCGGCCGGCGCCGCCAGATGCGCGTCGACTATTGTCTGGGCGGTCGCGACAGCCAGCGGCCGGGCCAGGAGCCACCAGCCCGGTCACGGTGACGAAGGAGGGCCGCAATGACAGTGTCCGTGATCAGCAGCATGACGCTCGATGGTGTGGTTCAGGCACCTGGCCGGCCGGACGAGGACACCCGCGACGGGTTTCCCCGCGGCGGCTGGGCGGTGCCCTACGGCGACGAGGCCGCGACCGCCGCGTGGGGCGAGGTCATAGCCAAAGCCACCGGCGGCGGCGGCTTCCTGCTCGGCCGGCGGACCTACCTCAACTTCATCGAAGCCTGGCCGAAGCGCGCCCCCGACCACCAGTACACCGCCACGCTCACCAGGACGCCCAAGTACGTGGCCTCAACCACGCTCACCGAGCCGCTGCCGTGGGAGAACTCCATCCTGCTGACCGACCCGGTACACCAGGTGCCGAGCCTGAAGCAGGAGAAGAACCTGGTCATCATGGGCAGTGGCGCGCTGATTAAGTCACTGAGCCGGGCCGGCCTGATCGATGAGTACCTGCTCACCATCGCCCCGCTGGTGCTCGGCGAGGGAGGGCGCCTGTTCCGGGCCGGGTTCCCAGCCACCAGGCTGACGCTGGCCAGCGCCAAGACCTCCACGAAAGGGGTGATCATCGCGACCTACCGTCCGGAGCGGCCATGACCCGGCAGCGCCCGTGGCGGGCCCGGGCCGGGCGGGCGGCGAGCGGGCACGCGACTGGCCTGGAGCGATGACGGCGTCCGCCGTAGTGTTGCGTCATGTGTGAGAGTCCCGATCCGGAGTCCCGGCCCCAGCCAAGCCCGGTGGCCTTCCTTTCGAACTGGGCCGCCTACGACGCCTCGTTCGCCGCCAAAGCACGGATGGCGGCGTCGAATACCCTGATCAAGCTGCGCAGGCACCAGAGCTGCTGCGGCAACCACGGTCAGCCCGGCTGTTGACTGCCTGCCGATCCGCCCCGTGAGGGCGGAGCCGCCACCCACGACCACCCTCACCGGCATGAAGGTGACGACCGCGGTCAGTCCGGCTGACCGGTGACCGGTCGGATCGCTGGGCGCCCACCATCGGGGCTGCGTCAGGAAGCGGGGGAGCAGGCCCCAGTCGGGCGGTAGGACTCAGCTTCCGGTGCACCGCGGGCTGGCGTGCACGAGGCCGATCGCGACCCTGGTGACCGGTCGCTGGTCGGGGGGGTTGACCGCCACCCCTGCGCCGGCCGGCAGGGCCGACGGGTGAATGACCATGACGGGGAAGCGTCCGGCCTGCCGTCCCGTGAACACCTTGTTTATCCGCGCTGTCCCCGCGGGATACCGCTGGCACGAGCGCGGCAGCTGGCCGAAGAAGGTGACGCTGGCCGGGATGCCATCGGCGCGGAGCCGGCGCTGCAGCCCGGACGGATCACGCAGCTCCCGGATCGTGACCGAGACCGTGCCGTCGGACCGCCTGATGACCGTCCACGCCGCCAGCTGGGCGCCGGGGTGACGGCTGGGCTGGTGACCGGCGGGCGCCAGCGCGGTCAGGGCGAGTGCGGCCGTCCCGGCCAGCACGGCCAGCGCGGCGGCGGCACCGGGGATCCGCCGCCGCGCGCGCACCGTGCGGCTGCGGCGCACGATCACCTCAGCAGGGACCCGCATGTGTACGCCGGTGACAGCTTCCTTCACCGCTGTGATCAGCTGGTCGTCATTCATGATGGGATCTCCTGCTGTCGTTCGGGCACCAGGTCGTGGCGCAGCGCAGCGATGGCCCGGGCCATATGGGCCATGACCGTATTGGGGGCAATGCCGAGGACCCGCGCGGTGTGCGCGGTATCCAGGTCGAGAACCAGCCGGAGGGCGACCACCTGACGCTGCCGGGCCGGAAGCCGCATCAGGGCCGCCATGATCGTCGGATCGACGGGCTGGTCGGCGGGCTGTTCGCTCGCGGGCCGATCGGCGACGATCCTGGGGTCAGAGACGGTTACCTCCCGCCGGCGCCGGCGCCACCGGGAGACGTTCGCGTTGAGCGCGGTGCGGACCACCCAGGCTGCCGGGGCTGGATGCCTGCCGACCTTGCGCCAGGACGCGCAGGCCCGGGTGAAAGCCTCGGCCACCAGCTCCTGCGCCGTGTCCTGGTCGCCGACGCTGATCAGCACGGCCCGGAGGCAGTCATCCCGGGAGCTGCGGTAGAACTCCGCGAAGTCCGGTGGCTGGGTTCCCACACTCCATTAACGCCCAGCCAGCGCTCGCGGGATTACTCGTGCTCACCGCGTCCCCGGGCCAAGCACCTCAGGGGTGACCGCTGACGCGGGGCCAGGCAGTCAGGCGCCCGGGCAGGCCAGCCCGCCGGCTGGCTCAACCGCGATATTGCCGGATCTGATCGCGGAAGCTGCGCAGCGTTCGCTGCTCCGCAGCGGGATCCAGCGACTGGATGACGTTCAGGCACCGCTCGGCGATACCGAATGTGGCAGACCACAGGGCGGCCGCGGTCTGCGGATCCTTGGCGATTCTGGCGTCGATCTCAGCGACGCGGCCGTCATCGCCTGCCCGCCAGGCTTCGAGCCTATCCAGCACAACCTCGACGGCATTGGCGATCACGTCTTGATCATCAGGACTGCTCACGCTCAGGAGGATAGGGCATCGAAGCTGCCCGGCGACAACTCGCGCGGCGTGACCCGGGTCCGGGATGCGCTGGGGCTGATGACCGGTGCCCCGGAGGTTTGCCCCGGTGCCAGGTGGAAGTTAACCGGCCATGACCGGTGAGCGGGGCGGGCGGCCTGGTGTGGCCGTGACCTCGCTGTGCCTCATTCAGTTCGTGGATGTGCTCGGCGTCACGGTGGTCATTACCGCGCTGCCCGCCATGCTGGCTGGGCTGCACGCGCCCGCGTCCTTCGGGAGCCTGATCGCGACCGGTTACGCGATGTTCTTCGGCGGCCTGCTGATGCTGGGCGCCAGGCTGGGAGACCGCTTCGGGCACCGCCGCACGATCATGCTCAGCCTGGCCGTCTTCGCGGCTGGCGCGATCGTGGCGGCCACCGCCCAGTCGGTGCTGGCGGTGACGGCCGGCCGCTGCCTGCAGGGTGCGTCCGCCGCGGCCGCTGTGCCGTGCGCGCTGCGGCTGCTGACCACGGTGACGGCCGCGGGCCCGGCCCGGCACCGGGCGATCGCCGCCTGGAGCGCGGCCGGGGCCATGGCGGGCGCGAGCGGCTTCGTCGTGGGCGGGATCGTCACCGAGGTGGCCAGCTGGCGGTTCATCTTCTGGGCGTACGTCCCGCTGGCCGCGGCGCTGGCCGCGGTGATCGGGTACTCGGTTCCGCCGGATACCGGGCGCCGCCCGGTGCGGTCGCTGAACCTGGCCGGGTCGGCGCTGTGCACCGGGGCCGTCATGGCGCTGGTCGTCGGGACCACGCTGGTCACCCGGCCGGGCGGCGGGCTGGCTGGCGGCCTGCTGCTCGCGGCCAGCGCCGTGCTGGGCGCGGGGTTCGTGGTCACCGACCGCCACGCGGCCGCCCCGCTGCTGCCATCCGCGGTCACCGGGTCCGCGGCGCTGCGCCAGGGCACTCTCGGCAGCCTGCTGAACACCGCGACGACCAGCTCAGCCGTCACCCTGGTCACCCTGTACCTGCAGAACACCCTGGGCCGCAGCCCACTGGAAGCAGCGGCCACGCTGCTTCCGTTCAGCCTGTGCGTGGTGGCGGGGTCGGTGCTGGCCGCCCGGCTGCAGCAGCGGCTGCGGCCGCAGTGGCTGGTCGCGGCCGGCCTGGCGGCGATCGCGGCGGGCGACGCGGCACTGATCCCGGCGCCCGGTTCGCGCTGGATGGTGCCGGCCTGCATGGCCGTGGCCGGGGCCGGGATCGGGCTGTCTTCGGTCGCAGCCACCAGCCTGGGCACCGACGTCGATCCGGCGTGGCGGGGCAGCGCGTCCGGCATCATCAACACCGCCGCCCAGCTGGGCACCGCGGTAGGCATCGCCGTGCTGCTGCTCATCGCCGCGGCCACCAGCGGCCCACCGGCCGCGGGCACCGCGCCGCCGCGCGTGGCGTGGGCGGTGGCCGCGGTCATCGCCGCGTCCGGCGCGGCGCGGTTCGCGGCCGGGAGGTCACCGCTAGCGATGGTGGGCGGCATGGGATCCGGGGTGGGCCGGGCCGGGACCAAGGCCGGCCGCCTGCCCGATCATGAACGGCGCGGATGAGCCGCCGCCGGGCAGGCCGCGGGCCCGATGGTACGGAATCCCCAAATTGGGACTTTCGGCCCTGTTCTAAACCGGACAGAGGTGATGAACTCACACGTGACGGCCGCCGCCCGGGTGGATGTCCCCGGCGCGGGCGGCCAGTTCGGGGGGCGGAGGGCTCCGTGTGCCCTGCTGGGGAGGCGCACGGAGCCCTCATCCTTGTCCGGGACCGGGCCGCGTCTGGAACCGGGCCGCCCGGGACGTGCCCGGGACCGCGCCTGGGACAGCGTGGGCGGGCGGCCGGAGCTGGCGAGCTGGGTCTCAGGCGGGCGTCGCGGTCGTGGCCTGGGTGCTGGCCGGGGCGCCCGCGTCGGTCCACACCCGGACGATGTCCCGCATCGACAGCAGCCCGGTGACCTCCTGCCCCTCGACCACCACGAGGTGCCGGAACCCGGCCCGGACCATGGTCTCCGCCGCCTGCTGCAGCGTCCAGTCGGGGGCCGCGAACACCACGTCCACGGTGCGATGCGCGGCCGCCAGCTCGGTGTCCGGGTCCTGGCCCGCGCCCAGCGAGTCCAGGATGTCCCGTTCGGTGAGGATGCCCACCCCCGCGTGCTGGTCGTCGATCACCACGGCCGCACCCACCCGCCGGGCTGACATGAGCCGGGCCGCCTGGCGGAGGGTGTGCGCGGGCCCGATGGTGAGCACCAGCCTGGACATGCCGTCTCGTACTTTCACGATCGATCACTCCCGGGCCGTCTCGTATTGCCGTGGCCGGCCCGCAGGGCTGGGCGGGCGGCCACCGGCGTGGCGGGCAAGAGCTTGTGCTCTTGTGACAGGTAATTGACTTCCAGCATCCGCGCAAGCCGGCCCCGGGGCAATAGCCGGCCGCGCATCCGTCTCGGTTACCACCCGGGCGCATTTCGTTACATAGCGTTATGCTCCGGGGTCAGTCAGGCAGCTGAGCACCTGATCGTGCAGCCGCCCGTTGGTGCAGACCACGCTGCCGCCGTCCGGGGTGGCGAGGCCGGCCAGGTTGGTGAAGACCCCACCCGCTTCTTCCACGATGACCTGGAGCGCGGCCAGGTCCCACAGCGACACCTCCGGCTCGGCGGAGCAGTCCACCGCGCCCTCGGCGACCAGCATGTGCGACCAGAAGTCGCCGTATGCCCGGGTCCGCCAGGCCGACCGGGCCAGCCGGAGGAACCCCGGCAGCAGGCCCTTGTCCGCCCACTCGCCCACCTCGGAGTAGGAGAACGAGGCGTCCTCGATCAGCGAGACGTCGGACACCCGGCACCGGCTGGCCTTGGTCAGGCTGCGGCCGGTCCAGGCGCCAGTCCCGGTGGACGCCCACCAGCGGCGGCCGAGGGTAGGCGCGGACACCACCCCCATCACCACCCTGTCCCCGTCCATCAGGCCGATCAGCGTGGCCCAGACCGGCACGCCACGCACGTAGTTCTTGGTCCCGTCGATGGGATCGATCACCCAGCAGCGGGGGCCGCCGCCGGCCCGGCCGAACTCCTCGCCCAGCACCGCGTCCCGGGGGCGGGAGCGGCGCAGCACGTTGCGCAGGACCTCCTCGGCCGCCTTGTCCGCGTCGGTCACCGGGGTCAGGTCGGGCTTGGCCTCGACATGCAGATCGAGCGCGCGGAAGCGGCGGGTGGTGATGTCGTCGGCCGCGTCCGCGAGGACGTGGGCGAAGCGCAGGTCGTCGTCGTATCCCGCCATGCCGCGAACGGTATCGGATCACGGCCATCCCCGGCCATGCGCGCCCCCGCCGCTTATGTCGCGGGCTGATCGGCGTCATCGCCCTCCCGGCTGCGCAGCAGCCGGCGCAGCGAATCCAGGCGCATCACCAGCCGGGCATCCCCGCCCTGGTCACGGACCCAGTCATCCAGCGCGCAGTCCGGCTCCAGGTGGCTGCAGCCCCGCGGGCAGGCGGCCGTCCCCGGGGCCAGGTCGGGGAACGCCCGGACCACGCGCTCGGGAGCCACATGCGCCAGCCCGAAGCCGCGCAGCCCGGGGGTGTCGATCAGCCACCCGCCGCCGGGCAGGGCCAGCGCGACCGCCGAGGAGGACGTGTGACGGCCCCGCCCGGTAACCGGGCTGACCTCGCCCACCGCCCGGCCCGCGCCCGGAATCAGGGCATTCACCAGCGTCGACTTGCCCACTCCCGAGTGCCCGACCAGGACGCTGACCCGGTCGGCCAGCGCCTCGCGCAGCGAGCTGAGCCGGTCGGCGATCAGCGGCTGGCCGAGCACCACGTGCGGGATGCCCAGCGGCCCGTACACGTTCAGGATCGGCGCGGCCGGGCCGAGGTCGGCCTTGGTCAGGCACAGCAGTGGGCTCAGCCCCGCGTCGTACGCGGCGACCAGGAACCGGTCGATCAGCCGCGGCCGGGGTGGCGGGTCAGCGAGCGCGGTGACGATGACCAGCTGGTCCGCGTTGGCCACGATGACCCGCTCGACCGGGTCGGTGTCGTCGGCCGAGCGGCGCAGCACCGACGTCCGCGGCGCCACCCGGACCACCCGGGCCAGCGTGCCCGGCGCGCCGGACACGTCGCCGGCCAGCGCCACCTGGTCGCCGACCACGACGCTGCGCCGGCCGAGCTCGCGGGCCCGCATGGCGGTCACCGGGTGGCCATCCAGCAGGGTGCCGTACCGGCCCCGGTCCACCGCGGCCACGAACGCCTCGGCCGCGTCCTCGTGCGCGGGCCGGCGCCGCGTCCGCGGCCGCGAGCCGCGCGCTGGCCGGACCCGTACGTCGTCCTCGTCCAGGTTGCTGTGGGCCGGCCGCCGGTTCAGGGGGCGCGCTCCAGCATCGCCGCCCACCTGCGGGTGAAATCCGGGAACGTCTTGCCCACCGTGGCCACGTTCGCCACCAGCAGCCCGGGCACGGCCAGCCCGAGCACGGCCGCCGCCATCACCAGCCGGTGGTCGTCATACGTGTCGAACGGCCGGCTGGCGCGCAGCGGCCGCGGCTCGATCCGCACCCCGTCGGGCAGCTCGGTGACCGAGCCGCCCAGCGCGTTGAGCTCGGTGGCCAGCGCGCCGAGCCGGTCGGTCTCCTGCAGCCGCTGGTGGCCGATCCCGGTGAGCACCGAGGGCCCGTCGGCCAGCGCGGCCAGCGCCCCGACCACCAGCGAGATCTCGCTGCAGTCGGTGAGATCGGCGGTGACCGCCCGCACCTGGCCCGAGCCGGTGACGGTCAGCCCATCCGGCCCCATCGCGGCGCAGCCGCCCAGCTGGGTGAACACGTCCAGGATCTGCCTGGCGGGCTGCGACGTCTGCGCGGGCCAGCCGAGGATCGTGACGCTGCCCCCGGTGAGCAGCGCCGCGGCGAGGAACGGCGCCGAATTGACCAGATCAGGCTGAACGATTATGGCCGGGCTGCTGATCACCCCAGGATGGATGTACCAGGTGTCCGGCACGCCGCCCACCCCGCCCGGCGGCCCGGCTGACCCGGCCGTGGCGGTCTCCACCGCCGCCCCGGCCTCGCGCAGCATCTGCACGGTCATGGCGATGTGCGGGGCGGACGGGGCGCGCGGGCCGCGGTGCCGCACCTCGAGGCCTTTCTCATACCGCGGGGCGGCCAGCAGCAGCCCGGACACGAGCTGGGAAGAGGCGGACGCGTCCACGGTGACCGCGCCGCCCGGCAGCGACCCGGTGCCCCGCACGGTGAACGGGATGGCGCCGCGCCCCCCGTCGTCGATGTCGGCGCCGATCTCCCGCAGCGCGGTGATGATCGCTGCCACCGGCCGCTGGGCGGCGCGCGGGTCGCCGTGGAACTCCACCGCCGCCCGGGCGAGCGTGGCCACTGGGGGCACGAAACGCATCACGGTGCCCGCGTTGCCGACGTCGACCCTTGTGTCGGTGCCGGTCCACCCGGGCGACACCCGCCACGCCGCGCCCGGCGACGGGGCCAGGTCCACGCTCGCGCCGAGAGCCCGCAGCGCGCCCGCCATCAGCCGGGAATCGCGGGCCCACAGCGGGCCCAGGATCTCGGTCGGCCCGGCGGCCAGCGCGGCCAGCACCAGCGCCCGGTTGGTCATGGACTTGGAACCGGGCAGCCGCAGCCGGGCCCGCACCGCGCCCCCGGCGCGGGGGGCCGCCCAGGGCGGAGCCGCCCCGCCGGTGTCCTGGTGGCCGATCCGCATAACTGTGAGCGTAGTGTGTATCCGGGCCCGGCCGCCGGGACTGATCCGAGGGAAAACCACCGGCCCGGCCAGGGCCGGCCGGTGGCCGTGGCGGACGGGACGGTGCTGGTCAGCGGCAGGTTCGCCGTCGCGAGGCGCGGACGGCGGGCTGATGGACGAAATCTGGCGGTCGGCCCGATCACTGGGCCAGGTTTGGTAAACCAGGATTGTGGCTATGAAAGGCCACATTCTGTGCTCCGCTGCCACCCCAGCAGCGCCTACCTGATCGACCAGCTACCGCGGGCAGGATTGACGACATGTGCGGCCGTTTCGCGTCGGCGCGTAAGCGCCAGGAACTCCTCGCGGAGTTCGACGTGCAGCGCGACCAGGTGGCCGACGAGCTGCGGCCGGACTACAACGTGGCACCGACCAAGCCGGTGTACGCGGTGCTGACCCGGTCGCACAGCCCCGAGGAGCGGGCCGGCGCGGAGCCCGCCGAGGACCGCGGCCCGCGAGCCGAGCGCGAGCTCCGGGTGGTCCGCTGGGGGCTGGTGCCGTTCTGGGCCAAGGACGCCTCGATCGGCAGCCGGATGATCAACGCCCGGGCCGAGACCGTCGCCGAGAAGCCGGCCTTCCGCCGCGCCTTCGCCAAGCAGCGCTGCCTCCTGCCCGCGGACGGCTATTACGAGTGGGTGACCAACGACCCGAAGACGGGGGACCCGGACCGCCCGCGCAAGCAGCCGTACTACATCTACCGCGAGGACGGCGGCGTGCTGGCCTTCGCCGGGCTCTACGAGCGCTGGCACGACAAGAGCCGTCCCGACGACGACCCGGCGGCCACGCTGTGGACGGCCACCATCATCACCACCCGGGCGGAAGACGAGGTCGGCCGGATTCATGACCGGATGCCGATGGTCATCGATCCGGGCCGGTGGGCCGAGTGGCTCGACCCCGAGGCCACCAGCCCGGAAGCCTTCCGCGAGCTGCTGGCCCCGGCGGCCAGCATGCACCTGACGTCACACGCTGTTTCGACGGACGTCAATTCCGTCCGGCACAACGGGCCGGGGCTGATCGAGCCCCTCCCCGCTGCGGCCGGGCCCGCGGGAGCGGCATCGCGGGGAGGGACCGGGGAGCACGGTGGTGCCTCCCACGGGACCCACGGCACGTTGTTCTGAGGCCCCAGAGCGTGGCCGGCCCCTCGTTCGGACCATTTTCCGCTGCGCTACCGGTGCCCTGATGGCAAGCAGGAGGATTCGTGGAGACCAGCACCGTACGTAAGCACCTGGAAGAGGCTTGCCAGGAACTGGACAGGTCGATCGCGGTGCTGCGGGGAGAGAAGCCGACCGTGCGCGGCGACGATTTCCCGCAGGACCCGGCCGATGCCGGGACCAACCTCTCCGAGGACGACCGGACGGAAGCGGTGCTCCACTCGGCCATGTCACAGCGCACCGAGATCCTGGCCGCGCTGACCCGGATCCAGGAAGGCAGCTACGGAAGCTGCACGGACTGCGGCCGGCCCATCCCGGAGGGCCGGCTGGAGGCCCGCCCGGAGGCGGCCCGCTGCGTGGCCTGCCAGTCCAAGCGCGACCGCCTCCGCCGCTAGCCACCCCATCCGCAGCCGGCCCGCTCCCGCAGTCTGGCCTCGGGTCAGGGCGCGGGCTTGCGCGCGGCCGCCAGCAGGAAGATGCCGAACGACTCGCTGCCGCCCGCCCCGCCGGGTCCCTCGATGCCCGCCGCCAGCTCGGCCCGGACCAGGCGCATGATCGCACCGGGCTCCCGGCGCAGCACGTGGTCCACCATGGAGGGGGACAGCACGGTGCGCGGCCGGATCCAGCTGACCTGCAGGCCCGCCTCGGTGAGCAGGTCACGGAGCTGCTCGGGGCCGAAGCACCGGGTGATCCGGCCGTCGGGCCAGGGCACCAGGACCACCTCGGCCTGCGGCAGGTCGGTCAGCTGGGCCCAGCGGTGCTGCTCGGCCAGGATGGACATGCCGAGCACCAGCGAGTCCACGCACGCGAGCAGCCGGCCACCGGGCCGCAGCACCCGGGCGATCTCGGCCGCCACGTCCTCGGACATCAGGTGACGGGACAGGGCGCCGTCTTCGGCGATCACGCCGTCCACCGAGCCGTCGGCCAGGAAGGCCAGGCTGGCCGGGTCGGCCAGCAGCGGGGCGAGCTGGCCGGGCGCGCGGTGTGGCCGGCCAGCGTGCCGCCGCCGGTGCAGCGCGGCGTGTTCCGGCAGTGGCTCGGCCAGCGTCGCCTGGGGCATCACCCGGACGACGGCGTGCCCCGAGGCCGCGGCCTGGGCGGCCCAGCTGCCCTGCGGGCCGGAGATATCCAGCAGGACCTGGCCCCGGGGCGGGAGCCAGGCCTGCAGCTGAGCGGCGGCCACGGCCCGCTGGAAGCGCCAGTAGGCCGTGAGGGTCCCTGAACCGAGAACAGCGAGGGGGCTCGTCGTGCTTGCCGCCACCATGACTCCATCCACGGCGGACTGCGCCGTTGCGGCCGGCGGCCTGCCGCAGTGGCAGGATCGAAGCGTCGCCGCGAAGACACCGATGTCGGCGCAGACCTCCTTGAAAGGAATGTTCCCCGACCAGGCGCCCGCCTCACCTGACCTGACGGCCACGTGGACATTCGCCCGCGCGCTGAGCCTGTGATCAGCGGCCTGCCGTGGAATGAAGCTGCCGGCCCTCATGTTGCACCGGTCGTGGTTCTCGCCGACTACGCACCGCGCACCAGCCCCCTGCTGATGCCTCGCTTCGTGCCTGGGGGGGATGGGGATGTATCCTCCGGCCAATACGGTCGCTACCGTTGGCCGGTACGGGAGATCTCCGAGGGGGTGGGTCCGGTCACCGAAACACTCGAGCAGCGCAGCGAGCGCTTCGAGCAGGACGTGCTGCCGTATCTGGACCAGCTCTACTCGGCCGCGCTGCGGATGACCCGGAACCCGGCCGATGCGGAGGATCTCGTCCAGGAGACGTTCGCCAAGGCGTACGCGTCCTTCCACCAGTTCCAGCCGGGCACGAACCTCAAGGCGTGGCTGTTCCGGATCCTCACCAACACGTTCATCAACAGCTACCGCAAGAAGCAGCGGGAGCCGCAGCGGTCCGGCGCCGAGGAGGTGGAGGACTGGCAGCTGGCCAGGGCAGCCTCACATACCTCCGCCGGGCTGAAGTCGGCGGAGGCAGAAGCGCTGGAGCGGCTGCCTGACTCGGATATCAAGAGTGCGCTGCAGGCCCTCCCGGAGGAGTTCCGCATCGCGGTGTATCTCGCGGACGTCGAGGGTTTCGCGTACAAGGAGATCGCCGACATCATGGGAACGCCGATCGGCACGGTCATGTCGCGCCTGCACCGCGGGCGGCGGCAGCTGCGCGACATGCTGCAGGATTACGCGGCCGAACGCGGCGTCACCCGGGCGGGCACCGCCGCCGCGGCGCCGGAGGCCGACGGTGAGCAGGGGGCGGACACGCCATGAGCTGTGGCAGGCCACACGAGACCCCGTGTAGTGAGGTTCTGGACCGGGTGTACTCCTACCTCGACGGCGAACTGGGCGTCTCCGGGCGCGCGGAGATCCGCCAGCATCTGGAGGAATGCGGCCCGTGCCTGCGGGAGTACGGGCTGGAAGAGGCGGTCAAGCGCCTGGTGCACAAGTACTGCGGGCACGACGTGGTCCCCGTCGACCTGCGGGTCAAGGTGCTGGCCCGGATCCAGGAAGTCCGGGCGACGATCGAGATCACCGGCACACCGGCGGAATGAGCAGTCGGCTCGGCTGAGCGCCCGCCGCCCGATTATTACTCTCTGTGATCAAGTGTGTGACTCTCTGTAGATATCCGGGGTGAAGGCTACGCAGACAGCACCGATGGCGTTACCCTGAGTCGCGGACAGGCCCGGCCGCCCACGGGCCCGGCTGCAAGGGGGGGTCATGGGCAGGCTCTCGCGGGCCGCGTGGCTGTACATGGCCGTGGTCGTGCTGGCCGCTGCCGTCATGCTCAGCCACGTGCTGGTGCGCTACCTGCACTGGGAGCTGACCCTGGGGCCGCCGCAGATCCTCGCCGTGCTGGTCATCCTGTTCCTTATCTGTGATTCCACCCCGACCGCGCTGACCTCCCACCAGTCGGCCTGGTCGCCCAGCTCCTCGGCCACGCTCGCCGCGGTCGTGCTGCTCGGGCCGGCCGGCGCCGCGCTGGTCGGCGCCACGTCCGTATTCAGCCTGCGCCGCAGCGGGCTGCGGGAGCGGGCCTTCAACGGCGCCATGTACGCGCTGAGCGCGTTCGCGGCGGGCGAGGCGTACCTGGCGCTGCACGGCCGGGTCGGGGTGCCTGGGCAGGACTGGTTCCCAGCCATCATCCTGCCGTTCGCCGTGGCCGCGGCGGTGCACGTGGTCGTCAACCACGGCCTGCTGTGGGGCATGCTGCTGCTGCTCCCGCCGTCCGGGGCGGGCCGCCGTCAGGGGCAGCTCGGCGTGCACCTCCCGCTGCTGCTCGTGGCCGACCTGGGATACGCCACGCTGGGCCTGCTGATCGCCGCGCTGTGGGCCCTGGTCGGCGCGTTCGCCCCGGTCCTGGTGCTGATCCCGCTGTTCGTCGCGCGCTGGGCGATGGGCCAGTTCGCCGCGCAGGAGGCGGCCTACTCGGCCACCATGGCCGCGCTGTGCCAGGCGGTGGAGACCAAGGATTTCTACACCCGCGGGCACAGCGAGCGGGTGTCGGCCGGGTCGGCCCTGCTGGCCCGGGAGATCGGCATGGGGGCCGAGCGGGTGGCGGCCATCCGGTACGCCGGCATGCTGCACGACGTGGGCAAGCTCGGCGTGCCGACCAAGGTGCTGCAGAAGACCGGGCCGCTCACCGAGGAGGAACTGGCCGCCATCCAGCTGCACCCCATGCGCGGCCTGGAGATCGTTCGGCAGATCGGCTTCCTGACCGAGGCGCTGGACGGCATCATGCACCATCACGAGCGGGTCGACGGCAAGGGCTACCCGATGGGCCTGGCCGGGGACGAGATCCCGGAATTCGCCCGGGTGATCGCGGTGGCCGACGCGTTCGACTCGATGACCTCCACGCGCTCCTACCGTGGGGCCCGGCAGGTGGACGAGGCCCTGGCCGAACTGGGCATCTGCGCCGGCACCCAGTTCGACCCGGTGCTGGTGGGCGCGTTCATCGCCGCGATCCGCCGGGAGGGCTGGGAGTACCAGCCGGCCCGGCTGCCCGCTGGCTTCCCCGCACCCGCGGCCCAGGATCATGACGATCCGACCGCGCCGCTGCGGGTCGTCGAGAGTCATTAGGCATGCGTGGGCACGCCAGGTGGACGGCTGGCCGGCCGTGGCCGGCCCGGGAGACCCGGCCATGACGGCCCAGCGGCATACCGCGCGCCAGACGGCCTGGCAGTCCATGGACTCCGGGCAGCTGCTGCTGCTCACCGCGGCTGGGCTGCTGCTGGTCGCCGCCATCGCCCAGACCGCCGCGGCCGGCCTGGTGCAGCCGCGTATCGCGCTGGCCTTCGGCGCGCTGATCGCGCTGGGCGAGCTGCTCCGGCTGTCGCTGCCCGGGGACCGGGAGGCCGCCCCGATTGGCAGCGCCGGGGCGCTGGGCTACGCGCTGGTGCTGTGGATCCGTGCGCAGCCCGCCAGCCAGCCCGCCCTCCAGGTGGTCGCGGTCACCGCGGTCGCGATGATCGTGGGCGCGCTGCCGCATCTGGCCGCTGGCCGGCCTGCTGGCCTGGCCGGGATGGCCTCCCGGCTGCTGGCCACCGCGTTCGTGGCCGCGTGCTTCCGGCCGCTGGCCGGCCTGGGGATCATCGACCAGCACGTCTGGGTCAGCCTGGCGCTCATGGTGGTGCTGATCGTGGCCGGGTGGTTCGCCGAATGCCTGACCCGGGCGCTGATCCGGGCGGACGAGCTGCGCGCCCGGTTCACCGTGTCGCTGGGCGACGAGCTGCGGATCCAGATCCCGCTGGGCGCCTCCGTGGGCACCTGCGCGGTGCTGATCGCGCTGGCCGCCCAGGCCATGGGCCTGGTGGCGCTGGCCCTGCTCATCGCGCCGTTGCTGGTCACCCAGACCGCGTTCCGCCGGTACGCCGGGATCCGGTCCACCTACCTGCAGACGGTCCGCGCCCTGGCCCGGGTCACCGAGGTCGGCGGGTACGTGGAGGACGGCCATTCCTACCGGGTCGGCCGGCTGGCGGTCGCGGTCGGCCGGGAACTCGGCATGAGCGAGCCGCAGCTCCTTGAGCTGGAGTACGCGGCCCTCATGCATGACATCGGCCAGCTGGCGCTGGCCGATCCGATCCCGGGTGGGGCCACCGTGCTGGCCTCACCCGCCGACCAGCAGCGCATCGCCGGGCTGGGGGCGTGCGTCATCGAGCAGGCGGGCGTGCTGGACGGGGTGGCTGAGATCGTCCGCGGCCAGAGCCTGCCGTGGCGCGGCGGCCGGGCGGAGCCGCCGATCGGCAGCCGGATCATCCGGGCTGCCAACGCCTTCGACGACCTCGTCGGCGGGTCGGCTGACCGCGACCGGTCCGCGGCCGCGCTGGAACGCCTCCGGCTGGACACCGCGACCGAGTACGACCCGGGGGTGGTGGA
>Ga0335078_10001439_pt1 | contig 35912 bp, 32 predicted proteins | sample Lox_Sample_32_FD_206711 | JGI IMG/M metagenome (GOLD analysis project Ga0335078, IMG submission 206711) | Soil microbial communities from Loxahatchee National Wildlife Refuge, Florida, United States - Lox_Sample_3.2 | ecosystem: Environmental > Terrestrial > Soil > Wetlands | place: USA...
GCATTCCTCGCTAGCCCGCGCGCCAATCGCTTCGTCGAAAGCGTCTTCACCGCTCCTGTCCAACGCGGCCAGTGGCTCGCCGCAAAAATCCTCGTGCTTGTCAGCATGGCCGCCGCTTACTACATCGCCCTCGTCCCCATGGTCCTCGTTTACATCTACCACGTCGGTGTGCCGCCCCTTCTCGCGAAGCTCCTTCTCTGGGCTCCGTGCCTGCTCCTCGTGAGCATCGCCATCGGCACTCTCATCGGCGTGCTCTTCATCGGCCAAAGCATCGCTGCTCCCGCGGCCACCGGCATGGGCATCCTGCTCGCCTACGCAGGCTTCGTCCCGCTTCAAGAACTCCTCGTCGCCCAGGGCAACGGCGCCACGCGCACCGGCCACCTCACCTTGGCCAGTCCTGCCGTCCTTCTCAAAAATGCCTTCGGCTTCACGCTCGCCGTCGGCAGCATTCCCGCTACCACCACGCGCACCTGGATCAGTTTGCTCGTCATTGTCGTCCTCGCCTTGGCCATCGCGGCTTGGGCCTTTCTCTGCGCGCAGGGCGTGGAAACGTGGGAAACCACGCGCGCGCAGCGCTGGATTATCGGCCTCGCCATTTTCACCATCGTCGTTCTACCCGTCGCCCTCGCTGACACCAACTACGACAAGCCTGCCCCACACGCCACCAACGCCCCCTCCATTCAGCGCCTGTTCGCGCGCGCTGGCAGCAGCCTCGCTTTAACCCAGCCCGGCGGTCAGCCGCCTACGCGTTGTTGCAGCACGATCCTCAATCGCGACGAATGGCCGCCCTTCGGCACTGACGAGCCCACCCAGCGCGATCTCCTCGTCCTCCTTCCCGTGGACGCCACGCAACGCGTCACCGAGCTGCAACTGCAAGTGACCGGCGAAAGTGGCTTGCAAGTCACTGCTCCCGCAAACAAGCTTGCCCCTGCTCCCGACGCTCTCGAAACCCACACCTATCCCGGTGATTCCGGACCCGCCGCCGCGGACGGCCACCACGTCGTCACCGGCTGGGTCGCGCGCATCCCCGTAACCCTCATTCCCACCAAGCCTTGGGACATCGGTGGCGTCCGCTATCCCCTAAAAGTGACCGCCACCTATCGCGTCGCGCCGTCAGCCGCAAACGCAAAACTAGCTGGCGCCGCTGCCGCAGTTACGCCCGTCTCCGCCGCGGCTCCCGCCGTTACGCCCGTCGCGCCGAGTGGCGACTCGCGCACCTTCAGCGCCCGCGCCGCGGTGGACGCGCAAGTGGCGAGCGGCATTTACGAAATGGGCGTCGCTTCCATGATTCTCCCGCTGTTCTGTTTTGGCGTGGCCTTCCGCCGCTGGAGGCGCACGCGATGAGCCCGGCCACGGAATACGCCATCGAAATGGACGGCCTCACGCGGCGCTTTGGCAATTTCGTCGCGGTGAACGACGTCACGCTGAAAATTCCCAAGGGCCAACTCTACGGCTTCCTCGGTCTCAACGGCGCCGGAAAGACCACCACCATTCGCATGCTCACCACGCTTCTGCCGCCCAGCGCCGGCACCGCTAAGCTCTGGGGCCACGACGTCATCAAGGAACCTCTTGCCGTGCGCAAACTGGTCGGCCTCGTCAGCGACGAAACCAGCGAAAGCCAATCCACCTGGACCGCCCGCGAATATCTCTCCTATTTCGCGCGCATCCGCCATTTGCCAAATCCTGCCGACGAAGTCGAGCGCATTCTCGACGATGTCGGCCTGCAGCCCAGCTTTCGCGGCAAGCTCATCTGCACTTACAGCACCGGCATGAAGCGCCGCGTCGAGATCGCCCGCGCCCTCATGGGCCGCCCAAAGGTGCTCTTTCTTGACGAGCCCACGCGCGGCCTCGATTTGCCCGCCAAGCGCGACATGTGGAGCCTCTTGCGCCGCCTCGCCGCCACCGAGAGTGTCACCACCTTCCTCAGCAGCCACGACGCGCAGGAAATTCGCAGCCTCTGCAGCAAAATCAGCGTCATCGCCAAAGGCCGCCTCATTCACACCGGCCCCACCCGCGAACTCGGCAACGACATCGACAGCTTCGAGGAACGCCTGGTCCAGATGCTCACTCACTCCGACCATCCCGAACCCGCCGGCCTCCACTTCCGCCCTCCCGCCGCGCCGTAGCCGCCCTCTTCCGAGGGCGGGCCTTGCGTAGCGGCATGATTCATCCTGCCCACCCACCCGCTGCCCTTCTGTGATAGCCTCAACTCCAATCGGAGTAACCACCATGACCCGACTCCTCGCTGCCCTGTTGTTCCTTTCTCTGGCCGGCCCCGCCTTCGCGCAAGAGGTGACCGAGCCCAAGTCCGGCGCGAAGTTTGCCACCAAAGACGGCGACACTTCCTTGCTCGGCGTCGGCCTGCGCACCAAAACCATGCTGAACGTTAAGGTCTATGCCATTGGCCTCTACGTCGCCGATGACGCACTCTCCGGGCCCTTGCACGGCAAGGCCGGAACCCCCGACCTCTACCGCGAACTCCTCACCGGCGATTTCAAGAAGACCGTCATCATGCGGTTTGTGCGCAGCGTGTCCACCGACCAGATTCGCGACGGCTTTCGCGAATCGCTCAAGGGCGCGGGCGGCAAATCCGACGAGTGGATCAGCTACTTCAGCGCCATCCGCTCCGGCCAGGACTGCGTCATTTCCTGGGTCCCGGGCACGGGCCTCCAGACCAAAGTCGCGGGCGTGGACAAGCCGCCCATCAACGACCCCGACTTCGCCGCCACCGTCTTCGGCATCTGGCTCGGCGACAAGCCCGTCCAGCAGGACATCAAGCAAGGTCTCGTCTCCCGCGCCTCCGAATTGCTCAAGTAGGCTTCTCTACGTCTACGGCAGCCGTCGCCACCGCGGCGCGCCTTCGTTTCGCGCATCCCCTGTGGCACTGCTCCGCAAAAGCCGTTTGCACTTGTACCGCTCTTTCGGCTATGGTTTCGCTTGCTCGTCGGCTGTTGCGCATCCCACTCTCCCGAGGTGCCACTTGAAACCACGTTGGCTTCTTCTTCTCGCTCTCTTTGTGTCCGGCGCACTCTACGCCGATACCCCCGCCGGCACTCACAACGTTTCCACGTTCTCCATCGTCGCGCGCGACGCCGCCACCGGTCAGATGGGCATTGCCGTGGCCTCGCGCTACTTTTCCGTCGGCTCCGTAGTGCCTTGGGCCATGGCCGATGTCGGTGCCGTCGCCACACAAGCGAACGTAAATGTCGGCTACGGTCCCAAGGCCATCGACCTCCTTCGCCAGGGCCTCTCCGCTGACGAAGTCTCCAAACGCTTGCTCGACGAAGACACCTTCCCCGGCAAGGACGGCCGCCAGTTCGCCATCGTGGATGCCAAGGGCGGCGTGGTCACCTACACCGCGCCCAACGCTCCGAATTGGGCCGGCGGTCAGAAGGGCGCTACCTGGGCGGCGCAAGGCAACATTCTCGTCGGTCGCCAGGTGCCCGAAGCCATGGGTAAGGCCTTTGAAGCCACTACCGGCGAACTCGCCGAAAAAATGTTTGCCGCGCTCAAAGCCGGCGACGCCGCCGGCGGCGACAAGCGTGGCCGCCAATCCGCCTCCATGCTCATCGTTTGCAAAGAGTGCGGCCGCAATACCAACAATGACCGCTATCTTTACATCAACGTGGACGACAGCCCCGATCCCTTCACCGAACTCCGCCGCCTCCTCGATCTCGCCCTTGCTTACAACTACGGCGACCATGCCTCCAAGCTGCTGCAGCAGAAAAAAATTCCCGAGGCCCGCCAAAGCGCGCAAACCGCCGTCAAATACGCGCCCAACAGTCCCGACGCGCACATGAGCCTTGGCCTCCTAACCTATCTCGCCGGCGACAAAACCGCCGCTCTCACCGAACTCCAAACCGCCCAGCGCCTCGATCCCAACTTCCGGAAACAATTCGACGCCATCATGGGCTTCTCCAACAACTTCGCCCCCATCCAGGACGACAAAGACTTCATGCAGAAACTCTTCCCGTCGCCCCAATAATCGGAGTAGCGATTGCGTCGGGGCACGATTCATCGTGCCCTCAGTCTGCTGTAGACGCGCCCGCTTCAACCCGTCCCGCGCTTCCTTATCTCTTACGTCCCCACGCCTGACTTCTACATTTCCGCATTGTAGAATCACGTTGCCATAAGCGGAGTGTGGCGGACCCATGACCAATCCGGGGCATTATTTCGTAGCCGTAATTGGTGGCGCGGTTTCCGGTTCTGTAGCGGCGGAGATTCTCGCCGATAACGGCATTCACGTCGCCGTCTTCGAGCAGAACCAGCGGCCCTACGGCAAAATCGAGGACGGCCTCCCGCGCTGGCACGTCGAGCAACGCCGCCAGGAATACGCGCGCATTGACGCGCGCATGAAAAAACCGAACGTTCATTTCATTCCCTCCACCAAGCTCGGCCGCGATTTCGATCTCGCACAACTGTTCCAGTGGGGCTTCTCCGCTGTCGTCCTCGCCAACGGCGCCTGGCGCGACCGCGAGCTAGGCGTGCCCGAAGCCGAGCCGTATGTCGGCAAAGGCCTCGTCTACCAGAATCCGTTCATCTACTGGTACAACCACAAAAACGAAAAAGCCTACAACGGCCCGCGTTACGAAACGCCCGACGAAGCGCTCGTGGTCGGCGGCGGCTTGGCCTCGATTGACGTGGTCAAGGTGCTGCAACTCGAAAATTACGAACGCGCGCTGAAAGCTCGCGGTATTCCGGCCAGCATGCACGAACTGGAAAAAGGCATTCCGGAATTCTGCCGAAAGAACGGCGTCAAACCAGAAGAATTAGGCGTGAAGGGCTGTCTCCTGATTTATCGCCGGCGCGAACAGGACATGCCTCTCGCTCAGCCGCCCGACAATGCCACTCCCGAGCAAATCACCAAAACCGAACAAGTCCGCCAAAAGATGCTGCGTCTCGCGCGCGACAAATATCTCTTTCGCTTCCAGGACCGTCGCCTCACCACCGGCGTTGTCGTTGAGCAAGGCCGCCTCGTCGGCCTCAAAGTTGTCGAAACCAAAATCGAAGGTCGCAAAGCCACGCCCATCCCCGGCTCCGAACACGTACTCCGCGCGCCGCTCGTCATTTCTTCCATTGGTTCCGTGCCCGAAAAGCTCTCCTGCATCAACATGGACGGCGAGTATTACACCTTCTCCGGCCAGGACGTGCCGCAGTACACCGGCATGGACCGCGTCTTCGGCGTCGGCAACGTCGTCACTGGCCAAGGCAACATCCGGGTGTCCCTCGTCCACAGCCAAAAAGTCGCCAAGCGCTTGCTTACTTGTATGCACGGCGGCGAGACAACCCCCGCCGGTCAGGCTCAAGCTGTCGCCGCGGGACAGCTGGCTGCGCACGCAGCCGGCGCGCTCGCCACTCAACTCGCCCAGATTCCCGAACTCTCGGAAGCGCAAATGTCCGCAGTCGAAAACCAGGTCCGCGCTCTGCAACACAAAGTTGGCTTCACTTCCGACTACGACTCCTGGATCGCCCGCGTCACTCCCCCCGATCTCGAATAAACACCGCCTCCGCTTCAGACGGCCGGCGCGCACTCGACGGACCTCTCCCCACGAGCAGCCGTAACCCAAAACTCACGCTTTCTTCGGAAATGCCCCTGGTCGAGTCGTCGCCTCCGCAAAGGCCACAAATTGCGCGATCAACGCGAGCACCCAGATGTACCACGGAATCGGATCGTGGTAGTGACACTGCATAATAAGGCACACGATGAACAGCAATCCTCCCAGCATGCTCTCCTCCTGACCAAGCTCCAGATCCAGGCCTACATTCTCCACAGAAAATGGGCCCTTCGAGCACGCGAGTCCTTGGGATCTACGAGAGCCATTACCACAAAGTACAACGAACTCTTCGACGCCCTTGTAACGGAGCGCTATAGAAGCCTGTTCGAGGAGACACTCCGGCAGTTTAGAAGCGATATGGCTCTGTTGACATCCTCAGGAAAAGGTGACGATGCCTCAAGCGGTACAGATTGAAACTCAGGCCGAGCAGCAGGGCTTGGCGCACCTGCATGGGCAGGCTGCGGCCTGGGGCTCGCCCCGAGAGCTTGCGTTTGACCGAAGAGAATACGCTCTCGATCAGCGCACGGCGCCGGTAGATGCGGGACGGAAATGCTCGGCGCATCTCCGCGCGCACGCCACGCACGCGCCAAGTTTTCTTCCCACGCTTGGCGGGAATCACACGGTGTGCGCCAAGCTGCTTTCGAATGTAGGTGTGGTTCGTTTCGCTGTCGAATTCCGCGTCGGCCAGCACCCGTCCAATCCGTGTTTGCTGGGAAGCGGTCTGGACCACGGCGGGCAAATTCGCGCAGTCGTTCCAGGGACCCCGTCGCGCGGTCTGCGACAACAAGAACTGCTGATCCAAATCCGCCATGGCAGTGGCTTTTGCCCGTGATGATGCCGCCGCCGCACGAAGAGCGTGCTGACCGCTCCCTGCGCCAACCCCGTCGCGTCCACGCCGACACGGGCTCGCCGTCGGCCTTTTCGGCGCGTGCCGCGCAAGCGCCGCACTGTCTCGCCGACCGCTTGGTCGATGGTTTGCTCGTCCAACCGCCGCAAGAAACGATACAGCGTAGTGAAATCGGGCACGCTGGGGAGTCCGAGCGCCTGACGCAATTCGCGATGTTCGCCGAGCCGCACCTCGGCTTCGCGAAAGGTCCAGTCCTCGTAGCGCAAGAGACAGAGGATCGCCAGCAACTGGGGCTGCGTGAATTGGTGTTTGCTGAAACGGCTGCGGTAGCGCGGGAGCACCGCCCTGGCCACTTCCAGAGCGATGCGAGCGAAGGGCAGGAGTCCGACCTCGGCCCTCGCACCTCCTGCCTCCATAGCAAACTACGATTCCCAAAACTGGCGATTGCGAATTCTCTTGGTTGTAGCGAGGATGTCAACAGAGCCAAGCGATATCAAGGTAACAATCGAAACGCGCGGCTTTAAGGGTGAGACCGTCAGGCAGCTCGTGCTCAATCCAAAAGTATTCCGTCCCGGCTTCTCCATTGACCAAATCCTAAGCGAAGGCGAAAAACGTGCCGTTGCAGTGGCCGACTTCCTGACCGAAGCGGCATTAGACCAGCGTAATAATGGGATCATTCTAGACGACCCGGTAACATCCTTGGATGACAAGTGGAAAAATATACTGGCCGCATGCCTGGCAGAGGTTGCGAAGACGCGCCAAGTGGTGGTCTTGACCCATGACCTCGCCTTCCTTTATCGAATCAAAGAACGGGCCGAGGAACTTCACGTCGACATCGCAACGCACTGGGTGAGGGAAGAGAACGGCCGTCCCGGCTTTGTCTACCTTGATAACAGCCCCCTCTGCGAAAAAGACTATAAGTCGGCGAAGATCGCGAGCGACTACTACGTCAAGGCAAAGGACGCCAGGCCTGCAGAGCAACAGGCGCTACTACAACAGGGGTTCGCGGCCCTTCGGACATCCTACGAAGCGCTGATCATCTTTGAGATATGCAATGACGTCGTAGCACGCTTCGAGGAAAGGTTCAGTTTCGGTCGCCTCAAGGAGGTGCGAGTAGACCCCAAGCTGGTCGAAGAAATCATCCGCCGAATGGAGGCACTTTCGAGATACATCGAGGGCCATTCGCACAGCGATGCCTTCGCCTCCGCAAAGCCTTCACCAGCGACATTGTTCGAAGAAATTAGGGCGTTCGAGTCCATCCGCGCTGCACCAAAGGAACTTAAAAAACCGGTGGCGCACTCTACTTTGCCCAAAAAGGCAGATGCTGCGGAGCCCAAAAGGCAGCCTGCGGGCACCGAAACAAACGAGAAGGCCGCGGCCGACCCCGCGGAACCAGGCCCTATGCGCACCAACCCGTTGTCCTAATATTCCCGCATCCAGGAGGCACAGAGGCTCCGGGCGGATTCACGGTTGCGATTTTGCCTTGCCATGAGAACGAGCCACGTGCCGAAGCCTGGTAAGCAACGCGGCCAGATGCGGCCAATCCTGCTCCTTCACCGCCGTGAATTTCAATCCCAGGCCTTTACCACGTTCCGCGTGCCGCACCGTCGCCTCGGCCCGGATTTGTCCTTCCTGCACGAGAAAATCGACCTCGGCTCTCATTCCCACAGCGCGGGCCAGCCGCGTAGCCACAAACAGACCTCCCGCGCTCACGTCCCGCACGCGGGAAACTTCATCCCTGCCATTGCAAAACCAGCAGACCCACACATCGTCCGAGGCCTCGACGCGGGAGCTATGGCGCCGAGAATACGAAGGCGTTTGCGGAGAGAGGGACACAAAGCACCGTCAGACTTGCATTTCGTACAGGAGTGGGGACGTACAGGAGCTTGCAAGTTATCCGGAATCTCCTCCCGCAGCCTGAGGAAAACAAGTGGAAAATTTCGATTACGAAAACCCGTAAAACCAGGCTGAAGAGACGTTTTCTTGTTCTCGACGCGAGCGCCGGTGCCACTCTTGCCCTGTAGGCCCGTACCCCCTATCATAGGACAGATATGAGGTTCTCCATGAGACTCGCTAAGACCTTTACCATCGAGCCCGAGATCAACGACTACGTGGATGAGACCAAGGGCGCAGGCTCCGCCAGCGAGCGCGTCAACGAACTGCTCCGCCGCGCCATCCTGCAGGAGCAATACGACCGCCTCGAAGCCGAAGCCGCCGCCTTCTTCGCCGACTCCAGAGCCGGCCGCACGGAAACCCGGGCCATGCAAAAGGCCTCTCGGCGCACGTTTAGCAGGGACTGATGGCCACCGCCCCATCAGCGTGGTATCCGAAACGAGGCGAGGTCTACATCGTCCAGCTCGACAAACCACGCCCCGCCGTAGTCCTCTCCGTCGACCAAATCAATAAATATGCCCTCGATGTTTGCGTCGTCGGCATCACCACCGTCGAGCGCAAAACCTTCAGCGTGCGCGTGCCTATCCAGAAGGGCGAAGCGAACCTCAATTTCAATTGCTGGGCCAAGTGCGACCAGGTGACCACCCTCGAAAAAAGCCTGCTGCCCTACCCCGCGATCGGCATCCTCCCCGCCGCAACATTTGCCAGGATCGAAGAGCAGGTTCGCATATGCCTGGGACTCCTGTAGCTGGACCGTTGGCGAATTAAGGGGTAGTGCGGGTGGTATTTTCTGTAAGGCGCTGGCGATCGCTGGGCTGCTGGCGCTCCGCGAATTCCGCCTTTTTAGTGCGGCCAAGCGTCCATAGGCCGCCAACAGCCTCTTCCGATGGGTGGCCGTGCCTAGAGCGCCGCGCCGGATGCGTTTGTCACGACCGCCGCGCTGCGCTATTCTGCCTGCTGCATCCTGCAATGGGAGGCTGCCGTGACCCCATCCCTTAGTTCCCTCGATTCCCTGCTTCTCACCGTCGTACTCGCCATGCTGGCCATCGGCCTGCCGATCGTCTTGGTGTTATCCATCCGTTTTCTCTGGGACCGCCACTTGCACCTGGGCCGTTCGCGGGAATTCGAGAAACTCATCTGGCAGTTGCACCGCATCGCCAGCGCCATGGAACATCAGCTGAATCTGGCATTTCCTCCCGTCCAGCCAGGCACCGAAGAGCCGCGCGATCTCGTCTATCTCCAGCAGCTTCCTGCCCAACCGACTGCGGCCGCGCCGAGCGCAGCGGCCGCCGCTGCCGGTGCAACACCAGCGGCTGCCCAGGCTCCCGTGCAGCAGGCGCCCCCTGCCCAGCAGTCTGCAGCTGCGGTGCCTGCCGACCAGCAACCCTCTCGCCCCGCACCCGAACGCCGTGAGCCTCCCGCCGAGCCCAAGCGCGCCGGCGTCAACTCCATGTTCGGCATGTAGGTGGCACAGGCATCCTGCCTGTGTTCTTTGGGGTTTGATGTCGACGTTTTCTGCTCACTACTCACTCTCTTCCACCGTCTCACCAAACTCCCAATTTCCTCCCAACCCTTTCCATCCACTCCACTTATTTTGTCTCAATTCGAATCGTCTACACACAGTACTATACCTTGACAGTAATCCAGACTTGTGCTACCATTTCTCGGGTTGCAACGCCAAACCCGCCGGCATCCCAACTCCTTCCCACTTTTTCCACACCCAGTAAACATCCCACACGCATGAAACGCCGCAACTCCAATCCCCTCATGCGCTTGCGCACAATTCGCTGTGTACCTCACGTCGGGGTCCTACACCATTTCGCTCCCTTCCCTCGATTCACCACCTCCCTGTTCACTCTCCCGCCTTTTCACACTCTCCTGCGCTCTCTTGCATTTTTTTGCACTCTCCAAAATGCTATGCCCTTTGTTTTCATCAGATTCCGCACTCTTTCTGCAAAAACGCCCGGGGTGGGGTACCCCCGTACGTTCAGTTCACGTTCACTCGGCGTACTTCGACCAGTGCTCCACTGCCCTCGCGACCAGTAGTCTTCCCTCGCGCGCCACTACTAAACTTATTGGCGATGGCTACCCACGAATTCCTTGCCCATTCTCGCTGCGCTGCCAGTGCCGGCTCATGTGCCAGCCAAAGCACCATTTATTTCCGGCGGACGCATCTCCCGCCACGCAGTCTCTTCGCCGCAGGCTTCCTGTTCCTCGTTTCGGTATGCCTCGGAAGTTGCGCTGGCGTAGGCAATTCCCCCGGCTCGGGCAAAGGCTCAGCGCCGACAATCTCTTCCTTTACCGCCAGTCCGACGACTGTAAATTCCGGCACCAGCGCCACATTGAGCTGGTCCACCAGCGGCGCGACCACCATTGCGATTTCCCCGGGCAGCTTTACCTCTACCTTGTCGAGCGGGTCTACCTCCGTAAGCCCCACCTCCACCACGACTTACACCCTGACCGCTACGAACACCGCCGGCTCTTCCACATTCCAGGTCACCGTTACCGTCAACCCCGCAGCGAGCAAGCCCACCATCAACTCGTTCAGCGCGAGCCCCACCACGATCAACTCCGGTTCGAGCAGCACGCTGAATTGGTCCACGACGGGCGCGACGAGCATCGCCATCACGCCCGGAACCTTCACCTCCAGCTCCGCGAGCGGTTCCACCAGCGTAAGCCCCACGGCAACGACGACTTACACGCTCACCGCCACCAACGCTTTCGGCTCGACCATCGCAACCGCCAAAGTCACCGTAAGCAGCGGCGGCTCCGGTGGCCCGCTCAGCATCACCACCACCACCTGCCCTGGCGGCACGCAAGGCTCGGCTTACGGCGGCTGCACCATAGCCGCCACCGGCGGCACGCCTCCCTACACCTTCTCGATCGACACCAGCGGTAACTTCCCGCCGCTGCCCGAGGGCCTCTCGCTCAGCGCCTCCACCGGCGCGATTACCAGCGTTCTGATTGGCGGCCAGGGCACCTACGGCCCGAACTTCATCGTGAAAGATTCCGCGAATGCGCAAGCCACGCAGCAAATCACCTTCTCCATCAACGGCAACAACGCCTTTCTCGCCAACATCTTCCCTGCCACCTCGATTTTTCATCATCGTGTGGACGCCGCCTCCACCGGCCTGCCCGTGGACGCGTCTCCCGCCGCGCCCGTCTACAGCGGCTACTTGTCCGCGACGGTCAAGCCGTTCTTTGGCAACGACGGGCCTTTCCCGAACGGCATTCCCGCGATCGAAGTGCCCTACAATCAGCCGAATGTCGCAGTTTCGACGACCGTTTATCAGTCCTACTTCACTTCCGGTCCCATCCCGCCCTACGCTCCGCCGGAAGGCACCGCCAACTCCACCGGCGATCGCCACGTGCTCGTTTATCTCGAAGCCGGCGGCGGGAGCAAACCCGCGCTTTACGAAATGTGGCAAGGCATCTACCAGGGCGGCCCGTGGACCGACTCCTCCAACGCGCTTTGGCCAGACGTTTCCGGCAACAACCTGACGCCGCAAGGCAACGGCACTTCGGACGCCGCCGGCTTGCCGGTTGCGCCGCTGCTCGCCAACGCCGACGAAGTCATCGCCACCGGCACACCCACTGCCCCGAACGGCACCATCCAGCATCCCATTCGCTTTACGCTCAATCACATGTTGAACTATTGGGTGTGGCCCGCCACGGAGACCGCGGGCGTCGGCAGTTGCTCTTCCGGCGGCAGCACGCTGCCCACGCAGAATCTCATTTCGCAATCTGCTCCGCCAACCAGTTGCACCATGACCGGTCCGGCCGGCGAGATCTATCGTCTGAAAGCGAGCGTCGCGACTCCCACGTGCGCCGCCACCAGTCCGCAAGCCGCGATTCTCATCACCGCGTTTCGCAATTACGGCATCATTCTCGCGGATAACGGCATGAGCGGCGGCCTCATCGGCACGCCTGATGCGCGCTGGAACAACACGGACCTCGCATGTATCACGAGTCTCACGCTGGCTGACTTCGAGCCGGTGAATGTGTCCAGCTTGATGGTCAGCAACGACAGCGGCGTCACCAGCCACTAGCTTCTCCCGTCTGCTGACGCTTGCTGCTCGACTTGGCTCCTGTTTTGGCTACGGCTTCGGCCTTCTCAAAAAAATAAGAAACAGGAGCGTCGCCGCGGTCACAGCGGCCTGTGAGCCCAGTCACAGCCGCCCGCACCTAGCTCCGCTAACCTAGCGAAGGACGAACGACCGAGCAAGCTATGCCAGCCACCTTCGCGGACCACGAAAACGCAGTTGAGGCTGCTGCTCCGCAAACGCTGCCCGATCTTGATTCCGAAGAATACCGGCTGCTGTATGTTCCAACCATGGTGGCGGTGTACACCGCACACCATCAACGAATGCCCCAATCCGAAGAGGCGCTGCACCGGCATGTCTTTGGTTTCGACGGTCACACAGGCTGCGCGGCCTGCCACGAGGAGACGGAGTTTCTTGTAGCGCATCAGAAAAAGTTCTTCTAGTGACCCAGGCGACGCAGTGGAGTAAATTCCCTTCTCGCTGATCATCACAATATGGAGCCGACGAGCGACATCGGAATCGTGATTGTCGGTGCCGCCGGCGACCGGGGCGCGGCGGCCTTACAAATCCTGCCAAAACTCCGCGCTGTCGAAATCAATCAAGGAATTAACCTTGATTTGGTTTGCGTTGCTGAAGCGAATGAGGAAGCTCGCGCTGCGCTCGCTCGCAAAGCGGCCGCGCTTCTCGGGGCTTCGTGCTCCGTCGTCGGGCTGTTAGCCGAAGCGATGCCGCAGGCCTTGCAGTGGCTCGAGAATGGCCGCGGCGAACGGAAATTGGTCGTCTACGACGCGACACCGACAGCGCATCACTACCTGCACCTGGTGTCGGTCTTGCCGCACACCGCGCACGAGCACATCTACTACTTCGGCGAAAAACCTCTCTTCACCAAGCCGGGGCAAATCGAGTTCGTCGAACGGAACTTTCCAGAGCGAATGTTCTTCTGTGAGCTGATTGAAACGGAGAATCCGGCGTTCCGCGCGGCGAACGAATTCATTCGCGCGGAAGGTTTCCGCATCCAGCGCATGTCGTTTTGGCGCGCTAGTTGTATGGGAGTTGCCATCGCAGCGGGAGACGGACGACGCGGGGTGGAAGGGGGAGCGCTGCTGGACAAGGCGCCCCACGATCTTTCCGTGGCTGTCGGCCTGCTCGGCCCGCGTCAGGTGGCGCACTGGTCCGTCAGCCAGGTGCGCACGCACCTGCTGGCGCTGCACGAATCCGCCTTTCAGCAAAATACGAGGCGTTTTCTCTCGGTCGCGAATGAACCTGTCGATGACATAAGTTTGCCAGCCAGGATCCCGGAGCAAGCTCCTGCAGGCGGGGTGGTTTCGTTTCATGTTGATTTCATGCTGGAAGGAAACGTCGCGGTTCCAGCTTCGTTCTTTGGCAGCTGGCTGGGCGTCCAGAACACGCAACCTGAACTCGACCTCAGCGAGAAGCTCGCCCGGCTAGGAGTAGACACTAACGAATGGCTCAACACGGAACCGTCCAGGTTATCCAGCAATCCGCGGTTTGGTTACGAGAACCAAGAAGTGCGGCTTGCGCTGCTGGAAGGCCTTTTGGGAAGCCGCAAAGTACATTTGCTCTTGAACTTTCTTTCGAAATTCGAAGGGCGCCGTTTTGTCTTCCTGCTTGGCGAAGACGGTCATCGTGAAACTCTCTTCGAAGAAAAAGATGGGCCGGCGTACCACGATAAAAAGGACGCAGATTTTCTGGGCGTTTTCCAGCGGGTCATCGAGCATTGCGCGGGGCTGCGCGCGGCGGAATATGTCGGACGGGAGGCTACCCTGTTGGTCCACAAGATTCTGATGAGTGCGCTCGGACAGGCCAACGAACAACTCCGCGGCAGCGACCAGGGTGAGGCTTACGAGGCCGCTCTCGTTGCCTACAGAAAATATCTAATGCCCGTTCAGAATGCGCGCGTTTCCAGGCGGAGTGGGCGCGAACTGCCCTGATCTGACAGGTCCTGCTTTGCGAGAAGCGGCTAAGCGAACTCTTGCCGGGACTTCCTCTGCGGGATACCGTTCGTTGCGAGAAGAAGCGGGTTGCCTGATGCTGTGGCGGCATCCCGGTCCGGCCCATTGCAACCCCTACAATATTTAGGACGGTCATTCGTCTACAGGAGTGGATGGATGGACCGATGAGCGCCATCTCGATGAGCGAGCAAAACCGCGAAATCTCTGAAATCATCACGGAAGAACGGTCACGGCTGCTCCATTTCATCCGGCGGCGTGTCCCGAGTGCCTCCGACGCCGAAGACATCGTGCAGGAAGTGTTCTACGAGCTGGTGGAAGCGAATCGATTGCTGATGCCGATTGAGCACGTGACGGGCTGGCTTTTTCGCGTGGCACGTAACCGCATCATTGACCTGTTCCGCAAAAAGAGGCCGGCGACTTTCAGCGATGTGGCCGCAGAGGATGAAGAAGGCCGGCTGCCGCGGCTCGAAGATTTGCTGCCCTCGCCGGAAGCCGGTCCGGAAGCTGTGTATGCGCACAACTTGCTGATCGAGGAGCTGGAGATAGCGCTGGAAGAACTGCCCGAGGAGCAGCGCGAAGTGTTTGTGGCGCACGAACTGGAGGGACGCAGCTTCAAGGAGATGTCGGCAGAGAGCGGAGTCAGCATCAACACGCTGCTCTCGCGCAAGCGCTACGCGGTGCTGCACCTGCGCGAGCGATTGCAGAGGATTTACGACGAATTTACGAAGAAATAAGGAGCACATCATGAGAAGGAAATGGATTTTTATCGCACCGCTGGCGGTACTGGCCATCTTGCTGTTCATCTGGATTGGCGGAGAAGTGGTAATGCTGTTGTGGAACTGGCTGCTACCGACGTTGTTCGGATGGCGGCTCATCACGTTTTGGCAAGCCCTCGCATTGCTGGTGCTCTGCCGGATTCTCTTCGGAGGCTGGAGCGGCTCGGGGGGCGGCAAGGGGCACATGCGTCGGCACATGAAGGAACGGATGGCGGAACGCATGGGGGAACGGATGAGAGAGCGCTGGGAGCGGATGACGCCGGAGGAGCGCGAAAAGTTCCGCAAGGGACTTGGTGGCGCATGCGGGCCGATGCCGCCCGCCGACTCGAAGGAGAGTGTCTGATCCTGGCAGCACGCCGAGCTACATAGAGGCATCTGCTCGGCGAAAGCATCCAGTGCGCGGAGGAACGTCGATGAAAGCCGCGATTTATACGCAATATGGCCCTCCGGAGGTGGTGCGAGTCGCGGAGGTGGAGAAGCCGGTTCCCAAGGAAAATGAGGTGTTGCTGAAAGTTCGCGCGGCGGCGGTGAATCCGCTGGACTGGCGGATCATGAAGGGCGCGCCGTACATCTTTCGTGCGATTTTCCGGCTGTCCAAACCAACGAGCGCGCAGCCCGGCCGACCCGGACGTGACGTAGCCGGCCAGGTGGAAGCGGTTGGTAAAAACGTGACGCGGTTCAAAGCAGGCGAAGAGGTATTTGGCGCGGCGCTGGGAGCTTTTGCCGAATATGCATGTGCCTCCGAATCGGCATTGGCGGTGAAGCCAGAGAACGTGACGTTTGAGCAAGCCGCCTCGGTACCGGTGGCAGGTCTCAGCGCATTGCAGGGTCTGCGCGACAAGGGACACCTGCAGGCTGGACAGAAGGTATTGGTTAATGGTGCGGCCGGCGGCGTGGGCACGTTCGCGGTGCAGATCGCCAAGGCATGGGGGGCAGAAGTCACGGGCGTGTGCAGTACCAAGAATGTGGAGCTGGTGCGATCCCTCGGTGCGAATCGGGTGATTGATTACACGCAGCAGGATTTCACGAAAGATGGGGAACGTTACGATGTGATCCTGGACTGTGTTGGGAACCGCTCGTTGGCAGACTGCAAGCGCGCCTTAAATCCTGGGGGCGTGTGCGTGATGGTTGGGGCACCCAAGGACCTGGGGATGTTCCTGATTCGCGCCGTTACGGCGCCCCTGTTGGCTTGGTTCGGAAGCCGAAAATTCACCACGTTCATGGCGAAAGCCCGGACCGAGGACCTCCGCGTTCTGGGCGAGCTCATGGCGAGCGGAAAGGTGAGGCCGGTCATTGAGCGGAGCTACGAGTTGAGCGAAGCCGCTGAAGCCATCCGGCATTCAGAGCAGGGACATGCGCGGGGGAAAGTGATGATCGTTGTCGACGCGCCCGGCGAAACGGCGTAACCCGCGCTGCTCAAGCAGAGCTTCTGAATTCCCCACCCGTGACACTCGGTGGTTTGGCTATTGGCCCCAGGGCGGGACGTGCCTGGCGGCGCGCACCTCGCTCGACGCGGCAAGCAATAGCAGCTGCTTAGGCAGCGAGGAACAAGTGCGCAAAAATGGTAGGATGGCTCTGCCCTCCATGACTACGCACGTCCCAGCGCTTATCGTTGGTGCCGGCATCTCCGGGCTGGTCTGTGCTTATGCCTTGCGCAAATCCGGCATGGACGTGCTCGTCGTCGAAGCTTCGCCCCGCCCTGGCGGCCTCATCCGCTCCGAGCGCCGCGACGGCTACCTGCTGGAACTGGGCCCGCAAAGCTTCAGCAGCACGGTGCAACTCCTCAACTTGTGCCGCGACCTGGGAATTCAGGATCAACTCGTCGAAGCTCCGCCCCGCGCCCCGAGATACCTGCTTATCGACAGCCAGCTACGACCCGTGCCGCTCAGCGCTCCCGCCTTCTTCATCTCTTCCCTTTTCAGCGCCAAAACCAAGTGGTCGCTCGTCAGCGACGTTTTTCGCCACACGACGCCTCCGACGTCCGACGAATCCATTGCCGACTTCACGCGGCGCAGGTTTTCCGCTGAGCTACTCGATAAATTGGTTGGCCCCTTCGTTTCCGGCGTCTACGCAGGCGACGCCGAAAAACTCAGCCTGCGTGCCGCTTTTCCACAACTCCACGAAGCTGAGCGCTCGGCCGGCAGCATCATCTGGGGCATGCTGCGCGCGGCAAAAGCAAAATCGAAAGCGGCCTCGGAGAATGGGGCCGCCCCAGCAAAGAAGCACCGCCCCACCCTGCAAACCTTCCGTGACGGCAACGAGACGCTGGTCAAGGCGCTGGCCGCAAGTCTCGACCCTGCGGTGCGCACCGAAACCTCGGTTCGGGACATTCGGCGCTCTACCTCAGCGCAATCCACGAGTTACGAAGTCACCTTGACCGCGAAGAACTCGAGCCAACAAATCACTGCAGACAATCTCATCCTCGCGGCTTCCACGGACGTCGCCGCCGACCTTCTCCGGACTCTTTCTCCCGATATTTCCGCCTCTCTTAAGCCGATCGAATACGCTCCGATCGCTGTCGTCTCGCTCGGCTATCCCCAATCGGCCATTCAACACTCCCTGGAAGGCTTCGGGTTCCTGGTTCCCCGCTCTGCGGGACGAAGAACGCTCGGCACCGTTTGGAACTCCTCGCTCTTCCCGAATCGCACGCCCGACGGCCACGTGCTCCTGACCAGTTTTGTCGGCGGCGCCACCGATCCCACGGCCATTTCCCAGCCCGAAGCTGAACTCGCCGCCGTCGTTCACAGCGAACTCACTCCCATACTCGAAATCCAGTCTTCCCCCGCCTTCTCAAGCGTCACGCTGTATCGCCGCGCGCTGCCGCAATACAATCTGGGCCACTCCGAGCGCCTTGCCGCCATCCAACGACTCTCCGCTGCGCTGCCTGGCCTTTTTCTCACCGGCAACTATCTCCGTGGGCCCGCCATTGGCTCCTGCGTGGAGCAAGCCCTCGCCATCGCCGAGGCCGTCCTGGTCCGCAGCAAACAACCTGCCGCCAACGCGGTGCTCGCCGGAGGCTCCCGATGAAACAAGCTCGCAATGGGTACGCTCATCCGTTTGGCGATTTTTTCCGTATCCTTTTCAAGGAGAGGTAGAATTCGGCTCCCTTGTTTCTGGCGGCCTTGACACCCACAGGTCAGTACGACGTGTCGCTTGACGCGACGCTGCTGACCCGTCTTCTCCAAAAAGACGTGAACGCCTTTGAACAGCTCTACGAACGCCACTCGCGACTGGTTTATGGGCTCGTGTTGCGCATCCTCCATCACGCTTCGACGTCCGAAGAGGTAGTTCAAGACGTCTTCCTGCAGCTCTGGCGCAACGCCGACCACTACGCCGCCGCCCGCGGGCCTTTCGTCCCCTGGCTCCTGACCATGGCGCGCAATCGCGCTCTGGATCACCTGCGGCGCAAGAGCGAGCGCCAACGCCGCCTGGAAGACCAGACGGATCAGCTGCCGGCGGTTTTCGCGGCGCCCGACTACGAACATACGCTTGACGAAAAGCGCCGCGCGGAGCGCGTCCGCGCGCTGATGGCTTCGCTCGCGCCACAGCAAAAGCGCGCCATCGAGCTGGCCTATTTTGAAGGCATGAGTCACACCGAAATTGCCGCGGCGCTGAAAGAGCCGCTGGGCACGGTGAAGAGTTGGATCCGCAACGGTCTTCTTCGCCTGAAGGAAGGACTGCAGCAGCAGGCAAAAACGTGAGTAACTGCGACCAATTCCGCGACCTGATTGAAGCCTATGCTCTTGGTGCGCTCGATCCCGAAGAGCGCGCCGCCTTCGCGGCGCATCTGGCTACAGGCTGCCAGGATTGCGCGAAGGCGGCGGAGGAAGCCCGCTGGCTCGTCAGCCAACTCGCTTACGCCGCGCCCGAGGCGGCTCCCTCGGACATGCTGAAGGGCCGGCTGTTGCAAAAGGTCCACGCCGAGACTGGCGATTCCGAGTCCCGAGGGGGCGATCCACCACGTCATAACGTCATTCCGTTCTGGATGTGGGCCGCCGTCGCCGCGCTGCTGCTCTTCTCCGTCTATTCGGGGTGGAACACTTACCGGCTGGACCGGGAAATTCGCGAAGCGAACGAGCGCGCGGCCGCGCTTCGCGCGGAACGCCAGAAAGCGGAAGAGCAACTCCAACAGCAACTCGCCATCGCGAAGCGCGAAGCGATGATCATGATGGATCCCACTTCGCACAAAATCTCTCTGTGGGGCCAGCACGCACATCCCGAAACGCTCGAGGCCAAGTGGCATGCGCAACTCGGCCTCTGCGTGAGCGGAGACAAAGTGCCCATGCCTGCCGCGAATCACGTGTTGCAAGTGTGGTTCATTCCGAAGGCGAAAGACGCCAAGCCCATGCCCTCGATGATGGTGCGCCCGGACGCCAACGGAAGACTGATGTTCGTCATTTCTAATCCGCCTGAACCGATGGACAACACCAAAGCTATCGCTATCACCGAAGAGCCTGCCGGTGGCAGTCCCTGGCCAACCTCTGCTCCCATCTGGACCGGCAACGTCACGTAGGTGTAATCACTGGAAGCTGACCGTCGACAGCGGAACGCGGAAGGAATGAAGGAATTTACACGGAGGACGCTGCGGGAGCAGAGGCCGCGGCCGTCACGAGGAGAGGAAGAGGATTCGTTTCGAAAGTCGGAACAACTTGGCCGGTCGTCCGAAAACGCCGCGGAAATTGCCTAGGTCCTGCCATAACGCAGCGCGAGGCGCACTTCGCGCCGCTTCGCCGCTTCTTCAAATCGTCTTTTCTCTTCGGCCGTCTTCACCATCAGCGGGACGACGGGCTTCGGGCATCTCGTTTTCTCGTCAATCGCCACGAACGTCACATAGGCGGTGGTCGTGTGTTTCTTCTCGCCGAGCATTACGTTTTCGGAATACACCTCGACGCCAACTTCCATCGAAGTCCGGAAGACACGATTCACCTGCGAATATAGCGTGACGATTTCACCCAGATTGATGGGATTCCGAAAATCGATGTAGTCTACCGACGCCGTGACCACATAACTGTTGGAGTGGCGGTGCGCGGCCATGGCCGCCACCATATCCACCCAATGCATCACCTGCCCACCTAGCAGTTTGCCCAGCGGATTGGTTTGCGCCGGCAGCACAATCTCGGTCATCTCCGACCGGGAGGCCCTCACGGGCTTGCCCTTTAACCCGACTTCCCCACCCTGCGAACTCACGGGCACCGTTTTCTTGCTCATTCGCTGCTCCCGACTTTTCCAAAGAGAGAAAAGTATTTTACATACAGGGCGCCGGGGACAGAGGGCACTCGGAGAAGCGTCCCTTGACCCGAGACCAGCTGCCAACACGCAACTGGCGGCTTCGCTATAATACGAAACACTTATGTCTGACCAAAAGAAAACACGGCGCGCGATGCTCGAAGAGTTGCTGGCGAAAAATCCGAATGATGCGTTCACGCGCTACGGACTGGCGATGGAGTGCATGAACGCCGGCGATGTGAGCGCGGCGGACGCGCATTTCCGCTACCTGATGGAGCGCAACGCCACCTACGTTCCGGCGTATTTGATGTACGCGCAATTCCTGGCGCGCGAATCGCGCAACGCCGAGGCGCGGCAAGTGCTCACATCCGGTATCGCTGCGGCGACGCAGCAACGAAACGAGCACGCGCGCGGCGAAATGGAATCGCTGCTGAATGAGCTGCAGTAAAAACGTGCTGTGGCAGCCAGCGCGACGCGCCACTCAAGGGAGCGGCTTCTTTAAGGCTTCGGCGATACCGGCCTCGGCAAGCGGCGCCATGATGGCATAGCCTGCGGCGTTGGGGTGGACGCCGTCGGGGCTCAGTTCGGCCTTTAAGCCGCCTTCGCTATTCGCCATCGGCGTGTAATAGTCCACATAAACGAAGCCATTCTTCCCTGCGTATTCCTTGATCCAGACATTCAGCTCGCGAATTTTAGGCGCGGGCTGCAAGCCGGTGTGCCAACGAAAATCGGTGGCCGGAAGCACGGAACACAGCACGGGGCGGATGCCATTCCCACGGGCCAGTTCGCTCATGGAGGCGATGTTGCCCTCCGTTTCGCCTGCGGTCATTTTGCCGGTGTTTTCGGCAATGTCATTCGTCCCGGCAAGGATGACGACGACTCTCGGTTTGAGGTCGATGACGTCCTGACGAAACCGCACGAGCATTTGTGGGGTGGTCTGGCCGGAGATGCCGCGGTTGACGTAGGGCTTGCCAGGGAAGAATTCGCCGCGCGCGGGCGAGGTAGCGGTTGCTTTCATGCCCCAGCCTTCAGTGATGGAATCCCCCATGAACACTACGCGCACTTCTCCTGTCGGCGGTGCTGGCAAGGCCTTGTCAGCATCGCGATATTTAGCCAGAAAGCCCCAGTCGGTATACATGCGCTCGACTTGTGACTTCTGGTAAGGCGTCAACTGTTCCCAAAAGACCTGGGCCGGGTCGGCAGGCTTAGTATCTTGCGCACCGCCAGCGTTCGGCTGCTGAGCAATAAGTGGACTGCTCCAAGCGAACATGGCAATGACCAGGCAAAACCGAGGCAATGGTCGCGACGACTTGGTTGATCTATTCACGGAACGGTTTCCTCCACTATTTCGTGACCCGCACAGCTTACCATCCGCTCCGCTTTGTTCCAGTCCAGTTTCCTTTTTCATGCAGCCCTCGCGTCAACGAGCCGTTGCCCGTTCATTGACTCCTTTCGCGCCAGCACACTACGATAGGCGCGCCATGTCTGCTCCCGAGTCTTTTCTCGGACAGTCCGTTTCGCACTACCGCGTGCTCGAAAAACTGGGCGGCGGCGGCATGGGTGTAGTGTACAAAGCCGAGGACTCGCGCCTGCATCGCTTCGTGGCCCTGAAATTCCTCCCCGACGATCTCTGCAAGGATCCCCAAGTGTTGGCCCGCTTTCAACGCGAGGCACAAGCGGCCTCCGCGTTCAATCATCCGAACATTTGCACTATCTATGACGTGGGTGAAGTGGATGGCAGGGCCTTCATCGCCATGGAATTTCTGGATGGCGCCACGCTGAAACACCTCATCAATGGTCGCGCGCTGGGCTTGGACCAGCTCCTCAGCATCGCCATCGATATTGCCGACGCACTGGACGGCGCCCATGCCCAAGGCATCATTCACCGCGATCTCAAACCCGCCAACATCTTTGTTACCAAGCGCGGGCACACGAAAATTCTGGACTTCGGCCTCGCCAAGGTCACCAACCTTCCAAAGTCGTCCACGGAAACAGCCGACACACGTGCCACGGCCACCAGCGACGAAACCGATTACTTGACCAGCCCAGGCACCACTCTGGGCACCGTCGCGTATATGTCTCCCGAACAAGTACAAGGCAAGGAGCTCGACGCGCGCACAGATCTGTTTTCCTTTGGCGTGGTTCTTTATGAGATGGCGACAGGATTCATGCCCTTTCGCGGTGAAAGCTCCGGATTGATTCTCGAAGCCATCCTGAACCGCGCGCCAACGCCCCCCATCCGAGTAAACCCTGACCTGCCGGCGGGCCTGGAACACATCATTAACCGAGCGCTCGAAAAGGATCGAAACCTTCGCTATCAACACGCTTCGGAGATTCGCGCGGAACTGTTGCGGCTGAAGCGCGACACGGACTCGGGCCGCTCCATAGTCTCGGGCGCGCAACCCACGCAGCCAGCTTCATCTTCCGCTGATCAAACACCCGAACCGCAGTTGACTAGTAGCGCGTCAGTTATCGCGGCACAAGCCAAGCGCCACAAACTCGTGACCGCCGCCCTCGCGCTGGTCGCGTTGCTCGTGGTCGGCGCCGCCGCGTACGGCGTCTACTCGCTTCTGCAAAGGCGCACGCCTCCCTTCCGGAACACGAGCTTCACGCGCCTCACCACCAGCGGCAATGCCAGCAGCGCCGCGATTTCGCCGGATGGCGTCTACGTTTTGCATGTGGACGTGGAGAACGGCAAACAAAGTCTCTGGCTGCGCCATGTGCCCACGGGCAGCAATACGCGCGTGGTCCCTCCATCGGAGGAGCAATACATTGGCTTGACGTTTTCGAAGGATGGCAACCACTTTTATTTCGTGCGCACGGATAGCAGCCGTCCTGGCATACGGGTGCTCTATCGGGCGCCGGTGCTGGGAGGTGAGCCGGATCTTGTACTCTCGGACGTGGATAGCCCGGTCAGTTTTTCCCCGGACGGGAGCCAGTTCGTTTTTCAACGCAACAATCCGGCGCGGGGCGAGACGAGACTCATCATCGCGAATGCCGACGGCTCTGGGGAAAAGGTCTTCGCCACACAGAGAGCGCCCGAAGTTTTTCAAGCCGCCCCCACGTGGTCTCCGGACGGCAAGCTGATTGCCGCTGTGATCACCAACGGAAGCAGCGAATCGGTGGAGGCGATTGCCGTAGCGACCGGTGCGCTCCAAGTCGTGAGCGGCCCGGACCGTAGCGCGACTGACGTGGGAGACGTCAGCGCACTGCGCTGGATGCCCGACGGAAGGAATCTGGTGATTTCACATGAGACCTTGGCCACCGCCGCCAATTTTCAGATTGCTCTTCTTTCTTATCCTTCCGCCGTGCTCAGCCCTATCACCAATGATCTGAACAGCTACGACGCGGTGTCCCTGGATGTGACCGCTGACGGCAAGACTCTGGCGACGGTGCAACGCATCCGGGAGTTCGGCTTGTGGGTCATGCCCGCCGAAGAGAATGCCACTGCCAAAGCCACCCAGATCGGCCTCGCTACGGACGAGGGGCTTTCCGTGGATTGGACGCCGGATGGCCGGTTGCTGACGAATCCCGGGTTCGACTACGAGGTGCGCAACCTGGACGGCAGCGGAAAGAAAATCGTTTATTCGAGCAACCTTCCCGCCTTCGAACCCGCGGTCTGCGGCCACTACCTGATCGCGCCGACCCTGGACTTCGGCAAGGGCACGAATCTCGTTCGCGTGGACCTGAATAGCGGATCGAAGAAACAGCTCACCTTTGGCAAGTACGAGCACGATCCCGCGTGTTCCCCTGACGGGCAGTGGATCGTCTACGACTCGTTCGAGGCGGGCCCGCAACAAATCTACAAAGTTTCAATCGACGGCGGGACACCACAGAAGTTGAGCGAACTGAACGGGTATCACCCGACGTTTTCACCGGACGGAAAACTGGTGGCCTTCGACATCGCCGAGGGCGAGACGCCGGCCACGTTCCGGCTCGAGATCATCGTCGTTCCCGCCGAGGGAGGCGCACCCCTCTACAAGGTGGTGACCGATCCGCGGCTGCGCAGCCGGATTCAATTCACTCCCGACGGGAAGGCGCTGGCGCTGCCGCTCGTCGCCGATGGCGTTGGCAACATCTGGATTCAGCCGCTGACGGGCGGTCCGCCGAGGCAGTTCACGCATTTTCCCTTGGAGCTGATTCAGGATTTCGCCTTCTCGCGGGACGGAAAAAACCTGGCGGTGCTCCGCGGGCATGTCACGAAGGACGTTGTGCTGATCAAGGACGCGTCTCGCTAGGAATGCGCGCCAGGCTTTTGTCGCTCACGGAACACAGTGGCTGTCCGCTCTGGTATGATTTGACGTGCACCAATGCGGCCCGAACGCATTCCGCTGTTTCCTCTTAACGTCGTCCTCCTGCCCGGCGCCGACCTGCCTCTGCACATCTTCGAGCCCCGCTATCGGCAAATGGTCAACGACTGCCTCAAAGACAAGCTGGAATTTGGCATCCTGCTGGCGCTTCCCAGGGGCGTCGCGCGCGTGGGGTGCACGGCGGAAATCATCGAGGTGGTGAAGCGCTACAACGATGGGCGGATGGACATATTGACGGTAGGACGGGAACCGTTTCGCGTGGTGCAATTCTTCGAAGAGAACCCCCTAGCCGAGGGCGAGGTGGACTACCTGGAGGACCGCGACTCGCGAGCCAATCCCGTTCTCCAACGCCAACTCATCGAACTCTACGAAACCTGCCACACCCTGGTTTTCGACGACTATCCCAAGAATATCGGCCCGGAGTGCGCTTCGCCGCTCTCCTTCATCATCGCGGCCACCCTGCCGATGGACCTGCTCTGGAAACAGCAGATCCTGGAGCTGCGCTCGGAATTGGACCGCCAGGAGCGTCTGGTCGCGTACCTCCGCGAGTGGGCGCCGCATCTACACAAAACAGGAGTAATGCGCCAGCGCGCCGGCGGCAATGGGCGCGGTTTGAACTAGTTGCCCAAGCGTCCTATCCTTAAGAGGCGTCGCGGCCGCTTTGCGGAGAAGCAGTTGCCGGCTCCGCTGCAGCGCCCTTGCAGACTCAAAACGGCACGGAAGGCGGAGGGCGTTTCTGGAGGGCAGCAAGCGCTTTGAGCGCGTGTTTGAGTTTGTAGAACCCGACGACGAACAACGAGGCCCCATGACTGCAAGCACTTCGGTCCATCCCGCTGGGCATCCCAAAGCACGCACGCTTGGTGAACTGAAGCGTATTCCGGATTTCGATGCGCGCAGCGCGTCACGCTCGGTGAAGAGCGAAATGCGCCAGAATCTGCTGCGGCTCATCGAAAGGAACGAGCCCCTCTTCCCCGGCGTGCACGGCTACGAGGACTCCGTCGTCCCGCAGATCATCAATGCCCTACTCTCTCGCCATAACTTCATTCTGCTGGGTCTGCGCGGCCAAGCGAAAAGTCGCATTCTGCGCGGCTTGGTGCAATTTCTGGACGTGGAAATCCCGGTGGTAGTGGGCTGTGAAATTAACGACGATCCTCTCAAGCCGATTTGCCGGGCCTGCCGGGAGCGCATCGCCGCAGAGGGAGACAACACGCCGATTGCGTGGATGCCGCGTGACCTTCGCTACGTTGAGAAACTGGCGACACCCGACGTGACCATTGCGGACATCATTGGTGACGTGGACCCCATTCGCGCGGCGCGCGGCGGCCGCGATCTCTCCGACGAGTTGACCATTCATTACGGACTACTGCCGCGCGCGAATCGCGGCATTTTTGCCATCAACGAATTGCCCGACCTGGCGGGAAAGATTCAGGTCGGGCTGTTCAACATCATGCAGGAAGGCGACATTCAGATTAAAGGCTACCCGCTGCGCCTGCCGCTCGATGTACTGCTCGTGTTCACGGCGAATCCGGAGGATTACACCGCGCGAGGGAAAATCATCACGCCGCTCAAGGACCGCATCGGCGCCGAGGTTCGCACGCATTATCCCTCGACGATTGAAGAAGGCATGGCCATCACCGCGCAGGAAGCCTGGGTGGCGCGCGATGCAGCGCACAGAGTTGAAGTACCGCTGTATCTGCGCAGTGTCGTCGAGGAAATTGCGTTTCAGGCGCGCGAGGACAAGCGCGTGGACCGGCGTTCGGGAGTAAGCCAGCGGTTACCGATCACCACGCTCGAGAGCATTGTGAGCAGCGCCGAGCAGCGAGCCGCGCGCACCGGCGAGAAATCCGTCGTGGCGCGGGTGGCGGATGTGTACGCCGCGCTTCCAGCGATTACCGGCAAGCTTGAACTGGAATATGAAGGCGAACTGAAGGGTGCCGACACCATCGCGCGCGAACTGATTCGCACGGCCATCGGGCGGATTTTCAGCAAGCATTTTGCGGACGTGAGTTTTCAGCCGGTCATTCAGTGGTTTGAACTAGGAGGCGAACTGAAAATCGCGGAACTGGCTTCGACGCCGGAGCGCTACCAGCAGCTTGCGAAGATCCAAGGGCTGATGGAACACGTGGGGCGGCTTGGCGCGCAGGACCGCAAAGACACGGCAGCGGCGGCCAGCGCCGCCGAGATGATTCTCGAGGGATTGTGGGCGCACCGCCGGATTGGCCGCAGCGAAGAACGGGGATTTTACGCCGAGAAACCGCGACAGCCAGAGCCTCGGGAGCGGGAGACGCCGGGACGGCCGCCGAGAAGGCAGTTCAATTGAGGCCAAGGAAGTAAAGGAGATAAAGGAAGTAAAGGAATGGCGCTGTCATTGGACTGAGTAGAAGCGGTAACAGCGGGTAAGGAACGGCCATGAAATTCATTCGGTACGGTAAATATACGGGCGAGCCCGCAGACGCCATCGACCTCGAAGAACTGGTCAAGCGGCTGGGAGATTTTTTCCTGCAGAGCGGGTTCGAGTCGCAATTCTACGGCGTGTCGCAGATGGACACCGAGCACAGCATGGAAGCGCTGCGGGACGCGATCCTTCGCGCGTTGCAAGAGGGGGACCTGTTTCCCGAAGGCGCGATGAGCGACGAACTCCGCGAGATGCTCAACAATCCCGACGCGCGCAACAATCAGGAGGTTCGCGACCTGCTGGACAAACTGATGGAGCGCCTGGCCCAGGAAGGCTTCATCAATCCGCAGCAGCCGCCGCAAATTACTCCGCCACCGCAGACTTCGGCACGCGGGCAGGTTGGCCAGGCTTATGAACGGCCGCCGGAAGCGCGCTTCGAGATCACCGACAAAACCATTGATTTTCTGGGCTTCAAGACGCTGCAGGACTTGCTTGGTTCGCTGGGCCGCAGTAGCTTTGGGCGGCACGACACGCGGGATCTCGCGACGGGCGTGGAATCGGGCGGCATTTCGCGGCCCTACGAATTCGGCGACACCATGAACCTGGACATCAGCGAGACGTTGTTCAATGCGGTGCGGCGGCAGGGCGCGAAAGTGCCCATCGAGATGGCGTACTCCGACCTGATGGTGCACCAGTGCGAGTATCACAGCTCGTGCGCCACCGTGGTTTTGCTCGACTGTAGCCACAGCATGATTCTCTACGGCGAGGACCGCTTCACGCCGGCGAAGCGTGTCGCGATGGCGCTGGCGCACCTCATTCGCACGCAGTATCCCGGCGATACGCTGAGCCTGGTGCTGTTTCATGACAGCGCGGAAGAAGTTCCGCTGGCGGAACTGGCGCGCGTGCAAGTCGGCCCGTACTACACGAATACGCGTGAAGGATTGCGCATGGCGCAGCGCATCCTCCTTCGGCAGAAGAAGGACATGCGGCAAATCGTGATGATTACCGACGGGAAGCCTTCGGCGCTGACGCTCGAGGATGGACGCATTTACAAGAATGCCTTCGGGCTGGATCCGTTTGTGGTGGGCCAAACCCTCGAGGAAGTGAACAAGTGCAAGCGCGCGGGCATCATGATTAACACCTTCATGCTGGCCAGCGACTATAGCCTCGTGAATTTTGTGCAGAAGATCACCGCGATGTGCCGCGGCAAGGCCTACTTCACCACGCCCTACACTCTGGGACAGTACTTGCTGATGGATTACATGTCGCGCAAGACGAAGCAGATTCACTGAGTGCGGTGCAAAGCTCGACGATTGTCGGGCGTTTTGTAAGGGGCCCAGCCCGCTGCACCCCATCTCGGCATAGGTTGCGGGATTCGCGTAGGAACGACATCCAGAATCTTTTGTATTTTCGGTCGCAAGCTAAAATGAAGTCATGGGATTGTTAAGTCGAATCTCACGCAGGGTCGGTGCGAAAGGGACCATGACCAATATCGTTGTCGGAAACAAAGCGCCAGGCTTTGCGCTCAAATCGCTCGATGGCAAGGAGCTTGCGCTCGGAAAGTTGCTGCAAAAGGGCCCGGTGGTCGCGGCTTTCTTCAAGGTTTCCTGCCCGGTGTGCCAATTTACGTTCCCGTTTATCGAGCGGCTCCATCACCGTTACGGCGGCGATGGCGTGACCATTGTCGGCATTTCGCAGGACGACGCCCGCGCCACAAAAGATTTTGCGAAGGAATATGGCACCACCTTTCCGATGCTGCTGGACGAAAAATCCAAGGGCTACGTGGCTTCGAACGCCTACGGGCTGACCAATGTCCCGACCGTCTTCTTCATCGACACAGATGCGACGGTAAAAACGATTTGCATGGGATTTGAGAAAGAAGCCTTGGAGTCAATCGCCAAATCGCTCGCGGAGCGCAAGAAAATCGCTCCCGCTGCGCTGTTTAAAGGCAGCGAATCGGTTCCTGCCCAGCGCCCAGGTTGAGGGTCGAAAAATTAGGTCCGGTGCGGACCTGCCGCAGCAGCGAGCCAGCAGGCCAGTTCAAGGCGAAATATAGGGACGCGCTTCAGCGCGCCCTCTCTTCTCCAACGTCTCTAACAATCAGGTAGCGGGATGGCCGCGCTATTCTGCCTCACCCTCAAGCCATTTCTTCTTGTGTTTAGCCGGCTGCTTTCGTTTGTCGGGAATCACTTGCGTCACCGCTGGCGCCAACCCGGAACGCCGTGCGGCCCGGCGCGCTTCCGTTCCTCGATCCAAGGTCTTCTTCTTGCGCCGCTTCATTCACCAATTCCGTGTCCGCTGTCTCAGACGCCGACAGTTTAGCGCAGCCCGAACTAAAACGTGAATTGCATCAGCAAGTCAATGCGGCGGTTCGCCGTGGCAGAGGAATATGGGTTGCCGGCGAGCGAATTGGCTTCGCCGAAAAGCGGCGAACTTAGGTTGCCAATGATGTTGCCGTAGTTCACGTTGTTGAAGACGTTGCGCGCGTTGACACTGAAGGTCAAATTGTACCGGCTGTTGGTCGGGCTCCCACCGCCAAACATCCCGCCGCCCGGACCGCCACCATGCCGCTCCGGACTGTGTCCCGCGCCTCCGAAAGTCGCGCCGCCGCGACCGCCGGGACCACCGCCCGCAATGGCCTCTTTCTTTTGCCCAAAGCCAAAGGTTTTGCTTAAGCGCAGATTCAGGGAAAACCGGCCTGGGCCCGTGGCGTCGTTGATCGGGATCAGCGCTTCGCCGGGGGTAGGCTGGGTGTTGAAACAACCGTACTGCGTCTGCACCACGTTGGCCGGCGAACCCGAACCGCACGTGCCCAGCGCGGGCCGCGCGTTGAATTGCGCATCGCCGTAGAGGTCCTGGCCCGTTGTAACGTTGAACGGGATTCCGGAGCTGGCAATGAGAAACGGGCTGAGCCGGAAGCCATAGGGCATTCCGATCGTGCCGCCAAAGAAAAGCCGATGGCGGATGTCAAACGCGGCGCGCCCGTAGTCCGCGCTGATGTCGTACGGAATGGACGGAATATAGCCGGCGCCGGCCGTGTCGCTGTGCGCGTAGTTCAGAGTGTAATAGCCGAACAGCGAAAGATCCTTGATGAATCCGTGGGCCGTGGGAATGCGCACGCTGCCGTTCAGGATCAATTGGTTCTGCCTGAAGGTACCTTCAGAAGCGTACTGATATTCGATCTGACTGGGTACGGGAGCGACGGTCTGGCCCGGCGGAATCGGCTGGGCATTGACAAAGTCGGTGTACAGCTGGTGGTCGCCGCGCGAGTTCAGATACGTCACCGAGAGATTGCCGTATTTTGTGAGCTGGCGTTCAATGGTCACGCCGCCTTGCATGGTGTACGGCGTGCGCAGGTTGGGATTTTTCGTATAAAACGAGGAAGTCGACGTGGCGCTCGTAGGAAAAAGCGGATTCCCGGGCAAAATGGTGTTGTCCGGATCAAAGAACGTAGGATTTTGAATCAGATATTGCTGTTGGATCAGTCCATTGGCCAGTTGCTGTTGCAGCACGAGATTTTCCGAGAAGCGGTCGTAGAAAATGCCGTAGCCGAGACGCACCACAGTCTTGGGCGATTTCTTCGCGTTTCCGTCAACGCCCCAGGCCAAGCCCACGCGCGGCGCAAAATCGGCATGGTCGCCCAGATTGTTTTGCGTCTCGTAACGCAGGCCGTAACTCAGCGTTACGTTCTGCCTCCACCGGTAGTCATCCTGCAGGAAGAGCGCGCCGTCGAAGAAATTTACTCGCGTCGCCGCGGTTCCCACGGTGTTGTAGTTCAGCGAGTAGAAACTTGGACCGCCGCCCGCGTTGATCGCATTCATTACATTTTCTGGCGTATCACCCGACGCAATATTTTGCAGCAGGATCTGATATGCCTGGATTCCAGTGAGGATCGGGCAGGTCGGCGCCGGATTCGCGACGTTGCAGCCCGGCGCCGTGGGGTCGACCCGCGATCCGAAGGAATAGGCGCCGTTAAAGCTGGCATTGGACGCGAAAGAATCCGTAGTGTCGCGCAACCGCCCCCCGAACTTCCAGGCATTCTTGCCTTTGTTCACGTAGAGAATGTTCTGCACTTCGTAGCGGTTCTGGGTGTCGCCATTCGTTCCGCTGGTGGCGCCTCCGGAAACGAACGCGCCCGGCACGCTTATTTGCGGCGTCAGAACCGTCGGGGTTCCGCTTTCGCTCTCGTGGATGTATTGGAAGCGCACCTCGTTGATCATCGTCGGGCCAAGCGTCTGCGTGTCCGTGGCTTGCAGCGTGTTCTCCGTGTTGAGCGAGCTGGTGGCCTGCGAGATCAGGTTGAATGGCCCGACGTTGTCGTTTGTCTCGTTGTTGCGCCAATACTGGTAGCGTGCGCTCAACGTGTTGCTGGGCGTGACCTGATAATCAATGCGCGGGCTGAGGTTCAGGCGCGTCCGCGGATTAGGAACGGCCTGGCTGAACGGCTCGATGGCGAAAGTGGTGGGATCCACAACCTGTGCGCTGATCACCGAGAGATCGCTGATGCTGCGCCTCTCAATGTTGAAGAAGAACGACGCTTTCTTGCTCAACGGGCCGCCCACATTGCCGCTGAACTGCGTGGTTTCATAACCCGGCGGCGACGTGCCCGCCGGCAGATTCTCAAACGGGTTGCGGGAGTTGAATCCCGCCGTGTTGCCCGTCAAGAAAAACTGCCCGTGAAACTGGTCCGTGCCGGGTTTGGTCAAAATCTCAATGCGCCCGTAACCGAGCTTGTCGTATTCCGAGGAAAACGGGTTCTGATTGATGCGAATCTCGCGAATCGAAGCTTTCGGCGGAAGCTGGCCCGCCGTGAACCCATCAATATAAATCTGTCCGCCATTCGGCCCAGCCGAGGGCCCGGCCAGAGCCTCGAGCTCGGACTGCAACTCGTCGGGGTCATCCGAAAGCGCTTCCAAATCCTTGCCCTGCATCACGACGGCACCGGCGTTATTGGCGGGGTTCACGTCTACCTTTGTCGTGGTGTCGGTGACTTCGACTTTCTCCTCGGTTGCCTCGATCTTCAGTTGCACGTTGAGCCGCTGGGTCTGGCCCGCCGTGATCGTAACCTCCGGTTGGTCAAACGTGGCGAACCCGTCCGCCACCACCTTCACTTCGTACTTGCCGGGCGCCAGGTCCTTTACTTCGAAAATGCCTTCCCCGTTCGTGGTCGCGGTAATCACTCCCGTTGCGTTGCTGACCAGTACCGTGGCTTTGACCACCGCAGCACCCGAGGGGTCAGTCACTTGCCCACGCAGGATTCCAGTAGCGGTCTGCGCCTGCAAGACGCCTGCGAACGATGCAGCAATCAGCCACGCCGCCAACAAAATGATGCACTTGTTCGTACGACTGAACGTCATTCCAGCTCCTGATTTAGTAGATTCGCTTGCTGATTTCTGCCTCTGCGTCTGCATCATTGCGGGGCGTCGGTAGGCGCTCCGCTCAAACTCCACGGCGTGAGAATGCTCGATGCTCCACCCGCGGGAGAAGCCTGCAGGATGGGTTCGACACCCGCTAGCAACGTAATTGCGGTCGCGCCGCCTTCCGCCGTTCCTTCCGTGCTAACGATCATCACGGCGTCGCCCTTCTGCAAATCGGCAAGCGTTACTGCCGGCATGCGGCTCAGCATCTGCTGCATGTCCCCGCCCCGGCCACCGGGACCGCCCGGAGCACCGCCGGGCCTGCCGGCAGCGCCCTGCGCCCCCTGTGCCGCCCCGGAAGCACCTTGCGTCTGCCCACCCGCCGACGCGTTACCGCCTGCGGCCCCTTCCGCCGAGCCGCCTTTCAAGCGCATGGCAATCATTTGCGCCACCATGGGCGGCAGCTTGCGCAGTTGGGTGTCCGCGCCAACTTTGACCGTCACCGCTTTCTTGGTGGCCAAGTCCATGACGGTAATGGTTCCCGCCGCGGCATCCACGCCGTTAACGGTTCCGGCGATATTACGGAAAGTTCCCGAAACCACTTCATCCGCCGCAAGTTCGGTGCTGTCCGGGCTGCGCGTGCCCCGTGCCCGCAACTGGTCGCCCAATTTGATTTGCTCAATGGGCGCTGGCTTCGCGTCGTCAAACTTCACGGAATCGGTGGCGTAGCGGCGCAACACCGTCTGCTTGGAAATACGCACCGTGACGTCCTTCGCGGCGCCGACTGCGTTCGTGGAAATCGTGATCGCGCCGCCGGGCCCATCAATCTTCGTCACCAGCCCCCCAACACCGTGCCGTTGCCACTCTTCGCGTTCGTGCGCCTTTTTCGTCGCGATGTCCGCCTGCTTCATGGCAATCACGGATGCAGCGAGGACGGTCTTGCCGTCTGGTGCCAGTGTGCCACGCACCAAAATGCGGTCGCCAACTTGCAAGTCTTGCAGTTGCAACGGAGCCGCGTTCTTCAAGTCCTTCTCGCCGGGCGCGATGCGCAGCAGCCGGGCATCATCCTGCACTTGAATGGTTACTTCCGCGCCGGCATCCGTGGCCAGGAGAATCGTCTTGCCGTTGATGCTCTTCACCGTTCCCACCGGACGGGCCGCCGCGCTCTGCGCCGCGGCCTGCCCGCCTGCGTTCGCCGCAGGGCCGGCGCTGCCAGTCAGGGCGGCGAACGCTCCGGCGCAAAGGGCTAGTCGCAGCAACGTGGTGCCGCTGCGCAGCAAACTCTGTTTGACACACAATCCCATCGCAAACTCCTACCCACGAACGAAAGTCCCATCTCTCCTGAGGTGACCCGGCACGGCAAGGCGGCAGAACAGCTACGCCGATGGCGTCAAAGCTTAGACGTTGCGAGCGGGCTAAAATGTTACACCTCAGTCTGCGGCAGGCCCCGGAAGAACCCAGGCCTACCCCGGAAGTCGGCCATTCTGGCCCCCACTGCCCTCCTGGCCCATTGCGCTCACTGTGTGCCAAAATCTTGGTCTCAGCGCACCGGCCCTGTCGATTCGTCGCGGTCTAGTTCGACTACTGTGCAGGAGGCAACACCATGAAATATCTTTTACTTGTTTATGCTGCGGAAGCAGGATTCATGAATATGACCCCCGAGCAGCAGGCCGCTGGGGCCGAAGCGTACAACCGCTTTACCCAGGACATTAAGGAAAGCGGGAAATGGGTTGGCAGCAACCGGCTAAAGCCTGTAGCCTCGGCGACCACCGTGCGCGTGCGCGACGGCAAGCGCGTCGTCACCGACGGACCGTTTGTGGAAACCAAGGAGCAACTCGGCGGCTACTACCTGATCGACGCCAAGGACCTCGACGAAGCCATCGCCATTGCCTCGCGATGTCCCGGCGCGCACCACGGCAGCATCGAAGTGCGACCGATTTGGGAAATGGCCGCGCCGCAAGCGATGCGGGCGTAGACGTCCGAGACGGAAAAAATTCTGCACGACAGCGAGGGCGCGGGTAAGCCGATGCTTTCCCGCGCCCTTCCCCCAACACCGTCGCCCGCGGCCCGGCCCACAGTCTCAAACATGAACGCCGAAACGCGCGAGCAGTTCGCGGCGGCCAACTCTCGTGACTTCCAGTGCCCTGCCGTCCAGATCCTGCACGACCCATTTCTTGTTCAAGCCGATCTTGAGAAGCGCGGCTCCCAGCGCCCCTCCGATATGCGGGCGACGTTCGCTCCAATCGAGGCAAGCGTAGGCAAAGCGCCGCCGCAGCGCGTGCGTCGCGCCCACATCGATTCCGAGCGTCTCGAAGGCCTTCGCGCCGCTCGGCGTCAGTTCGTAGGCACCGTCCTCGCTCTTCGCGCGCCTCGCGAGCCAGCCCAAAGCAAGAATTCGGTCGCTCAGCGCGACGCCCAGCGCTCCGGCCATGTGATCGTAGCAGGTGCGCGCCTCGCGCAGCCGTTCCGGTGTCCGGGGAACAAATGGATTCCGGGGAGCTCCGGCCAACACGCTTAAACCTTCCAGGGCTCGCGCCACCTGCGGCCCTTCCAAACTGAAATAATGGTGTTTGCCCTGCACGAATACCTTCACGAGACGCTCTTCCTTCAGACGGTTGAGGTGGACGCTCGCCGTGGAGGGGCTGACCTCTGCAACGACCGCCAGTTCCGTGCTGGTGCGCGCGTGGCCGTCTAGCAGCGTGTACAGCATGCGCGCGCGCGCCCGTTCTCCAATGGCCGCGGCGATTCTGGCGACCGCCGCGTCGGCGTCCAGCATGACATTCATACTTTGATTGTAGACGAATTGTCCCTGCGCGACAACGCACATCCTTTCACGCATGCACCCCGGGAACGCGTGCGCCCCACAAGTCGGCCGCCGCGAAGCGATTCGAAGTTGGGCGGCGATTTGTGGGGCGCTAAGCCTTCGCGGCCCGGCGGCACTCGAACTGCCCAATCGGAGAGCGCCTGTGACCATCACCTGTTTTATTCGCTACCAGATCGATCCGTTTCAGAAGGACGAGTTTAAGAAGTACGCCGAAAATTGGGGGCGCATCATTCCCCGTTGTGGCGGGCATCTCCTCGGTTATTTTCTCCCGCACGAAGGAACGAATGACATTGCCTGGGGATTGATCGGCTTCGACAGCCTGGCGTCCTACGAAGCCTATCGCGCCAGGCTCAGGTCTGATCCGGAAGCGCGCGCGAATTTCACGCTGGCCCAAGCCAAGCGCTTCATCCTGCGCGAAGAGCGAAACTTCGTGGAAGTCGTCGACGGAACCTTCGCCTTGCCCTCCACGCTCGCAGCCCCATAAAGCACGCGCCCGCACTTGCGTTAGTCGGTCGGTTCCCAGTTTCCGGTTGGCGCTAGCACCTAATCGGACGCGCGTTTTGGCAGAGCAGTGAACCTGAGCATGTAGCTCCGCGCGCGTTGGATTGGGCCGCTAGAAGGAAGCCGCTTGTGGTTGTGGCCGACGCGGGCCCTCTGGAGATCGAATGGGAGGAGACAGCGATGTGGAGTGTCGAGGAGACTGGGCGATAGAG
>Ga0335078_10001440_pt1 | contig 35877 bp, 31 predicted proteins | sample Lox_Sample_32_FD_206711 | JGI IMG/M metagenome (GOLD analysis project Ga0335078, IMG submission 206711) | Soil microbial communities from Loxahatchee National Wildlife Refuge, Florida, United States - Lox_Sample_3.2 | ecosystem: Environmental > Terrestrial > Soil > Wetlands | place: USA...
CATGAGCCCGTTGTCCCCGCCACACCGTCTCTCACAGCACCCACTACAAACCACGCCTTTCAGTTTCAACAGACACGCGTCCAGTGCGTTGCATCACAGCATCGTGTGACCTGCCGCACCGCACCGTGCCTTCCGAAGATGTCAAAAAGGCCGGACATTCAAGCTACTTCGCTTGGATAGTCCCGTCCACGACAGTGGACCTACGGAGGCTACATGCTCGTGCGCAGGCTCTCGATGGTGTTCTTCGCGGTGGTGCTTCTGGTCATCCCCTTTCGTCAGGCGCTGACCGCAACTTCCTCTCCCCAAAGTGACCCCAAGAAGGACGCAATTCTAAAAGCCTCAGACATTACGCCGGCCATCTTCCCGGAGAAGGTCTTCTACCACGGTCAGGTCGCCGACGCGCAAATGCGCAACACCGGCGGCATTCATTTTGCCGATGGACTCTACGTACTGGCGGGCTTGGTGGACACTTCCGGCTATGCCACCGCTGTGAAGGAAAAATACCAGGGCTACTTCCTGAACGAAGTGCCCGTCGAGATGAATGGCCAATCGCTCAAGCCCGGTGCGTACGGTATCGGCTTCGTGGCGGAGGCCAAGTTCCTCGTCACCGACCTCGGTGGCAACACCATTCTGGAAATCACGGGACAGCGCGACGCGGACCTGAAGCGCCCCACGCCACTCCAGGTGCTAGCTGCACCCGACACCGGCGCTTACCGCCTGTACCTCGGCCGCAACTTCGTCACCATCAAGCGCGTCAGCTAGTCCCCTCGGAAACTTGCCCGAATCTGACGCACCTCTGAATCGGTGCGTCGTTCTTTCTTCACGCCCGGGCCGTCTGTGGCTTCGCCACAATCTCCTTCAGCGCCGCCAGCGCCCGCTCGCAACCCGGCCGATCCACATCGCAATGCGTCACAAACCGCACCGAATAGGTCGCCGTATCCAGCGCCCAGATCTCCTTCTCCCGCAGCGCGTCACACAACTCCACCGCCGTCTTCCCCGTCCCCTCACAATCAAAAATCAAAATATTACTGCGCGCCTTCGCGGGATCAATTTTCAACCCCGGCATCGCCGCAATGCCCTTCGCTAAAAACTGTGCATTCTCGTGATCCTCATGCAGCCGCCCTGGCGACTTCTCCAGCGCCACCAATCCCGCCGCCGCAATCACTCCCGCCTGCCGCATCCCTCCGCCAAACATCTTGCGGTAAATCCGCGCCTTCTCAATGAACGCCGCGCTCCCCAAGATCATCGATCCCACCGGCGCGCCCAGCCCCTTCGACAAACAAAACATCACCGAATCCACGCCGCGCGTCATCCGCGCCACGTCTTCCCCGAGCGCCACTGCTGCATTAAAAATCCGCGCCCCATCCATGTGCACCTTCAACCCCAACGCGTGGGCACCCTCGCAGATCTCGACCACCTGGGCCGTCGGATACACTGTCCCACCCCACATGTTGTGCGTATTCTCGATGCACACCAGCGCCGTCTGCGAGTCGTAATAGATCTTCGGCCGGATCACTTCTTCAACCTGTTTCCAGGTCAGCAGCCCATCCACGCCTCGCGCGATCCGCGGCATACACCCCGCAATCGCCGCCATCGACGCCAGCTCATACAAATTCACGTGGCTCCGCTCATCGCAAATCACCTCATTCCCGTGATGCGTCCACACGCGAATCGCAATCAAATTCCCCATGCAGCCCGTGGGCACAAACAGCGCTGCCTCTTTCCCAAACATCTCCGCCGCGCGCCGCTCCAGCCGGTTCACCGTCGGGTCTTCCCCATACACATCGTCCCCGACCTCCGCCGCCGCCATCGCCGCGCGCATCTCCGCTGTCGGCCGCGTCACCGTATCGCTGCGCAAATCCACCGCCGTCCCCACGCCCATCACCTCGTCCGCCTCACTCCGCATCCCACTCTTCGCAATTGTCCCCACGGTTTCGCCCTCTTTGCTTCAAAATTTCGCCTACAGCCAATTCAGATTCCACCACGATTTCCGTTGTACAAAAAACGAGTTTGTCATTCCGAGCGCAGCGAAGATCTCTTCGCCATCGCGCGTTCTATGCGCGATCAATCTGCTTTTCGTTCTTCCTCTTCTCTGTGCCCTCTGTGAACTCTGTGTTAAGACAAACCCGGAACCCTATCGCGATCTATCACGGAGCGCACCACCCTCATCGCATTAATCCCACAAACACCTCATTCGACACACTCAATTTCCCCTCTGCCAGCCTTACCATATCCCCTTCTCGCTCCACCAACCCCGCCGCCGCAAACTCTTCAAACCGCTTCCCAATCTCGACTCCGTATTCGCCTTCGATCCTCCGCAGATCAATCCCCTCCAGCTTCCGCAATCCCAAAAACAACTCCTCCTCCAGCGCCATCGCCGCTGTCACCTCTTCCCTCTGTTCCACCGGCAGCCGTCCGCTCTCAATCGCCCGTACATACTCCGCCGCGTCATGCGCATTCGCCCATCTCTCGCCCCCCGAAAACGAATGCGCCCCTGCCCCAAATCCCAGGTATCCTTCCCGCTTCCAGTACTTCAAATTGTGCCGCGACTCAAACCCCGGCTTCGCCCAGTTCGAAATCTCATAATGCCGGTACCCCGCCTCCCCCAAAAACGAACACGCCGTCTCGTAGAAATCCGCCATCAAATCATCACTCGGCACCGCACCCGCACTATACCGCGCCCCTCCGCTAAGCAGTTCCTTTCCCAGTCGGCTTCCTTCATCCACCTCCAGCAAATACACCGACACATGCTCCGGCCCGAGCCTCCGCAATTCCTCGAGCGACTCCTTCCAACTCTCCCGCGTCTGCCACGGCAGCCCCGCAATCAGATCAAAACTAATATTCGCAATCCCCGCCGCCCGCAAAATCGCCATAGCCCGATAAATATCCTCGCGCCGGTGCATCCTCCCCGCCGCCTTCAGCTCCTTATCCACAAACGACTGCACGCCAAAACTCACCCGGTTAATTCCCGTCGCCAGCCATGCCCGCGCCTTCTCCTCCGTCACCGTCTCCGGATCCGCCTCCAGCGTCACTTCCATCGCGTGGCGCATCTCCGTCCCGTACGTCTCTCGAATCGCCTCCATCATTCGCGCCAAAAGTCCAGGCTCCAACAAACTCGGCGTCCCTCCTCCGATATAAACCGTATCCACGACCAACTCCGCTTCTTCTCTTCTCTGTGAGCTCTGTGTCCTCTGCATCCTCCGTGCGCTCTGTGTTAAATCCTGCTTTTTCCCCGTCTGGACGCCAAGCCCTGCCGCATGATACAGCTCCTTCCACCCCCGAATCTCCCGGCACACCGCCTCCACATACGGCGCAAATCTCGCCCCGCCCACCACCCCCGTATGAAAATTGCAATACGTACACTTCGTCTGGCAAAACGGCACCTGCACGTAAATCCCCAGCCGCGAAGCCGTCTCTGTCCCCACCGTCGTTTTCATCTCCATCATCGCCAGCAACTCGCCGTAACTTCCTACACTCGCGCCGCCTCTTCCAGCGTCAACGCCGGTCCCACGTACTCCATCCCATACTTCGCAAACGACGCCGCATCAAAACTATGCCCCTCCCGGAAGTACGCCTCCATTTTCCCCGCCGGCGTATACGCAATTAGCAGGCGTCCCGGTTTCTCAGCCACGTACACGAACCCGTGCGGCACCTGGCGCGGCGCGAATAGCGAATCTCCAGCCTTCAACCGAAACCTGTCTTTGCCCACTTCCGCAACGACTTCCCCTTCGACCACGTAAAACCATTCCTCCTGCTCATAGTGCAGGTGCCGCGGCGGCCCACCACCTTTCGTCAGGCCCACATGCTCCATGATGAAAAGTCCACCACGCGTGTCCTGCCCGGAGACCTTGAAGCCCAGCGCACTGAACCCCATCGCCACCGGCGTGCCGGATCGATCCTTGCCCGCCCCAACAAATAGCGCTTTGCCCGGCACAATTTGCGGCTGCTGCGTTTCCAGAGCCGCCTGCGCACCGGGCAGGGCCAATAACGGAACGGCACCTAAACTCCTACAGAATTCTCGCCGTTCCATCCTGTCTGTCATGTGCATCTCCAATGAGAACGTCTTTGCAGAAACTCTACCCTACACCTGTCTCCACTTCTGGAGCACATATCGCGCAAACGAAAGCAGGCCGGAAAATCGGTAACTCCGGTCCACATAACGCTCGATCACGTAAAACGCAAAATAATAAAAGCGGCAAAACGCCCAAATCGCCACCACCAAAAGTGCGGCATCTCGCCACGAGGGATGTTTCCCAATCACCACCGCCGCAGCCAACAAGCCCAACACCAAAAACAATACTCCCTTTGCGAAAATCCACCGCGCGTTTGTCAGCTCTCTCATAGACGCTTAATCTCTTTTCTCTCCGTTCTCCGCGCCCTCTGCGAACTCTGCGTTAGGAAACAGCCCGAGCCGAGGCCTGACCGAATCACATCCCGAGAATCCTTGCCGTTTCTCTGCGTCGTCGTTACCGCATTAGTCCTTTACTTCACCACTTTCACCCAAATCTTCCTCTCCCGCGGCCCATCAAACTCGCAGAAGAAAATCCCCTGCCATCGCCCCAGCGCCAGCTTCCCCTCCTCGACAAAAATCATCTGGCTCGTCCCCACCAACGTCGCCTTGGCATGCGAATCCGAGTTCCCCTCGCTGTGCCGATACGGCCTGGCTTTCGGCACCAGCTGGTCAAACACACCCTCCAAATCTGTCGCCACATCCGGATCAAAATGCTCGTTAATCGTCACTCCCGCCGTGGTGTGCGGCACATACACATAACAAACGCCCGACGCCACCCCCGCCTTCTCCACCGCCCGTTGCACCATCTCCGTCACGTCCACCAATTGCGTCCGCCGCTCCGTCCTCACCCGCAACGCTTCCATCACCAGCTCCCCTCTGCCGACTGTCCCACAAATTCTATCACCCGCCACCACCTCCCCACGTTGCGGCCCCCCCGTGCGTCTCGGCTCCCGTAGCGGCGCGGCTTCAGCCAGCCACCTCGGCGCTCAGATTTCACCCAACGGCCTCTTGTAGGGGCACGATTCATCGTGCCCGGCGGTGTAAACGCCGGCCCACTTCCTCCGATGAAGCTCGCACGCGCCTCAGATCCCTTTCTGTTGTCACCCCACGCCACAGTTCACCCTCAGTCCATCCGCAGTTCACCACCCGTGCATTGTCGCTTTTTCGCTTCTGGGCAAAACTCCACGCGTCATCCAACACGGCTGACTTGGTTGTTCCCCAAGGAAGCCAAGACGGCGGCTCCGGACCTCATCCCCCCGGAGCCGCCAATAAAAAGATTAGGAGGCCGTCGTGGCCAGCGCAGCAATCACCGCAACAGCAGCAACCTTCGCCGAACCGGCTGCCGTAACCGCAGCCCCGAGCGCCCGCGCCGCCGCTGTAGAAGCCGCGAGCGTTACGACGGCCTCCTCCACCACGCGCGACCGCTGGCGCGACTGGCTCTGGGGTTTCCTCGCCATCCTCTGCCTCTCGCAACTCTATTTCGTCCGTGAACTGGTCGCTGCCTTCGCAATCTTCGCGCTGGCCTTTGTCGCCGTCGCCGTCCTCCTCATCGGCGTGTACATGCTCCTGAAATCTTGGGAACTGGTTGTCGCGCGCATCATCGCGCTCCGCCGACCCGTTCTGCAAATTTCCCCCGTACCCCACGACCACCGCAAACCCGCCTGACTCCCCGTTTTCCGCCTCCCAAACAACGAAGGGGCACAAAAGATCGTGCCCCTTCCCCAACCTCCCTGTAGGTTCCCGGCCCAAAAAATTATTCAGTCCACTCCGCCCCCTCCCGGTGTATAAGAGTGCCCACTCTTTTGGGCCATCCTTTTCAGAAAAGCTCCGCGAATCCCAATCTTCAGTGGAGGCACCATGGGAACCGTCCAGCCGGACCCGCTCCAGACCGCGTCGGCTCCGCAACCAAAGCAGTTGAAGCCCTGGGAGTGCGTCACCTTCATCCTGATCGGCCTCAACGTCCTCATCTTCATTATCATGGTCGTCCGCGGCGTTTCCTTCTTCGACCCCACCGCCGACAGCGTTTTGAAATGGGGCGCCGACTACGGCCCGCTCACCCTCCACGGCCAGTGGTGGCGCATGTTCACCTCCATGTTTCTCCACTTCGGCCTCTTCCATCTCCTCTTCAACATGATCGTGCTCCTCAACATCGGCCTCTTCATGGAAGCCCTCTGCGGCCGCGCCAACTTCCTCATTTTCTATCTGGTCGCCGGCCTCGGAGGCTCTGCCGCCAGCCTCGCCTTGCACCCGGCCATCGTCAGCGCCGGCGCGTCCGGCGCTATCTTCGGCCTGTACGGCGCGCTCCTCGGTTTTCTCCTCAGTCACCGCGGCGCCATTCCGCCCGCCTCCGTCAAGGCGCTCCTCAAATGGGCGCTCATCTTCATCGGCTACAACTTGCTCTACGGCCTGCGCCCCGGCGTGGACATGGCTGCGCATCTCGGCGGCCTCGCTACCGGCTTTCTCGTCGGCCTCTTTCTGATTCAACCCGCGTCCAAAGAGCCGCTCCCCGCCCAGAACTGGCGCCCCGCCGCCGCGATTATTCTTGGCCTGGCCCTCATCGTCGTCCCCCTCAAAGCTCTGCCAAAACCCAGCGATTACCTCGCCGAATACCGCCGGATGGCCGTCATCGAAGACATGGCGATTGACCTCTTCAATTCTTCGAATAAGCAATGGAAGGCGGACCAGCTCACCGATCAGCAATACACCGACATCATCGAAAATAAAATTCTGCCGCCCTGGCGCGCCGAACGCCAGGCTGTCGCCAGCCTCAAGGCACTTCCCCCGGACCAGGCCACCCAAGCGCATCTGCTTCTCGACTACATGACTGCGCGCGAAGAAGGCTGGCAGCTCCTGATCGACGGCATCCGTGCGAACGACCAGGACAAGGTCAAGCAAGGCATAAAACGCAACGACGACGCCGACCAGCTCGCCACCCAAATCGCCGGCAGAAGCTAACCCTCTCTCCGCCCATACGCATCTCTCAGCTTCTCAATCTCCAGCTTGAGGTTGCGCGGCGCATTCATAGCAAGCTGTCATTCCGAGCGTAGCAGGCCGACGCTCTTTGCCCGCGTTTGCTCCTGCGAACGCGTCGGCCTGTGCAGAGAGGAATCTCTCTTCATTCCCCCTCTCCGACCTCGCTTCCATCGCCCCCCGGGTGTAACATGGGCTTGTTGGACTGCCAACTTGAATGCCCGATCTAGCGTCCAATAAAGTGAGTTCGTTCCTGCCCGTGGTCCCGCGTGGTCTGGATCGGAGGGACTGACATGAAGAAAACCCTTCCTTTGGTGCTTCTCGCGCTCTTTGCGCTTTGGTTTCTTGCCACGCCTCAGCCTGCTCTTGCCCAGCGTGGTGGCGGTCATGGTGGCGGAGGAGGATTTCATGGCGGTGGCGGCGGAGGCTTCCACGGTGGTGGAGGTGGATTCCACGGCGGTGGAGGTGGATTCCACGGTGGCGGAGGTTTTCGCGGCACCGCAGGCTTCCGTGGCGGATCCGGGTTCCGCGGTGGTAACGCCTTTCGCGGCGCTAGCGGCTTTCGCGGCGGAGCCTATCGCGGTGGCTACTACGGCGGCTGGGGTGGGCGCGGACGAGGTTGGGGTTGGGGTGGACGCGGCTGGGGTGGCTGGGGCTGGGGTGGCGGCTGGGGTTGGGGCCTAGGCTGGGGCTGGGGATGGGGCTGGCCTTATTCCTATTGGCCCGGCTACTCCTACTATCCATACTACGATCCTTACAATTACGGCTACTGGTCGGCACCTCCCTACGATTACGGCTACGATCCTTACGACCCCTACTACAATCCTTACGACGACCCCTACGGCCCTCCTCCTCCCGCCAACCGGTATCCGGGCAACCGCAACCCGAATCCCCCGCCGCCTAACGCGACTCCGAAGCCCAACGACAGCAACAGGCCTCCGGCGCCTCCCTCGAAGGACTCCACGGCTCCTCCGCCCAACCGTCCTTCCAACGACGATAGCGGCCGTCCCACTACCTCGCGAGACCACATCAGCGGCGCGCCCGTAGCCTCATCCGCCTCCGGCGCCTCCGCGGCGCCGCGCACCACGACGGCTAGCGCCATCCCCGCTGCCTTTCATCCATCCGCGTCGCCGAATGCAACCGCAGGCGCTGGCAGCACAACTGGCGCCAATCACGTCGCACCCGCATCGGCTTCGGCTCCCCCGCGCCCAGAAGTGCTCAACGCCATGCGCGCTCTTCGCGAAATGCCGCCCTTCGCCCGCAAACGCGAAATCGACTTCGGCCGCTACAGTCACTTCTCCCCCGCGGAGCGCGCCCTCCTCCGCAACACCAACTACGACCACTAACCCGCGGCCCGCGCCCAACCCCGTCATTCCGAGCCTGCCTGCCGCAGCCTAGGCGCGGTGGATCCGTTGCCCCATCGCGCGCCGTTTATGAGATAAAATCTGTGTCAAACTCTTTGCACTGCGCAAAAGGCTATCCCGTTTCCTTTCAACCGCTTCCGCACTCTTTACGCAAAACACCCGGGGTGGCGTATCCATCGCCGCGAGTGTCATTCCGAGAGGAGCGAGGAATCTACTTTTTTCCCCGCGGTTCGTCCCAGACCACTCACTGCCTTCCGTCCACCCGCACGAACGCCCGCAACCCCATTCCTTCCAAACGATTACGCACAATTCGCTGTGTACCTCTGGTGGGGCACACAACACCCCCAATACCTCAAGCAAAACTTCATGTTTCCGACCTGGCAGGAATTTATTCTGCGCCCTTGGCAGGACCTACGAATGACCCACCGACAACCAAAACCACCCACGAGACGCGGGCCATGGATCACGGGTCACGGAACACGAGGCACGGGTCGCCAAACAGCCCCACGCTCTTTCCGCCCTATTCACTACTCGCTATTCACTACTCACTTTCTTCTACGGCACCCGCAATACTTTGTGGTCATTCTGCAGCGCGCTTCCCGCCAGCGCCTGCAACTCTGTCAACCCGTCCGACCCCCAACCCGCCAGCAGCGGCAAAAAGCACAACTCCCGCTCTTGCAGCGTCTTGTGCGGGTACAAGCACGCCTCCAGGAACTCCTCATGCGCCGCGATCAGCCCCGCCTTCAGTGCCTCGGCCTTTCCGGCTTTCCGTTTCAGCTTCTCCAACTGGAAGGCAATCTTCTTTCGCGCCGTCTCCACCGCCCCGCCGAGGGTCGCATCCAGCCGCACCATCTGTTCCTTCAACTCTTCCAGCAGCCGCGCATGTTCGTTCAGCGTTTCGTCAAACGTTGCGCCCAACTCCTGCGGCACACTGGCCGCTTCCATGGCCCGCCGTAACTCCTGCGACCCGCGCCACACGTCTTCCACTGTTAACCCGTACCGCTTCAGCAGTTTCTCCGCTTTGGCGTCCAGAATCGTATACGCCGCGCGCGGCAGAATCACCGGCATCCGTCCCAGCAGCCGCCGGTACACCACTTCGGCCTGCGCAAAGTACGCAATCTCCGCCGGCCCCGCGATGTACGCCGCGGTCGGCAACAGAAAATCCTGCAAAACAGGCCGGAGCAGCGCATTGGGACTAAAACACTCCGCCTCCGCCGCCACTTTCTCAGCCAACTCGTCGCGCGTCCAGCTCGCCGCTCCCGCCGCGATTCCCGGCGCGGCAACGCTGCCCTTTTGGTCGTCTGCGAGCGCGCTGGCGTGCGCCAGGACAGAAGCCGGCGCTACCGCTTGCGCAGCGGAGTGCCCGCTCGTAAATTTTCCGTTGCTCGCGGTAATCGGTTCGCGCTTTCCGCCGCACATCTTGAAGAGCAGCGTGCTGCGCGCCGTCACCTTCACCTGCGCATCAAAGCCCGCTTTCTCCAGCTCTTTTCCGCGCGCCAGCAGCGCGTCATTCAACTCGTCGCGCCGCTCAATCGCGCCGCGCAGAATTGGCGCGCCAATGCGGTGCAGCCGCGCATCCAGCGGATCGAGCAAAATCAGCCCTTGCGCCGCAAACAGCCGCGCAAACAACTTTCCAAAGGCGCTTCCGTATGTTTCTTCCGCGCCATAACTCTGGCGCAAAATCTGCGCGACGAATTCCCCGCCCGCCGCGCTCAAAAGTCCCGCGGCTTCCTCGACCATCTCGCGTACCTGCTGCCCGAGCGCAATCCTGCCGACCGGTTGCCCCGCTTCGCCATTCCCCGGCAACTCAAACTGCTTCAGCCTTCCGCCGTGGAACCAGTTCGAGATGCGCACTTCGTCCAGGTCGTGGTCTTCCGTGGCCATCCAGAAAACCGGCACCGCGTCGGTTCCCGCCTGCGTCAATTCCTGCGCGATCTGCACCGCGGTCACTGCTTTGTACACGGCGTACGCAGGACCGGAAAACAGCCCGACTTGCTGCCCGCTCACGACCGCCAGCGCGCCTTTGGCGAATCGCTCCAGGTTCGCCTGCGTGGCCGCGCCCGCTCCCAGCTCCGCATTCTGCTCGCGCAGAATATCCGCTACTTCCGTGCGCCGCTCCGCCGGATAGGCAATCGAATTTGCGCTGCTCTTGATTTCAGCAATTGTTGGCCGGTGTGGATAGAACTGCTTTACCGAGGGGAAATTATCGAGGAACTGAAGAAATAGCTTCGGCTGGTGGGGAGACTGGCGGAAAGGCAGGGTTCGACATTCCATCGCGGATTAGATGATACGGATGCCTTTTCGTCACAGCAAGGCCCGGCCCTTATTTGGCCCCAGAGGACTACCAAGATTGCCGTTTCCCGTAGCTCCGGCTTCCAGCCGGCAACGAGCCGCCAAGATGGCGGCGCTATGCCTGAAGTGGCTGCAGGCTCAGGCGTTAGACGGACACGGCGCCCGAAAGGCGAGCGGCCTTGGGAGCTAAGTCGTGGGCGTCCAATTTGGACATCAGGTTGCGCATAGCCGCCTTCTGCTCCTCGGCAGCCGGCAGCAACGGCTCGCGCGGCAGTCCGCCGCGGTAGCCGCCCAGGTCCATGGCGTACTTCACGCCGGGTATCCCGCCCAGCGTCACAATCAGCTTCGAGGCAGGCAGGACGTGGGTTTCCAGTTCGCGCGCTTTTGCCAGATTGCCCGCGTGCACGGCGTCGTAAATGGCAACGCACAGCTCCGGCAGCGCGCTAGCCAGTGCCAGAATCGCGCCGCACGCGCCCACCATCATGGAAGGAAAGAGCATACTGGCCGAGCCCGTCAAAACCTGGAATGAAGACGGCACTGCAGCGACCATTTCGGCGATGCGCTGCACGACGCCGGAACTCTCTTTGATGCCGATGATATTGGGATGTTGCGAAAGCACCGCCACTTCCGCGGCTTCCAGGGAAACTCCCGTAAATTGCGGAACGGAGTAGAGCAGCACGGGAATCGGCGAAGCATCAGCGACTTTGCGGTAGTGAGCGATGTAATTTTCGGACTTGTAGACGGGCTTGTAGTAGTAGGGAGTTTTGACCAGCGCAGCGTGATAGCCCAGTTCGGCGGCGCGCTTGGTGCGCTCGATGGATTCAGCGGTAGATTCAGCGCCGGTTCCAGCAATGAGTTTTTTCCCTGGCGCCGCCGCTTCTTTCACGGCTGCCCAGACCGTGTCGATTTCCTTGCGCGAAAGCAGCACGGATTCGCCGGTCGAGCCAATCACCGTGTAGCCGGCGACGCCGGTTTCGTTGTAGCGGGCAATGTTGTGCTTGATGCCTTCGACACTGACGGAGCCGTCCGAAGCAAACGGCGTGGTGAGCGCGGGATAGACGCCGTGAAAATTCATGATTCAGTCTCCTGAGGCGGAACTACCGGAAGCGGCCAAACTACCGCGATGCAAATCCTGGAGCGCGGCCACTTCGGAGCCCTGTTCGAGCAGGGCGCGAATGCCGCGCGCCGCCGCATGCGCCGCGGCCAGCGTGGTGATGCACGGAATATTGTAGCGAATCGCGGCGCGGCGAATCGATTTTTCGTCGTAGAAGGATTCGCGGCCGAGGGGCGTGTTGATGACCAGATCGATTTTGCCGGTTTTGACGAGGTCCACGATATTGGGCCGCCCTTCATTCACCTTGTAGACCGGCTCCGCTTCGATGCCCGCGGCTTCGAGCGCTTCCGCCGTACCGCGCGTGGCCAACAGGCGAAAACCAAGGTCGTGCAATTCCTTGCCGAGCGTGCCGACCTGGCGCTTGTCGCGATCGTTCACGCTGAGAAACACCGTGCCCTTGCGCGGCAAGCGTTGACCGGCAGCAAGCTGTGCTTTTGCGAAGGCCAGCCCGTACGAAGTGGAGATGCCCATGACTTCGCCGGTGGAGCGCATTTCGGGACCGAGAATGGTGTCCACGCCGCGGAATTTGTTGAACGGAAACACCGGCGACTTCACGGAAAAGAATTCGTGGACGGCGATTTCCGCAACGTCGTTGTGGCGCACCAGCGGGAGATTCATGTCGGCGAGTTTTTTGCCAGCCATCAGGCGCGCTGCTACTTTTGCCAGCGGTACGCCGGTTGCTTTGCTGACGTAGGGAACGGTGCGCGAGGCGCGCGGATTCACTTCGAGCACGTAAACCGTGTCGCGCTGAATGGCGTACTGCACATTCATGAGGCCGACGACGCGGAGGGCTAGCGCAAGGCGTTTGGTGTATTCGCGAATGTGATCGAGGACGGCCGGCGACAAGCTCACGGGCGGCAACACGCAGGAGGAATCGCCGGAGTGCACACCGGCTTCCTCGATGTGCTCCATGATGCCGCCGATGACGACGTCTTTGCCATCGGCAAGCGCGTCCACATCCACTTCGGTGGCTTCTTCGAGAAACTGATCAATGAGCACGGGACGCGCGGGGCCCATCAGCGCGGCTTGCGCGACGTATTCCTGCACGGTGTTCACGTCGTAGGCGATGACCATGGCGCGGCCGCCGAGAACGTAGCTGGGACGCACGAGCACGGGCATGCCGATTTCGGCGGCGACGCGCGCGGCTTCTTCGGGCACCAGCGCGGTGCCGTTCCGCGGCTGCGGAATCCGCAATTTGTCAAGGAGGTTGCCGAAGCGGCGGCGATCCTCGGCGAGGTCAATGGATTCGGGAGCGGTGCCGATGATGGGTACGCCGTTGCGCTTCAGTTCCTGCGCAAGATTGAGCGGCGTCTGTCCGCCGAATTGCACAACGACGCCTTGCGGTTTTTCACGATCCACGATGGCGAGAACGTCTTCGAGGGTGAGCGGTTCGAAGTACAGGCGGTCGGAAGTGTCGTAGTCGGTGGAAACCGTCTCCGGGTTGCAGTTCACCATGATGGTTTCGTAGCCGTCTTCGCGCAGCGCGTACGCCGCGTGGCAGCAGCAATAGTCGAACTCGATGCCCTGCCCGATGCGGTTGGGGCCGCTGCCGAGAATCATGATTTTCGGGCGCGGCTGCGCGTCGGATTCGTCTTCGTCCTCGTAGGTGGAATACATGTACGGGGTGAAGGATTCAAATTCGGCGGCGCAGGTATCCACGCGCTTGAAGACGGGCGCGACGCCGTAGCGGGCGCGTTGCAAGCGCACGGAGGCGGGCGTACTTTTCCAGATTTGCGCAAGTTGCTCGTCGCTCGCGCCGTGACGCTTCACTTCGCGCAGCAAATCCTTGCTGGCGGTTTCGACGGTGACGCCGGCAGCGCGGCGGTTCATGGCCGTTAGCTCTTCGATTTGGTGGATGAACCAGGGGTCGATTTTTGTAAGCTCGCAAATCTCTTCGGCGTGCAGGCCTTTTTCCACGGCGGTGAGCAGCCAGTGGATGCGGTCCGGACGCGGCGTGGCGAGCTTTTCCCGGAGCAACGAATCGGGAGTTTCGGCGGGCGCGCGCCAGGGAGTGTGAGGTTCAAGCGAGCGAATTCCCTTCTGCAGCGCTTCCTTGAAGGTGCGGCCAATGGCCATCACTTCGCCGACGGACTTCATTTGCGTGCCGAGAGTGCTGTCGGCGCCGGGAAATTTCTCGAACTGCCACTTGGGAATTTTCACCACGACGTAATCGATGGTCGGTTCGAAGCAGGCGGGAGTTTTCTTGGTGATGTCGTTGGGAATTTCGTCGAGGGTCATGCCGACGGCAAGACGCGCGGCGATCTTGGCGATGGGAAATCCAGTGGCCTTGCTGGCCAGCGCAGAGCTGCGCGAGACGCGCGGGTTCATTTCGATGACCACCATGCGGCCGTTTTCTGGATTGATGGCGAACTGGACGTTCGAACCGCCAGTTTCGACGCCGACTTCGCGGATGATGGCGGCCGCGGCATCGCGCATGCGCTGGTATTCCTTGTCGGTGAGCGTCTGCGCGGGCGCGACAGTGATGGAATCACCGGTGTGTACGCCCATGGGGTCGAAATTCTCGATGGAGCAGATAACCACGAAGTTGTCGCGAAAATCGCGCATGACTTCAAGTTCGTATTCTTTCCAGCCGAGGACGGATTCTTCGACGAGCGCTTCGTGGACGGGGCTCATGTCGAGAGCATGGGCGATGGCTTCGCCGAATTCTTCCTTGTTGTAAGCGATGGAGCCGCCGGTGCCGCCGAGGGTAAAGGAGGGGCGAATGACGAGCGGAAAGCCGAGTTGATCGCAGAGGCGCATGGCGTCCTGGGCGTTGTTGACGAGCGCAGAGGCGGGAACTTCGAGGCCGATTTTGCGGCAAGCGTCTTTGAACCAGAGACGGTCTTCGGCGACTTTGATGGCGCGGAGAGATGCGCCAATCATTTCGACTTTGTGCTTTTCGAGGATGCCGCTTTCGGCAAGTTCAACGGCGAGGTTAAGCGCGGTTTGGCCGCCCACGGTGGGCAAAAGAGCGTCAGGCTTTTCCTTCGCGAGAATCTCCGCGAGATATTCCTTGGTGAGCGGCTCGATGTAGGTGCGATGCGCCAGCTCGGGGTCGGTCATGATGGTGGCGGGATTGGAATTGACGAGGACGACTTCGTAGCCTTCGGCGCGCAGGGCTTTGCAGGCTTGCGCGCCGGAATAGTCGAATTCGCAGGCCTGGCCGATGATGATGGGGCCAGAGCCGATGATCAGGATTTTCTTAATGTCAGTGCGTTTTGGCATTGGTGGCTAGAGTACCGTCTCCGTGCCTACACCGCAAAAAGCAGATTCCTCGCTGCGCTCGGAATGACAGTACATGCAAGGTTGGGCTGACCGCATCACGAGTGGCTCGCCTTCATCAGGTCGGTGAATTGGGTGAAGAGGTAGTGGGAGTCGTGAGGGCCGGGGGAGGCCTCGGGGTGGTATTGCACGCTGAAGAGCGGCGCGGATTTGTGGCGCATGCCTTCGTTGGTGTGGTCGTTGAGATTGACGTGGGTGATTTCGACGTCGCTGGAGGGGAGTGATTCGGGATCTACGCAGAAGCCGTGATTCTGCGCGGTGATTTCAACTTTTTGCGTGAGCAGATTTTTGACGGGATGATTCGAACCGTGGTGGCCGAATTTCAGCTTGAAGGTTTTGCCGCCGAGCGCAAGGCCGCAAAGCTGGTGGCCAAGGCAGATGCCGAAGATGGGAACGCGACCGACGAGCTGGCGAATATTTTCGACGGCATAGCCGATGGGCTTGGGATCGCCGGGGCCGTTGGAAAGAAAAACGCCGTCGGGGTTGAGAGCGAGCACGTCCTGCGCGGATGTTTGCGCAGGAACGATCCAGGCTTCGCAATGGTGATCGGTGAGCAGGCGCAGAATGTTTTGCTTGATGCCGAAATCGTAGGCGACCACGCGGAAGCGACGGGCGTCAGAGACGCGGCCGGATTCGGGCATGGTTTCGGACCAGGGCGCAAGGGTCAGTTCGATGGAGCCTTTTTCCCAGCCGTAGGACTTTTTGGTGGTGACACGACTGGCGAGTTCCTGGCCGGCCATGGAAGGCAACTGCTTGGCTTCGAAGACGAGCTGATCGCCGGGCGTGCCGTCGGTCGCGACGATGCCGCGCAGCGCGCCGACCTTGCGGATGTGGCGCACAAGCGCGCGCGTGTCAATGTCCCAGATAACGGGAATCTGGTGGCGGTTCAGATAAAGCTGCGCGGTTTCCGAGGCGCGCCAATTCGAAGAGATTTGAGAAAACTCGCGGACGACAAGCGATTCGATGTAGGGGTGGGCGGATTCTTCGTCGTCGAGATTGGCGCCAACGTTGCCAATGTGCGGATAGGTGAGGCAGACGATTTGGCCGGCGTAGCTGGGGTCGGTGAAAACTTCCTGATAACCGGTGAGGCTGGTATTGAAAACGACTTCGCCGCCGCGGCGCGTGATGGCGCCGGCAGCGCGGCCGTTAAAGATGCGCCCGTCTTCGAGGGCGAGAATGGCAGGGCGATGCGGAACTTCGGTCAGTTGGTCCTCCAGATGTTGGCATGAGAGTGTAACGCAAAATCATGAATTTATTTGGAGCTCGCTTCGGCCTGGGTGGGGGAGAGGGAGCCGAAGTGATCCACGGGCCAGTAGGCGAAGACGGCGCGGCCGTAAATGTACTCGCTGGCGACGGGGCCGAAGACGCGGGAGTCATTGGAGCTGATGCGATGGTCGCCCATGACGAAGTAGCTGTCTTTCGGCACGCGCATGGGGCCGAAGTCGCTCATGTCTTCGTATTGCGGCGGGACGTACGGTTCCTGAATGGCGTGCCCATTGACGTAAACGATGCCCTGGCGGATTTCGACGCTTTCACCAGGAAGGGCGATGACACGCTTGATGAAGGATTTGGAACGGTCGAGGGGATACCAGAAGACCACGACATCGCGTCGCTGAATGGGCTCGAAGCGATAGACAAATTTATTGATAAAGATGCGCTCCTGATCGGAGAGCAGCGGAGCCATGCTGGTGCCTTCAACTTTCACGGGCTGGTACAGGAAAACAATAATGACGAGAGCCAGGCCGATGGCGATGAGCAGGTCGCGGGTCCAGACGCGGATTTCGTTGCGCAGAGAACGCGAGGCGGAAAGCACCGGTGCGGGAGTTTCCGGAACCGGTGGAGAGAGTGCGGGGTTCTGGTCCTTGCTGTGCATTTTTCTCGCTGCCTTTTATTTATAACACGGGCGCTGCGGGCGCGCCAGATTGCGTGTGCAGAGAAACAGCCCCGGGGCCGTGCTTTAAGGAAGGCCGCGTTGACTAGGATTCGGGCGCCGTCCGGCGGCGTTGCCCGGCGCGAGAGCGCAGAGCACGGTGATGGCCGAGGCGCTAGGGGAGCTGGGAGAAGACGAAGTTGACGATGGAGAGCGCGGAGATGACGGCGGTTTCGGCGCGCAGGATGTGCGGGCCGAGGGAGGCTTCGTGGAAGCCGGAGGAGCGGGCGGAGGCTAGTTCGTCGTCGGTCCAGCCGCCTTCGGGGCCGAATGCCAGCGCGAAGGCCTTTGATTTGGCGGTGTTGGCGGCGAGGACTTGAGGAATGGGAGGAGCGTCGGGGCGTTCGGAGAGGAGGACACAGAATCTTTCGTTTTGCGCGGAGAAGGCGGGCGCGGGTTTACAGGGTTCCGCGAGATGGGGGACGGAGAGGCGGCGGCATTGCTGGGCGGATTCGAGGAGAATCTTGCGCCAGCGGCCGGAGCGTTTGCCGGCGGCAAAGAGGAGATTTTTTTCGCTCCGCGCGGCGGCGAGAGGAATGATGTTGGAGACACCCAGTTCGGTGGCCTTCTCGAGACCCCATTCGAAGGAGTCGAACTTGACGATGGAAATCAGCAGAGTGACGTCGGCGATGGGCGGCAGCGCGGGAAGCTGTTCGAGGAGGGTGAATGCGATGCGGTTGCGGGCGACGGATTCGATACGAGCGAGCCAGGCGATGGAGCCATCGCTGAGTTCATAAAGTTGGCCGGTTTGTGCGCGCAGGACGTGGGCGAGATGATGCGCGGTGTCGCCCTCGAGGAGGGCGGTGGTTCCCGAAAAGCGGTCAACGAAGAAGCGGCGGCGCACGGGGAAATTCTAGCGCAGGGCGAGCGAACAGACGAATGCGTGCGGCTAGGGGCGCTTGGCGTCAGGCAGCTTTGGAGACTTGCGCGTTGGCCAGGCGCACGGGATTGCGGTAGTCGAAACGCTGGAGCCTGGCGGCGAGCAGGCGGCGAAATTCGGTTTGGCGCTCGGCGAGCACGCGTTTGGCAACGACGCGGTAGAGACGAGGATTGTGGTAGATGAGAAAGATGCGATCATTTTCGAGATAGCCGCAGAAGCTTTCCCAAGGATAGCGGGCGATGGTGGTTCCGTCCTCGAGATGCAGACCTTCGTTTCCGAAATAGAGGCGCAGGGGGCGGCGTTGCTGGCGGCCTTTTTGGAGAACGCGGACCAACGTGGCGACCAAAAAGGCGCCAAGGACGAGGGCGGCAGCTTTGAGGGGAATCGTGGGATCGGCCGCACCACCCTGCGAGCGCAAGAAGAAATTGAGGAGCACGCCGAGGCCGAAAAGAATGGCTCCGGCGCGCAGAAATGGACGCCAGCCGCCGCCTCGTGAGATGTGCAAGAGGCGGGCGCTGCGGAGATCGGCGCGGTCGCAGAGAAATTCCACGGGACGGGCGGCGAAGGCGCGGCCGTGGTTAATCTGCTCGGTGGCGAGGCGGCGGAATTCGGTCTTGTCGCCTTCGCTGGCAAAGGCGGACTTGGGGAGAAGCAGGCCTTCGGCCTTAGTGCGCAAGAGGAAGAAGCGGTCGTTTTCGGAGAATTGCGTGAGCTCGGACCAAGGGCGGGCGACGGCGCCGCATTTGCAAACGAGCGAGAATCCGCTGTCGGTGACTTCGACGAGGCGGTGGTCGCGGCAATGGAGGCGCTCGTAGGCGAGGGCGATGTCGCGGTCGTATTTCTCCCTGGCGCGGCGGAGGGAACGGACGTCGGAGAAGTAGGCCGCCACGCATCCCACGACGGCGAGGCCGATGAGAAAGGCGGCAACGGGCCAGCCCAGGCCCTTGATGAAACAGTAGATGCCGAGCGCAGTGACGGCGGCGGAGAAGATGACCACGCCTTTGAAGCCGGCGTTGGCGGCGGCGCGGCCGGCGAAGGGCTTTTGCAGGGCGCGAAAATCGTTGAGGGTGATGGCGTATTCGAGCTTCATGGTGCTTTCAGGATAGGGAGAAAGCGGGGTGGGCGGCTGCTGGCCAGAAGGACAGGTGTAGAGGGCGAGTAAAGAGCGCTGGTGCGCACGACGCTCAACGGAGACGCTTTCGGGGCTCCCAGCGTGGCTCAGGGCAAGCCAAGGCTACAGATTAGCCGAAGATGTCTTTGACTTTGTCGAAGATGGTGGAGTTGCGATCGGCGGGCTTGTTTTCGACTTTCATGGTCGCGCCGAGCTGTTCGAGGAGCTTGCGCTGCTCGCGCGAGAGCTTGGTGGGGGTGAGCACACGGACGTGATAGTAGAGGTCGCCCTTGCCGCCGCCGCGCGGGTCGGCGAGGCCCTTGCCTTTGATGCGGAAGACGGCGCCGCTTTGCGTGCCTTCGGGAATCTTGAGCTTTTCCTCACCGCCGAGGCCGGGGACGGAAAGTTCGGTGCCGAGAGCGGCCTGGGTGATGCTGAGCGGGATGGTGCAGTAGAGATCAGCGCCGCGCCGTTCGAAGAAGGTGTGCTCTTTGACGTCCAGGACGACGTAGAGATCGCCAGGGGTGCCGTGGTTGGGGGCAGGCTCACCTTCGCCCGCGACGCGCAGGCGGGTGCCGGTGTCCACGCCGGGCGGGATGCGCAGCTCGATGGTTTTTTCGCGCTCGAGGCGTCCCTGGCCGCGGCAATCGGGGCAGCGTTCGCGAACAATTTGGCCGGCGCCTTGGCAGGCGGGGCAAGTACGCGAAATGGTAAAGAAGCCCTGTTGATAGGCGAGCTGGCCGCGGCCGCCGCAGGTCTGGCAACTGACGATGCCAGTTCCCTTTTTTGCGCCGGTGCCATTGCAAGATTCGCAGAATTCCTGGCGCGGAATTTTAATTTTGGTGGTGACGCCGGCGGCGGCTTCTTCGAAGGTCAGCGTCATGTCGTAGCGCAGATCGGCGCCGCGCTGCTGGCGGCGTGTGCGGCGGCCTCCGCCGGAAAAGAGGTCGTCGAAACCGAAGAAGTCGCCAAGAATGTCGTGGAAGTCGCGGAAGACAGTGCTGTTGAAGTCCACGCCACCAGCGGCGCCGGAGAGCCCAGCGTGGCCGTACTGATCGTAGATTTCACGTTTCTGCGAATCGCTGAGCACGCTGTAGGCTTCGGTGCACTCGCGGAATTTAGCCTCGGCTTGTTCCTTGTTTTCGGGGTTGCGGTCCGGGTGCCATTGGAGCGCGGCTTTGCGGTAAGAAGATTTGATTTCCTCGACGGAGGCCGTGCGGCTGACGCCTAAGACCTCATAAAAATCGCGCTGATTGCCCTTGGACATTCGCTAGCCCCTCAGTTTTCTCGATTGGAATTTGTGGAGTTAATTGGCTGCTTCCTTGGATGCGCCGCCGGGATGAACCGCTACGCGCACCATGGCCGGGCGCAGGACGCGGCCGTGAAACAGGTAGCCGGGCTGATAGACCTGGAGGATTTGGCCGTCCTGGTGGTCGACGGTTTCGAGGCGATCCATGGCCTGGTGGAGGTGCGGGTCAAACTGTTTGCCGAGCGGGTCAAGACGTTCGACGCCAAGGCGGGTGATGTTGTCGATGAGCTGCTTGTAAATCAACTCAAAACCTTTGCGATAGCTTTCGTACTCGGCGGCTTCGCGATGAGCGGCGAGCGCGTGTTCGAAGCCATCAATAATAGGGATGAGGCTTTCGACGACGCGCGCGGTGGCACGGCGCGAGTCTTCCGCGCGTTCCTTTTCGATGCGCTTGCGGTAGTTGTCGAAGTCCGCCTGGCGGCGCATTAGCGTCTGGCGAAGATCGTCCAAGTCACTGGCAAGTTTGGCGACTTGGGCATCAGCTGCGGCGGAGTCCCGGTCGTCGGGTTGTTCCGGGCCTGAACCTGGTGTTTCATCGTCCATCTTAATCACGGGATCTTTATCGGGCACCTTGCTGCCTCTCCTCTGAAAAAAGTGTTTCAAATCTTGCTCAAAGCTTCGCTGAAAAGTTGTGCGACGTAGGCCACGGCGGTCATGGCGCGCTCGTAATTGATGCGCGTCGGGCCGAGAACGCCGAGCGAACCCTGTACGAGGTCGTTGCGGGTATAGGGGGCGCTAATGATGGCGAGGTTGTCGCCAGCTTGGGAAATTTCTTTGACGCCGATTTGCACGTGCACCGGCTCGGGCGTTTCGATGCACGCGTTCAGCACCGTCACGAGGCGATGCTTTTCCTCGATGGCGGCGAGCAGTTCGCGGATCTGCCCCTGGTTGGCAAACTCGGCCGCGCCGACAAATTGCGCCGTGCCTTCCACGTGCACCTGGCGGGCTTGGTCTTCACCAAGGATCGCCGGGTCGCAAAGGGTAAGGGCGTTTCCGGCGATACCTTCGTAGCGCTCGCGTTCGGTGGCGAGTTTTTGCAGGAGATCGCTGCGAATAGCTTCGAGGGTCCAGCCGGAATAGTGGCGGTTCAGGAAGTCGGCGGTGGCGTCGAGTTCTGCTTGCGTGAAGGTGCGCGTCGGACGAACAATTTTGTCGCGCGTGTTGCCGCCGGGAGAGATGAGCACGATGACGACGCGGTTGTCCGGAAGCAGCCACATGCGGGCGTGCTCGAGAACCGTGCGGCCGAGCGGCGGCGAAACCACGATGCCGAGGCCATTGGAGACTTCGGCGAGGACGTGGCCGGCGCGCTCGGTGATTTCGCCAGCAGTTTTGGCGCCGCCCATTTCGCGCTGAATCCATTCGCGGTCGTTGACGCTGAGCGTCGCTTGCGAGGCGATTTCCTGGGCGAAGAAGCGGTAGGCCGCGGAGGTTGGCACACGCCCGGCGGAGGTGTGCGGCTGATAGAGGAAGCCGCCGTCTTCGAGATCGGCCATGACGTTGCGAATGGTTGCTGTGCTCAAGGTTTCTTCGTAGCGCTTGGAAATGGCGCGCGAGGAGACCGGTTCGCCGGTCTCGATGTACGTACGCACGAGATCGGCAAGAATCTGGCGGTTACGCCGCTCCTGTAGGGCGAAATTCCTCATGACACCACTCAACTGACTGGCAACGCGCTAAACGACGCCTACTAGTATTGTAGGAAGTGTGTCAAGCGCGGTCAACGCTGCTGAGGTGTTTTATGCCCAACCGTTGCCCGACCGGTTTCCCCACGCAACGTTGCGCCGGGTTGTCTAATTATTGTCGATCTGGGCGCGCTGGAGCTTGTCGGAATAGTCGATGTAGACGGTCTTCCATTCCGTGAAGAAATCGATGGCGGCGATGGCCGCTTCGCGGTGCCCGTTGCCGGTTTGCTTGGTGCCGCCGAAAGGCAGGTGCGTCTCGGCGCCGATGGTCGGCGCATTGACGTACACGATGCCGGTATAGAGGTCGCGGGTGGCCTGGAAAGCGTGGTTCACATTGCGCGTGTAAATCGAGGCCGATAAGCCGTAGGGCACGCCATTGGCGACGTCGATGGCTTGCTCGAGGCCGTCGATCGGTATCACGGACACTACGGGACCGAAGATTTCTTCCTGGGCAATGCGCATGTTCGGTGAGCAGTCGCCAAAGATAGTGGGCTCGTGGAACCAGCCCTTGGCGTGCGCACCGCTATCGAGACGATGGCCGCCGGCAAGCAGTTTCGCGCCTTCGTTTCTGCCGATTTCGACGTAGCTCATCACCGTGTTGAGTTGCGACTCATTGATACACGGCCCCATGTCGATATCCGAGTCCAGGCCGTTGCCAACCTTCAACGCTTTGACGCGCTCAACAAAGCGCGAAACGAATTCGCGATAGATGCCTTTGTGTACCGCGACGCGGCTGGCCGCCGTGCAGCGCTGGCCGGTGGTGCCGAAGCCGCCCCAAACCGCGCCATCCACAGCGAGGTCCAGATTGGCATCGTCCATCACGATGATGATGTTTTTGCCGCCCATTTCCAGGCTGCAGTGCTTGAACTCCGGCGCGCAGGTCTGTGAAATGACGCGCCCCACGTCTGTCGAGCCCGTGAAACTAATCACCGGGACGTCGTGATGCCTCGTTAGCGTCGCACCTACCGTGGAGCCGCCTCCGCTGACTAGATTCACCACGCCTGGAGGAATGCCGGCCTCGGTGAGTACCTGCACGAGGTTGTAGACCGAAAGCGGCGTATCTTGAGCAGGCTTGATCACCACGGTGTTGCCGCTGACGAGAGCGGGCATCATCTTCCACGAAGGAATGGCCATCGGAAAGTTCCACGGAGTGATGAGCCCGCAGACGCCGATGGACTGCCGCACGCTCATAGCGAACTTATTCGGCAATTCCGAGGGAGTTGTCTGACCAAACAGCCTGCGCCCTTCGCCGGCCATGTAATAGGTCATGTCGATGGCTTCCTGAACGTCGCCGCGCGTCTCCGCCATGACCTTGCCCATTTCGCGGGTCATATCTTTGGATAAGTCTTCCTTGCGGCGGACCAGCAGTTCGGCGGCGCGGAAGAGAATCTCGGCGCGCTTGGGCGCCGGCACAAGCCGCCATTTCTTGTAAGCCTCTTTGGCGGCGTCTATGGCCTGTTCCGCGTCCTCCTGCGTGCCGGAGACAAACATTCCGACAAGTTCATCCTTGTTGGCGGGATTGCGGTTCTCGTAGGCTTTGCCGCTGCGCGACTCAGCCCACTCGCCGTTGATGAAGTTCTTGTAAACTCGTGGCGCTACTGACGTAGCCATACTTCCTCCTGAAGGATGAGCGAGAGCCCCTTTTGCCTCAGTATACCAGCGGGTGAGAGCACGGAGGCACAACTGCGAAGAGAAAATTTTAACGTCGGGGCAAAGCCGCGGTCAAACCATGGCTAACTTTGCGTAGCGGGTGAGTTTCCGATTATCCCGCTACACGTCCATTCGGGCTTTGGAAGTAACTCCGAATGCTAAAGGTCACAACGAAAAGCAAACTAAGCACTCCAATAACCGCCCAGTTGTCCCAATGAAATGATCGATCGAGTGGAACGGAGTATTCGCCTTTGAACACCCATCGATATGCCCCTGGCATCAGGACATATAGGTACAAGGGAAAACAAAGCAGCGTGGACGCAAGGGCCACCGTGGCCGCAGCCCGTCGAAGAAAGAATGTCAGTGGCAGCGCCAACAGAAAAGACAAGGAGCCAAGGCCTGCCGCCTTGAACAGCAGCCCTGTGAGGCGACCGCCGCGGAACTCTGAAGCGCCGAATTCACCCAAACGAACCCAGAGCACGACTACGCAGGCGAGGCATGCGATCGCCTGCCATATCCTTTCCTTCGGGAATTTCCCCATTCGCGGACTCAGCACCTGGCTCAGTGGAATTCCATGCTTGATAGACTAACCTAAATTGCCGAGTAAATCGGAAACTACCGTTACGACGTAACGTCAGAACGGGACTGCATTAACTTGATCGCCGAGGTGGGGTTACGTTCAGGGAATAATCTCACGGCTTGGCTGGTCTAGGGGTTAAATGGATGTATCTCCTTGAGCGCACGGCCGGCTCGTTCCACCCTGTCGAGTCGGCCGCGCGCGCCTACCTGCGGCGGAAGGCAGGCGGCCAGGCGGTGCTCAAGAGGGCGTGAGGGGATCCGCACCAGGGTCCGAGACTTTTCCCCAGGAAAATCTTTACTTTAATTTGATTTTATCTACGACGACTTCCCCGCCCTTCATCACCCATTTCACGTTGAACGCCGCGTTGATGTCCGCGAGCGGATCGCCTTCCACGGCGACGAGGTCGGCGAAATAGCCGGGGGCTACGGCGCCTAGTTCTTTTTCTTTGCCGAGCAGGGCGGCGCCGTTGGTGGTGGCGGCTTGCAGGGCTTGCTCGGGGGTCAGGCCGGCTTTCACGAGCCAGCCCAACTCTCGCGTGTTCTCGCCGTACATGGTGTAGACGGCGTCCGAGCCCATGGCGAATTTCACGCCAGCCTGGTGGGCTTTGCGCGCGGATTCGAGGTTGCGCTGAATGAAGGCCTTGGTCTTTTCCTGAAAACCGTCCGCATAGCCGATCTTTCGCCAGTTATCGAGGTAATAGCGGTTGTGGTCGATGGTCGGCACGTAGAAAGTGCCGCGTTTGGCCATTTCCGCGATCGTCGCATCGTCCAAGTCGGCCGCGTGCTCGAGGGAGTCGGTTCCAGCGCGCACGGCGTCCCGCGCGCCGTCCGGCCCGTACGAATGAATCGCGATCTTCTTACCGAATTGATGTGCCGCATCCACGGCCGCCTTAATCTCCTCATAGGAGTACGTCTCGAACTGCGTCGTGTCGTCATCGGTGCCGGTGGAGGCGTACATCTTGATGACGTCCACACCCGCGGCGATTTGCTGGCGCACGACGCGGAGAACTTCGGGCACGCCGTCGGCCTGGCCACCGACGGGAGGATTGAAGCCCGGCCGGTATGGTGCGCTGGTGATGAACAGGCCGTAACCCGCGACGAACATGCGCGGGCCAAGCATCTCGCCGCGGTTGATGAGGTCGCGCATGGCAATGTCCATGTATTGGTCGGAGCCGAGATCGCGCACGGTAGTGACGCCGGCCTCCAGCGTGTGCATTGCCGCTTTACGCGCCAGGAATACTTCCACCGCCGGCGACACGTTCTGCAACTGCTTGCGTAGCGACTCGCCCGGCGTCTCTTCGGTGTAGTAGGTCAGATGCGTGTGCACATCAATGAGTCCGGGCAAACCGGAGTAGCGCGAGAGGTCGATGACTTGTGCGCCGGCAGGAATGGCGGTGGCATCCGTGGTTACGGTGCGAACTTTTCCGTCTTCGACAATGACGATGGTATTGGACCAGACTTTGCCTTTGCCATCCCACAATTTGCCGAAACGAATGGCTCGGACGGGCTTATCGGCCGGCTTAGTTTGTCCCATCAGCCCGGCGGAAACGAGCAAAGCTCCAGCCACTAACAGGCATACACGGAAGATTCTCATGCGGCGTTTCCTTTCGTTCCCGCGTAGCTCGGCACGCGGGAATCCGAAGACAAGAGAGGCAGCCAGAGACTTCTAATGCAGAAGTGGACGGAATGCAACGAGGAAGGAAGCGCGGGGCGTTACTGCCGGCGAGGAACGGAGGACGTAGAAGCTGGGGGCGTCAGAGCAGAAGAACTGACCGGAGGCATAGGAGGAGCAAGGCCGGCGGTCTGCGAGCCGAGCCCGAGTTTTTGCAAGGTCTTCGCGTCGAGCTTGCCGCTGGGATTCAAGCCGTGGGCTTCCTGAAATTTCTTCATGGCGTCCACGGTGGCGGCATCCCACTTGCCGTTGGGCTTCCCGGCGAAAGAACCGTCCTTGCCGAGCGCGCTTTGGATCTCGGAGATGCGGTCAGCCGTTGGAGCTTTTTGTCCGCGCTCCCGCACCTTGGAGCGGCGAGTTGATTTGCCGTGATGCGCGCGGGGCTTTGTCGGCGTGGGCTTCGAACCTTGGCTGCTTTGTGCCCGTGTGGCAGGGGCGCTTACACCCAGAGCGCCGACAACAAGAACCGCCAAAACCAGGCCACTCGCTCGATGCACTCGCATGGTAAAAGAAAAAGGGAGGCGCGAACGCCTCCCGGGAATTATTGCTGCTGGCTTTCCGCTGCCGGAACAACGCCTGACAGATAGACCGTCAAAACGCGGTCGCTATCCTGCCGCCGTAGAACCTTGAACACCACGTTCTGTCCCGGCTTCAGTTTAGCGATGGCATTGCGGTAGTCGTCCAGCGAACTAATCGCTTCGCGGTTGATTTCGGAGATTACGTCGCCGCGCGTGAAACCGAGATCGTCGGACGCGAAGCTCGCCGGGTCGACATCGGTCACGATGACGCCCTTGGCGGCGCTTTCCACCCCGAAGCGCTGCGCGCGCTCCTTGGTCATGCTGTCCACATGCAAACCGAACTCGACGGGCGCCTGCTCTCCGGACTGCTCGGCGATGCGGCCAGCGGTCGTGGGGAAGACATGCGTGCGGTCCTCGACCGTAGCCGTCGTGTCCTTCTGGGCGCGATCGCGGAAGTAGGTCAGCTTCACCTTACTGCCGATTTGTGCCTGGGCAATCGGGTTGACCAAGTCGTTGCCGGTCTTCACCGGCGTGCCATTGACGCTGGTAATCACGTCGCCGCCCTTCAGACCGGCTTTTTCCGCCGGGCTGCCCGGTTCCACGCCTTCAATGACCACACCGTAGGGCGCGCCGAGGGACTGCAACGTAATGGGATTCGTGCCGAGGTCTTCTTGGAAGGTCACGCCAATCGAACCGCGCGTCACGCGGCCGTTGGAGACAATCTGGTTGTAAACGTTGATGGCGGTGTTCGACGGCAGCGCAAAACCCACGCCCTCATAGCCGCGGCTGCCGGTGATAATCGCCGTATTGATGCCGATGACCTGCCCAGCCAAATCCACCAGCGGTCCGCCGGAGTTGCCGGGATTGATCGCCGCGTCCGTCTGCAGGAAGCGCTGGAACTGCTTGGCCAGCCCGAGCCCACCGCGATCCTTGGCGCTGATAATTCCCGCCGTCACCGTGGCCTGCAACCCAAACGGGCTGCCAATGGCCAGCACCCAGTCGCCTACCTGTACGCCGTCGGAATTTCCGAGCTTGGCGGTGGGCAGTTCTTTGTTGGCTTCAATCTTGATAACAGCGAGGTCCGTATCGTCGTCCGCACCGACCACTTTCGCGGTGTAGCGCGCGGTGTTATCGCCGTTGAGCTGAACCTGAATCTTGGTGGCGTTCTCGATGACGTGATTGTTGGTGAGAATATAGCCGCGCTTGTCAACGATCACGCCGGAACCAAGGCTACGCTCAGCCTGCGGCGGAGCGTCCTGGCGGCCGTCGAAGAAGCGGTCGAAGAAATCCTGCATGGGATCTTCGTCATCATTGTTCGGGTTATTCGGACTATTCGGCTTGGCGTGGTAGCGGTAACCCTTGCCTTTGCGCTCCAGCACTTGCGTGGTGGCGATATTCACCACGGCGGGCTCCACGCGATTCACAATGCCTGAGAAAGAGCTTGCCGAAGGAATGGGGTCGGGCACGGAAAGCCTCGCCGCGTCCGTACCGCCGAAGCCCTTCATCGCCGAAACGCGGCCCGAAATCAGCGAGCCGATCAGGATTCCGACGAGCAGGGTCAACCCGACAAAAAACGACGCCAGAATCTTCCGGCGCCGCGCCCAACTGAAAAGCTCTTTCACTTGCTCACCCATGTCCTACTCCTGTTTTCTCAGGCGCACATACCTCAGCCAGCTGCGGACATTCCTTGTTCCGCCACCAGCCCTAAAGGCGCTCGTCCAAGTATAACATCCCAGGCCGCCTAACGTTGCCGCAGAGAACAAACGCTGCGCGATAATCACTGGCCTGGCGGACGGGGCTGAGGTTACGGCTTGTCGCCATGTACCTGCAGAATCTCTCTCCTTAGACGCGCCTGGCTGCTCTTTTGTTGTCAGCCCGTGTTCTTTCCCCCATGCATTCGGATGCTTTAGGACTTGACAATCGCCGCCGCTTCCAGCATAAAGGGTGAAGCTGCGGTTGCGGCGACACGTGGCGATTTAGGGCAACTTGCTCCACGTAAAAAACTGCTAAAGAGCTATTGAGTATCCCAGAAGAATTTCTGAGACCCTCCAGGCACTTTGGCATGGAGGGTTTTTCATTTGCCTCCCTGCTGCCCTAAACGAAATTCACGGAACTGCCAAATCCGGCTGTGGCGATGCGCGCAGGCGTCTGCAGAGCGCCTGAGTGCAGGGAAAGGGCCCGAAACAATGTCCGAACCATTTGAACTACGTTGCCGAGAATGTGGGAAAAGGTGGGGAAACGCGCCTCGCTCCTTTTGCGAAGACTGCTTTTCGCCGCTGGAAGTAGCCTATGACTATGATTCCCTGAAGAAAAAAGCCAGCCGCGACAAGCTGAACGGGCGCGCCTTCAATATGTGGCGCTACGCAGAACTACTGCCACTGACCGAGGATTTCCGCGCGCCAAATGCGGTGGGCGGCACGCCGCTGGTGGCCGCGTCGAAACTGGCTGCGAGGCTCGGCGTACGCAAGCTGTACGTGAAAAACGACGCCGTGTGCTTCCCTTCTCTTTCCTTTAAGGATCGCGTCGTTGGCACGGCGCTGGTTGCGGCGCGCCGCTTTGGCTTTGCGACCGTCGGCTGCTCGTCCACGGGCAATCTGGCAAATGCCGTGGCGGCGCAGGCCGCGCAGCAGGGGCTCGACGCCTGCGTGTTCATTCCTGCGGACCTGGAAACCGCTAAGGTGCTCAATACCGCGGTTTACGGGGCGCGCATTGTGCGCATCAACGGGAACTACGATCATGTCAATCGGTTGTGTGCGCAAGTCGCCGACCGCTTCCAGTGGGGTCTGGTGAACGTCAATCTGCGGCCCTACTACTCGGAAGGCTCGAAAACGCACGGTTACGAAATCGCCGAGCAACTCGGCTGGCGTTTGCCGGATAACGTAGTGGTGCCCATGGCCGGCGGCTCTCTGATCACCAAAATCGCCAAAGCCTTCAAAGAGTTGGTCACCTTGGGCTGGGTGGAAGAAAAACCCGTGAAGTTCTTCGGTGCTCAGGCTACGGGGTGCTCGCCGATTTCCGATGGTGTGAAGCGCGGTCTGGCACGCTTTGAGCCGCAGAAACCCAACACCATTGCGCGCTCGCTGGCCATTGGCAATCCGGCGGACGGGCCCTTCGCCATGAAGCAAATCCGCGAAAGCGGCGGCTGGGCAGAGGACATTTCCGACCCGGAAATCGTGGACGCCATCAAACTGTTGGCAGAGACCGAAGGAGTCTTCACCGAAACTGCCGGGGGCGTAACCGCCGGCGTCACGCAAAAGCTCATTCGCCAGGGGCGCATTGGCGCGGACGAAACCACGGTCGTGTGCATTACCGGCAATGGGCTCAAGACGACCGACGCCATTGCCGCCGAATTCCCCGTTACCGAGGCCATCGCGCCGAGACTCGAAGCATTCGAGGCTCATCTCGATAGCCAGCTAACCGTCGCCGCAGCGGCGAAGTAGTTGCTGAGCTGTAGCCGCGGTCTTCAGGCCGCGGAGTTTTTCGTCTGATCTTGCGAGACCGGTTGTTAAGGAGATGCACCAGATGCCCGTTACGATTGAGATTCCCACGGCGTTCCGCCGCTTCACCGATGGCACGCCCAAATATGACTGTAGTGCCGCCACGATCGCCGAGGCGCTGAACGACTTGACCGCCAGATTTCCCGCCTTATCACGTCATGTCCGCGATGAAGAAGGCCAGATTCGCCAGTTCCTCAACGTTTATCTCAACGAAGAGGACATTCGCTTCCTCGGCGGCGAAGCTTGTTCCCTAAAGGAAGGCGACCGCGTCCTCCTTGTCCCGTCCATCGCCGGAGGTTAGCCCGCTGCTCCGACCTCTGCGGACGGCGAGCCGTCGCGTCCTACCTGGACTTCGGTCTGTCCTCAGGCCGTGGCGTCGTAGCCTGCACGAGCTTGCTCAAAACCCAAAAACCGACCCACTCCTTTGTGCTCGACCTAGGCGGCTTCTATTACGCGACGGGAACTGACTTACATGTTCCGTGGAATGTGTTTACAGACTTTTGTACTTTTCCCGGAAAAAGTGACTCTGCCAAGTACGCGGGAATCGTCCGAATGCGCACTTTTTGCGTTCTTCGGAAGAAGCATCTCCACAAGTATCCTGTTTTCAGTGGCTTGCGCATGCACTAAAAAAAGACCCAAGCAGAGGAGTAAACGGCTGAGTGGGCGATTGGGTGCGAGAGTTTTTTGACGTGCCGGTGAGCTGTAACGCCGGCATCCATCGCGACCCCCGCTCCGATATAGCAAGATTTGGAGGCTCCTTTATGGGCTACTACGCCCTTTTCTATCGCGAAGTTGTGCCTGACTTTATCGCCCGCCGCGCCGCTTTTCGCGACGTGCATTTGGGCATGGCCAGGGAGTCCCACGCGCGGGGGGAATTGCTCCTCGCGGGCGCCTTGGCGGACCCGCCCGATGGCGCTCTGCTGGTCTTTCGCGTGGACGACGCAAAAATCGTCGAGGAATTTGTTCGTAAAGACCCCTATGTGACCAACGGCCTGGTGAAACGCTGGGAGATTCGTCCGTGGACCGTCGTTGTGGGAAACGAATAGGAGCCAACTGGAGATGATTGCCCGTCTTTGGTCTGCACGAACCTCTATGCCCCTTTCCGCCAAGTACATGGAGCATTTTTGGCATGACGTCTCGCCCACCCTACGCGAGGTCGATGGATACCTTTCCGCCTCGCTGCTGGTGCGATCCCACGGGGATGTGGTGGAGATTTTGGTCATTACCGTGTGGCAATCCTATCAGGCGATTGACGCCTTTGCCGGGCCAAACCGCGACAACGCCGTGGTAGCTGGCGAGGCCGCAGCCCTCTTGACCGATTACGACCGCCGCGTCCGACATTACGAGATTGCCCAAGTGGATGGCCTCACCTTCCGTCAGCCCTAGACTTCGGGCAATTTTGTGGAAACATTTTGAGCGCCGCGTTCGTTTCTTTTCTCAGAAGCGCAGGAGGTGTGTCCGATGCGTACGCCTTTCCTTGTGGTAGCCCTGGTAAGTCTCGCCGGAGTGATTGGCGCCGCCCAGTCCAAAATCGACGTGAAGGACATCGTGGATCATCCGTTTTCTGCGGACTTCGCGTCTGGCGGTCGACTCCGCATGTATCTGCGTTCCGGCGACTTCCACATTGACGGAACCGACCAGAACAAGATCCTCGTCCGCGTCGATGGGCGCAACGCCTGGCGTGCCAGCGACCTGCGTGTGCAGCTGGAGCGTTCCAGCGACTCCGCCGAGTTGACGGTGAGCGGCGGCCCCAAGAATGACTTGAATGTCACGATCGAAATACCCCGAAAAACCGGTTTGTTTGTGCGCATGCCCGCGGGAAACCTGGAGCTGCATCGCGTCATCGGTGATAAAGACGCGGAATTGCATGCCGGCGAATTGATTATCGACGTCGGTGACGTCAGTGAATATTCTCGCGTAGAGGCCTCCGTTTATTCCGGCGGGCTGGAAGCCAGTCCCTTTGGCGAGTCCCATGGTGGACTGTTTCGCTCCTTTCACAAAGAAGGCAACGGCAGATACACTCTGCACGCCCACGTGGGGGCAGGGGACCTGACCTTACAGTAGTTTTGCCTTAGGCCCGACCGCAGCCGCGGGGGCAACTTCGTTCCGACACGCCAAGGAAACGTGCGCGCCATGGCGCGGTTCTGCACATTCTGTTCTTTACTCCTGCCGTCGAGGCCGGGAATTACCGTACCGTTGTGCCGCAACCTCACCGCCCTCGCGGCGGCGCAACATTTTGCCCGCCATAGTGTTTTAGTGAGCATGAGACTAAGGCTCGCCATCTACGGTGCCGCTTCGCTTTTGCTGCTCGCTTTTTACGCGCCGGCGCGGGCCATTGCGGCGATTCTCGCCTCCCTGAGGCAGCGTTTCCTTTCCCTCGGCAATTCCAGCGGCTTGCGGTCGTAAGAGCTCCGCTGCAAGCATTGCTTCCACGAGTAACTCAAGGCAGACTAGCGCCACTTTTCCGGTTGCACCTTTGCGGGCGCGCCGGAGGGCAAAGCTAACTGTGCCGCCAACGCCTTCTCAACCAACGGACCACCTGCGGAGTACAGAAGACGGAGTGATTTCCCCTTCTGCTCGCAAAGGGCTGGTTGCCGCTGTCGCGCTGCTGGGTATCTCGGTTTTCATCAACTACATTGACCGCGGCAATCTGGCCCTCGCTGTTCCTTTTCTGAAAGAGCAGCTCGGTCTTTCGCCTTCGCAGCTTGGCGTTCTGCTCTCCTCTTTTTTCTGGACGTATGCAGGCTTTCAGATTCTCTCGGGCTGGCTGGTAGACCGGTTTGACGTGAACTGGGTGCTCGTCGCGGGCTTTTCTCTTTGGTCGGCGGCCACCGCCGCTACGGGCTTGGCGCGCGGCTTTGCGATGCTTTTGCTTCTGCGCCTGGTTCTTGGCGCAGGCGAGTCGGTGGCGTTTCCTGCCTACAGCAAAATCCTCGCGAACCATTGTCCGGAGTCGCTGCGTGGGCGCGCCAACGCATTCATCTCTTCGGGTATCGCGGCCGGACCTGCGTTCGGAATCTTTTTTGGGGCACGCCTGGTGGAGCGTTACGGCTGGCGGCCGTTTTTCATCGGCTTGGGACTGCTTAGCCTGTTCTGGCTGCTTCCCTGGACGAAATGGATGCCGAAGGGTCCGGGCATGGCGGTTGCAGTCGTCGTAAAGCCTCCGAACATGCTCCAGATTCTCGAGCACCCGTCGGCGTGGGGAACGTTCGTGGGGCTTTTTGCGTACAACTACCTCTCCTATTTTCTTCTGACCTGGCTTCCCTTCTACCTCGTTCACGAACGCAATTTTTCGATGTCGAGGATGGGCAATATTGGCGGCGCAGCCTACGGCATATTGGCAGCGTCCGCCATGATTTGCGGATGGATCTCGGATTTTTGGATTGCCCAAGGCGGCTCGTTGACCGTCGTGCGGAAGACGTTCACGGCGCTCGGATTGGCGGCCGCTTCGGTCTTCTGTATTGCGGTGGCGCTCTCCGCGTACCATTCGCGGCTCGCCGTGCTCTTTCTGTTCCTGACGTGCGCCGCCGCGGGCCTGTGCACTTCCAATCTCTGGGCTATCACGCAAACGCTCGCCGGGCCGCCAGCAGCGGGCAAATGGACCGGAATGCAAAACTTCTTCGGCAATTTTGCGGGAGTGGTTTCTCCGGCGCTCACCGGATTCGTCGTGGGCCGGACGGGAAACTTCTTCTGGGCGTTTGCCGTGACGGCAGGCGTGTTGCTCATGGGAGCGCTATCGTGGGCATTCGTCGTGGAGAAAGTGGAGCCCATCCCTTGGGCGCAGCCGCTCTCGACCGCGTCACGAATCCCGAAGCCAGTTAGTGCTACGCGAGCGCATTGAAACCTCCTAGACCTTGGGACGTTCCCAGCGGCCCGTTTCCGCTGAACGGAAAACGGCTTCGATGACCGCCATGTTGTGCACGGCATCCTCGAGCGAGACGGGAACTTCGGCGTGGCCACGCACGGCGCGCGAGAAGACATCGCCCTGAATCGTGTATTGGTCGCACGTCGGAAGGCTTTCTGTGGTTACGCCGCTGCCGAAGACGTCTCGCCCATCGTCCACGAAGATGCGGCAGGGGCGATCATTGGGCGCATTGAACGGAATTTCGATTTCGATGCGTCCCTTGGTGCCCAAAAACTGCATGCGCTGATAGAAGACAAGCTGCGTGCTACACGTGAAGATCGCTTGCCCAGCCGGGAAATCGAGAATTGCCGACGTGAGCCGATCCGTTTTGAACTCCGGGTCGCGTTCGACTAGGCCAACCACACGCGTAGGCTCGTCGCCAAAAATAAAACGCGAGGTGGTGATGGGATAGCAGCCGATGTCCATCAGGGCCCCGCCACCCCACTGCAAAACGTTGCGGATATTCGCGGCATCGCGATTGAAATAGCTGAAGGCGCCCACGATAGAGCGCAACTCGCCGATGCGGCCGGATTGAATCAATTCGCGCGTGCGCAGCCATTGTGGATGCGTGCGCACCATGAAGGCCTCGCCCATCTTCACGCCAGTGCGATCGCGCGCTTCGAGCAGTTGCTTGCCTTCCGCGACGCTCAAACCGAGCGGCTTCTCGCAGAGGACGTGCTTCCCTGCTTCCGCTGCTTTGATGGACCACGGGACATGCAAATGATTGGGCAGCGGATTGTAAACAGCTTCGATGTCCGGATCGGCCAGCATCTCCTCGTAGGACCAGTAAGCCTTGGGAATTTTCAGTTTCCGCGCGACCTCTTCCGCCTTTTTGCCGTCGCGGGAGCAGATAGCGACAATCTCGCTCCACTTCCCCGCTTGCATTCCGGGAATTACTTTTGCAACGCCAATTTTCGCCGTACTCAGCACGCCCCATTTGACTTTTCTGATTGTGCTCACGCTTTTCGCTCCATACGCCGTCGAGTGTCAGCCAACACGAAAGACCCGCCCTCTGAAGAGAGGACTACGCTGCACTGGAAACCGCTGGGCAACCGGCGGCTTGCGCTCTGCCAAAGTAGAGCTCATTCCCTCGCTAGCGCCCGGGATAAGGCTGGGCCGCTGTTCGGTAAGATTCGCACCTAAAACAGGGTCTTCTGCTTGCTTTCCAATTCCAGGAGTTTTTTCTTAATTGGCAGCCCGCCGCCGAAACCTGTCAAATCGCCGTTGCTGCCGATGACGCGATGACACGGAATGATAATCGGAATGGGATTCGAGCCATTGGCCAGCCCGACGGCGCGCGCCGCTTCGGGACTGCCAATCTGCCGAGCCAGTTGGCCGTAGGTGGTGGTCTCTCCGTAAGGGATTTTTTGCAAAGTGCGCCACACCTGAAGCTGAAAATCCGTGCCGTTGAGAACCAGCGGAAGGGCAAAATCCCACAGCTTACCAGCGAAGTAGGCGTTCAGTTGTGCGATGACCTCGTGGAATGGCTTCTTGTCCTCCGTCCAATCGGGCTCGGGAGATTTTGGCCGGCGCCCCTTCACAAAATAGACGAGGTGAAGACCCTGCTGGTCGCCAGCGAGCAACAGCGGTCCGATGGCACTGTCCATCGTGGTGTACGCCAAGGCGCTTATGGTTCTGCCACGCATCATTACGGTGTCGCGCCGCCGGCGGCCGAGGTCGTCGCGTAAGGACTCTCGGCACGATAGCGCTTCTCGAACTCTTCGCGTGTGCAGAGGGTGCGAATGTCGATGATACGGTCCACGGCGAGAATGCCGTCGAGATGATCGATTTCGTGCTGCAACAATTCCGAGAGGTTCCGCGCTTCCCCGGCGCGCACTTCATGCCAAGCACCCTGCAAATCCTGGTAGCTGACGACGATTTCCCGGTGCCGTTCCACCTGCATGAAAATCGAGAGGAAGCTGAGGCAGGCGTCCCACACGATCATTCTTTCTTTGCTGCGTTCGATGATGGTGGGATTGACCACCGGCCAAGGTTCGGCACCCGGCAGCTGGAGAAAAACTACGCGCAGAAGCTGGCCAATCTGTGGCGCGGCAATGGCGCGGCCATAGCCAGTGGTTTTGCGCCAGTGCGTCAGCGTGTCGGCCAGATCTTCG
>Ga0335078_10001441_pt1 | contig 35833 bp, 31 predicted proteins | sample Lox_Sample_32_FD_206711 | JGI IMG/M metagenome (GOLD analysis project Ga0335078, IMG submission 206711) | Soil microbial communities from Loxahatchee National Wildlife Refuge, Florida, United States - Lox_Sample_3.2 | ecosystem: Environmental > Terrestrial > Soil > Wetlands | place: USA...
TTCTACCACGATCGTCCGAGCGACAAGCTTGTCTTTGTCGGCGATGAGCTCCGTGGTCATGTTGTCGACGGCAGCTTTCACCGCCTCCCCGATGATGGTGTTCTGAAAGTCGCTGCTGCCGAAGTCGGCGCCACCGGCACCGAAGCCGTGCCAGTTTCCGCCGCCGCCGAGGAAGGAGGTACTCTCGCGCGACGATTCGCCTTTACCTTCGGCCACGCCCAGAATCTCGGCGGTATCGATATTGACGATGCGGGCATCCAGCATCACGATGGCCTTGGATTTCTTGTGTCCGAAGCCTCCCAGGCCAAAACCACCAAACCCACCACCGCCGCCGCCGATATTGGTGTTCTTGGTGTCGTTGCCGAATTGCGTGATGCTGCCTACGATGATGGCGTCAACACCCAGCAACTTGCCGATCTTGGCTGCCGAATTCGGATCGGCACGGTCGCTATTGGAGAAGTTCTGCTCTTTCAGGATTTTGTCCAGAGCCTTGCGCTCGATCACGGAGTAGCTGCCGTCCCGGACCAGATTGGTGACCAGAAGATCGGAAATGCCCTTGCCTACATCCACATCCGAGCCGAAGATTGCCGCCACCTGGCTGTGCACCGTGGCATAGTCGAAATCAAAAATGGCAACGCGTTTTTTCCGCCCCTGCGGCGCGGCTGGGGTAGCCGCCGCGGGCGCGGCTGCCGTCGCTTGCGCCGCACAAGCCGGAACTACCCCGTGATCGGCGGTGAGGGCGCACACCAATACCGCTAGCATCAAGCACAATCCCTTATTCCTCATGAATCTCCCCTTTTTCGATTGCGAACGCGAAGTGAACCCAGAACGGCTTCGCCTTCCAACTTCGCCCGAGGCTAACTCCGAGTGCACCGCTTGTCAACAGCGGTTTTATCATCGATGTGCAAGAATAAGCGAGACTTAACGCCAGGTAAAGCATGAATAAATTGCGCGTGGGCATTTTATTTGGAGGGCGCAGCGGCGAACACGAGGTGTCGCTGCTTTCGGCGGCATCGGTATTTAACGCCATTGATAAGAACAAGTATGAGGTGGTGCCCATCGGCATCACCAAAGAAGGCCATTGGGTAACCGCGTCGGATGCCGAGCGCCTGCTCAGGGGCGAGTTCGCACATCATCAGGAGCGGCACTTGCGAGCTGGAGATCCAGAAACTACACCCGCGGCTGCGGTGCTGGCAAATGGGCAAGCTGTAGTGGTGCCACCGGAGCCACAACCAGGCGGTTCCCTGACTGCCTTTCAAACGGATTCCCCGCAAGCATTGGCCAGGCGCGCGGCAGACCGGGCCATCAACGTCGATGTGATTTTCCCGGTGCTGCATGGCACCTTCGGCGAGGATGGAACGATTCAGGGGCTTCTCGAACTGGCGGATATGGCCTACGTGGGTGCAGGCGTGCTCGGCTCGGCGGCGGGCATGGATAAGGACATCATGAAGGCTCTGTTTCACGCGGCTGGCTTGCCCATCGTGAAGCACGTGACGCTGCTGCGCGGCGATTGGGAAGCGGAACCGAGAAGAGCTCAGAAGCTAGTGGAGAGCAAACTGAAATATCCCGTATTCGTGAAGCCGGCGAATCTGGGATCGTCGGTGGGAATTTCGAAAGTTCACGATCGCAAGGAGCTCGGCCCGGCCATCGCCGAGGCTGCTAAGTTTGACCGCAAGATCGTCATTGAGGAGGGAGTGGGAGGACTCCGTGAGAAAGCCCGTGAGATCGAGTGCTCGGTGCTGGGAAATGACCGGCCGATCGCTTCCGTACCGGGTGAGATCATTCCCAGCAAAGAGTTCTATGACTACGACGCCAAGTATCTCGATGAAGGGTCGCAGCTGATTATTCCCGCGAAACTGACGAAAGCAGAAACCAAGAAAGTTCAGCAGCTCGCTATCGCCGCGTTCAAAGCGGTCGATTGCTCGGGGTTGGCGCGCGTCGATTTTCTGATGGATCCCGGCAAGCGTCGCAAAATTTATCTGAACGAAATCAATACGATGCCAGGATTCACCGCGATCAGCATGTACCCCAAGCTGTGGGCGGCTTCGGGCTTGGCATACCCGGCGCTGATCGAGAAACTAATCCAATTGGGGTTAGAACGGCATGAGGATAAGAAGAGAAATCAGTACAGCCGGTGAATTCTGCACAGATCCTGCGGGTAAGTGGGATTCGTACCATCGACCTTTGGTCATCAAGACGCGGTAACGAGTATTGACTTCCACATCGCCTCTTGGTTAATATCCATATGACTTTCATGCAGAGTGGCTGAGGGACGAGCCCTGAGACGCCACGGCAACCGATTCGGGATCATATATCCCGAGTGCTGGTGCCAACTCTCTCCTGGAAACAGGGAACATGAGATTCGGATGCGAGCCGTTATTGGCATTCCGTAGCCTCTTTTCCTTTTCCCGGAAAAAGAGGCCTTCGTATTTTACAGGCACTTTTTCCTGGCTCGTCCCCGGCTACTCGCGAGAAAAGAGCGAGTGGCACAATGGCGAACTACGAACTGCGCTGCCGGGAGTGCGGCAAGAGCTGGGGAAACCAACCCCGTTCGATCTGCGACGATTGTTTTTCACCTCTGGAAGTTTTCTACGATTACCAGGCTGCACGCGGAAAATTTACCCGCGAACGCATCGCCGGCCGCGCCCCGAATATGTGGCGTTATGCCGAGTTGCTGCCGCTGCCGGAGAATTTCGAGCCGCGCACGCCGACGGGTTTCACGCCGTTGCTGCATGCTCCACAGCTTGCCCCGCGCCTGGGTGCGAAGAGTCTTTTTCTAAAAAATGATGCCGTTTGCCTGCCCACTCTGAGTTTCAAAGACCGCGTCGTCGCCGTCGCGCTGGCGCAGGCGAAAAACTTCGGCTTCGACACCGTGGCTTGTTCTTCTACCGGAAACCTGGCAAATGCCGTGGCCGCGCAGGCGGCACGCCATAATTTCAAAGCCTGGATCTTTATTCCCGCCGACCTCGAACCGGCCAAGATTCTGGGTACACAGGTGTTCGGCGCCAAGCTGGTGAGGATTTCCGGCAGCTACGACCAGGTGAACCGGTTGTGCTCGCAAATTGCCGACGAACGTAATTGGGGATTCGTTAACGTCAACCTGCGCCCCTATTATGCAGAAGGATCGAAGACCGTGGGATTCGAAATCGCCGAGCAACTCGGCTGGCGTCTGCCGGATAACGTGGTCGTCCCCATGGCAGGCGGATCGCTGATCGTCAAAATCAAGAAGGCCTTCAATGAACTCATTGAGCTAGGGTTGGTCGAACCCAAGCCGGTGAGGATCTTTGGGGCGCAGGCGACGGGCTGTTCGCCGATCACGACCGCGATCAAAGCCGGCAACCGTGACATTGAACCGCAAAGGCCGAGCACCATCGCCCGGTCGCTGGCGATTGGCAATCCGGCAGACGGACACTATGCCATCAAGACTATTACTGAGAGCGGGGGATGGGCCGAGGATGTTTCGGATCCGGAGATCGTCGAATCCATCCAGCTGCTCGCCGAGACGGAAGGCGTGTTCACAGAGACGGCGGGTGGGGTCACTGTCGGCTGCGCCCGCAAGTTGTATAAGCAGGGCCGCATTCAGCCCGGGGAAACCACCGTGCTGTGCATTACCGGAAACGGCTTAAAGACAACGGACGTGCTCCAGGGCAAGTTTGACGCTGAGGAGCCGATTCGCCCCAAGATCAGCGAGTTTGCCAGCTACCTGCAGCGAACCGCGGATGCAGCGGTTGGGGAAATTCCCGAGGTCGTGGAGGCCTGAGATGAACATCACGGTTCAGATTCCGACGGCCTTGCGCCGCCATACCGGCGGAACCGCGCAGGTGAATTGTTCGCCGACAAACCTGGGAGAACTCTTCTCCATCCTGGACCAGCAGTTTCCGGAGCTGAAGCCGCACTTGCGCGATGAAGCCGGTCAGGTGCGGCGCTTTCTCAACGTCTACGTCAACGAAGAGGACATTCGCTTCCTGGGTGGGAGCGCGTACGCATTTCAGGATGGAGACGAAGTTCTGCTGGTGCCATCGATCGCCGGCGGAGCCTGCTGAGCCCAGGAGAGTTCCTGAATCAGATCATTTTAGACCCGCGCGAGTGTTTAGCCGGGGCAGGCTTTCCTGCGTGTTCCCTACACCCTCTGAGGTAAAGACTCAATTCGCGGGTTCGGTTCGCTGCCTGATCCCCCGCCTACTTTGGTAACTTTGTGCGTCTTTCCAGGCTGTGTTATTATCTAACTAACTGGTTAATTAATATCCGCTCCCATGCTTCCTCCCGTCTCGGTTCCCGCGGGCGGCCTGATCAGAGCCGCGCCGCCATCCTCAACGCTGCGCTACGCGAGTTCGCGAAACAAGGAATCGCCGGAGCCCGGACCGACGCCATCGCCCGAGCCGCCAAAGTCAACAAGGCCCTTCTTTACTACTATTTCAAAGACAAGGAAACCCTTTACGGGGCGGCCCTAGACTATGCTTTTGGGCAGTTGGGCGAACATATGCTTGCGGTCTTGAACCGCGACCTGTCTCCCCGCGAAAAAATTCGCGCCTATGTAGGCGAGTACTTTGACTTCATCGCCAGCCACGGCTTCCAACGCAATCTGGTGCAGATGGAGATGATGCGCTCGGGCAGCGGGTCCCCGCACCTGAAACGGATTGCCAAGCGATATTTCAAGCCGTTGTTCCTGAGAATCACCGAGGTGATTCGCCAAGGAGTGGCTGCCGGAGAGTTTCGTCCAGTAAACCCGCTGCAATTCATGCCCTCCATGGTGGCGCTGGTAGTTTTCTACTTCATCAGCGCTCCCGTCCTGAAGAGCGTCGCCGGCTTCGATCCTCTGTCACCCGTCAAACTTGCCGAAAGGCGAGCGGCGGTTCTGGATTTCATCGCGGCGGCCTTATTTGAAAACCGGCTGGAAGCAAAGGCGGGAGCGGCGTTATGAACATCGGTCCTGCAGTTCACCGGCGGCAAACCGTCATTTACCGAAAACTCGGCGACGCGGCAATGGACTCTCTTCTACTGTGGCAACCAGGACAACGATCATGAGCGTACAGAAGAAATTCGCAATTATTCTCGGGGTGATTCTGGCCATCACCCTGACGTACTACTTTGTTTCTACTCCCAACACCCGCGATCTGGTCCTGATCGGCACCGTCGACTCGAATCAAGTCATCGTGAGTCCGCAAATCGAAGGCCGGATTCAGAAACTGCTGGTAGAGGAAGGCACTCCGGTCAAGGAAGGCGACTTGATCGCGGTGCTTGATCCCGCCGAACTGGAAGCCGAAGAGCGGGCGGCAGCAGCCACGATCGACAGTCTGCGATACAAGGTGGCGGAAACCCAGTCCACACTGGAAGCCACGCAGGGCATGACTTCCAGCAGCGTGCAAAACGCGCAGGCGCGGCTGGCTTCCATGCGGGCGCAATTGTTGCAAGCGGAAGCTACGCTCGAACGCACTCAAAGCGACAGCCGGCGCACCATTGAGCTGGCAAACCAGGGAGTGGCTTCAGACCAGGACCGGGTGCAGGCCGAGACCAATCTGGCCGCTCAAAAAGCGGTGGTGCAGTCGCTGCAGCAGCAGGTCAGCGCCGCGCAAGCCGACTTGGACACCGCCGTAGCCAATACCCACAGCGCCCATGCCGCGAAACGCACGGTGGAATCGACCCAGGCGCAACTTGCCAATGCCGAAGACATGCTGAAACAGGCTGAGGTTCGCCTGGGCTATAGCAAGATTTACGCGCCCGTGACTGGAGTGGTCTCGGTGCGGGCGGCGCGCGAGGGCGAAGTCCTGAACGCCGGCCAGCCGATCGTAACCATTGTGGAACTCAGCGATACCTGGGTGCGGGCTGCGATTCCCGAGACCGAGTCGGATCACATTGGTCTCGGGGATACGTTGCGGGTAAGGCTGCCGGGAGGGACTGTCACCTCCGGAAAAGTCTTCTACAAATCGGCCGAGGCCGACTTCGCCACGCAGCGGGACGTGAATCGGCGCAAGCGCGACATTCGCACCATCGTCCTCAAGATCCGCCTCGACAACCCCAAGGGCGCATATGTTCCCGGCATGACCGCCGAAGTGCTGGTTTCACCGCAGCAACTTAAGGGCATCGCCGCGGACGATACGTCGGCGGAGAAGCGCCCATGATCGCCGATCTCAACACGGGCACCGAAATAAGCCCGAATGACTCTGACGCTCGCACGACCGTGAGCAACGCCATCGAGGTGGAGCACATCGTCAAGAAGTACGGTGACTTCACTGCTGTCGATAACGTTTCCTTCAGGGTGAAGGAAGGAGAGATCTTCGGGCTGCTGGGGCCGAACGGAGCAGGAAAGTCGACGCTGATCCGCATGATGACCACACTTATTCCCATCACCGCAGGCACGGCCAGAATCAATGGCCACGACGTACAGAAGGATCCCAATGCGGCGCGGCGGGCCATCGGCGTAATTCCGCAGGCCCTGACCAGCGATATCGATCTCACGATTGAGGAGAATCTGATCATTTACGCCAAGCTTTACGACGTGCCCGCCAAAAAACGGAAAGCGGCGATCGACGAGCTGCTGGAACTCGTGGACCTGACCAAGTGGCGCAACGCACAGACCAAGACTCTCTCCGGAGGCATGCGCCGCCGTCTCGAGATTGCCCGCGGCCTGGTGCATAGTCCGCAAATCTTCTTTCTCGATGAACCCACCACCGGCCTCGATCCAGTGTCCCGAGTGGCGGTGTGGGAGATGCTGACCAATATCAAGAGCCACCGCCAGCTAACCATCCTGATTACTACCCACTACATGGACGAAGCCGACCGGCTCTGTGACCGCATCGCCATTGTGGATCACGGGAAACTGGTGGCTCTCGACACTCCGATGGCGCTCAAAGCCAGTGTTCCCGGGTCGAACGTCATCGAAGCCCAATTTGAAAATCCTCCCGCCGATTGGGAAGAAAAGTTGCACCAGTTGAGCGCAGTCACCTCGGTGCAACACGAGGGCGCCGGCATGTATCGCATTCTTACCGGCAATGGTTCGAAAACAACGACGGAACTCGTAGAGTTGGCGGTGCAGGCTGGGGTAGGAGTGAAGTCGCTTTCGGTACAGAACACCACACTGGACGACGTTTTTGTCCACTATACGGGCAGGCAGTTACGCGACGAACTGCAGAAGGCCTATTCGTTCGTCATGCCGCCCCGACCAGGAATGTAGCTATGAATCGAATGATGGCAATTATCGAACGCGAAATGCGCAAGTTCTTCCGCTCGCCTGCGCTCATGATGGTGTCCATGATTTTCCCTCTGGTGCAGCTCATCGTGCTGGGCAACGCTTTCGGAGGAAAGATCAAAGACGCCAAACTGGGCCTGGTGGATCAGGACGGCGGGACACAGGCTTTGAAGATCCGCGAGGCCTTCGATTCCGTGCGTTCGAATATGCGCACCTTTGAGCCGGTTTACTACACGGATCAAAAGAGGGCCGTCGATGATGTGCGCAATGGCAAGATCGATGGCGCTGTCATTATTCCCCCCCAATATTCCCGCCGGGTTTACGAGCAGGACGCACCGCGCATCGCCCTCGTTGTGGACAATAGTGACAACTTCATGAGTTCGACTCTGGAGGGTGAACTCACCGACATCACCAACGCCCTGAATCAGCCGACCGTTTCGCCGCGCATTTTGCAACAGACTGTCCTGCAAATTGTCGAACTGTACCCTTACATCGAATACATGAAGTACCTGCTGCCGGGATCGATCACGCTGGCGATGTTTGTCTCGGTAATGATCGGCGGCGGCATGTTGTACATCGACGATAAAGCCCGAGGTGTCCATGAGGGTTACTTAGTCACTCCGATCACCAAGATGGAGTTAGTGTTTGGACTCAACGGAGCCGGAGCCATTAAGGCCGTGCTGACCGGGGTGGTCATCACGCTGGTCGGTTCCCTCCTGGCTGGAGTAGGAACCGTGTTTCATCTGGACACCGATCTCGGGTTAATGGTCATGATTCTGCTGACCTCAGTCGGTCTGAACTCCATGATGTTCCTGATGATGGTACGGGTGGAGGACCCGCTGGTGCCGCGGGCGACCTTCGGCATTTTGAATACGCTCTTGTTCTTTCCCAGTGGCGCCATCTACCCCATCCAGGCTTTTCCGTGGTGGCTGCGCGCCGTGGCCAAGGCTGATCCCTTCACCTACGCCGTGCACGGCTTCAAGTGCCTGCTGCTGAAGGAAACCGGGCTGCGCGCAGTCGTTCCCGACATGATTTATCTCTCCATCTTCGCGCTGGCCACTTTGGCGGTAGCAACGCCGCTGTTCAAGAGGACCCTCTAAAGAACAGAGCCCGGAAGCGGTGAGGCTCTGTGGCCTCCGTGGTTATCGGTTTCCTGGAACTTTCTGAAACCGTCCGGTTTCTATTATTCTTATAGAGGCATGACCCTGCTCGATGCCCAGGAATACGATTCCGCGCGCGCCCGCCGGCGCAAGCGCTGGATTGCCAGCATTGTTCTCGCCATTTTGATTGCGGCCTGGCTGGTGTATCACCTGCGCGATCATCGCGAGCGCGCTTCGGTCAGCCGCTTCTTCACGGCGGTGCAGGCTCAGGACTTTGCCCGAGCTTATGCCGTGTGGTTCAACGATCCCGCCTGGCGACAGCATCCGGAGAAATATCCCAACTACCAGTTCAACGACTTCTACCGCGATTGGGGACCGGGAGGCGAGTGGGGCCTAGTGAAAACCTACAAGGTCGACTGTTCCCTGGCTCCCGGCGGCGGCAGTGGAGTGATCGTGCAGGTCACGGTGAACGGGCGCGCTGAGCACGCTTATGTGTGGGTGCAAAAATCGGATCGGACGTTGTCCTTCTCACCGACCGAAATCGAGTGTGGAAACTGGTGGAGCTGGGTCGTGGAGTAGTTTCTCCCCGCCGAATCAAACGGACTTTTCCCGTGGGTCAATGAGTGATCTCAACACGGAGGGTGGCCCACCCAAGCTGGTTTGCTTGGGTGGGGATTTTTGCGGTGCAGGCAACGCAATCATGGCGCGACCGAACCGGCACTGCCTCCCACCCTGGCGTAAAGGGCGCGCTAGTGTGGGGCACGCTCGGTCGGTATGGCGCCGCAGAACATAAGACATGCCGACCTTACGCTCCCGGTGAAGCGGCAACCGCTGGCATCTGCTCGATGGTCTTTCGCAGTGAGGCGTCGTCTTCGACATTGAGGCTCTTTTTCGAGCGGTCGATCTGCCGCATCAGCCCCCAGAGAACTTTGCCTGGGCCAACTTCGATGAATGTTTGCACGCCCCGTGCGATCAACAGGTGTATCGATTGTTCCCACTTCACCGAACCCGTGACCTGGCGAATGAGCGCGTCGCGGCTACGGCCGGCGTCCGTGAGTAAGGCCGCGTCGACGTTGCAAGCGACAGGAACAGCGGGAGTGAGAAAAGTGAGCGCATTCAAATCCGTGGCAAGGCGGTCCTGCGCCGGTTTCATGAGCGAGCAATGAAAAGGTGCGCTGACCGGTAGGATTTTTGCTTTCTTAGCGCCGCGTTCTTCGGCGAGTTTGGCGGCACGCCCAACTGCGGCCGTATTGCCCGAGATGACGATCTGCTCGGCGGAGTTAATGTTAGCCGGTTCGCAGACTTCTCCCTGGGCCGCATCCTGGCAGATCGCCACCAGACGTTCCAGGTCCATGCCTAGAATCGCCGCCATCGCACCGACGCCTACCGGGACCGCCTCCTGCATGTACGTGCCGCGATTGCGAACGGTGCGGACTGCGTCCGAGAAGCTCAGGGTACCTGCCGCCACGTGCGCCGAGTATTCTCCCAGGCTGTGACCCGCCACATAGGCAGGATCCAGGCCCTTCTCATGAAGCACGCGCCAAGCCGCAACGGAGACTGTGAGAATGGCGGGCTGGGTGATGGCAGTGAGACGAAGTTGATCGTCCGGCCCTTCGAAGCAGAGTTGAGAGAGTTTGTAGCCGAGGGCGTCGTCGGCTTCCTCAAAAGTTTGGCGAGCGATGGCGTGTTTCTCGAACAGATCCTTGCCCATGCCGACGGATTGGGAGCCTTGACCAGGGAAGAGAAAGGCAATTTTTGTCATGTTCTGCTGAACCGGTTCCTCGATGAAGAAGCGTGGACCTGTCGGCATCCCTCGAAGTCGCATTCGACCCTGTCAGGAATCCTGCAGGGGTATGCCGCAAGGGTACCTCTCACGCTATTGCACAGACTGTCGTTGATGCTTGCCCAACTGCATATAGAAGCCAACCATCGGTCCGTAGACATTAATGCCATAGTTCGGGGTGCCCCAGTGCGGATCGATGGCTGTAGGCGCGTGGTTGGATAAGTCAAGATTTGATATATGCATGAAATTCAAACCGGCCGAAATTGAATAGCGCGGACTGAAGTTATAGCGCACTCCGCTGCCCATGCCGACCGTAAAGGTCAAGGTCTCTCCTTGAGCATATTTGATCCCGTATTTTCCCTTCGCGTCGATGTTTCCTACGCCGAGGCGGATGTCCCAGTAAGGCGCGACCCTCCAGTTACGCGGCACAAAATTACGCCGAATACCCATGATGTAAGCAAAATATCGGGTTTCCGGTCCCCGGGGAATCGCGGTAATGGACCCGCTGGTCGTAAGATCCCAATTGCCACGCAGAATCAAGGGTCCTCCTACGCCGTTGATATGCCATCGCAGCGAAGCAATGATAGGTACGAGCGTGTATTTGAGGGGATAGGTGTTGTAGTTCCCCCCCACGAAAACGTCAAGAGGAAAAGGGATATTGATGGGAAGCCATCCCCCATCTAAGGAGAATTCCAGCTTGTTTCTGTAATAAATTTCCCGGTTGAAGTCGGGCGGTTTCGCGCGCCGTGGTTTTTCTTCCGGCTGCAGGTTCTTTACACCTTCCGGATCCCGGTCGCCAGGTGTTGTCGACGACCCGCCGGAAGAAGCATCTGCGTCAGGCAAACGTTCTGCTGCGCAGGAGGCGCCGTCCGAAAGTTCTGGCCCGGCGCACAACCTCATGAAAGGGATAGGGGGACTCAAGAGGTTTCCGTTTCCCACAGACGCGACCTCGCTTTGATAAGGGGTCGCGGAAGTGTCATCAGCAGCGAAGGCTGGAATGCCAACGGCTGCCATCCCCACGCAAAGACTTACAAAACCCGCTATCGCTTTCATGCGGAATTGGACAAGCATAAGGTACCGGCGAGGCTAGCGCAAGAGAATCGTACGGTAGCAGATTTGGAGGCGGCGCTGCCTTGCGGGAACTTCGGGGAGAGTACCCGACCAATCAGGAGCTGAATTCATTGAGATGACGGACCGCCTTCGTTTCCGTCATACGCTGGACAAGGCGGCGGAACGGATCTCGGCCAGTCCTTTTTCTATTTTCTCGTTGATCTTACCTTCGGCAAATTCCGCGGCTACACGAATCGCATTCTTGATAGCGTTGGTGTTCGACGACCCGTGGGTAATGAAACAGACGCCTTTTATTCCCAACAGCGGCGCGCCGCCATATTCGGTATGGTCAAGGCGTTTCTTGAAATCGGCGAAGGCACTGCGCGAGAGCAAGTATCCCACCTGGCGCGTAATGGTCGCCTTGAGAGACTCTTTCAGGGTATAGCGGACGAGGTTGGCGACGCCCTCAGAAATCTTGAGAGCGACGTTGCCCACAAAGCCATCCGCGACGATGACATCTACTTGTCCGTTGTAGAGATCGCGACCCTCAACATTCCCCACGAAATTCAACGGGAGTTCCTTGAGCAGTTGAAAGGCTTCCTTGGTCAGTTCGTTTCCCTTGGTGGCCTCTTCGCCGATGGACAACAAACCCACGCGCGGCCGCCGGGTTCCGAACATGGTGCGGAAATAAATCTCGCCCATCACGGCAAACTGCTCGAGGTTATGAGCTTTGCAATCGACGTTGGCGCCGACGTCGAGCAGCGACGCGGCTGTGCCCAGCGCGGTGGGAAAAACCGCGGCCAGCGCCGGACGATCCACTCCCGGGATCGCGCCCAGTACCATCTTGGCGGTTGCCATCGCGGCACCGGTGTTGCCGGCAGTCACAAAACCATTGGCCTGGCCGTCCCGCACCAGACGGAGGCCCACACGCATGGAGGAGTCGCGCTTGACGCGGACTGCCTGCACCGCTTTGTCGTCCATGCTGATGACTTCGCTGGCGTGGACGATCTCGATCGGGAGGCCGGAAACGCCATGATAGCGCGCCAACTCTGTCTGCAGAGTCGGTTCGGGGCCTACCAATAGAACGCGCACGCCGAAGTGCCGAGCCGCCTGAATGGCGCCTTCTATTTCAGGCTTCGGCCGGCGGTCCGACCCCATCGCGTCGAGAGCTATGACGCTCGGCATGGTATGGCGGAGCTAGCTGGATTCTTCGACTTCCAGAACCTCGCGGCCCTTATAGTAACCGCATTTCGGGCAGGCACGATGCGGCATTTTGCGCTCGTGGCAGTTGGGGCATTCAGAAAGTGAATGGTGCTTCAGTGAATCATGGGCACGGCGGTTGCCGGTGCGGGCCTTGGAGTGTCGCCGCTTTGGATTTGGCATTTATGATTCCTCGTGAGCGCGGCCATAGGCGGCCGGAGTCTCAATTTCTTTAGTGGTCCAGTTTGCTGCGAATTTCCTTCAGCGCCGACCATCGCGGATCCTCGGGCGGTTCGGCGCAAGAGCAGGCGCTGGAGTTCAAGTTCGTGCCGCACTGCGGGCAAAGCCCCTTGCAATCCTGACGGCAGATAGCTTTCAGCGGAACGGCGAGCAAGACCTGCTCCCGTAGCACGTCTTCGAGCAGCAACCCTTCTCCCTGATAATAACCGATCTCGGCTTCGACGCTGGTCACCGACATCTCCTCGCGCCCGGCGTCCACGCCCAAAGGCCGATAGAGAAGATCGAAGCTTCGTTTTACCTCCTGCAACACCGGTTCCAGGCAGCGGGCACAGGGCATTTCGAGCTCTGTAGCAAGTTTGCCATTGACCCTTATATCTTTTATTATCTGATGCTTACCGTGATGCTCCTCGACCAGCTGGGCGCGACCAGCCGCGTGCAAGCCAGAATGTTGTCGAAAATCCGGTCCCAGGTTGATGGCCCCGGGACGAAACTCCTCGTCGAAGTCCACCGGCTCGCGTTCTAATTCTCTTAGGTCGATGAACATGAAAACTCCGCGCTCTCCTCGATACCGCCAACGACGCGGAGCCCACTCAGAGGCGTAAGTTCTCTCGGAAGCTACAGTTAAGAATAAAGGCGGTGGAAGTGGGGTGTCAAGAAAAGGGGAACCGGACACTAGGCTGTCGGCACGCAATGCGAAGTTTCCCTGGGCATCGTTCGTGGTTAGTTTAGGGCGCGCTCGCCAGGCGGGTTTACGATGTTATCGGCGTTCTCTCGCTATCGTCATGGACGAACTCGAATCACCTTCTCATCCCGATCCGTCGCAACCCCTCGCGGCTGATGAACCTGCTCTCCGGCAGCGGCCCGATCTCACGCCTGCACGTCGCAACGTCTTGTTCGAAGGCTCGGACGGATTGCGCGCGGGGTGGCGGATTTTTCTCTACATCGGCATGGGCGTCGTTATTTTCTTTCTGCTCTCGCCATTGGTGGCATTGATTCCGGAGCGTGGGGCAGGCTTCCTGTGGCGAGACATGTTCATGGAGGCTGTGATGGCGATCTCGGCACTGGCGCCAGGATTCGCCATGGCAAGAATCGAGAACCGGTCGTTCGGCGCCTATGGACTGCCGGGTCGGGCAGCGTCCGGAAAACAATTCGGGTTGGGCGCATTGTGGGGAATTACGTCTTTTTCGTTCCTGATGCTGCTGTTGCGCGGGTTTGGGGCCTTCACTTTTGGCCATATGGTTTTGCATGGTGAACGCGCCCTGCACTTCGCGGTGTTCTGGGCTGCGTATTTTCTCCTGGTAGGCTTTTTCGAAGAGTCTGCTCTGCGCGGCTACATTCAGTTCACCTTGGGAAATAGCATCGGATTCTGGACCTCGGCTTTACTGCTCTCGCTTGCGTTTGGGGGGCTTCATGGTCTCAACTCTGGCGAGAGATGGATAGGGGAACTGGGAGCGGCGGCCATCGGCTTATTCTTTTGTCTAACTCTGCGACGGACCGGAAGCTTGTGGTTCGCCGTGGGTATGCACGCGTCCTGGGATTGGGCCGAAAGCTATTTGTATTCCGTGCCCGACAGCGGCGGCGTGGTGCCGGGTCATTTGCTGCATTCATCGTTGCATGGATCCCGCTGGCTGACTGGAGGGTCAGTCGGGCCGGAGGGAAGCGTGCTGCTGTTCTTCGTCATCGTGCTGCTCTGGGTGGTGTTCGACCGGATGTATCCCGCGCGAACCACCTAGGCCCAGACGCCCTCGTCCGGGCGGCGGGCCAGGCAGCCAATTCGGTGCGTGGCTGAGCACGAAAAATCGCTGCCTGGCTAGAGCTCGGCTTGGACGGGCGAAGACGCCCGTCCCCACACAAACTTTTTTCATTTACCACGAATAGTGCACCGTGTAGGTCACGATACCCTCTCCGTCAGGAGCAATAGTGACTGGGAATTCAGCGGTCTGCGCGTCGGTTTTGTTTGACGGTTGCGACTGCTCGATGAGTTTCCAGTTGGTCCAGCGATAGAGGTGTTCGACCACGCGCACGTTCACAGGTTCCTTCTTGTGGTTGCGCACTTTGATTTCAAACGATTCCTCCATCCAGTTGTGGCTGGAGTCGACATGGAAGTTGGTGCGCTTGCGCTCACCGACTACGTCAAAGGCATTTCCCGTATAGACGCGGATGGTTTCGTCTTTGGGGGTGTGATCAATGGTGTTCTCGCCGACAAACTCCAGATGGCCATCAGTGTCGCGGCGGTAGAAGCGCAGCTTGCCTTTGGGTAGGGGGATGCCGAGATGGTTGGTGTCGGCATTCTTGAACTCCTCCATCACCCACACTTTGGGGTTCGATGCCGTACCGTAGCTGGGTTCATTACGAATCTGCTCGGGATTGTAGTAACCGTACTGGTCGGTGCGCGCGCCGTCATAGACGTAAAGCCGTTGCGCGTGAATGCTGGTGGCCCGCACGAATTCCACCTGCTTGGTTTCCTGGTCGCGCAGAGTGGCCGGGCGCTGTAAGGTGTAAAGGTGGAATTCGTCGAAGGATTTTTCGCGCACGACGGGAGCCATCGCCGCTTCGTCAGCCGCTTTGGCGAGGGCCGCGTAGGCTCGCCCACTGACGGTATTTTCTTGAATCTTGCTAACGTCTCCCGCCAGCAGCTTGATGTTCGCATTCTCGAAGGTCTTGCCGCTCTGATTGTGCATAGTGATCCAGCCGATCATGTCGAGCACATCGAATTTGCTGTTTGATTTGTCGGAGACAACCAGGTTGTAGTCGGCCTGCCAGCTCATGCCTCCGCTGACGTAGGAAATCTCGGCGTCGAATTTGCCGGGCTCGTTGGTTTCGAGCAGCCAGCTCAAGGTAGGCTTCAGAATTGAGTCCCCGGTGAGAGAAGGAAACAGCGGCTGCCCCGGCAAGCCGAAGCGCAGCACGCCATCAATCTCGACCAGTGGCTGGCCATAGGTCACCTGCTGGTATCCGCTGGCGTAAGCTGCGCTGGGAACGTAGCCGCTGCGGATGATCTTGCCGTTGACGATCTCCTGCTTATCGCCGCGCTGCACCAGAAAATCGATGGTCTTGCCTTCGTAAAACGAGAGCAGCAGCTCCTGCGAGATGGGATCGTTGCGATAGCTCTGTTCGAGAACGTGCAAAGCGCGTCCGTTGGGATCGCGCAGAATGACCGAATCCGGCTCCAAATGCGCGGCAATGCCGGAGAAGGCCACGTGGTTGATGCCCGCTTTCAATTCCATGGGCAGGCGCTCGCGGGCAACAAAGAAATTCTGGTTGTAAATGGTAAGGGCGGGCGCGGTGTCATTTGGGTTCTCCTCCGCCAAGCCCAAAGCGCACAAGCAGCACAAAACTAAAATAAGTCTCTTCATGTGAGTCTCCCTTTCGGTCAGCCCGGAAGGAGGAGGTTCCGGCCTGTCAGGAGAACGCAGGCTGTGGGGAAACTTGCAAGAGAGGCTCAACCACGAAGGGCACTGAGGGGCACAGAGGTAACCGGAAGTAACCAGTCTGGACGCCCGTTCCTACACAATCCCGGTCAGATATCCAGGTTCTTCACGTCCAGCGCGTTGTCTTCGATGAACTTGCGGCGTGCTTCGACGTCTTCGCCCATCAGCGTGCTAAAGATGGTTTCGCACTCGGCGATGTCTTCTAACTTCACGGAAAGCAGCGTGCGGCGCTCCGGGTCCATAGTGGTTTCCCAGAGCTGGGGCGCGGTCATTTCGCCCAAGCCTTTGTAGCGCTGCACGATGTAATCTTTGCGGCCTTCGGCGAGGACGTAATCGAACAAATCCCGCGCCGTGGTCTTCTCGACGGTCTCGGGCTCGGCTTTCTTCTTGGCTGCGGTTCTTGCGGGAGCCTTCTTTCCAGTTTCGTTTTCGACGTCGGTCAGCTCTTCGGTGGGCGCATCACCGTTCTTCGAAGAGCTCTTGGGCAGAACTTCAACCACAAATGGCGGTTCGAGATTAGCGGCGATCTGCTTGAACTTGGCCAGCAACTGGCGGTACTCCGCGGTCGACGCCAACTCCCAGTTGATGAGGTGCTCGGCGCCCTGCGAGTTTACGTAGCGGACTTCCCAGAGGTTATGCTCTTCGTCGAAGCGGCTGCCCACTTCCTTGAAGCCGCACTCTTTCTGCAGTTTCTTCAAATCTTTCTCCAGCTTCTCAACTTTCTTAGGCGCCGTTTTCTTGTCGCCTTCAAAATCGGCGCGTTTGGCAAGATCGAGCTTGGGCAGCAGGTCGGTGACTTTTTCGTCACGCAGACGCTTGTCGACTTTGTCGAAGAAACCGAGATATTCGTTGAGCACGGTGATGAACTTGGTGAGCGCGGCTCCTTCCAGTTTGGCCGCGCCTTCTCCATAGCGCACCACCAGGCCCTCCGACGCACGCTTGACCATCACCCGGACATATTCCTTGTCGTCTTTGATGTACTGCTGCGATTTGCCCTTCTTGATCGAATACAGCGGCGGCTGGGCGATGAACACATTGCCGCGCTTGATCAGCTCCTGCATGTGGCGGAAGAAAAAAGTGAGCAGCAGGGTGCGGATGTGGCTGCCGTCGACATCGGCGTCAGTCATCAGAATGATCTTTCCGTAGCGCAGCTTGGCGGCGTCGAAATCTTCCTTGGAGATGCCGGTGCCGAGCGCGGTGATCATGGCGCGAATCTCTTCGTGGCCCAGCATCTTGTCGTAGCGGGCTTTCTCGACGTTGAGAATCTTTCCCTTCAGCGGCAGAATCGCCTGAAAGCGCCGGTCGCGGCCCTGCTTGGCGGTGCCGCCGGCGGACTCACCCTCGACCAAGAACAATTCACAACGTTCTGGCTGACGCTCTGAGCAGTCGGCAAGTTTTCCGGGCAAGCCCCCGCCGTCGAGGGCGCCTTTGCGGCGGGTCAGATCGCGGGCTTTGCGCGCGGCTTCGCGCGCGCGCGCCGCTTCCAAGGCTTTGTTGATGATCTTCCGACCCACCGGCGGATTTTGTTCCAGATATGCACCCAGGCGCTCGTTGATAAACGCCTGCACCGTACCGGCGATATCGGAATTCAGCTTGCCTTTGGTCTGGCCTTCGAATTGGGGCTGCGGCAGCTTTACACTGATGACTGCTACCAGGCCTTCGCGCACATCGTCGCCCGTCAGATTCTCCTTCACATCTTTGAACAGGCCCATCTGCTGGCCGGCGTAATTGATCGTGCGGGTGAGCGCGGTGCGGAAGCCGGAAAGATGCGAGCCTCCGTCGACGGTGTTGATGTTATTGGCAAAACTGAAGACGGTTTCGGAATAACCGTCGTTGTACTGCAGACCGATCTCCATGACCACGCCGTCGCGATCGGCTTCCATGTAGATGGGTTTGTCATGCAGCACGGACTTGCCCCGGTTCAGGTGCTTGATAAACTCGGCGATGCCGCCGTTGTACTTGAACTCGACCGTCTTGGGTTCCCCGGTCTTGGGATCGGTGGTGCGCTCGTCGGTCAGAGTGATGAGCAGTCCCTTGTTGAGGAATGCCAACTCGCGGAGCCGTTGCGCCAGGGTGTCGAAGTTATATTCGGTGACCGTGAAGATGGTCCTGTCCGGCAGAAAGTGGACCTTGGTCCCGGTCTTGGCTTTCACCGCGCCCGTTTTCTTCAGCTTGCTGGTAGGGTCCCCTTTGGAATAGGTCTGCTCCCAGGTAAAGCCGTCGCGCCAGATTTCGAGCTCCAGCTCTTCGCTAAGAGCGTTCACGCAAGAGACGCCTACACCGTGCAATCCGCCGGAAACTTTATAGGAGGAGGTGTCGAACTTGCCGCCGGCGTGTAGCTTGGTCATCACCACCTGTGCGGCGGGGACTTTCTCGCCATCGATGTCCATGTTGTCGACGGGAATGCCACGGCCGTTGTCGATCACTGTGATGGAGTTGTCGAGGTGAATGGTGACTTCGATTTTGTCGGCGAATCCGGCAAGCGCCTCGTCCACGGAGTTGTCGACCACTTCATAAACAAGATGGTGCAGGCCCAGTTCACCAGTGGAGCCGATGTACATTGCCGGGCGCTTACGAACGGCTTCCATCCCGCCCAGAACCTTGATCGACTCGGCAGTGTACTCGCCGTTGCCTCCGTTAATTGGAGTAGCCCTCCCGTTTTTATTCTTGGTGTCGATGATGGCTGTGCTGATCTCTTTGGTCGCCATTCCGCTCCGCGCAAAAAACTGCCGATTTAAGCCCCGTTTACGACCCAGCTTTGGTGTGCTCCAAAAACGGGTCAAACTACTGAAATTACTATTACTTAGAATACCGGAAGATATTCCTAATTCTAGCACACTGCGGGCCATTTTTCGACCTGGAATCGGACGGGTAAACCCTAGTCTTCGTGATACTTAGATTGGTTCAGATGGGTTGGAACTGGAGATGAGGTTGACACTCGGCTCTGTGTGAAGAAAACCGACAACTGGGCCCAACCTCACGGAAGTCTGTTCTCACTTAAACGGGTGTGGAACAACCTCGCAAGGGAACGCCCCATCCAAGCGGTTTCGTTAGTGCAATCCCGGGGGCGTACACAGAGCGGGCCTGCAGGGAACATCATCAATCCGTTAAACCTTTCCCGCAGGGCTGAAGAAAACCCGAATTTACGCACGACTCAACCGAGGGTCCTTACCCGGCAACCCAAGATGAGAGAAGCAATGGAAGTGCCATATCAGGGAAGCGGGCCGGTTCAAAACCTGTTGCGAATGTGGCCAGGCAAAGGGTTCAGAACTCCGTCAAACGAAGAACCTGTGAGTCTCGAGCCTACGCACTCGCTTCCGTCATTTTTTATCGTGGGTCCTCCCCGGACGGGGTCGAGTTGGTTGTACGAAACTCTGCGGATGCGTGTTCTGCTGCCGCGGTTAACGAAAGAGACCCGATTTTTCGACAGCCACTTCCACCGCGGATTCAACTGGTATCGCGCCCACTATCCCCGAGTGAGAGACAGTCGAATGATTGGGGAGGTCGCTCCCACCTATTTTGCTTCGGCGGCGGCTCGAGAACGAATTGCCCGCGTCATCCCGCAGGCCCGGGTCGTCTGCGTCTTTCGCGATCCGGTGGAACGCATCTGGTCGCTCTACCGGCTTAAATGCGCGTACGGGCTCATCCCATGGAGCTTGGACCAGGCGATCGTAAAAGATCCCGAACTGATGGAATCAGGAAAATATGCAACGAACCTGAAAGCCTGGCAGCAAACCCTGGGAACTAGTCAGGTATTGGCTACTATCTATGATGACTTGCGAGACGATCCGCAGGCGTTTCTGGATGAAGTAGCGGATTTTCTCGGCCTGCCCCGCTTTCCGCTCGCGCCTTCGCAGACGCAGCGCATATACACTTCCGAGACCATGACGCATCCACGCAATTACTACCGAACGCGCAGCGCGGTGGCGGCGGCGGACTGGTGCAAGGCGCGGCGGCTCGATATTGTCGTGGCCGCGGTCAAGCGCTCCCCGCTGATCAAGCTTTTCCTTGGAGGGGGCTCGGCCTTTGCCGGGCTGCCGCGTGAGGCCGCGCTACGGATTTATGAGCTTTTCTCGCCGGAAGTGGAAGCTCTCGAAGCACTACTCAACCGCGATTTGTCGCTGTGGAAGCCCCTGGGTGACAATGCGCTGAGTTCCAGCCGGCTGATCGCTTGAGTCCGGCTTCATGCCGCCGATCACTTTTGCGGAGGGCTCTTAACTCTGCCGAAGGTCAGGCCTTCGATCAGTTCCACCATTTCGTCATTGTTGTTAGCAATGAACGTGAATGAGATTATGTAGCCCTTTTCCAGGAGCGCCAGCGTGCTCTGCTGGGTAGCGAGGCCGTGGACCTGGCCGGCGAAATCCTGGCGGGCGATCGGCTTGGCATCAACCGGGAACTCGTAAGGCTCGTTGATGGCTTTCAGTCCCTTCGCCGTGGTCACTTCACTGAGCGGGCCAAAATACTGAGCTGCTGCCTTCAGCCCGGGATAGGAAGACGCGCTCTCGACCGCGATCACTACCGCCGAATTGAGTCTGTCCGTCGTCGCCTCTGGCGGGTGCTCAAACACGCTCAGCAATACCATCGATTTTGAAGACGCGGCCGGATCCTGCCGCAAATCGTCGCTGCGGTCGACCCATCCAAACGGAAGCTTGTAGCTGAATCCGAAAAACGGGTTGCGATAGACACCTTCGGCCACTGAGCCTGGGTCCGGGCTAGCGGGACTAGCCGCCTTGGGCGCTGGCGCCGGCGGAGGCGCCGGCTGTGCCACCGCGATCCAGGCAATACAGCATAAAAACGAACAAGCCAGAAATTTCATCTTCCCCATGCTACAGGAGTCGCGCGGAATTATGCCGCTTTCCCCATGACCGGCTGGGTGCAGTGCATGCAGCGCCGGGCGTCGAGAGGGATCTCACTCAAACACTCGGGGCACTTTTTGGTCGTGGGATCGGCAGGCGCGGGTGCCTTGCGCATACGCGCCACCAGGAGATTTACGGGCGTAACCACAAAGAAATACACCGCGGCCGCGACCAGCAGGAACGAAATCGCTGCGTTGATGAAGTCGCCGATGGCGAACATGCTGCCGTTGACGGTGAACTTGATGGCCGAGAAATCTGGCTTGCCGACGATGGCAGCAATAAGCGGCGTGAGCAGGTCCTTGGTGAAGGCGGAAACCACGGTGGCAAAAGCCGCGCCAATCACCACGCCGACCGACATGTCAATTACATTGCCGCGAAGGATGAACTGCTTGAATCCGCTGAGCATGGAAGCCCCTCCTGTGTTGCGGGACACTGTACGGCGGGAAGGCTAGAGAGGTCAAGGACTTGAGGAAAAATGCAAAAGATCCTTCGACACCTTCGCAAGTCTTGTCACGCTCAGGATGACAAAGAAGACAATCAGATCCTCATCGGCATCACGATATAGCGGTACTTGTATTCCTCATTGTCGGCGGGGCGCATCTGGCCGGCGGATTGGGCGTCTTTGAATTCCAGCTTTACGTCGCCGCTTCCGGAAGCCTTGAGGAAGTCGAGCAGATATTGGGCGTTGAAACCGATGGCCATGGTTTCGCCCTGGTAGTCGATCTCGAGGGAATCCTCCGACTCGCCGGTCTCGGAGGAGGAAGCGGAGAGCTTCAGTTCACCCTTTTCCAGGCGCATGCGCACAGCGCGCGAGCGTTCGTCGGCAAATTGGGCCACGCGGGAGATGGCCGCACTCAGTTCGTCGCCGTGAACGGTAATCGACTTGTTGTTGTCCTTGGGCAACACCGCTTCGAAATTGGGGAACTGGCCGGTGAGTTGGCGCGAGGTCAACAGGCGCCCGCCGATGCGGAAGTAGAGTGTCGACTCGTCCTTGGCGAATTCAATCTCTTCGGCGTCAGTAGAATCGAGCAACGACTTCAGCTCATCCATCGCCTTCTTGGGAACGAGCGTCTTCATCTCGCCGGAGATGCCTTCAAACTTGGTGCCGCCGCGTTCGATGTGCGACAGGCGGTGGCCGTCGGTCGCGACCATGGTGATCGATTCCGGTTTCAGCACCATCAGCGCGCCGTTCAGCGTATAGCGCGACTCTTCGCTGGCGATGGCAAAGCCGGTCTTGGCAATCATCGACCGCAGAACCTGGGCGGGAATCGTCACCACGCCGGCCGTTGGGAAGGAAGGCAGACTGGGAAAGTTCGAACGCGCCATGCCCACCATCTTGGTGTTGGAACGGCCGCAGCGGATGCTGACCCAATGATTCTCCAGCAGCTTGATGGTGATATCAGCATCCGGGAGCAGCTTTACGTAATCGTGCAGCTTGCGGGCGGGGATGGTACAGGAGCCTTCTTTTCTTACTTTCGCCGTGCAGCTGGTACGCAGGCTCAGGTCCAGATCGGTGGCGGTGAGCGAGAGCTTGTCGCCGCCGGCTTCAAACAGATAATTGGACAGGATGGGGATGGTCGTCTTGCGCTCGACCACTCCTTGGGTTGCAGTCAGCTCCCTCAGAAGTTCAAACTTGCTGATAGTGATTTCCATGGTGGTGGTTCCCGCCGCGGATGCAATGGCTTCTACCGGCATAACCCAAGTCCCCCGCCCACATAGAGCTAGTTGAATACATCCCTTATATCAAAAGAAAAATGCATAAAACAGCAGGAACCGCTGGCTGGAAGGAACTTTGGGACGGTGTGCCTGCCGTTATTCTGCCGGACCTTCAACCCCCGAGCTGCTCGGTCAACTTGTTGAGCAGCCGGTTCAGGTCCTTATCCGTCTTGCGCACCTCTTCGATCTTTTCGACCGAATGCAACACAGTCGTATGATGCTTGCCGCCGAATTGGCGTCCAATTTCGGGCAGCGACGCCTCGGTCAGATGCTTGGCCAGATACATGGCGATCTGGCGAGGATACACGATAGCGCGGGAATTGTTCTTCGCCTTGATCTCAACCAACCGCAGACCGAATTGTTCCGCCACGGCCTTCTGGATCGATTCGATGGTGACTTTCCGGGCCTGGGAATCGATGAAATTCTTCAATACCTGCTGGGTGTAGGGCAGGGTAATTTCCGCGCCGATCAGCGATGAGTGAGCCACCAGGCGGATGAGTGCGCCCTCCAGTTCGCGGACGTTGGAGCGGATGTTGGAGGCAATATAAAGAGCGACATCGGTAGGCAGCGTGACTTTCTCCTGCTCGGCTTTTTTCTGCAGGATGGCGACTTTGGTCTCCAGGTCGGGCGGCTGAATGTCGGCGATCAATCCCCACTCAAAGCGGCTGCGCAAGCGGTCCTCAATCTCGGCCAGTTCTTTGGGCGGCCGGTCGCTGGCGATGACGATCTGCTTCATCGACTCGTGCAGGGCATTGAACGTATGAAAGAACTCCTCCTGGGTGCGCTCTTTCTGAGTAATGAACTGAATATCGTCGACCAGCAGCACGTCGACGTTGCGGAACTTGTCGCGGAAGCTGGTCATCTTGTCGTAGCGCAGCGAGTTGATCATCTCGTTGGTGAACTTCTCGCTGGACAAGTAACAAATCGCCGCCTGCTGCTGGCGCTTGGCAATCTCGTGCCCGATCGCCTGCATGAGATGGGTCTTGCCCATGCCGACGCCGCCGTAGAGGAACAGCGGGTTGTAAGCCTTGGAGGGACGCTCGGCCACCGCCTGGCACGCGGCGTGCGCGAATTGGTTGCCGCTGCCGATGACGAATGCGTCGAAGGTATAGCGCGGGTTGAGCTGGGCCGCGCCATCCCAATCAAAGCGCGCCTGCGAGGGACGCGACGCAACCGGTACCGGAGCAGTGAGACCGCCATCATGGCGAAGCGGGGTGGCTGCCGGATCGTCCTGCGGGGTGACGAACTGCACCTCCTGATACTCCAGGCCGAGGTTATCGAGCGCCTCCTGAATCAGGTCGAGGTAGCGGTCGTTCTGGCGGCGAGCCTCCTCGGTTTCCACGCGGACAAACAGAACTCCCCCGCTGGAATGACTATAACTCGTCGGCTTCAGCCAGCGATCGTAAGCCGGCCGGTTGATCTTTTTTTCCAGCGCGTCCAGGACGCGCAACCACGGATTGTGAGGAAGTGCTGGGCTAGGAACCGACATATAAATTCTTATTAGTAGCTGCTACAGCATCGATGATTGCCGAGTTTCGTTTCAGCGGAGCAAATTCCGCACGGCTGGCGGCTTCGCTGCAGTACGTACCCATTCAATGAGCAGGAACAGTTCGCCATGCTAGCACAATTTTTTTGGATTGTTCGGAAATCTTCGGCAAAGATTTTCGTGAACTTCTGATTCAAATCGCGAATCGAAATCCCTGTCAAGTAGCGACTTTATAACTGCCGCGCGAAATGTGCAGAGAGAAAGGATGACGAGCTTGCACTTCGAGTTGTGCAATGTTGCCAGGAGGAGCGAATTTTAAATCGCAGACGTCGCGGAGTACGCCGAGCGAATTTATTGCTTACTGGTCTTTCGCACCGCGAGACTCAAGCTTCATTTCGGCGGAAGCGTGTAATAGAGATAGTTGTACTTCCAGTCGAAGCTCTTGCCCGGGGAGATGGAAAAATGGACATATGGCTCCATCGCCAGAACCGAGCGAATCGACCAGAGCTCTTCACTCTCCAGCGGGCGATCGCTGGTGATTCTCATTCCCGCGCCGGCGCGTTGGTTCTCGATGGTGATGTCATAGTCTTTCGGACTCTTTCCAAATCCATCGATCGGAACTCCGAAAATCTCCCGGCCCTGTAATTCCTTGCGATAAAGAATGCGGCTTCCTTCGACATAGCCGAGGTCTGCCGCCGCCGGACGGAGGGGGCTTTTGGGGTGGATCGTGAAAGGAAGGGTTATCGCGAAATCCGGGCCGGTGGTCAGATTGTCCAAGACCAAGAAGTTGTGATCGTAGACGCTGCTCTCGATGGGGCGTTTTCCGATATTGGTGATCTTGTGCTCCATCACCATGCGCGGCTGGCCGGGCACCAGGCGCACGATCTTCTGATAGAGATAGCCGTAGCCGGACGAGGGATCGTCCACCCGTTGCACGAATTCGACGGATTGCGCTTTGACCTTGACCGACCATTTGCCGTGATCGACGATGTCATAAACACGGTAACTGTCATACTTCGCGGCGTCGGGCTTGCGCAACACGCCGATGCCAATCTTGATGAAAGTCCCTCCCGGGGCTGCGTCCTCGTAACCGAGCGCGTTTTCTCCGGTGAGGTACTCTTCGGCTGGACCGGTAGCGGCGCTGCACGGCCCAGCGGTGATGTCGGAGCCGTCAAAAATGTAGTCGTGGATTGTAGGATTCGTCTTGGTAAACCACGGGCCGTAGTAATTGTGACCTGCATACTCGAGACGGCCGATGATCCCCGACCAATCGAAACGGGTGCCGCGATAGAACCCCTTGTCCGGATCGGGAAGGTGAATCGTGGCGCGGATGACGCCGTTGCTGATCTCGGCGTCGGGCGTATCCGCTGCCTGCGCCCCAGCCACGGCAGAAAGCATGAGCAATGCTGCGCACAAAGCGCGAAGCGGAAAAGGCCGGTCAAAGTGTGTGGTCATTTTTGTTGGTTGGATGAATCGTCTCCATTCGACTCTGTGGGTAGAAGCATAATGCTTTCTGGATGGAATGTGATAAGCGTACCGAACTGACAGGGTTAATAAGTGTAATGGCGATATTACGACAGTTGACGGGCCGTGGCTTCCGAATTGTCGACCAACCGGGAATAGCGAACCTTTAGTCGCCCCTCCTCTGATTCGCTAGGCGCATCGCGGGTCGCGGCAGGATATGGAGCCCGCTGCGCGGTTGATAAGCGCATTGGCCTGTTCTCACCTAGGTAGCACCGGTCAGTCTTTGTTATCAATCTGGATCATTTTGATGGGCAAATCATCTGGGTTCTCATCCGAAAGCGGCCCCTCCGGCGGAGTCCACAGCACAAAAGGTGCCTTTGGCTTCACCTTGAGCTGGCGAGAGTCGAAGAGAAGTTTTTGGTTAGCATCTCGGTGGCGAACTCAGTTTAGGGAGATCAGCCCGAAGGCGCTAGTAGAAAAGCGACATGCAGGTTTCGAAACCGGTGTATGTTCTCATGCGGCCATGTCCCCGAATTCTCACGGAAATGGATGGGATTCTCAACACCCGTCAGGTTCTCTGCAGCCAGGCGATTGAATGGCCTATCAACGCCGATTGCGCCAGGACAGGAACAGCCAGCTGCAAGGCGATCATTAGTCCCACACCGCAGATGGTCGCTCGATGCAGTGAACGTCGAGTCCAGAGATCGTAGACCACCAGAAGTGCAGGAAAGCTATTCACAGAGGTGAAAAAGACCGCGAGGTTTTCCGATACGTTTCCCACGATTGGCCAACGCGCGATGGCAGGGATGATGATCAGAAATGTAGCGCACAGAACAAGCCGCTTGTGCGTTGGTGCATCACGACGAGCAAGAAAAGCCCATGCGATCAGAAAGGAGAAGAGGCCGAGGATGAGGATGTCCTGCGCGGTAATGATTTGAAGCACAGGCAGAGGGACGAATCCTCTCCTTATCGAACCAATCAGTGTGGCGAAGCCGGCAATTACCATAAGCGGCGCCAGGACCATCCCGGCAATTCCTAGTCGCATATGCCAGGCTGTATGGCGGCTTGCGACAAGGACGACTTGAGCCACAAGCAAGGCAATCCAAAGCGTGAATAGCGCACCGTGAATATGAACTATTACGCTCGGGAGCTTCGCCCGGAACACGCCGGCCAGGAAGTAGGTTCGCGCAAAGCCCACCGCGACCGCGATCAGAACCAGTAAGGCTATTCCCGAGAAGAACAGCCTATCCCTTTGCCCGGCGCGCTCTGGGTGCTTAGTTTGCGAAATCGTCGCTGTTGCCATGAGGACGCTCCTCTGAGTCAACAATCTCTCCACTAGCCGTCGCACATGCGAAACGAGCGTTGTCTGTGCGAACTCACTCTAGCGTGATCTGCCCGAAGGCGGTAGTAAAAAAAGACATGCGGGTTTCAGACCGGTGTATATTTCTGACGCGGCCATGTTCCCGATTCACTCCCAAATTCCAAGCATAGCGTTTCGGACCTTCGTCCAGTTCTACATACAGATGGAAGTGAGCCTTCGGGATCCCACGTCCCACTGGATTGCCATGCGCCGTGTACAAGCACGAATGTCGACATGCGGGAGAGTGTGGCAGGTCCTAAGGGCGCAACTTCTGAAGTCAGGCGATTGCACGCGTTGACTCTTCCTCCCCCGGTTTGCCCGCCTGAGGAAGCTCATTTATACTTTCTCTTCCGCTCTGCGGTCGCATTTTTACTCGCTGAATTGAGGAGCAGCCAAGTTTCATGCCCAAGCGCACGTTCCAACCTAACCGTCGTCACCGCTCGAAGACGCACGGATTTCGCACGCGTATGAAGACCAAGAGCGGCCGGGCGGTGATCTCGCGCCGGCGCGCCAAAGGGCGCAAACGGGTGTCCGTAAAACCCGGTTTTCGTGAATAGCGATTCCCATTCGGAATGGCCGGAAGTTTCCGCAATTTTGACGTTGGGCGGTGGAAGGTGAGCGCGGTGGCTCCCAAGCGTCGGCTCGATGGGTCCGGCCGCGAGGCCGCAACTTTCCCCCGCAGTGTGCGTTTGCTGCGGCATAGCGATTTCGAGGATGTTTACAAGCAGGGGCGCCGCCATTTTGCAGCTCACCTCACCGTGTTCTACCTGCGGCGTGCGGACGAAGGCGGCCCGCGGATTGGATTCACGGTGGGAAAAGCGCTGGGTGGCGCAGTGCAACGCAATCGCATGAAGCGGCGGCTGCGAGAAGCGGTTCGTTTGTCGCGGCATACTCTGCCGCCGGCGGTCGACGTGGTGGTCAACCCCAAGAAGTCATTGCTGAAGATTGCATTTTCCGAGATCGTCAGCGAGATCGGTTGCGCTTTCGAGGTTATCCAGAGATCGATCGAGGCAAAAGCCAAGTAGGATGGAGATCCGTTTATCTTGATGAAGCGGGCCAGACAAAGCGTGTTACTTCTGCTGCGCGGATACAAATGGGCGATCTCTCCCATGCTGCTGCCCGCATGCCGTTATGTGCCCACGTGCTCTGAATACGCGATGGAGGCGGTGGAGCGCTTTGGTGTAGTTCGTGGGGGTGCGATGGCGATTTGGCGGCTGCTACGCTGTCATCCGTTTGCCAAGGGCGGGCTCGATCCCGTTATAAGAACTTCCACTGTGCCGGGGCGGTGCGCCTCCGCCACGACTGAGCTTTGTAACCACTGAGAAAGCCATTGCCAGAATTTCAAAATCCCCAGCAAGACCCCGGTATGGAGCGGCGCCTGCTCCTTGTCTTCGCGCTGACCTTTCTGGTGATCATTCTGTTTCAGCCAATTCTGAAGAGATATCTGCCGCAAGCTCCGGTATCGCCGGCCAAGACAGAAACCCAGAGCCCCTCCCCAACACCGCCGCCGCAAACCCCTTCCAGCGCTCCCGAAGTCACGCAGGCCAAGAGTTCGGTTCTTAATACTGCAGTCAAGCAGGCGGCTGAAGAAACCGAAAGTGTGGTCGAAAACGATCTCTACCGCATTACCTTCACGAACCGTGGCGGGCAGGTGAAGTCCTGGGTGCTGAAGAAGTTCAACGACAACGAGGGTCATCCGCTGGAATTGGTCAACCGAGCCACCGTAGACAAATTTGGCCGCCCCCTGTCGCTGTGGACCTACGACGAGACCCTGCGCAATCAGCTGAACTCGGCTCTGTACGTGGCCTCGGGAACCGGCACCCTGAAGCTGCCGACGGAGCTTACGCTCGAGTATGCCGATCAGAACCTGGACGTGCGCAAGGTGTTCCGCTTCGATCGCACCTACGTCATCCACGTCGAGACGTCCGTAGTCTCGCATGGCAGCAATGTCGCGGCCTATCCCATGTGGCCGGCGGGCTTTGGGGATCAGGACACGCCGGCGGGCTACGCTGCCAGCCGCATCGAGTATCAACTCAACAGCAGCATCGAGCGCATTGCCTTCAAGAAGGTCAGCGGCGGAAACACCTTGGCCGTGCCGTTTGATTGGATGGCAACGACCGATCAATATTTCGCGGCAACCTTCATACCAGACGATATACAGAGCGCCGTCGCGGTCACGCTGCGAAACTCGATCGATATTCCCAAAGATCCGGGGAAGCCCAATCAGGAAATCACCAGAGTCGACTTCCTGGGCGTGGCGGTGGGCAATCCGAAGGGCACAACCACGGAACGCATCTATGTCGGCCCGAAGGAGCTGTCCACGCTGGAGTCGGTTTCTGTTCCCACGATTGCCGACAAAGAACCCGACCTGCGCGGATTGGTGAACTTCGGATTTTTCGGGGTGATTGCCCGGCCGCTTTTCATATGGCTGCGGTGGACCTATAGCGCCCCATTGATCGGCGTTCACAACTGGGGCTGGGCGATCGTTATTCAGACGTTGATCATCAACCTGGTGCTGCTGCCGCTGCGTATCTCCAGCATGAAGTCGGCGCTGAAGATGCAGAAGATCCAGCCGCAGATGAACGCTGTCAAGGAAAAATACAAGAAATACGGCATGCGTGATCCGCGCCGGCAGGAGATGAACACCGAGATCGGCGAGCTGATGAAGCGCGAGGGTGTGAGTCCGGTGGGCGGCTGCCTGCCCATGCTGATCCAGATGCCATTTCTGTTTGCCTATTACGGCATGCTGGGAGCGGCTCTCGATCTGCGCCAGGCGCATTGGATGTGGATCAAAGATCTCTCGTCGGCTGATCCGTATCTGATTCTCCCCATTCTCATTATCGTGACCGGACTGGCCACACAGCGCATGACGCCACAGGCGGGTATGGATCCGTCGCAGCAGAAAATGATGAATCTGGTCATGCCGATAATGTTCGGATTCATCAGTTACCGGCTGGCCGCGGGCCTGTGCCTGTACTGGTGCGAAAGCAGCGCCATTGCGATCGTGCAACAGCTGGTGATGAACAAGACTAGTCTGGGGCGGGAGATGCGGGAGATGGCGTTGAAGAGAGCCAGAAAGAAAGAGAAAAAATAGCCTTTTAGCCATTGGCTTTGGGCTGTCAGCTGAAGCCTCAGTGGCAGCTGCAGCGAAAAGCCAAGAGCTAAAGGCCAAGAGCCGTTCTTATGCCGATCCCCGACAAAATCGCCGCTGCCAAGAAGATCAACGAGATGCTCCAGGGTGTGGTTACGCTCGGAGGTCTCCGCCTCAAATACCGCATTACGGTCGATCCGCCGCTGCCGGAGGAGCGGGATTGGGAACGGCCGGAAATTCTGGTTGAGCTCTCCGGCCCCGATTCGACTCTTCTGCTGGAGCGGGGAGGCGAACTGCTGCGCGCCATCGAACTGCTGGCCATTGAGGCTCTGCGCTTGCCGGGGAACGAGCACGAGAAAATCTGCTTTGATTGCATGAATCAACGCAAGCTGCGGCTCGAGGAACTGCGAATGGCGGCCAGCGTGGCTGCCGACAGAGTGCGCAAGAGCGGCATGCCCTACGAATTCGCCCCCATGTCCTCCCGTGAGCGGCGCATCGTGCACCTGGCGTTACGGGACCATTCCGACCTTCATACCGAGAGCCAGGGCGAAGGTCCGCGGCGGTGCCTGGTGGTGTATCCCAAGGATTACAAGCCTGCGGACAAGCCGGCCCGCAAGACGCTGCCTTAAGCAGGGGAAGCGGTGAATCTCGACGACACTATCGTCGCCCTTGCCACTCCACCCGGACGCGGCGGCATCGGCGTGGTGCGAATTGCCGGGCCGGAAGCCAGGACCATCGCGCTCGCGATGCTCCGCCTTAAGCACGACCTTCAGCCCGGCCATGCCGTGTTTGGTGAACTTATCGAGCCGTGTGGCGGGGGCACCCCCGCCCGCGAAAATGAGTCAGCGCGCATCGACGAAGTTGTCGTCACCTACTTCGCCAAGCCTCACTCCTATACTACCGACGACATCGTCGAAATTTCGGCGCATGGTTCACCGGTCGTGCTGCGGCGCGTTGTGGAACTTGCCCTGGCTAGCGGAGCGCGCCTGGCCGAGCCGGGCGAGTTCACCATGCGCGCGTTTCTCAATGGACGAATCGATCTGGCGCAAGCGGAAGCCGTCCGAGATCTGATCGATTCACAAACGCTCTTTCAGGCGAAGGTGGCGGCGCAGCAGCTCGAGGGTGCGCTCTCCCGCCGCTTGCAACCGATCAAACAGAAGCTGGTGGAGCTCGTCGCCGTGCTCGAAGCAGGCATTGATTTCGCCGAGGACGATGTTTCGGTCGTGCCCGGCGATCAAATTCTTCAACGCATCGCCGACATTCGCGCTCCGCTCGAAGAACTGGGGGCGTCTTTCGCGTTTGGCAAGATTGTGCACGAAGGTTTGACCCTGGCCATCGTGGGCCGGCCTAACGTTGGCAAATCCAGCCTGTTCAACCGCCTGATCGAGCGCGAGCGCGCCATTGTGACCGCTTCTCCAGGCACGACCCGCGATCTGGTCACGGAGACAGTGGCGATCGGCGGAATCCCAGTCAAGCTGATTGATACCGCCGGCATTCGCCGGGCCCTTGATGAAGCCGAGGGCATTGGGATTCGCAAATCGATGGAGGCGCTGGCCGACGCAGATCTGGTGCTGGTGGTGCTCGATGTTTCCCAATCGATTGCGGCGGAAGATCAAGAACTGCTGAGGCAGGTGGAAGGAAGACCCGCGATTCTGGTCGAAAACAAGTGTGATTTATGCTCCTCACCGCTGCCAGGTATTGGTTCGCAGTTGCCGAGAGTGCGGACATCGGCCATTCGCGGGGAGGGAGTGGCCGAGCTGAAGAGTGAGATTCTGCGGCAGGTTGGCGGCGAGAACGGCGTTCAGGCAGAAACCGGATTTGTGACCAATGTGCGTCATCAGGACCTGATACGGCGTTCGCTTTCCGCAATCGATGCCGCCGCGGATGCGATTCCCAGGCGCATACCCCACGAGATGCTGTTGCTGGATCTCTACGCGGCGCTGCGGCATTTGGATGAAATTACCGGGGCCACCACGACGGACGATATTCTCAATCTGATTTTCAGCACGTTTTGCATCGGGAAGTAGGTTTACCTGGATAGAGCGCCGAGTGCACCTCGGAATATTTCTTCGAAAGAACCGCTCCTGCCGTTTCGCGTGACTGCGGTGACTGCCTTTTCGGCGATGGCTCGTTGGTAGCCAAGATTGACGAGAGCGGAGAGCACATCTTCGCCAACCGCAGTGAGCGACGGGATCGCGGTGACAGCATCGGCGCCCTGCGGCGGCAACTTGTCGCGCAGCTCGAGCACCATGCGCTCAGCCGTTTTCTTGCCGATGCCGGGAATACGCGTCAGCCGGGCCACGTCTCCGCCGCGGATCGCTCCGACCATCTCGTCGGCTTGCATGCCGCTGAGGATGGTGATGGCAAGCTTGGGCCCGATACCGCTCACCGTGAGGAGCTTCTCAAAGAGCTGCTTCTCTTCCGGGCGGCCGAAGCCGTAGAGCGCCAGGGTATCTTCGCGGACGTGGGTGTAGATGTGCAGTGCAACCTCGGTGCCGACTTGAGAAAGCTCAGTGAACGTAGCTACGGAGATGGTGACGTCGTAGCCGACGCCGCCGGTTTCGATGACGGCTTGATTCGGGTGCTTATCGAGCAGTTTTCCGCGCAGATGAGCAATCATGAAGTAGCTACGCTTCAAAAAGAGATCGCGGCAGCTGAGATTGCCGAATAATGGACATCAGGGTTCCGATCCGAATCTCACGATGATCGGGGACGGGAACCGTAATGGTGGTGTTCTCAGTTCTTCTCTGCATGACGATATGGCTGCCTTTTCGTCGCACTTCTGAGAATCCGTGGCGAGAGAGAATGGCGCGCAGCTGCTGACCGGAAAGAACCTTCAGGCTACCCAACCTCTACCTCGAGTCGAGTTACGAAAACCTCCTCGCGCCTTCGCCGCAAAATTTCCGTTTCATCTGCGGTCTCCAGGAATAATTCGACCGCTTCCCGAAGGTTGTTGCGGGCGGCCTCGATGGTATCGCCCTGGCTGGCAATGTCAAATTCAGGACACAGTCCAACGTAGCCATCACCTTCGCGCTCAATGATTGCCGTGAGTTGCTGCACGTTTTTCATAGTTCTCCCGACATTTTAAAACAATGAACTCTGCCTGCGATTCGGCGAGATCCCAAAATGCTCGTAGGCAAGTTGCGTGGCTACCCGGCCGCGTGGGGTGCGGTTCAAAAAGCCGATCTGAATCAGGAACGGCTCATAAATCTCCTCGATGGCGTCGGCCTCCTCCGCTAACGCCGCCGCCAGCGTGTTCACCCCGACCGGGCCGCCCTGATACTTTTCAATGATGGTGAGGAGCAGTTTGCGGTCGACTTCGTCGAAACCGTGACGATCCACCTCGAGCATCTGCAGCGCAGCCTGGGCGGTTGGCAGGTCGATCTTGCCCGCACTCCGAACCTGGGCATAATCGCGCACGCGCCGCAGCAAACGATTGGCGATGCGAGGCGTGCCCCGGGAGCGGCTGGCAATTTCGAGCGCGCCCGCCTGGTCGATCTGAACTCCCAGGATGTCGGCGGAGCGCTCGATGATGATGCGCAGATCCTCATGACTGTAAAATTCCAGCCGCAAGACGATGCCGAAGCGCGAGCGCAGCGGCGAAGACAGCAGCCCGGCGCGGGTGGTGGCGCCGATAAAGGTAAAAGGCTTCACATCGATGGTATGGGTCCGCGCCGCCGGGCCCTGGCCAATCATGATGTCCAGCTTGTAGTCCTCGAGCGCGGAGTAGAGAATCTCCTCCAGCGCCGGCTGCAAACGATGGACCTCATCGATGAACAGAACCTGCTTTTCTCGGAGATTGGTGAGGATCGCGGTTAGTTCCCCTTTGATTTGCAAGGTCGGTCCCGAGGTCTGCTGAAAGGGGACACCCAGCTCATTGGCGATGATGGTAGCCAGGGTGGTTTTCCCAAGTCCCGGCGGCCCGTACAGCAACACATGATCCAGGGCTTCGCCCCGCGAGCGTGCCGCTTCAATCGCCACAGCCAGGTTTTCCTTCACCTTGGATTGCCCGATGAACTCGCCCAGGCGCTGTGGCCGCAGCTTGAGTTCAAACGAAGAGTCGTCTTCGACCGGCGCGGCGGAGACAATACGCTCTCGGTCCTGCGGAAGCTTCGGTGCATTTCTCAGGGTGGCCACTGCAAGCGATGTTAGCAGTTCTCGGATGGGAGATGCCAGATGGTAATCTCGCCGGGCTGAGCTCGCGAAAAGGAGGAATTACTTCAACCCCTCGACGAGGTAGAGATCTCCGAGGGTGCGATGGAAGCCGTACACGTAGGTTTTGCCGTCGGGAGTAATCAGAATCGGTCCGATGGTGGAGACACCGGTGGGGTCGACCGGATCGATCTGCTTCCACACACTTTTCTTGCCGCTCGCCAGTTCCAGCCGGTAAACCTTGGCCGGCACTTCGCCGGTCCGATATAAAAACATGGCCTGGCCATCCTGGCTCCAGGTGATGGGCAGATCCCCCGCATCCATCCCGTTCAGGTTCCGCGGATCGCCGCCGGCCACGGGATACAAATAGCCCTTCTGATCGGGCCCAATGCCCGCAACCCACTGGCCATCCGGAGAAACCGCAAATGCGGTTGCGAAGACGCCTTCCGGTGAGATCGCCTTTGGCTTTCCTCCGCTCGTGTCCTGCACATAGAGCCGAACCCCCCGCCCGGGCTCGTTTCCGGAGAAGACAAAGCGCTTGCCGTCCGGAAACCAACGTGCCCACTGGTGGTTGATGTTGTCGTTGGTAAGAAGTTGTGATTCTCCCGCTCCCGTCGGCAGAAGCCGGAGCTGCTCGGGCGAACCGGGGGTTTGCGCAATTACCCATTTCTTGTCGGGCGAGATGGCATCGGCAGAACCCTCCCCGAGGCGGATCGCAGGCGATCCATCGGTGTTGCGGATATAGACTGCATAGGTCAGCTCTTTGGCCTCTCCCGACTGCACCCCGCCGCCCACACCCTCTTCGTCAAAGAAAACCGTCGTACCGTCGGTCGAAAGATCGGCCGGGTAGGTATAGTCGAGCCAGGAAAGGTCCCGCTCCTTAGTCTCGCCCGAGTAAAGGGAGATCGTCTCGCGACGGCGGTCGGCGCGCGCCATCAGCACTCGCCCATCGCGCGAGATATCGAACAGAAAAAGCGTTCCGGGCACGCGGGTCACCAACCGCTCTTTGCCCGAAAGATTGATCGCGGAAAGATAGTGGTCGAGCCCCAGCTCGCTGGCCGTAAACCAAATTTCCTTTCCATCCGGCGTCCAGGCCAGGCCCTGCACGCCGTACCAGTCGCGCGTCAGGCTTTTCTTCTTGCCGGAAACATCCACGACCGCCACGGAGCCGCCGTCATCGCCCTGATTGGCGTGGTCTGCAAACGCCACGTAGTCGCCCTTGGGAGAAACCCGCGGATAACTGATCCACCCGCCGCTGGTTTCATAGAGCACTTTGCCGATGGGATATTCCAGGCGGTCGCGGCCGTTCACATTGCGTACCACCGCCAGGTCGTTTCCGTCCGGCCCCCAGTCTGCCCACTCGACATCTTCAAGAATCGGGCGCGGCGCACCGCCGGCTAGCGGCGCTCTGGCCAGCATGCCCTCGTTCACCCAGGTTCCCACCGGGTGATTGTTTAACGACAGCGCCATCTCTCCGGTCGAGGAGACGGCGAGCAGTTCAGCATGGCCGAGTCCCATCGACCGCGACTCCACCGTACCCTGGCGCGCGGCAAATACCTCTAGGGGATTTCCCTGCCATGCCGCGCTGTACAGAATCGTCTGCCCGTCAGGCGCAAAACGCGCCGAACGGATTTCGCCGCGGCGGAAGGTGATCTCGTGATAGAGCGGCGCGCTTCCCTCTCCCGATCCCCAAACGCGTTTCCCCGCCAGCAGTCCCA
>Ga0335078_10001442_pt1 | contig 35826 bp, 27 predicted proteins | sample Lox_Sample_32_FD_206711 | JGI IMG/M metagenome (GOLD analysis project Ga0335078, IMG submission 206711) | Soil microbial communities from Loxahatchee National Wildlife Refuge, Florida, United States - Lox_Sample_3.2 | ecosystem: Environmental > Terrestrial > Soil > Wetlands | place: USA...
GAGCGTGTTGAGCACGGTGCAGTGCGACGCGACGCCCAGCCGCCCGGCCCGGCGCTCCGCCGGCAGGCCCGGCGCGGTGAGGCGGAGCCGGATCGCGGCGACCCGGGCCGGCTTGCCCGTGCTCATCGTGAACTCCGCGGCGACGCGCAGGCCGTCGCGGTCCAGGCCGTGCCTGTCCAGGTAGCGGCCCGCGTAGAAGGCCACGCAGGAGGCGAGCGCGGCCACGAGCAGCTCCGTCGGCGTCGGCGCCGCGTCGGTGCCGCCCGCGCTCGCGGGCTGGTCGGTCAGGATCGCATGGCCGCGCGTGGCGATCGCGTAGGACTCCCCGCCGGCGTACGCCACCTCGACGTGGCCCGCCGCGCCCGCCGCCGCGGGCCGGGCTGCGACCTCGGTGATCGTCATGACACCCTCCTCAGTCAATCCAGTGCCATGATATACCCCCAGGGGTATATGTGACGCGTGCCGAAGGGCCCCGTCTTCCCGGGACGTTCGTCCCCGGCCGGCCCGCCGGGCCGCGGCGTCAGGCCAGGGTGAGGAAGAGCTTCTCCATCTGCTCCTCGCTCATCGCGGGCTCCCCGTCGCTGGTCAGGCACTGCCGCATGCCACTCGCCACGATCTTGAAACCGGCCCGGTCCAGCGCCCGGGAGACCGCCGCGAGCTGGGTGACCACCTCGGCGCAGTCCCGGCCGTTCTCGACCATCGCGATCACCCCGGCAAGCTGGCCATGGGCGCGGCGCAGCCGGTTGAGCACGGCACCCGCGGCGTCTTCGTCGACCTTCATCAGTCAGCCCTTCCGTCGGCTCCTACTATACCGGCGGGGGTATAGCGGGGTGGCCGCCGGGACACCGGCCCGGGCGCGCGGCCCGGGCCGGTCACTCCCACTCGATGGTGCCGGGCGGCTTGCTGGTCACATCCAGGACCACCCGGTTGATCTGGCCGACCTCGTTGGTGATCCGGGTCGCGATCCGGGTGAGCACCGGGTCCGGCAGCCTGGCCCAGTCGGCCGTCATGGCATCCTCGCTGGTCACCGGCCGGAGCACGACGGGATGACCGTAACTGCGCTCGTCCCCCTGGACGCCCACCGAGTAGACGTCGGCGAGCAGCACGACCGGGCACTGCCAGATCTGCTCGTCCAGCCCGGCCGCGGAAAGCTCCTCGCGGACGATGGCGTCCGCGGCCCGCAGGATCCGCAGCCGGTCCGGCGTGACCTCCCCGACGATCCGGATCGCCAGGCCCGGCCCGGGGAACGGCTGCCGCGCCACGATGCCGGGCGGCAGCCCGAGTTGCGCGCCGACCTTGCGCACCTCGTCCTTGAACAGGTCGCGCAGCGGCTCGACCAGGCAGAACCCCAGGTCGGCCGGGAGGCCGCCGACGTTGTGGTGGGACTTGATGCTGGCCGTGCCGCTGCCCCCGCCGGACTCGACCACGTCCGGGTACAGCGTGCCCTGGACCAGGAACCCCACCTGCTCGCCGTGTGCCCCGGCCGTGGCGGTGACCTGTCCGGTGGCCCGCTCGAACGCGCGGATGAACTCGCGGCCGATGATCTTGCGTTTCTCCTCGGGGTCGACCACGCCCGCCAGCGCACCGAGGAACGCCGCCGACGCGTCCTCGACGTGCAGGTCCACCCCGGTGGCGGCGACGAAGTCCTTCTCGACCTGCTCGGCCTCCCCCTGGCGCAGCAGCCCGTGATCGACGAACACGCAGGTGAGCCTGGCCCCGATGGCCCGCTGCACCAGCGCCGCGGCGACCGCCGAGTCCACCCCGCCGGACAGCCCGCAGATGGCCCGGCCCGCACCGACCTGCCCGGCTATCCGGGCCACCTGCTCGTCGATGATGCCCTGCATGGTCCATTCCCGGCGGCACCCCGCGGCCTCCAGGAACCGGCGCAGCACCGCCATCCCGGCCGGGGTGTGCGCGACCTCGGGGTGGAACTGCACCCCGTACAGCCCGCGCCCGGCGTCCTCCATCGCGGCCACCGGGGAGGCCGCGGTGGCCGCGGTGACCGTGAAGCCGGGCGGCGCCACGGTGGCGGTGTCCCCGTGCGACATCCACACCTGCTGCCGGGGGGGCAGCCCGCCGAGCAGGGTCCCGCCGGGGGCGCCGGGCGGCTCCGGGACCAGGCCGAGCTCGGTCCCGCCGTACTCACCCGCCCCGGTGCGGGCCACCGTGCCGCCCAGCTCGGCCACCATGAGCTGGAACCCGTAGCAGATGCCCAGCACCGGCACCCCGGCGGTGAGCAGGCCGGCCGGGGCGGGCGGCGCGCCGGCCGCGTACACCGAGGCGGGGCCGCCGGACAGGATGACCGCCTTCGGCCGGCGGGCCAGGATCGCCCCGGCCGGCGTGCCGGCCGGCACGATCTCGGAATGCACCTGGCACTCCCTGACCCGCCGCGCGATCAGCTGCGCGTACTGGGCACCGAAGTCGACCACCACGACCGTCTCGTGGTCAGGCTCAGGATGCACGATGCCGCCTTTCCCGGGCTGCCGCACGCCGCCGCCCCGTGCTGCCGGCCCGGCTGCCCGCGCAGGACGACAGCCAGTCTATGGAGCATGCCTTACGCAGGGGGCGTGGCGCGCCCGGCGTCCTCGGTGGCGGGGGCGGCGGGGCCGTCCTCCCCCGGGGGGGCGGCGGGGCCGACCCGGACCCGGGCGATGCGCCGGGCATCCATCTCGGTGACGGTCAGCCGCTGCCCGTCCACCTCGACCGCGTCGCCGACCACCGGCAACTGGCCGAGCGTGGCCAGCACGTAGCCGGCCACCGTCTCGTACGGCCCTTCGGGCAGGTCCACCCCGGTCTGCTCGGCGAACTCGTCGAGGTTCAGCAGCCCGTCCACCTCCACCTGGCCGCCTTGCAGCTTGCGCGGGCTGCCCTCCTCGGCGTCGTACTCGTCCCTGATGTCCCCGATCAGCTCCTCCACCAGGTCTTCGAGGGTCACGATCCCCGCGGTGCCGCCGTACTCGTCCACCACGATCGCCAGGTGCGCCCGGTCCCGGCGCATCTCCGACAGGGCCGGCAGCACCCGCTTGCTGATCGGCAGCCGCTCGACCGGGCGGATCACCTCGCCGACCAGCAGTGCCCGGCCGGCCAGAGCAGGGTCGAGCAGGTCGCGCAGGTGCACGAAGCCGATCACGTCGTCGTAGGACTCCTGGTACACCGGGAACCGGGAGTGCGGCGCCGTCCTGGCGATCTCGGCGGCCCGGGCCAGCGGCGTGTCGGCCGCGAGGAACTCCACCTCGGTGCGGGGCAGCAGCACCTCGCGAAGCTGGCGCTTCCCGGCGTCGAACACGTCGGCCACGATGCGCCGCTCGTCCGCGGACAGCGCCTGGTGCCCGGCGACCAGGTCCTGCAGTTCCTCGGCGGTCATCACCTCGCGGCCGGCCGCCGGGTCGCCGCCGAGCAGCCGGACCACCAGGTTGGTGGAGAACGACAGCAGCCAGACCAGCGGCCTGGCCCCGGTGGAGATCCGGTCCAGGATGGGCGCCGCCACCAGCGCGACCGACTCCGGCCGCTGCAGCGCCAGCCGCTTGGGGGCAAGCTCCTGCAGCACCAGGCTGAAGAACGAGATCGCCACGGTCACCGTGATCAGCGACAGCACCGACGCCCAGTCCGCGCTGACCCCGTTCGCGGTCAGCGCGGACTTCATCGCGGCGGCGAGCGTCGCCGCGCCGAACGCGCCGGACAGCAGCGTGGCCACGGTCACGCCGATCTGGACCGCGGACAGGAACCGGTTGGGATCGCTGGCGAGCTTGGCGGCCCGCTGGCCCCGCTTCCCCCGCTGCGCCAGCGAGCGGACCTGCCCCTCGCGCAACGACACCAGGGCCATCTCCGCGCCGGAGAAGAACCCGCCGACGAGCACTATGACCAGAACGATGACGACGTCCCAGCCGACTTGGTTCACGGCCCGATGCCCCTGACCTCTGCAGCTCACCACGACCGGCGGCCGCACCGGTGAATCCTCCCGGACCCGCTGCCCGGCTGTGCACAGTCTAAGCAAGCCAGGGGCGCCTCACAGGGCCATGGCCAGCCTTTGTGCCGCCCAGGTCAAGGCCGCTGAGGTGGCAACGGGGCCGGTGAGGATAGCGTTGGTGTCCCGTGGGAGCACAAACGGTCTGGAAGTCGTGCGGGCGGCTCGCGGACGGGCGCGAGATCATCTACTACGACGAGTCGCCGGGGCTCGGCCGGGCCGCGGTGCCCGACCGGCGCCCGCTCCGGCCACCCGGGCCGGAGGATGACCGGCCCGGCGCGGAGGATGACGGTCCCGGGCTCCGGTGGGACGCGCTGGCCGGGGAGTGGGTGATCATCGCGGCCCAGCGCCAGGACCGGACGTTCCTGCCGCCGCCGGAGGAGTGCCCGCTGGACCCCTCCCGGGACGGCCGGCTGACCGAGATCCCGGCCGGCGACTACGACGTGGTGGTCTTCGAGAACCGCTTCCCGTCGCTGCGTGGCGCCGGCGACCCGGCGGCCGCGGCGGCCGGGCTCCCGGCGGTGCCGCTGCCGGGCGGGCCGCTGGAGTTCGCCGGGGTCCCCGGCCGCCCGGGCATCGGCCGGTGCGAGGTGGTCTGCTTCACCGCCGACCACGACGCCTCGTTCGCGAGCCTGTCCCCCCGGCGGGCGCGCACCGTCGTGGAGGCGTGGGCGGACCGGACCACGGTGCTGCAGGGCATGCCGGGCATCGAGCAGGTGTACTGCTTCGAGAACCGCGGCGAGGAGATCGGCGTCACCCTCCGCCACCCGCACGGCCAGATCTACGGGTACCCGTTCGTGACCCCGCGCACCGGGCGGATGCTCGGCCAGGCCAGGGCGCACGCGGCGGCCGGGCGGGAGAACCTGTTCGATGAGCTGGTGGCCGGCGAGCTGGCGGCCGGCACCCGGCTCATCGGCCGCAACGAGCACTGGGTCGCGTTCGTGCCCGCGGCCGCCCGCTGGCCGTACGAGGTGGTGCTCTTCCCGGTGCGGCGGGTGGCCAGCCTCCCGGATCTCACCGGCGCGGCACGGGACGCGTTCTGCACCTTGTACCTTGACGTGCTGCGGCGCCTCGACGCGCTGTTCGGCGTGCCGCTGCCGTACATCGCGGCGTGGCACCAGGCGCCGGCCGGCGACGACTTCGCGCGCCGGGAGTTCGCGCTGCACCTGCAGGTGCTGTCGATCCGGCGGGCGCCGGGGAAGCTGAAGTACCTCGCGGGGAGCGAATCGGGCATGGGAGTCTGGATCAACGACGTGCTGCCGGAGGACGCTGCGCGCAGGCTGCGGGAGGCGGGATGAGGCTGCTGGTGACCGGCGGCGCTGGCTACATCGGCAGCGTGGTGGCGGCGATGGCGCTGGGCGAGGGGCACCAGGTGACCGTGCTCGACGACCTGTCCACCGGGTACGCCGACGCGGTCCCGGCCGGCGCGGTGCTCGCCGAGGGAACGGTCCGCGGCCGGGCGCGGGCGCTGCTCGGCGGCGACGGCCCGCGGCCCGACGCCGTGCTGCATTTCGCCGCCAACTCACTGGTCGGCGAGTCGGTGGCCAACCCGGCCAAGTACTGGGACAACAACCTGGGCGGGACGCTCGCGCTGCTGGAGGCGCTGCGGGTGACCGGGGTGCGCAGGATCGTGTTCTCTTCCACCGCCGCGGTCTACGGGGAGCCCGAGCACACGCCGATCGGCGAGAGCGCCCCGGCCCGGCCGGCCAACCCGTACGGGGCCTCCAAGATGGCGGTGGACGTCGCCCTCGCCGAGCACGCCCGGATGCACGGGATCGGCGCGGTGAGCCTGCGCTACTTCAACGTGGCCGGGGCGCACGCCGGGCCGGACGGTCACTGGCTGGGCGAGCGGCACGACCCGGAGACCCACCTCATTCCCAGCATCCTGGCCGTGGCCCTGGGTGACGGCGCCGGCCAGGTGCGCCTGTTCGGCGACGACTACCCGACGCCCGACGGCACCTGCGTCCGGGACTACATCCACGTCACCGACCTGGCCCGGGCGCACATGCTGGCCCTGGCGGCCTGCGTCCCGGGCACGCACCGGGTCTACAACCTGGGCAGCGGCGCCGGGTTCTCCAACCTGGAGGTGCTCGGCGCCTGCCGGGAGGTGACCGGCCGGGACATCCCGGTCCAGCGTGCCGCCCGCCGCCCGGGTGACCCGGCGGTGCTCGTCGCCTCCTCCGACCGCATCCACGCCGAACTCGGCTGGCGGGCCGAGCGCGGGCTGGCCGCGATGGTCGCCGATGCCTGGCGGTTCCTGCTGGAGCGGTCGGTCCGCGGCCGCTCCGCCGAGCGGTGACCGGCACGGCGGTCGCGGCCCGGGCCGCCGGGCAGTTCCGGGCGTGGCACGGCGCCGGGCCCGAGGGGGTGTGGCACGCGCCGGGCAGGGTGAACCTGATCGGCGAGCACACCGACTACAACGGCGGCTGGGTCCTGCCGTTCGCGCTCGGCCGGGGCGTGGTGGTGGCCGCCGGGCGGCGCGGCGACGGCATGCTCGACATCCGGTCGGCGCAGGCGGCCGGGCAGCCGGTCAGCCTGCCGCTGGCCGCGCTGCGCCCGGGCGCGGTGGCGGGCTGGGCCGCCTACCCGGCCGGCGTCGCCTGGGCCATGCGCGAGGCCGGCCTGGCCGTGGGCGGGGCCAGCCTGGTCATCGACTCCGACCTGCCCGAGGGCGCGGGCCTGTCGTCCTCGGCGGCGATCGAGTGCGCCGTGGCGCTCGCGCTCGCCGCGCTCTACCGGGCGCAGGTGCCCCGGCGGGACCTCGCGGCGCTGGCCCGGCGGGCCGAGAACGAGATGGTCGGCGTGCCCAGCGGGATCATGGACCAGTACGCGTCGCTGCTCGGCGAGGCAGGCCACGCCCTGCTGCTCGACTGCCGCAGCGGGGCGACCTCCCTGGTGCCGCTGGACCCGGCCGCGGCCGGGCTGGCCCTGCTCGTGGTGGACACCGGCGCCCGGCACGCGCTCACCGACGGCAGGTACGCGCTGCGCCGGCGGGAGTGTGAGCGGGCGGCGCACGAGCTTGGCGTGGCCAGCCTGCGCGACGTGGCCGACCCCGCGCGGGCCGCGGCGATCGGTGACCCGGTGCTGGCCCGGCGGGCGCGGCACGTGATCAGCGACAACGGCCGGGTGCTCGCGGCCGCGGCCCTGCTCGACACGCATGATCTGGCCCGGCTGGGCCCGCTGCTGAACCTCGCGCACGCGTCGCTGCGGGACGACTTCGAGATCTCCTGGCCCCAGGCCGATGTGGCGGTCGAGGTGGCCGGGCGCGCCGGGGCACTCGGCGCGCGGATGGTCGGCGGCGGGTTCGGCGGGTCGGTGATCGCGCTGGTGCCCGCGGACACCGGGCCGGTCCGCGCGGCCCTGGCCGCCGGCTACGCGGGCCGGGGCTGGCCGCCGCCGGCCTTCCTGGCCGCGCGGCCGTCGGCGGGGGCGCGCCGTCTACTGTGAGCACGGCAGGGCCCGCCGGCGCCGGCGGGCGCGCGCAGCACAGCAGGGCACACGGCCGAGGAGGATGACATGGCACTAGCGCAGGACGCGGCGGCGATCGCGGGCGACCTCGCCGGGCTGCGGCGCGCGATCCACGCCGAGCCGGAGATCGGGCTGGACCTGCCGCTGACCCAGCGGAAGATCCTCGCCGCGCTGGCGGACCTGCCGCTCGAGGTCACCCTCGGCACCGGGCTGAGCTCGGTCACCGCGGTGCTGCGCGGCGGGGCGCAGGAAGACGGGGCGGGCCCGGTGGTCCTGCTGCGCGCGGACATGGACGCGCTGCCGGTGACCGAGCGGACCGGCCTCGACTACGCGTCCACCATCCCCGGCACCATGCATGCCTGCGGTCATGACCTGCACACGGCGATGCTCGCCGGGGCGGCCCGGCTGCTGTCGGCCCGCCGGGCGGAGCTGCCGGGCAGCGTGGTGTTCATGTTCCAGCCGGGCGAGGAGGGGCACGGCGGCGCCGAGATCATGATCGGCGAAGGGGTACTCGACGCGGCCGGCCCGCGGGCCTGCGCCGCCTACGCGCTGCACGTCTCGTCCGCCGAGTGGGCGGCCGGCGTGTTCGCCAGCCGCGCGGGGACGATCATGGCGGCCGCCGACGCGCTGGAGATCACCGTCACCGGCCGCGGCGGCCACGGGTCCCAGCCGCACCAGGCGGCCGACCCGATCCCGGTCGCCTGCGAGATCGTGACGGCCCTCCAGGTGATGGTGACCCGCAGGTTCGACATCTTCGATCCGGTGGTCATCACCGTGGGCAGCTTCCACGCGGGCACCACGGACAACGTCATCCCGGACGAGGCCCGGCTCCAGGTGACCATCCGCTCGTTCTCGCCCGGCGCCCGGGACCGGGTGCGCGCCGCCGCCGTCGGGCTGGTCCACGACGTCGCCGCGGCGCACGGGCTGACCGCCACCGCCGGGTTCGCGGGCGCCTACCCGGTGACCGTCAACAACGAGGGCGAGACCCGGTTCGCCGCCGAGGTGGTGGCGGACGTGCTCGGCGCGGGCCGGTACCAGGCCCTGCCCGACCCGATGACCGGGGCCGAGGACTTCTCGTTCGTCCTGAACGAGGTCCCCGGCGCCTTCGTCATGCTCGGCGCCTGCCAGCCCGGCGCGGACCCGGCCACTGCCCCGTTCAACCACTCGGCGTACGCCGTGTTCGACGACGTGGTCCTGGCCGACGGCGCCACCCTGCTCACCGAGCTGGCGCTGCGCCGCCTTGCCCGCCAGCTCCCCTGATCGTGGCGGCCTGGTGGCAGATGCGGCCGCGAAACCACCACGATCAAGGGACGGGCGGCCCGGGCGCGATCAGAGGCTGTCGACGTCGGCCTGCTTCTCGCGCACCGCTTCGGCGGCCTGGCGGAGGGCGGCCAGTTCTGGCCCGGTCAGGTCGCGCTGCACGACGCGGCGCACCCCGGTGGCCCCCAGCTCGGCCTCGACGCCCAGGTAGACGCCGGAGATGCCATACTCGCCGTCCACCCACGCGCAGACCGGCATGATGGCGCCGGCGTCCTCGGCCACGGCGCGGGCCATCCTGGCCGCGGCCGCCGAGGGGGCGTAGTACGCCGAGCCGGTCTTGAGCAGCGCGACGATCTCACCGCCGCCCTTGCGGGTCCGCTCCACCAGCGCCTCGATGTCGGCATCCGGCAGGCGCTCGGTCAGCGCCGCGCCGTCCACCGAGCACGCCGAGGGCACGGGCACCATCGTGTCCCCGTGCGAGCCGAGGGTGAGCGTCCGCACCGACGAGACCGGCACGCCGAGGCGCTCGGCCACGAAGTAGCTGAACCGGGCGGTGTCCAGCATGCCCGCCTGGCCCATTACGCGGTGGTGCGGGAAGCCGGAGACCTTGGCCGCGAGCGCGGTCATCTCGTCGAGCGGGTTCGACACCACGATGAGCACCGCCTGGGGCGCGTGTTTCACCACGTTCTCCACCACGTTGCGCACGATCTTGGCGTTGACCTCGATCAGGTCCATCCGGCTCATGCCCGGCTTGCGGGGCAGGCCAGCGGTGATGATGACGATCGAGGACCCCTCGACCGCCTCGTAGCCCTCGCCGTCCGGGCCCGTGGTCTGCCCGGTGATCTTGGTCTCGAAGCCCTCCACCGGCCGCGACTGGTTCATGTCCAGCGCGAGCCCCTCCGGCTTTCCCGCCACGATGTCGGTGAGCACGACCTCGTCGAAGATGTCGTACTCGGCCAGCCGCTGTGCCGTGGTCGAGCCGTAGAAACCGGCGCCGATCACCGCCACCTTCCCCTTGCGGGCCATGTCTGTCTCCTTTTCTCGTCGGGCCGCCAGGCCAGCCCGCCATGGTCGGGCACGCGCCCGGGCCGTCCCCGTCCGGGCCGCGGGCGTTCAGGCCGTCATGGCCGCGCGGAGGTTCTCGTCCAGCGCCGCCAGGAAGTCCCCGGTGTTCAGGTACGGCGCGTCGGCGCCGATCAGCAGGGCCAGGTCCTTGGTCATCTTGCCGCTCTCGACGGTCTGCACGCAGACCTTCTCCAGGGTCTCGGCGAACGCGGTGACCTCGGGGGTGCCGTCCAGTTCGCCGCGGTGCGCGAGGCCGCGGGTCCAGGCGAAGATGGAGGCGACCGGGTTGGTCGAGGTGGCCTTGCCCTGCTGGTGCATGCGGTAATGCCGGGTCACCGTGCCGTGGGCGGCCTCCGCCTCGACGGTGCGCCCGTCCGGGGTCATCAGCACGCTGGTCATCAGGCCGAGCGAGCCGAAGCCCTGGGCCACCACGTCGGACTCCACGTCCCCGTCGTAGTTCTTGCATGCCCAGACGACGCCACCGTCGCCCTTGAGGACCTGGGCAACCATGTCATCGATCAGCCGGTGCTCGTAGGTGATCCCGGCCGCCTCGAACTCCGCCTTGAACTCCGACTCGTACACCTCGGCGAACACGTCCTTGAAGCGCCCGTCGTAGGCCTTGAGGATCGTGTTCTTGGTGGACAGGAACAGCGGGTAGCCGCGGGTGAGCGCGTACCGCATGGTGGCGCGGGCGAAATCCCTGATCGAGTCGTCAAAGTTGTACATGCCCAGGGCGACGCCGCTGCTGGTGAACCGGCTGACCTCGAGCTCGAACCCGTTGGCCTGGCGGGGGTCGTCCGGCTCATACGTGATCAGCACCCGGCCGGGGCCGGGGACCACGAAGTCGGTGGCGCGGTACTGGTCGCCGTGCGCATGCCTGCCAATGATGATGGGCTTGGTCCAGCCGGGAACGAAGCGCGGAACATTGTGGACCACGATCGGCTCGCGGAAGACCACGCCGCCCAGGATGTTCCGGATCGTGCCGTTGGGCGAGCGCCACATCCGCTTCAGCCCGAACTCCGCGACCCGTGCCTCGTCGGGCGTGATCGTGGCGCACTTCACCCCGACACCGTGCCGTTTGATGGCGTTGGCCGCGTCCACCGTGACCTGGTCATCGGTCGCGTCGCGGTTGGTGACTGACAGGTCGTAGTACTCAAGCTGGATATCCAGGTACGGCAGGATGAGCTTGTCCTTGATGAACTGCCAGATGATCCTGGTCATCTCGTCGCCGTCGATCTCGACGACGGGATTGGCTACCTTGATCTTGGGCATCGCAGTCGTTTCCTTCCCTTATGCGGCCTGACACCTTTGTCACCCGCGCGGCCCCGCCTGTCCACCCGGGGCTCCGGCCGCAGCCGGCCGGCGCGGCGCCCACCGGCCGGGGTGAGCGCCCCGCACGTCACGCCGGCACCGGGAGCAGCAGCCCGGCGGCCAGCAGCCCGGCCGCCAGCGCGGCCAGCGTGACCACATCTGTGCCGCGCTTCCTCGATGCCAGCAGGCCGGCCCGGCTTTCCGGCAGCGCCAGCCTGGCAAGTGCCGCGACGAACATCGCGCCCGCCAGTGCCAACGTACCCCCCCTGGCGGCACGCTCGCCGCCGGTCCACAGCCAGGTGAGGGCGGCCGCGACACAGCCGAGGACGACAACGTACGCAAGCCATCCCGCGCCGTCCGCCGCGGCCCGGCGGCCGCCGGGCGCGGGACCGGATACGGGCCATGACCCGGGGCGGGCAGCGGGCGGCGGCGCCGGGCGCCTCTCATGGTCCGCCAATTTTGTTTCCTTCCGCATTACCCGCTCGGCAGTGTACTTCCGACGGCGGCCCCGGCAGGCTCGTCTGCCCGGGACCGCGACGGCCGGCCACCGCCGGCCATGGCGTACCGCGAGCAATCATGGCCCGGGTGGTAGGAAGTCGTCGCCTTGGGGTAACCAATCCGTAAGACCGCAGTCGCTACTTAGGCAGGCAGGAGAACCTTGTGGAGGGGCCTTACATACGCGTCGAAGAGACCGGCGACATCTTCCCGCTGTCCGAAGCGGTAACCACGATCGGGCGCGGCAGCGCGGTGGACATCCGGCTGACCGACCCCAGCGTCTCCCGGCTGCACGCCGAGATCGTCCGCCACGGGCCCTACGCTTACGTCGCTGACCTCGGATTATCGCGCAACGGAACCCGGGTCAACGGGCGCCTCGTGGCGCGCCGGGTGCTGGAGGAAGGCGATGTGCTGAGCTTCGGCGCCGCGCGCTGCCGGGTGGGGGGAATCCCCCGCGAGGACATCGCCGCCGAGGTCGAGCTGCGCCGCTCGGCCAGCCCCGAGCTGACCCGCCGGGAACTCGACGTGCTCACCTCGCTGTGCCGCCCGGCCCTGTCCGACGAGGCCTTCGTCGCCCCGGCCACGGCCCGCGAGATCGCTGCCGACCTCGTCGTGACGGAGGCGGCGGTCAAGCAGCACCTGCTGCGCCTCTACCAGAAGTTCCGGATTCCCGAGGGCCAGAACCGGCGGGTGCGGCTCGCCAACGAGGTGATCGCGCTCGGCCTGGTCCGTCCCCTGCCGCCCGCCGAGCGGGCGGAGCGCCAGCCCCAGCCGGCGGCCGAGCGGGCGGAGCCCGGCCCCGCCGTGGTCCCGCCACCCCGCCGCCGGGAGGAGGTACGCCCGCCCCGGGACACCGACGGCCTGGCGGTCGGCGCCGACCCGCCGGAAGGCGCCGGTGCGGCTGGCCGCCGCACGGCGATCGGCCAGACCAACGGCACCGGCCAGGCCAACGGCACCGGCCGCCCGCCCGCCTGAGCTAGCGGAGGTGGCGCAGGACGGTGCCGCGCAGCAGGCCGAACCGGTGCGGCCCGCTGAGGTGGGCCAGGTAGCCCAGGCGGCGCAGCGGGCCGAGATGGGCCACCCCGAAGCGCACGACGTTGCCCGGCACGGCCGTCGGCCAGAACACCGACGGCCAGGTCACCGCGGCGGCGAACGCGGCGACCGCCAGGACGGTCAGCCCGATCACGGCCACGAACTGAGTGCTGCGCGTCCTGGTGACGGCGGCGAAGAACCGCCGCAGCTGGGTTCGCGGCATCCCGGAGCCCGGCCCGAGGCCGTAGAACAGCACCAGCGCGCCCGCGGCGTAGGCAAGGGCACGGTCGGGCCAGTCGTGCGGCGCGGCCGTGACCGTGACACCGGCCGCCAGCGCGGCCGCGGCCAGCGCGAACGGCGCGAGCAGCAGCAGCGCCAGCAGGGCCCGGACGAGGAACCAGGGCAGCGTGACCGCGGTGACGACCGGGTCGAGGGCCTTGGGCCCGCGGGCCAGGCGGCGCACGGTGCTCCGGCGCTGGGCCAGGCCGGCCGTGCGCAGCACCGCGAACAGGGCCAGGGCGGCCAGGGTCCCCGCCACCGGCAGGATCACGCTCACGCTGGCCGCCACGACGACCGACGCGACGACCAGGACGGGGTGCCAGCGCGCCCGGGCCGGGGCCCGCACCGCGGGCGCCTTCGCCGCGGTCGCCGGCCCGCCCGCCCCGGCCGCGGCCGGGTCCCGCGGCACCGCCCCCCGCCCGGCGTAGCGGACGGGAGTGAGAACGTCGCCGAGATCCTCGGCCCGGACCGCGGGCGCGGTGGGCGCGGGCGGCGCCATCGCGGGCGGCACGGTTGCCGCCACGGTGCCGTTGGCCACGGGCGCCGCGCCGTTGCCGGGGTGCGGCCCGGCGGCACCGGCGCCGGCGGCGGGCAGCCCGGTCCCGGGCACCCAGGTCGGCGCCAGCCGCCCGTCTCCGCCGCCGGCCGCGGCCGCCGCCCCGGCGCGCCAGCCGGCCGGTGCCGGCGGGGCCGCCTCCGACCTGGTCGCCCCGGCGCCGCCGGCCACCGCCGCGGGTGCCGCCGTCTGCGGGCCGGCCTGGGCATGGTCCGGCACGAGAGTGCCGGGGTCGAGCACCGCCGCCTGCGCGCGGAGCTGCACCGCCGAGGGCCGGTGCGCGGGATCCCTGGCCAGCGCGGCGGCCAGCAGCGGGAGCAGCGGCCCGGGGGCGCCCTGGAGGTCCGCCTGCCCGTTCACGATCCGGTAGAAGATGCCCTCATACGGCCCGGTCCCGAACGGCGGGCGGCCGGTGGCCGCGAACGCCACCGTGGCCCCCCACGCGTGCACGTCCGATGCCTCGCTGCTTGGCCGGCCCTCGATCACCTCGGGTGCGAGGTAACCCGGGGTGCCCATGAACATCCCGGTCATGGTGAGCCGGGTCGCGTCCGGCCCCTGCGCGATGCCGAAGTCGATGACCACCGGCGTGCCCTGGAAGAGCATGACGTTGCCCGGCTTCACATCGCGGTGGACCACGCCGGCCGCGTGCACCGCCACCAGGGCCCCGGCCAGCCCGCTGGACAGCTGCGCCAGCGGGGCGCCGCGGAGCGGGCCGTCCTGGCTGACCACGTCGTCCAGGGTGCGGCCGGGGACGAACCTGGTCACGATGTAGGGCGTGGCGCCGTCGAGGTCGGCGTCGATCACCTCGGCGACGTTCGGGCTGCGCACCCGTTGCATCGTCTCGACCTCGCGGGCCAGCCGCCGCCGGGCCGTCGGGTCGCCCGCCACGCCGGAGCGCAGGACCTTGAGCGCGACCGTCCGGTGCCGCTTGTCGCGGGCAAGGAAGACAACGCCCATCCCGCCTTCACCGATCCGGTCGAGAAGGCGGTATCCCCCGAGCCTGTCCGGCATCAGGTCCTGATCGTCCATGGCAATACCCAGACTACGGAGCCCCCTTCCGTATCCCCACCCGGATCGGCTAGCCGCCCGGGTGGCGCACTATGACCCGGCGACGAGCTTGCGGAGCACCTCGGCCGCGTGGGAGTTCTGCTGTGCGTGCGCGACCAGTTCCCTGGCCAGTTCCTCCACCCAGTCCTGCAGTGCGACCGGCTGCCGGGAGAGGACGACGCCGCGCACCTCCCGGCACACCTCCGCCGCGGGCGGGCGGCCGTCCTGCACGGCCAGGGTCAGCACCTTCTCGCCGAGCCGCACGGTGATCTTCTGGACCTGGCCGGGCCGCCCGTGCATCCGGTCGGACATGGTCCGGGACCGGTCCACCACCACCCAGCCGGGGGGCAGCGCATCGCCGAGCGACTCGGTGAGCACCCGCGCATACAGCGCGACGTCGGCGCTGTCCGCCCGGAACGCGGCCGTGATCATGTCCAGGGACAGGCCGTCGCCAGGCTCGGTCACGGCTGAGCCCCCCCGCCGGGAACGGCGGGCCCGGTGGTCGTCAGCGGATGCATCGGCTCTGCTCCTTGCCCGGGACGCCAGGACTGCGGGAACCGCCACGCGCCAGCGTCAGCGCCCGGCAAAGGTGGCCTTCCCCGGCCCATTCTCGACGAAACTGCGCATTCCCGTCCGCTGATCCTCGGTCGCGAACAGCGACGCGAAGTTGAGCCGCTCGATCTCCAGGCCGGTGTCCAGGTCGGATTCCAGCCCGGCGTCGATGGCCTGCTTGGCCGCCCGCAGCGCTACGGCGGGACCGGTGGCGTACCGGGCGACAAGCTCGCGCGCCGCCCGGTACACGTCGGCATCCGGGACCACCTGGTCGACCAGGCCGATCGCGTGCGCCTCGGCCGCGGCCACGAAGCGGCCGGTGAAGACGATGTCCTTGGCCCGGGCCGGCCCGATGAGCCGGGGCAGCCGCTGGGTCCCGCCGGCCCCGGGGATGATCCCCAGCAGGATCTCGGGCTGGCCGACGCGGGCACCGGCGCCTGCCACCCGGAAATCGGCGCACAGCGCCAGCTCCAGCCCCCCGCCGAGCGCGTACCCGGTGATGGCCGCCACAACGGGCTTGCCGATCCGGGCGACGGTGGTGAAGGCGGCCTGCAGCCGGCGGCTGTCCACGGCCACCTGGGCGAAGCTGGCGGTCGCCATCTCCTTGATGTCGGCACCCGCCGCGAACACCTTCTCGCCGCCGTAGAGCACCACGGCACGCACCCCTGGGTCGGTGTCCACCTCCGTGGCGGCGGCCGCGATCTCGTCCTGGAGCTGCGCGTTCAGCGCGTTCATCGGCGGCCGGTCGAGCCGTATGGTCGCGATGGCCCCGTCAACCTCAACCCGAACGAACTCGCCCATGCCGGGATCCTAAATGACCCCGGCACGGGCTAGCGTGGGCCGTCAGTCAATGGGGGACGCGCTGGGCCTGGTGGAGGAAGGCCTGGATCTCGGCCTCACGGTAGCGGCGGTGCCCGCCGAGCGTGCGGATCGAGCGGAGCTTGCCCTGCTGGGCCCAGCGGGTGACGGTCTTGGGATCGACCCGGAACAGGGCGGCGACCTCGGCCGGGGTGAGCAGCGGGCTGTCCGGCTGAATGTCTGACCTCATGGTTGACTCACGTCCTTTCGGGGTGCTGGGATGGGCGCCGCCGAAAGCGACACGACCGGCCGGTGTGCTGGGCGCGCGGGGTTTGTGCCCTTCATTGGCCCCCCCAGGGCTATTCAGGTCGCCTCCGTGATGCGCACAGTTCATCCCCTGCACGCTGGAGGCACTTATAAGACGCGACACGCAGCGCAACGGTTTACATTCACTCAGTTACTACTAAGCCGCCTCGGCGCGGCCGGGCGGGGCGGCGCCGTCGTGTCCCGCTGCGCGGCCGTCCCGCGGGCCCGCGCGGGCCGGCGCACCGGCTTGCCCGCGGCGCCCCGGCCGCGAGCCCGCTAGCGGAGATCGCCGTTGGTCATCCCCTCGGGAGCGTCCGGGTAGGCGACCAGGCCCAGCTCGGCGGTGCTGGCCAGCAGCGGGTGCCGGGGGACCACGCGCACCGTGTACCCGAACGGCCCGGGCCTGCCGAGGCGCGCCTCCCCCGCATACCGGACCGCGCCGTCGGCGGTGGCGGGGCCGTTCAGGGCCAGCGTGCTGGCCCCCGGCTCGACGATCTCCTCGGCGTCGTTCACCCGGCCACTGATGACCTCGACGGCGACGTCGGCCGGAGACAGCTCGCCCAGGGCCACGCTCGCCCGGACCGGCAGCAGGTCCCCGGGGCCACGCTCGCCGTCGGCCGCCTCGATGTGCTCGATGCGGACCCCCGCCCAGGCCAGCTTCAGCCGCTGCTTCCAGGCCGCCAGGTCACGTGCCGGGGCGAACGCATCCCGGGCGGGGCCGGCCGCGAGCGCCCGGGAGGCGCGGGCGGCGGGCACGTACATGGTCTCCACGTACTCGGCCACCATCCGCGTGGCCTGCGCGCGGGGACCGAGCACGGCGAACGTGTGCGCGACCATCTGCAGCCACCGGTACGGCAGCCCGTCGGCGCCGCCCTCGTAGAACAGCGGTGCCACCACCTGCGCCAGCAGGTCGTACAGGCTGGCGGACTCCAGTTCGTCGCGCCGTTCCGGGTCGGTCACGTCGTCCGCGGACGGGATCGCCCAGCCGTTCTCGTCGTCGAACCATTCGTCCCACCAGCCGTCCCTGACCGACAGGTTCAGGCCCCCGTTCAACGCGGATTTCATGCCCGACGTCCCGCACGCTTCCAGCGGCCGCAGCGGGTTGTTCAGCCACACATCGCAGCCGGCCACCATGGCCGCGGCCAGTTCCATGTCGTAGTCGGGCAGGAACACGATCCGGTGCCGCACCCGCGGGCCATCGGCGAACTTGATCATCTGCTGGATCAGCTGCTTGCCGCCGTCGTCGGCCGGGTGCGCCTTGCCCGCGATCACTATCTGCAGCGGGCGCTCGGGGTCGAGCAGCAGCGCCGTCAGCCGCTCCGGGTCGTGCAGCATCAAGGTGAGCCGCTTGTAGGACGGCACGCGCCGGGCGAAGCCGATCGTCAGCACGTCCTCGTCCAGGACGTTCTGCGTCCAGCCCAGCTCGGAGTCGGGCAGGCCGCGCTGGCGCCAGGACGCACGCAGCCGCCGCCGTGCCTCGGCGACCAGGCGCCCCCGCAGCGCCCGGCGGACCTCCCAGAGCCGGGCCGGGGCGGTCTCGCTCATCTGCTCCCATGCCGGGCCCTCCCCCGGCTGCGCCGAACCAGGCAGATCCCCGCTCTTGAGGTCGCCGATTATCTCGGGCGCCACCCAGGTGGCCGCGTGGACGCCGTTGGTGATCGAGCCGATCGGTACCTCGGTCGCGTCGAACCCCGGCCACAGGCCGGCGAACATCTCCCTGCTGACGCTGCCGTGCAGCTTGCTCACCCCGTTGGCCCGCTGGGCCAGGCGCATGCCCATCACGGCCATGTTGAACACCGCCGGATCCCCGCCGGGGTAGGTCTCCGCGCCGAGCGCGAGCAGCCGCTCCACCGGCAGCGCCGGGTCCGCCGCGGTCCCGCTGAACTGGCGTTCCACCAGTTCCCGGGGGAACCGGTCGATCCCGGCCGGCACCGGGGTGTGCGTGGTGAACACGGTGCCGGCCCGGCAGACCTCGATCGCCTCGTCGAAGCTCAGCCCCTGCGCCGCGTACTCCCGGATCCGCTCCAGGCCGAGGAAGCCCGCGTGCCCCTCGTTGGTGTGGAACACCTCCGGGGCCGGGTGGCCGGTCAGCGCGCAGTAGGCCCGCACCGCGCGCACGCCCCCCATGCCCAGCAGCAGTTCCTGGCGCAGCCGGTGCTCGCTGCCGCCCCCGTACAGCCGGTCGGTGACCTCCCGCAGGCCCGGCTCGTTCTCCTCCACGTAGGAGTCGAGCAGCAGCAGCGGCACCCGGCCCACCTGCGCCAGCCACACCTGTGCGGTCAGCGTGCTGCCCTCGCCCAGCTCGAGCACGACCGTGACGGGAGCGCCGTCACTGCCGTACAGGAGCGTGAGCGGCAGGCCGTTCGGGTCGCCCACGGGGTAGTGCTCGAGCTGCCACCCCTCCGGCGAGAGCGACTGGCTGAAGTAGCCGTGCCGGTAGAGCAGCCCGACCCCGATCAGCGGGACGCCGAGGTCGCTCGCCGCCTTGAGGTGATCGCCGGCCAGGATGCCCAGCCCGCCGGAGTACTGCGGGAGCGCGGCCGCGATCCCGTACTCGGGGGAGAAGTAGGCAATGGCCGCCGGGCGCTCCACCGGGGCCTCGCCAGCCCCCTCCGCCCCGCCGCGCTGGTACCACCGCGCCGATGTCAGGTACTCGCGCAGGTCCGCGACCGCACGCTCCAGCCGGCCCAGGTACTCCTGATCGGCGGCCAGCGCGGCCAGGTGCTCCGGGGGAACCTCACCGAGCAGCGTGACCGGATCCCGGCCGGCCTGTTCGCGTCCGGCCGGGTCGAGCGCGGTGAACAGCTCGCGCGTGCCCTGGTGCCAGGACCAGCGGAGGTTCATCATCAGGTCGTGCAGCGGGGCGAGCGGCTCGGGCAGCCGCGCCCGGATAGTGAAGGTGCGGATGGCTCTCACGCCCAGACCCTAACGGGCCTGCGCCGATACGGCGAACCGGGGCGGCATGAATGGGAGCGGTGTGCCGTGGGTAGCGTTCAATGGTGATTGGTCGGATCGTGATCCTCGACGTCGAACCCGTGCTCGAATGTGGCCGCCGGCCGGCCAAGGCCGTGACCGGCGAGACCTTCGAAGTCAGCGCGACCGTGTTCCGGGAAGGGCACGAGATGCCCGGCGCCGGCGTGGTGCTGCGCGGGCCCGCGGGACAGCGCCTGCCGCTCGCCCGGATGCACGAGATCGCCCCGGGCACCGACCGCTACGCGGCCGAGGTCACCCCGTGGGGCGAGGGCATGTGGCGGTTCCACGTCGAGGCGTGGGGCGATCCGATCGGCCACTGGCGCCATGACGCCGGCATCAAGGTGCCCCGCGGCCAGGATGTGGAACTGATGATGGCGGAGGGGGCGGCGCTGTTCGACCGCGCGGCCAGGTCGCCGTCCCGGCCGCCCGCGCACCGCGCGGCCCTCGCCGCCCTGGCGGCCAGGCTGACCGATCCGGGGATCCCCCCCTGGGACCGGCTGACCGCCGCGAACGACCAGCACATCACCGAGATCCTCGACACCGCCCCGCTGCGCGAACTGCTCACCCGGTCGGCCGCCTACCCCCTGGTGGTACACCGGCAGCGGGCGCTGTACGGCGCCTGGTATGAGTTCTTCCCGCGCTCGGAGGGCGTGCAGGCCGACCCCATGGGACGCCGGGAGCCGATCGGAGGGACGCTGCGCACCGCCGCCTGCCGGCTGGAGGCCATCGCGGGCATGGGCTTCGACGTGGTGTACCTGCCACCGGTCCATCCCATCGGGGAGACCGCGCGCAAGGGGCGCAACAACTCGCTGCAGGCGGGCCCCGGCGACCCGGGCTCGCCGTGGGCGATCGGCTCGCGGGACGGCGGCCACGACGCGATCCACCCCGAACTCGGCACGCTCGCCGACTTCGACGCGTTCGTGGGCCGCGCGCATGACGCCGGCCTGGAGGTGGCACTCGACCTGGCGCTGCAGACCTCACCGGATCACCCCTGGGTCACCGAGCACCCGGACTGGTTCGGCCACCGCATCGACGGCACCATCGCGTACGCGGAGAACCCGCCCAAGAAGTACCAGGACATCTACCCGCTGCACTTCGATGACGACCCGGGCGGGCTGTATGCGGAGGTACTGCGGATCGTGCGGCACTGGATGCGGCACGGGGTCCGGATATTCCGGGTGGACAACCCGCACACCAAGCCGCTGCCGTTCTGGGAGCGGCTGCTCGCCGAGGTGGACCGCACCGATCCCGACGTGATCTTCCTGGCTGAGGCGTTCACCCGCCCGGCCATGATGCACACCCTGGCCAAGATCGGGTTCCACCAGTCCTACACGTACTTCACCTGGCGCAACAGCGCCGCGGAGCTCACCAGCTACCTGCGCGAGCTGTCCGGGGAGGCGGCCGCGTACATGCGGCCGAACTTCTTCGTCAACACCCCGGACATCCTGCACGAATACCTCCAGCACGGCGGGCCGCCGGCGTTCAAGGTCCGGGCGGTGCTCGCCGCGCTGCTGTCACCGACCTGGGGCATCTACTCGGGGTATGAGCTCTGCGAGAACGTCCCCCTGCGGCCGGGCAGCGAGGAGTACCTGGACTCGGAGAAGTTTTCCTACCGCCCGCGCGACTGGGCCCTGGCCGAGAAGGAGCCGGCCGGCATCGCGCCGTTCCTCACCCGCCTCAACATGATCAGAAGATCCCACCCGGCGCTGCACTGGTTGCGTAATCTACGCTTCCATCACGTCGACCAGCCGGAACTGATCTGTTTCTCCAAGCGCAGCGCCCGGGATTCGGACACGGTGCTGACCGTCGTAAACCTTGATCCATACCAGCCGCGAGAGGCCACAGTATGGGTTGACATGCCCGCACTGGGCGTGGACGATCGGTCGCAGTTCGTCGTCACAGACGAGCTGACCGGGGAGTCCTACCGGTGGGGTCAAGCCAACTACGTGCGCCTCGATCCGGCGACTGCACCTGCTCACATCTTCACCGTCACGCCTGGTCCGGCGGCCTGACGGCGGGACCGTTTGTCGCTTGGGGAGAGCGAATTGGTTACACAGTCGCACAGAATGCAGCAGGACGCCGCGGAGCAGGCGTCCGCGGCGGGGCAGGGCGCGTTCACCTCCGTTCGCGGTGACCCGGTGCCCGATCCCTTCTCGTTCGGGCGGCCGCGCGACCCGCAGTGGTTCAAGCGCGCCCTGTTCTACGAGGTCCTGGTCCGCGGGTTCCACGACTCCAACGGCGACGGCACGGGGGACCTGCGCGGGCTGACGTCCCGGCTGGATTACCTGCGCTGGCTGGGCGTGGACTGCATCTGGCTGCTGCCGATCTATGCCTCCCCGCTGCGGGACGGCGGGTATGACATCTCCGATTTCACCTCGATCCTGCCCGAGTTCGGGCACCTCGGTGATTTCGTGGACCTGGTCGACGGCGCCCACGAACGGGGCATGCGGGTTGTCGCGGACCTGGTCATGAACCACACCAGCGACGCCCACCCGTGGTTCCAGGAGTCACGGGCCGACCCTGACGGGCCGTATGGCGACTTCTATGTGTGGGCCGACAAGGATGACGGCTACTCCGGGGCCCGGGTCATCTTCGTTGACACCGAGCAGTCCAACTGGACCTACGACCCGGTTCGCGGCCAGTACTACTGGCACCGGTTCTTCTCCCACCAGCCGGACCTCAACTACGAGAACCCGCGGGTCCAGGACGCCATGCTCGAGGTGCTGCGGTTCTGGCTCGACCTGGGCATCGACGGCTTCCGCCTGGACGCCGTCCCCTACCTGTACGAGCGGGAGGGGACCAACTGCGAGAACCTCAAGGAGACGCACGAGTACCTGAAACGGGTCCGGGCCGAGATCGACCGGCTCTACCCCGACCGGGTGCTGCTGGCCGAGGCGAACCAGTGGCCCGCGGACGTGGTGGAGTACTTCGGCGACACCACGGCCGGCGGGGACGAATGCCACATGGCCTTCCACTTCCCGCTGATGCCGCGGATCTTCATGGCGGTCCGCCGGGAGCAGCGCTACCCGATCTCGGAGATCATGGCCCAGACCCCGCCCATCCCCGATGGCTGCCAGTGGGGGATCTTCCTGCGCAACCATGACGAGCTGACGCTGGAGATGGTCACCGACGACGAGCGTGACTACATGTACGCCGAGTACGCCAAGGATCCCCGGATGAAGGCGAACATCGGCATCCGGCGCCGCCTGGCCCCGCTGCTCGACAACGACCGTAACCAGCTCGAGCTGTTCACCGCGCTGCTGCTGTCGCTGCCCGGCTCGCCGGTGATGTACTACGGCGACGAGATCGGCATGGGCGACAACATCTGGCTGGGTGACCGGGACGGGGTACGGACCCCGATGCAGTGGACCCCGGACCGCAACGCCGGTTTCTCCACCTGCGACCCGCAGCGGCTGTACCTGCCACTGAACATGGACCCGATCTACGGCTACCAGGCGCTGAACGTGGAGGCCCAGCAGCGCAACCCCGGCTCGCTGCTGCACTGGACCAAGCGAATGATCGAGATCCGCAAGCGCCATCCGGTGTTCGGCCTCGGCGGATACGAGGAGCTGAACTCCTCCAACCCCAGCGTGCTGGCGTTCGTCCGGGAGTACACCGGCCCGGCCGAGGGCGAGGGGGTGGACCTGTCCGATCACGTCCTCTGCGTCAACAACCTGTCCCGGTTCCCTCAGCCGGTGGAGCTGGACCTGCGCCGGTTCAAGGGAGTCACCCCGGTGGAGTGCATGGGCGGGGTGACCTTCCCGCCCATCGGAGACCTGCCCTACCTGCTGACGCTGCCGGGTCATGGGTTTTACTGGTTCGTGCTGCCGGGCCACCGCCGGGAACACTAGGCGCTTCCCGGGCGGGGGCACCCGGCCGCGGCCGGGCGGCCGTGCTCTGCTCCACTCGCAGCGGTCGCCGGCCCGGTGAATCCGGTATGGCGGGGTAGATGGCAGTCATGACCTTTTCCGAAGCCCTGGCGGCGTGGCTGCCGGGCCAGCGCTGGTTCGCCGGCAAGGGAACGCCGATCACCGGCCTGGCCGTCGCGGCAGACACCACGCTGGTCGATGGCGATCCCGGGCTCCGGCACCTCATCGTCGCCGTGACCCAGGACACCGGCACGGACCTCTACCAGCTGTTCATCGGCCTGCGGGCGGACCTGCCCGACCGGCTCGCCCACGTACGGATCGGCCCGGCCGGCGGCGGCCTGGCCGGCTACGACGGGCTGCATGACCCGGAGCTGACGGCCACGCTGCTGGCGGCCATGGCGGGCCAGGAGCCGATCGGGCCGCTGCGGTTCGCCTGCAGGCCCGGGGCGGAGATCGACACGGGCGTGGAGAGCCTGGTGCTCACCGCCGAGCAGAGCAACACCAGCCTGCTGTTCGGCGAGGAGGCCATCCTCAAGGTGTTCCGCCGCCTGTCCCCCGGCCCGAACCCCGACCTGGAGGTGCCCGACGCACTGGCCCGGCTGGGCTCCCCGCACGTGGCCGCGCCGCTCGGCTGGATCACCACCGAGACGGACGGGATGCCCATGGTGCTCGCCGTCCTGTCCAGCTACCTGCGGGCCGCGGTCGACGGGTGGTCGCTGGCCGCGACGAGCGTGCGCGACCTCTACGCGAGCGGCTGCGCGCAGGCGGCGCAGGCGGGCGGGGACTTCGCCGGCGAGGCGGAGCGGCTCGGCGAGGCCACCGCCGAGGTCCACCGCGACCTGGCGCAGGCGTTCGGCACGCGGGAGCTGCCGGCCCGCGCCTACCGCGAGATGTCGGCGCAGCTGCTGCACCGGCTGGACCAGGCGGCCGCCGCGGTGCCCGCGCTGGCCCGGCACGACCGTGCCCTGCGGGCCGCGTTCGAGGACGTGGCCACGCTCAGCGACCCGCTGGAGGTGCAGCGGATCCACGGCGACTACCACCTGGGCCAGGCGATGCGCACGCACGCCGGGTGGGTCCTGCTGGATTTCGAGGGTGAGCCCGCGGTCCCGCTGGAGCACCGCCGGGCCTACTTCCCGGCGCTGCGCGATGTGGCGGGCATGCTGCGCTCGCTGGACTACGCCGCGCGGTTCCAGCTGGCGGCGCAGTCCGGCACCGGGCAGGCCACCGCGGCGCGGGACTGGGTCCGGCGGAACCAGACCGCGTTCTGCGCCGGTTACGCCCGGGCCGGCGGGACAGACCCCGGCAAGCATGGAATCCTGGTACGCGCCCTCACCCTGGACAAGGCGGTCTACGAAGTGATGTACGAAGCGAGGAACCGGCCATCCTGGCTGCCCATCCCGCTCGGGTCGATCGCTGACGGAGCGGCATGAGCGCGCGCGGCCAGGCACCCGGGGGCCGCCCGGGCGCGACGGCCGAACCAGGCCCCGCCGCCCGGCCCGGGCCCGGCGCTGCCAACGGCCCGGAGCCCGTTGCCCACGGCGATCCCGGCGTGGACCACGGCGAGATAGAGCGGATCGTCGGCGGCACACACCACGACCCGCACGCCGTGCTCGGCGCCCATCCCGGCCTGGGCGGGGTGCAGGTCAGGGCGCTGCTGCCGCTGGCCGCGACGGCCGCCGTGGTCCTGGCCGACGGCCGCCGCTTCCCCCTGGCGCACGTGCACGAGGGCGTTTTCGGCGGCACGCTGCCGCTGACCGAGGTGCCCGACTACCGGATCGCCGTCGCCTACCCCGGCGCCGAGCCCGGCACCACCACCCTGCCCGAGACGGTGACCGACACCCCGTACCGGTACCTGCCGACGCTCGGCGAGACCGACCTGCACCTGATCGGCGAGGGCAGGCACGAGCAGCTCTGGCGGGTGCTCGGGGCGCACGTGCGCGAGTACGGCACCGAAGGCGCCGGGTTCGGCAAGGTCGCGGGCACCGCGTTCGCCGTCTGGGCGCCCAACGCCCGCGGCGCGCGGGTCATCGGTGACTTCAACCACTGGGACGGGCGCGGCCACCCGATGCGCTCGCTGGGCGGCTCGGGCGTCTGGGAGCTGTTCATCCCCGGTGTGGCGGATGGCGCCCGCTACAAGTTCGACATCTGCGGCCCGGACGGGCAGTGGCACCGCAAGGCCGATCCGATGGCCGCCCGCGCCGAACTGCCGCCCGCCACGGCGTCGGTCGTCTTCACCTCCGGTTACACCTGGGGCGACCAGGAGTGGCTGGCGGCCCGGGGGGCCGGCGAGAAGATCGCCGAGCCGGTCAGCGTCTACGAGGTGCACCTGGGCTCGTGGCGGCCGGGCCTGTCCTACCGCCAGCTTGCCGAGGAGCTGACCGCCTACGTCGCCGAGATGGGCTTCACCCACGTGGAGCTCCTGCCCGTGGCCGAGCACCCCTTCGGCGGATCCTGGGGCTACCAGGTGACGTCCTACTACGCCCCGACCTCACGGTTCGGCAGCCCCGACGACTTCCGCTACCTGGTGGACCGGCTGCACCAGGCCGGGATCGGCGTCATCCTCGACTGGGTGCCCGCGCATTTCCCCCGGGACGAGTGGGCGCTGGCCCGCTTCGACGGCACCCCGCTGTACGAGCACGCCGACCCCCGGCGCGGCGAGCACCCGGACTGGGGCACGCTCATCTTCGACTTCGGCCGCCCCGAGGTCCGCAACTTCCTGGTCGCCAACGCGCTGTGCTGGCTGGAGGACTTCCACGCCGACGGCCTGCGGGTGGACGCCGTGGCCTCCATGCTCTACCTGGACTACTCCCGCGCGGACGGCGAGTGGACGCCCAACGCCTACGGCGGGCGGGAGAACCTGGACGCGGTGTCCTTCCTGCAGGAGGTGAACGCCACCTGTTACCGGCGGGTGCCGGGGACGATGATGATCGCCGAAGAGTCCACCGCCTGGCCGGGGGTGACCCGGCCGGTGCATCTGGGCGGGCTCGGTTTCGGCTTCAAGTGGAACCTCGGCTGGATGCACGACACGCTGACTTACCTGTCGCACGACCCGGTGTTCCGGCACTACCACCACAACGAGATCACCTTCTCGATGATGTACGCCTACAGCGAGAACTTCGTGCTGCCGCTGTCGCACGACGAGGTGGTACACGGCAAAGGGTCGCTGCTGGGGAAGATGGCCGGCGACGAATGGAAGCGTTTCGCCGGGCTGCGGGCGCTGTTCGCCTATATGTGGGCACACCCCGGCAAGCAGCTCCTGTTCATGGGCTCGGAATTCGGCCAGGGCGCGGAATGGTCCGCCGACCGCGGGCTGGACTGGTGGGTGCTGGGTGATGAAAATCACATCGGCGCCCAGCAGCTGGTCCGGGACCTGAACCGGGCATACCGGGAGAACGCCGCCCTCTGGGCGCTGGACAGCTCCCCGGACGGGTTCCGCTGGATCGACGCGAACGACGCCGGCGGCAACGTCCTGTCGTTCCTGCGCTTCGCGCCCGGCCAGGCACCGGACGGCACGGACGGGACCGGCGGGGCACCAGGCGGAACCGGCGGTGCCCCGGACGGGACTGCCGGTGCCCCGGGCGGACCGGGCCGGGCCGGCGGGGCCGCCGCGAGCCCCGTGCCGGACGGCACGGCCGGGGCGCCGGCGAACCCGGGCATGCTCGCCTGCATCGTGAACTTCTCCGGCGAGCCGCACCAGTCCTACCGGGTGGGCCTGCCGCGAGCGGGCCAGTGGCGCGAGGTCCTCAACACCGACGCCTACGTCTACGGCGGCAGCGGGGTCGGCAACCTGGGCTTCATCGAGGCGGTGCCGGAACCCTGGCACGGGCTGCCGGCCTCCGCGGTGTTCACCCTGCCGCCGCTGGCCGTCCTCTGGCTCGCCCCCGAGACCTGACCGCCACCCAGCCACCGCGCGCCCGCGGGCCACCCGCCCGCCCGATCAGGTGATATCACCCGGCGTGGCTCCACAGGCCGGGGCAAAACGGACACGCGCACGACCGTTTCGAATGATGAGAACGACATTTCGCGCGATAGGTGGGGCTGGTCAGCCCAGGAGGCGGGTCAGCCAGCGCGGGCCGGTAACAACCGCGCCGGCGGCCTCGCAGCGCCGCCGCAGCTCCCGGTCGGCGGTGACCACGATCCGCTGCCCCGTCAGCCGCCCGGCCAGTCCGGCGATCTCGTCGTCGCCCTCCCCGCGCGCCGCGACCACGCGCACCCCCGGCGCGTCCGGCACCTGGCCGCGCACCGCCCGCGCACGTCCCTCCACGACCAGGACGATCTCGGGGAACCACCGGCCGTCCCCGCCGGCCTCCTCGCTCCCCGGCACGGGGCCGGTGATCCCGGGAGCGTCCCCGCCAGTCTCCTCGCCCCCGGGCACGGGGCCGGTGATCCCGCGGGCGGCCAGCTCGGCCAGCTCGCCGTGCAGGCGCGCCATGGCCCCCGCCCGGTCCCGCCACCACCCGTCGGCCCGCGACCCCATCACGTTGGCGCCATCCACGATCAGGGTGACAGCCATGGGCGCCGACGATAGCGCACCGGCCCGGCGGGGCGGCCAGGCCACCGAGGCCGCGCCGTACAGTGGGGCGCATGGTTGAGGCGACGCTCTCAGACAGAATCAGCAGGTTGCGCGGGCGGCGCGGCGCCCCGCTCATCCTGGAACTCGACCTCACCGAGGGCATCGCCGAAGAACCTCCCGGCGACCCGGTGTCCGCCTTGCTCATGCGGCGCCCCAGGCTGGCCGACGTCCTGGACGGCCTGCGCCGCGCCCGGGCCGACGACAAGGTGCAGGCGCTCGTGGTCAAGCTGGGCGGCCGCCGGATCGGCCTGGCCCGGGTGCAGGAACTGCGGGCCGCGGTGACGGAGTTCGGCCGGTCGGGCAAGGCCACGGTGGCGTGGGCGGAGACGTTTGGCGAGTTCTCCCCCGGCAACGCCGCGTACTACCTCGCCACCGCGTTCGACCGGATCTGGCTGCAGCCGTCTGGGGACGTGGGCCTGACCGGGCTGAGCGTCGAGCAATGGTTCTACCGGGGCACCCTGGACAAGCTGGGCCTGCGATACGAGGTCGGCAAGCGGCACGAGTACAAGAACGCGGCCGACAGGTTCACCGAGCAGGGCTTCACCGGGCCCGCCAGGGAAGCGCTGGAGCGGCTCGCCGTCTCCCTCACCGGCCAGCTCACCGAGGCCATCGCCGGGCGCCTCGGCGTGCCCCCGGAGCAGGCCAGGGCGCTGATCGACAGCGGCCCCTACGTGGCCGCCGATGCGGCGCAGGCCGGCCTGGTGGACGAGCTCGGCTACCGGGACGAGGTCTACGACGAGGTGCGCAAGGCCACCGGCCCGGACGCCTGCTTGCTCTACCTGGGCCGCTACCACCGGGCGCGGTCGCTCGCCGAACGGGCTCGCAAGCTGCCAGAGCCCGCCGGGAACGCGGTTGCGCTGATCTACGCGAGCGGCCCGATCCGGCGCGGGCGCAGCGCGCGCGGCCCGCTGTCCGGCGGGGCCATGGGCTCGGACACGATCGCCGCGGCGCTGCGGGCCGCGGCCGCGGACCGCCGGGTGCGCGCCATCGTGCTGCGGGTCAACAGCCCCGGCGGCTCCTACGTGGCCTCGGACACGATATGGCGGGAGGTGGTCCGGGCCCGCCGGGCCGGCACCCCCGTCGTGGTGTCCATGGGCGACGTGGCCGCCTCGGGCGGCTACTACATCGCCATGGCCGCCGACGCGATCGTCGCCCAGCCGGGCACGGTGACCGGCTCGATCGGCGTGCTCACCGGCAAGCCGGTCACCACCAGCCTGCTGGAGCGGGCCGGCATCACGACCGACTCGGTGACCGAGGGCGCGCACGCGGACATGTTCACCACGACGCGGGCGTTCAGCGACGAGGAGTGGGCGAAGATCAACTCGTGGCTGGACCGGATCTACGCGGACTTCACCGGCAAGGTCGCCAGCGGCCGCAACATGACACCGGAACAGGTCCACGAGGTCGCCCGGGGCCGGGTCTGGACCGGCGCGGACGCGGCGGCCAACGGCCTGGTCGACTACCTCGGCGGCCTCGAGGACGCGGTGGCGCTGGCGCGCCGGCGGGCCACATTGCCCGCTACCACGCCGCTGCGCGTCTACCCGCGCACCACCCCGCTGGACCGGTTCCGCCGGCCCGAGTCGAGCGAGGACTACCCCGCCGCCGGGGCCAGCCTGCTGGCCGAAAGCTGGGGGCCGGTCTGGCGGATCGCGGCCGGCGCCGGGCTCCCGCCGGCCGGTCCGCTGCACCTCGGCATCCCCTGGGCTTTCCAGTGACAGGACGCCCAGTGCCCCCGGGCCCGGCGCCGCTGCCTGACCCGGTCCCCGGCGCTGACGTCGAACGGCTGGGTGAGGCGCTGGCCTCCTTCGCCACGGGGGTCACGCTCGTCATGGTGGCCGACGGAAGGGACGACATCGGGACCACGGTCAGCGCGTTCTGCCCGGTGTCGTGGTCGCCCCCGCTGGTGCTCGTGTCGCTGATCGGTGACTCCTACCCGGCCGAGGTGCTGGCCCGGGCGGACCGGTTCGCGGTAACCGTGCTCGGCGCGGGCCAGCGCGCCCTGGCCGGGCGGTTCGCCGTGGCCGGGCGGCCGGGGGCGCGGCTGCTGCTGGACGGCGTGCCGCACGCGCGGGGACAGGCCTCCGGCGCGCTCATCCCCGAGGGCGGCCTGGCGGCGCTGGAATGCGCGGCGGTCGAGCGCCTGCCCGCCGGCGATCACCTGCTGGTCATCGCGTCGGTGCTGGCCGTGCCCTACGTAGCGGCCACCGGCGACCCGCTGATCAGGTTCGCGGGCCGCTACCCAGCGCTGGCCTGACCCGCGCCCCGCCAACCCCGCGCGCCCGGCCGGCCCCGCGGCGCCACGGGCACTCCCGGCCGCCGGCTCCCCCGGGAACGGCGGCCTGTGGACCGCCCTGTGGAGGATGCGGTGGAGAAAGCCCCGTCGCGGGGGACAACCCACGGTTAACTGTGGATGGCTTGTGGACGGCCAAAGAATCTTGAAATTGCTGCCGGAAACCTCTTGTGCGGCACGCGCGAGAGGCGTAGAAATTCTCTCACCACCGGGAACGGTAACCGGCGAAGGGGAAACCCGGAGCCACCCGGCACGGAGAGAACTTGGCACCGCTGGCGGAGGGGAAACCCCGAGTCAGGGGTAAAGAGGAAACTCCGGGCCACGGCGAAGAGGATAATCCGCGCCCTTTGGCGGAGGGGAAACCCCGAGTCAGCCGCGAAGAGGACTCTGAGCCACCGGCGAGAAGTTACTCCGGGCCATTGGCCTGGGGCAGCTTCGAGCCACCGGCGGCGGGGATCCCCGGCGCCGGCGGCGCGGGGGAAACCCCGGGCCACCCGGCAAAAGGCCACCCCTGGCCGCTGGCAAGGGGCAGCTTCGAGCCACTGGCGGCGGGGAAACCCGCAGCCATCCCGGCACAGAGGAACCTGGAGCCGTCGGCGGAGGGGAAACCCCGAGTCACCGGCGAAGGGAGAACTCTGGGCCACCCGGCAACGGGCGTCCTCGGGCCACTGGCCTGGGGACAACCCGGAGCCGGTGGCGCGGGGGAAACCCCGGGCCATCCGGCAAGGGAGTCCCTGAGCCGCTGGAGTGCTGGGCAACCGGCGCTCCGGCGCAGGTGGCCGGTCCCGGAAGGGGTCGGGCGGCGCAAAGGACGCTGAGCGATCGGCGGGACGGCGCCGCGCGACTAGGCGAGGCCGCTGCATCTCATACATGCAGCGGCCTCGTCCTATTGTGCCGGACCCGGCGAAACAGCGCCCGGACCGACACGCCGCCCGCTGCGCGGGATGGCCACGCGGCCGAACACGCCGCACCGGCCAGCCGCGGGCCGGATGAGCCCGGGCCGGATGAGCCCCGGCGGGATGAGCCCCGGCGGCAGATAAGACCCCGGCCGGCCCGGCAATGGGATCACGCAACGGGACCCGGCGTTTTCGGCCGGCATTGCTCTGGCGGCGAACGGGGAAACCGCTCCCGGTAATCCTGCATCGGTGCCGGGAAAGGCGTCTTGGAACAGGGTCGTCAGGCCGGTGGAATTGTCGGTGCCGCCACGGTCTCGGCGCAGAGTCGTATTGCCCGGAATAGTGTCGCTGGAAAGAAGGCGCCGCGCCGCGCTCGATACTGCCGCCGGCCAATTCTTACGACAACGGCGGCCGGCCGGCCACGACGTCTCCGGCCTGCCACACCGCGGCGGTCAGCGGCACACCCGGCCGGTAGGCCAGGTACACGTGGGACGGGGCGTCCAGCAGGACCAGGTCGGCACGGGCGCCGGGGCGCAGGTGGCCGACGTCGTCGCGGCGCAGCGCGCGCGCCCCGCCGGCGGTGGCCGCCCAGACCGCCTCCCGCGTGGTCATCCGCATCTCCCGCACGGCCAGCGCCACCGCCAGCGGCATGCTGGAGGTGAAGCACGACCCTGGGTTGCAGTCGGTGGCCAGGGCCACGGTCACCCCGGCGTCCAGCAGGCGGCGGGCGTCCGGGTAGGGGCTGCGGGTGGCGAACTCCACACCGGGCAGCAGCGTGGCGACCGTGCCGCCGTCCGCGAGCGCGGCCACGTCGGCGCCGGACAGGTAGGTGCAGTGGTCCGCGGACGCCGCGCCCAGCTCGACCGCGAGCTGAACGCCCGGCCCGGCGCCGAGCTGGTTCGCGTGCACCCGGGGGACGAGCCCGGCGGCCATCCCCGCTGTGAGCACCGCGCGCGCCTGGTCCGGGCCGAACGCGCCGCGCTCGCAGAACACATCGATCCACCGCGCCCGCGGCGCGCAGGCGGCCAGCATCGGCCCGCGGACCAGGTCGGTGTAGCCGCCGGGGTCGGCCGCGAACTCGGGTGGCACGACGTGCGCGCCCAGGAACGTGACCTCGTCGGTCACCTCGGCCGCCAGGGTCACGCTGCGGCGCTCGTCGGCCACGGTGAGCCCGTACCCCGACTTGCACTCGAAGGTGGTGGTGCCCTGGGCCAGCATCTCGCGGCACAGTGCTGCCAGGTTCGCGCGCAGTTCCGCGTCGCTGGCCGCCCGGGTGGCCGCCACCGTGGTCCGGATGCCGCCGGCAGCGTACGGTACGCCCGCCATCCGGGCCGCGAACTCGGCGCTGCGCTCCCCGGCGAACACCAGGTGCGCGTGGGAGTCGACGAAGCCGGGCAGGACCGCGCGGCCGCCGCAGTCGGTCCGGTGGTCGGCGGCCGGCGCGCGCGCGGCCGGCCCGGTCCAGGCCACCCGGCCCGCCTCGATGACCAGTGCGGCGTCCGTAACGGCGGCGAACCCGCCAGGGCCTGCCTGATCGTCGTCATCGCCGGCGTTGGTGACCAGTTCGCCGATGTTGGTCAGCAGCGTGCTCATGCCGGCCTCAGCTGCCCGGGCCGGCCGGTTTGCCGGGCACGTCCGGCCCGGTCCGGGGGAGGTTCCGGCCGGCCGTGGTCCCGGCCGCGGTAACCGGCCTCCCGGCCGGCCTGGGCCGCCGGTCGCGGAAGAACCACCCGGACGCGACCCCGCCGGCCAGGCCGCCGATGTGCGCCTGCCAGCCGATCCCGGCCTGCGGCAGCAGCACGGTGAACTGGTAGGCGAAGCACAGCGCCATGATTGCCCCGATGATCATGTCGATCACGTGCCGGTCGAAGAACCCGCGGACCATGATGTAGCCGAAGTAACCGAACACCACCCCGCTGGCCCCCGCACCGACCGTCACCGAGGGCTCGGCCAGCCAGGCGGTGAGGCCGCTGGTCAGCACGACGACCACGGTCACCGCGGCGAACTTCGCCACCCCCCGGTAGGCGGCGAGGAACCCGAAGATGAACAGCGGCCCCGAGTTCCCTTCGATATGGGCCCAGCTGAAGTGCAGGAACGGTGCGCTGAAGATGGCCGGCAGGCTGCCGATGTCACGCGGCCGGATGCCGTACTCGTAGGTGAGCCGGTAGTGGTCGGCCCAGTTGGCGATCTGGATGATCCACAGCACGGCCAGGACGCCGGCCATGACGAAGAAGGCCTTGCGGGCCTCGGCCAGGATCGATTCGGCGTCGCCCGGGCCCAGGTCCCACCTGCCCCGGGCCGCGTCGCGCCCGCGCGCCGGGGTCACCTGGCCGGCGGGCCGCCCATTGCCCGTCATGCCCTGCCGCCCGTCATGCCCTGCCGCCGGTCACGCTCTGCCGTCCTCACGCTCTGCCGTCCTCACGCTCTGCCGTCCTCACGCTCTGCCGTCCTCACGCTCTGCCGTCCTCACGCTCTGCCGTCCTCACGCTCTGCCCCCGTCATGCCCTGCCGCCCGTCATGGTGGAAAGGTAACCGGATCCGCGCCCCGGCGGGTACCCGGCGCCCGGCCTGGTCGGGTCCGCCGGCCGGCGATCACCGGCGCCCGCCTTGCCTGGATTGAGCCCCTTGCGCCCCCTGCGGCCCCTTGACTTTGCCTGGCAAAGTACGTTAGCTTTGTGGCACAAAGTTGGAGGCGAGCCATGAACGAGACTCCGGACATCAACCAGACCACGACTGCCGACGACGGCGGGCTGGGCCCGCAGGAGGCGGCGGCGCTGCTGCGGCAGACCGAACAGCAGGCCCGCCGCAAGTTCAACCCCAACCCGCCGCTGCTGTCGCTGCTGCGGGCGGTCGTCGTGCTCTGCGCCTACGGCGCGGTCTGGCTGTCGGTGCGCGGGCAGCACCCCTACCAGGGCCCGAGCGGCACCGCGATCGCCATCCTCTACCTGCTGGTGGCCATCGTCATCGCCGCCAGCGTGGCCTACGTCAGGCGCGCGAACGCCGGGGTCCGCGGGAAGTCCCGGGCGCAGCCTGGCGAGATCGCCGTCCTGGCGACGGCCTGGATCGCCGTGTACGTGTTCCAGGGGGCGCTCTACCACGCGGGCGTCAGCCACGCGATCGCCTACGGCATCTACCCGGCAACGGCGCCGCTGATGGTCGTCGGCCTGGTCGGCGCGGCGCTCGCGCAGGGGCGGGCGAACTGGCCCACGTTCGCCGCGTGCCTCACGGTCGCGGTCATCTGCTGCGGGGCCGCGTACGCGGGACCGGCCGGCGCGTGGGCGGTGGCCGGCCTCGGCCTGTTCGTGGCGCTCCTGGTGCACGCCGGCGTCACGGCCTGGCTGCAGCGCGCATGACGGCGCACCGATGACCACCGACGAACTCGACCCGCTGATCCACGTCCCCGCGCGGCTGCGGATCGTCGCCACCCTGGCGGCGCTGCCCGACGGTGACACGCTGTCCTTCACCCGCCTGCAGGACATGCTCGGGCTGACCCCCGGCAACCTGATAACCCACCTGCGCAAGCTCGAAGACGCCGGCTACGTCAGCAGCGAGAGGGCCACCAACGGCGCGGCACCGAAGACCACGGTGACCCTGACCGCGCAGGGCCGCGGGGCACTCGGCGCCTACACCAGGGCGCTGCGCGACCTGCTCAGCGGGCTGTAGCCGGGCTCCCCGGCGGCCGAGCCCGGGGCTACCGGGTGGCCCCGGCCAGGTCCAGCCTGGCCGCCCGGGCGGCGGCGACCGCCCGGGTCGGCGCGCCGAGCTTGGCCAGCACCGCCGAGACGTGGTGGTCCACCGTCTTGACCGAGATGAACAGCTTCCCCGCGATCTCCGCGTTGGTGTTCCCGGCGCGGACCAGGTCCAGGACCTCGTGCTCGCGCCGGGTCAGCCCGAGCGGATGCTCCCGGGTCGCGGTGCGCGGCCCGGCCGGAATCGACCGGATGTCGAGCCGGCGCATCTTCTGCCGGGTCAGCCGGACCGTGGCCATGGCGCCAAGGTCGGTGAAGATCTGCAGCGCCTCGCGCAGCGGGCCTTCCTCGGCCGACCCGAGCAGGGCCAGTCCCGCCTCGTAGCGGCAGCCCAGGTCCAGCCAGCGGCGCGCCGCCCCGGCCCGGTCGCCGTCGAGCTGGCACCGGTAGGGCGCGGCCAGCGGCCCGCGCGGCGGCCGGGCCGAGCCCGTGCGCCGCAGCCAGACCGCGACCGCGCCACGGTCCCACCCGTCGCAGCCGGCCACCGCCTCATCGGCCAGCTCGGCCTCGCGGCGAGCGTCGGCCTGCCTGCCGTCCAGCCAGAACGCCTCCGCCCGGGCCAGCCGCACCGAAACGATCGACGGCAGCTCACCGGACCCGTCGGCGGACTCGATGGCCTCGTCGAGGCACTCCCCGGCCCCGGGCTCGCCCCGGCGGGCCAGGATCGTGCCGAGCCGGGTCAGCGGGCAGAGCCGGATGTTCGGTGACGGGCCGCCCTTGCTCAGCAGGTCATGGCAGATGGCCACGGCCTCGTCCCAGCGGCCGGTCCGCTCCAGGGCGGCGGCCCGCTCGCTGCGCATGAAGATGGAGTAGGTGGTGATGTCCCGGTCATCGCAGAAGGCGGCTCCCGCGGCGTAGCACCGTTCGGCGCCGGCCCAGTCCCGGTCGGCGATGTAACAGGCGTGCAGGTTCACGTAGGCCCGGGCCGCCTCCTTCTCGTGCCCGCCGGCCAGCGCGACCGCCAGGGCCCGGCGCAGCGGGCCGGCCCACTCCCCGCCCGTCGCCCGGACGGCGCACGCCTCGGTGTTCAGCGCGTCGCTGAGCACCTCGGTCAGGCCCATCGGCCCGGCGACCGCCTGTGCCCGGCGGGCGAGCCGGACCGCGTCGGCGCCCTCGCCGCGCACCATCCACATCGCCGCCAGGTTCGCGTATGCCCAGGCCAGCTCGGCGGTCGGGCCAAGCGGCTCGAGCAGCGAGATCGCTTCGCGCGCGGTGGTGATCGCCTCGCTGCCCCGGCTCAGCGAGCACAGCGAGCAGGCAAGCCAGCGGAGCGTGTCGCCCTCGCGCAGCCGGTCACCCACCTCGCGCCACAGCGCGAGCGCCCGCTCGCGGGCGCCGGCCGC
>Ga0335078_10001443_pt1 | contig 35810 bp, 24 predicted proteins | sample Lox_Sample_32_FD_206711 | JGI IMG/M metagenome (GOLD analysis project Ga0335078, IMG submission 206711) | Soil microbial communities from Loxahatchee National Wildlife Refuge, Florida, United States - Lox_Sample_3.2 | ecosystem: Environmental > Terrestrial > Soil > Wetlands | place: USA...
TGCCTCCCGTAGGAGTCTGGACCGTGTTTCAGTTCCAGTGTGTCCGTGCGCCCTCTCAGGCCGGATACCGATCATCGTCTTGGTGGGCCGTTACCCCGCCAACTAACTAATCGGCCGCGACCCCCTCTTCAAGCGGATTGCTCCTTTGGCCCGTGGGTATTATGCGGTATTAGCTAAGGTTTCCCTCAGTTATTCCCCACTCGAAGGTAGGTTAGTCACGTGTTACTCACCCGTGCGCCACTTTACTCATGGTATTGCTACCACTTTCTCGTGCGACTTGCATGTGTTAGGCACGCCGCCAGCGTTGATTCTGAGCCAGGATCAAACTCTCGTTTGAAGCCTGATGTCTTCCCATCCTGACGGAGGTCAGTTTGGGTCGACCGTGCCCGCGCAACTTTCTCTCGAAAGGAGCGGGGCACCTTACCTTGTGAGACTGATCAAGCCAAACCTGATCGCATCTCACGACTGGCACGTTCAACCAATTTGTCAAAGATCCTTGAGGGCGATTCGCCTGGGCGAGACCCTTTGGATCGAGGTCTGGACCGAAGCCCAGCATGTCCTCGAACTTGATGCGCAACGCTGATTTTTCCGCTTGCCCAGCAGATGTCGGCGTTTTGGCGCGAACCTTTTAAGACTATCCCAACTCAGGATTCCGGTCAACGGAAAATCCCGGTGGAACCTTGTTGAAAAACAGGGCCGCGCCGCGCAAAAATCAAAGAGCAACCAGCAAAAACTGCCCGAGCCGATGGGGCTCGCGGGAGTGAACTCCCGGGTCATGCAATGGCTTGTTCTCTGTGGGGATTTCCTACAGGGGCTGAAGCCGTGCAGAACAACGCAACTCGTGCCAACCCAACGAACCAGCTTCCCACTTCCCTCACATGGGGCAGGCCACACACGGCCACCGGGAGGCTCCACTGCCTACATACAACCTAATTAGATTAACACAGAGCGGTTGGGGATGCAAATCCTGTGGCCGGCAGCTGTTCCGCCTGCAACCACAATCGCGACAATAGGTTACGCGCACATTGGAAGCAGCAGAAAGCCGCGGGATGAAAGGCCCTTTAGGGAAGCGGTCACTTCCGGCCCTCAAGCCTGGTCTATTTCAAAGCCTTTTGCGGAGGAAATCATAGACGTAGCGGGCCTCCGCCACGCGAATCCGCACCCCTTGTCCGGTAGGATCGTCAGGCTCGAAGGAGCGGTCAATACTGTTCAGGGTCAGCGGATCCTCTACGAGGTTTGTATTCCAGCCCAGCAGCAGTCTGCCGCCCGGCTTCAGAATCGCCGCCATCGCCTCGAGAGCCGCGTCTTGGGTGAGCCGGTCGTTGATGCCAAAGCCGAAGACCCCGTTACAGAGCACGCAATCGAAGGAATGGGCGGGAATCTCGCGTTCAATTTCCAGCAGATCTACAGGGACGTGCCGATGTTTTTCGCCCCATCGTGCGTGGGCCGGTTCGATATCCGTGGTCCAAAAGTCCCCGCCCCTCTGCCGGAAGAGCCGGCCGTAGTCGCGCGTGTAACGCCGGCAGCCAATCCACAGAACTCGGCCCTCAAGAGCCGCATAGGCCGGCAGAATCTCGCGCACCAGCAGCCGCCGCGCCGGGTTCCTTCGCACCTGCGCGGCATTGCGCACGTCTTTTGCCCAAAGCCAGGCGCTGTGCGGCACAATTGCCTTCGCCATCGAAATTACGGCCCTTCGCATCGTCCGAATGGTTTCGCCTCTGAGGCCTGGCACGCTGTGCGTTAGCTCACTCCTGCCCACGGTGCAGCTTACGGTTTGGCGATCATGCCCAGGTCGGTCAATCCATTGACGAAATACTGCATCGCCAAAGCGACCAGGAGCAGCCCCATGATGCGGACGAGGATGCGGATGCCGGTTTCGCCCATCACCTGGCGAACGCGGCCTGCGGCAGCTAACACAAAATAGCCGACCACCGCGGTGACCGTGATGGCGGCGAGGATGGCGGCCATTGGCCAGCCCCAGAAAGTGGGGACTTGGCCGACGAGCACCATGACCGAGGAGATGGCGCCCGGGCCGATGAGCATGGGGATGCCGAGCGGCGTCTTCCTTGGCTGCGGCCTCCACCGTGTTGCCGTGGGTTTCCTGCGTGGGCGAGCGGCGCGCTTCGAGCATGCCGAGCCCGATTCGCCGCCATCCCAACCTTCCTCGCTATCACCCAATCGGGCCGACGCCGATCGCCGCCGCATGGCCCGCAAGCGCGCACCGGGAAGCGCACGATGGGCGTCTGGCTGAGTTCGTTCAACGCGGCTGGGCTGGAGAGGAGCGCGTTTTGAGGTTACTAAACCGCGTCGCAGCCCTCCCTGTTGCGGTTAATGGCGGCCGATACCCGGCGCTATTCCTCGCGGATGGCCTCCATCGGCTGGATCGTGGCGGCGCGTCTGGCCGGAACCACAAAGGCGAGCGCCAGCACCGCTGCCAGAACGGCGAGCGTCGCCAATGCCATCCATGGGTCGCGCGGCGAGACGCCGTAGAGAAGCGATTTCAGCAGCCTGCCGGCCATTGCGGATAGGGCGGCTCCGGCGGCGACACCGACAGCGACGCGGAACGCGGCCGTCCGGGCGAGGCTGCCGACGATCTGCCGCCGCCGCGCGCCCAGAGCCATGCGGATGCCGATTTCGCGCCGGCGCTCGCTGACGGTGCCTGCAAGAATGCCGTAGAGCCCGGTGGCAACGAGAGTGAGGGCCAACAGGCCGAAACCGCCCGAGACACTGGAGACGAGCCGCTGACGGCTCAAGTCATAGTCGACGGCATCGCGAAACAACCAGACCCTGGGCGGCGCCGTTCCTGGAAAAACGCGGCTATGGATGCGGAGAATCGTATCTGTGGCAATTTGCGGTGTCGCCGCGCGGACGCCAAGGGTGGAATACCGGAAGGCACCGGCCTTCTCTTGTTCGATGGGGAAATACGCCACAAGCGGGGCCGGATCCAGCAGGCTTGCGATGTGGGCATCTTCGGCGATGCCGATCACGCGGAAGCTCTCGCGCTCGCTGGGTTTTTCGGTTCCGTCGCCGCTGTTCAGGATTTCGCCGAGAGCCGATTTGCCGGGGAAGAAATAGGCCGCGGCCGCCGCACTGAGGATGCAGACGCGATCGCCTGAAGCATCCGCAGCGGTGAAGGAGCGGCCCTGGAGGATGCGGGTTCCCATCACCGAAAAATAGCTGCGGGTGACGGACTCGGGCCAAATCTGCTCGTTGACGTGAAGATTCCCCTGCGAATCGCGGGCGTAGTAATTCCCGACGGAGAAACCGTTGCCGAGGGGCACCATTGACATGAGCGCGGCCGACTCAATACCGGGCGCCGCCTCGACCTGCTGCAGGTAGTCGAGGTCCTTGGCGGGCTGGTCCTTTGCCGGCGAGCGGGAATCGTCCATATTCACGTCGGTGAGGGCGGTGTCGCCGGCGGCGAAACCGCAGTCCTCGCGGAGATAGGTCAGCAGCGTACCCGACAGCAGCAGGGCAGCGTTCAGCAGAACGACGCCGAGGGCGACCTGGACGGGAACGATCCAGCGGCAGAAATCGGGCGCGGCGCCAGAGGAGCCGGTTTGCTTCAGGTCGGCGGCAGGCGCGGTCCGCGACGCGCGCCATGCCGGCCACAGACCGGCCAGCAGCGCGGCAGCCAGACTCATGCCCGCGGTAAAGAGCAAAACGGCGAAGCCCGCATGAAGTTGCAGCGCGGCGGGCAATCCGGGCTGGGAGATCATGCCCACCAGGAGGGATGCAAGCTGCCAACCGAGAAGCGCGCCGCAGGCGAGCGAGAGCGCGCCGAGGAGGACGGCCTCGGTGAGCACCTGCGCGAACAGGCGGCCGCGGCTGGCGCCGAGCGCGCTGCGCATCGCGAACTCATGCAGTTGTCCGCTGGCGCGGGAGGCGACCAGCAGCGCCACGTTGACCGAGCAGAGAAGCATCATGAGGCCGCAGAGCGCTTCCAGCGCCACCAGAGGTTTTGCGTATTTCCAACGCAGCCAGGAGCGGCCGCCGCCGCCGGCTTCGACGCCAATCTCGTAGCTGGAGAAGAATCCGCCGTTGAAAAGGAAATGCTGCGGATCGGAATCTTCCTTGATCCGATTCCGGAACGCGGCGAGGTTGGCTTGTGCTTGCCGCAAGTTTTCGCCGGGACGCAGCCGGCCCATGACCGTCAGCCAGAAGGCGCCGCTGGTATCGATCATGGGGTGCTGGGGATGCAGCACGCGCTCAAAGGAGAGAGGCAGCAGCAGATCGACCTTCTGATCGGGGCCAATCCCGTCAAAGCCCGGCGGCAGAACGCCGACAATCGTGACGCTGTTGTTCTCAAGGTTCAGCGCCCGGCCAAGGATCGAGGGATCGGCATGGAATTCCGTCTTCCAGGAGTCGTAGGAAAGGAGCACCTCGGGCTGGTACGCGGCGCCAGGCTCGCCGGCCCACGGATCGAAGCCGCGGCCCAGCGTGGTCCGCAATTGCAGCACATCGAAGATGGAGCCGGTGGCAAGAGCGATGGGAACCTTCGCGGCTTGACCGTTCTGGCGCAGGGTGGCTTCGCTGTTTTGCCAGGCAAACAGACCGCTGGCGACGCCCTGACGCTTTTCAAGGCCCTGATACAGCGGGTAAGACAAACCGATCTCGCTCTCGCCTTTGCGGAAGGTGTAGCGAATCAGCTGGCCGGGATGAGGGACGGGCAAGCTCTTCAGAAGGATGGACCAGGTGAGCAGAAAGATCGCGGAATTGGCCCCGATGCCCAGGGCAAGAGTCAGGACGGCAACGGCCGTATAGCCAGGGGATTTTCTGAGCTGGCGGAGGGCGTAGCGCAAATCCCGCCACAGGTCTTCAACTACCGGCAGCCCGCTCTCGGCGTGATACTCTTCCATCACTCTCCCCGCCGCACCAAACTTCAGAACTGCCTGGCGGCGGGCCTCGGCAGGCGCCATGCCCGCATGAACGTTCTCCTCCGTCTGCAAAGCCAGATGTTCTTCCATCTCTTCGCGCAGACGCCGGCGGCTCCGCCGATTCATGACGAGGTTTTGGGCACGCGCGAAAAATCGCCGCAGAGATCTCATAAGAGGTCCTCCGCCTTCACGGTGAAGAAGCGCGCAACAATCGCTGCTGTCTGTTCCCACTCGCTGGTTTCGCTTTCGAGCTGCTTCCGACCGGCTCGCGTGAGCCGGTAAAACCGCGCCCGGCGGTTGTTTTCCGAAGCTCCCCACTCCGAGGCGATGGTGCCTTCCTGTTCCAGCTTCAACAGCACCGGGTAAAGAGTGCCCTGATTCACGGCCAGCAGATCGCCGCTGATCCGCTCGATCCGCCGGGCGATTCCGTAGCCATGCAGCGGCCCGAGGACATCGAGCGTCTTCAGAACCATCAGCGCCAAGGTGCCCTGCTGAACTTCCGCTTTGCCTTTCATTTGCGCGCACCTCTTGGTTTCCAACAGAAAGGATCGCACAATTCCTTTGGGAAAGCAACAGGTGTACTGTTCGTGGCTCCGCCAACCCCGCGCCGCTCTACAATGAGTCCTTGCTCACCGAACACCAACGCGAACGGATCGAAGTGGTGCTGGTTTCGCCGCGCAATCCCCTCAATATAGGAGCGGTGGCGCGGGCCATGGCCAACTTCGGATTTCGGCGGCTGACGGTGGTGGCGCCGTACGAGGAGCACTGGCGCGAGGCGAAGTCCGCTGTCGGTGCCGAGGCCCTTCTCCAAAACGCAAAACGCGTGGAACGGTTGGCGGAGGCGGTGGCCGATTGCACTCTGGTGCTGGGTACGGGAACGTCGACGCATCGCAAGCCGGAGCAGCCAGTGGTTGCGCTGCCGGCGCTGGCGCCGCTGGTGCAGAGAGAGATGGAGCGTGGCGGACGCGTGGCCCTGGTGTTTGGGCCGGAGAAGCGCGGACTGACGCGCGAAGATTTGTCGCACTGCCATTGGCTAGTCGAGATTCCTACCAGCCCACGGCAGCCGTCGATGAATCTGGGACAGGCGGTTGCAGTGTGCTTGTACGAGCTGGTCACGCGGCTGAACAAACTGGGAGAGCTGAGCGCGGAACCGGGAATCGACCCCCACTCTAGCCGCAAAAACGAGAACGCGGCTAGGATGGGGTACCCAGATCGTGTTGAGCACGACACGGCCCCTGCGACGGCGCGCGATCTGGAGCTCATGGCCGGAGTAGTGGAGGAGACGATGCTGGCGGCAAACTATTCTCCGGCGGCGATGCGCAACGCCAATCGTCACGATGTGCATCTTATGTTGCACAGGCTGGCATTGACCGGCCGCGATGCAAGGCGTATCTTGGGTTTCTTGCGGCGAATTCTTTGGCGATTCAAACATAGCTCCGGCAGTTCGCGGACCAGCAAGTGCAAATAACACGGAAGTAACAGTGACTGCGACTCTTGTGCGGTCAAAGGAAATCAAAATCCTGCTAAAGTTGCGCTTATAGGCCTCCCCTTATGCAAGAAGAATCTGTTCGAACTCGTGTCCTTTTGTCCGCTGCACTGGCGCGCATTGGCGCCTTGGTTCTCAGCGTTGCGCTCATGTGCGCATGGAACATTGTAGTATCGGCCCAGCAAACGAATCCGGCGCCGCAAGGGGCGCCGGCCGCAGCGCCTGCGGGCCAACCCGCAGCGCAGCAAACTCCTTCGCCGCAGCAGGCTCCGGCCCCGCCAGCTTCGCAACCGGCACCGGCGCCTGAATCGACGCCAACCGCCGCTCCCGCGAACGCCCAGCCAGACGCGGCGCCGGCACAAACGACTTCCCCGGCGGCAACGGACAACCAGGCTGCGCCATCGCCGCAGCAACCGCAAGCGGCCACCTCCAGCGAGGCAACGGAGCCGGGCGGCATGACCGAGGATGAACTGAGGAAGATGCTCGCAGGCAAGGCGCTCTACCTGCGCGGCGGTTACCTGGACAACAACCTGAGTTTTAACGAGCACGGAGTGCTCATCGGACATTCACCGCAAGGCTCGTTTACGCTGTCCGGGGTTCAAATCGACAAAGTGCGTGTGACCAAGCACAAGGTGGAGCTAGAGGGAGAGCGCTTCGGTCTGCATTTTCTGGGCGCACTGCCCTACGAGGATCCGGCCAAAGCGTTCGACCGCGTGAACATCACGCCGAAGAAGAAGCCAGTGAAGATCACGGTGGACCGCGAACTGGTGATCAAGCCCAAGGTTAAGAAAGAGAAGGGCAAGCCGGCGGCAACGCCCGCCAGGGCGGCGCAGGCTGCCCCGCCACCCTCAGTTGCCAGTGCGCCTGCCCCGCCGACGCCCGCCGCCGCAGAGAGCGAGCCTTCTGCGGAGTGCGCCGCGAAAGAGGCGCAGGCCGAAATTGCCGCAGCGCCGGCTGCGGAGCGCCCGGCCGATCCGAAAAGTGTGACCACAACCACCTCGCCGGCGCACGCGACCCAGGTGTTGAAAGACGCGCTGGACCACATCTTTGCGCAGGGCCTGGATGAACGCATGATGGCGGCGATGCCGGATTTCTGGAAGCTCTACTACGAGGCAGTCGACAACAAAAGCGATTACCGGCCCAGCGACCCGAACATTCTGCGCCAGAGTATGGTGGACCAGAAGGCGCGGCTGGAGACCAATTTCGAGCCGGCATCGAACCAGTTTGCACAGGATTACGGCGTAGCCGGGATGTCGCTCTATCACGTGGTGATCGGCGCCGACGGCAAGCCCAGCGAGATCGCGGTGGCGCGGCCCATCGGTTTCGGCCTGGACGAGAGCGCCGTCGCATCCATTCGCAAGGCGCAGTTCGATCCCGCCATCAAAGACGGTAAGCCGGTTCCGGTGATGCTCGACCTCGTGGTTCAGTTCCGCATCTACTCGAAGCGGACTGCGGTGGCCTCGGATGAGGGATCTGGCCAGACCGCGTCCGGACCGAGCCTGCCCGGCCCTTACACCTTGCAGGACAAGCACCAGCAGCCGTAGCTGGCGCGCAGTTGCTTGCGGCCTGACTCCTGCCACTTCAACCGATTGCAGCAGCTTTGCGGCGACGAGTGCGCGAAATTCTCTCCGCAGTTCGCCGGTCCCCTCCCGTATCCTGTACTCAGCCGTCGCATCCCATTCGAGCTTCGCCCAGGGACCAATTTTGAGCTCTGTCTCCGGAGCGCATCTTGCGACGAGCATGCCGCATATCAAAGACCCGGGTGTCGGCCGGTATTTTCTTCGTGCTTGCCGGGGCGGTTTCGCTTCCCCCCCCGGCGCAGACTTTCGAATCCGGCATCTTCACGGTTTCTCCGGAACAATGTGTCTGGCGAACGGGCGACAATCCGGAGTGGGCCGCTGCCTCTCTCGACGAGTCCGGCTGGCTGCCCTTTTCAGCGTGGGAATTCAACGTGGCTGAGCCGCGCGTCTGGGTTCGCTGTCACATCGATTCCGCCGCATTCCCTGAGCCCGGCAGTCCCGAGGCGCAAGTCCGCATCGGGGCGGCCTATGAAGTCTTTTTGAACGGCGCGTCCATCGCCCGCAACGGAAATGTCGAGAGCGGCAACTTCAGCATGAACCTGATCCGCGTTTTTCCCCTTGCCGTCCACGCTCGCGAGGCCGGTTCCAATCTGGGGTGAACGGAGTTTGTACGACAAATGTGAGACGTTTGTGCGTCAGGCGCTGTAAGACACCGCGACTGACAGCGTAATTTTCGGTCTTGCCGCTGTCTTACGATGTCCTGCGCTGTCTTACACTAAAAAGCCTGCAAAGCCGCGGTTTGTGAGACCGGGCGCCGATTCGTCTTACCAGCCGAAATGGCCCCGCGGAGGTGTTTCACTCGAAGAAGGCCATCCCTCGGCAGCTAAAGCCGCGCAGAAACGCGAAATTCACGGCACGAGTAAACTCGTGCCCTTTCAAAAACAACTGCGCGCAGAGAGTTGCGGACGCGGGCGGGGCAACAGCTATTGCTCCTCGCGCAGCAGATCCTCGAGTTTGGGCTTATGTTTGGCCTGGCGGCCGGTGCGCGGCCGGTCGGGCAGGGCGCGCGAGGGCTTGGGCTGGCCGACGCGCTGGCGGGCGTTGGCTTTGACGGCTTTGGCCGCCGAAAAGCGTGCTGGCTTGCGTTTCGCCACGGCAAGGTCGAGTATGGAATAGATTCGGCAGGCGCGAAAGTGCCGGATTCGAGTCCTGGACCGGGGAGCGGGTGCGGCCGGGGCGGCAAGCCAAAGCGCCAAACGCGTATGGAAGAGCGGGATTTTTTCATCGAAACCACAGAGCAGCGGATGCATAGCCTGACCTGCCCGAAGTGCGGCCAGGCCGCCGCGTACAAGGTCACATGGGTGGTGCGGCGCAAGCGCGCGCAGATTCCGGGCGGTGCCAATGAGCGCGACCGGGCCCGTTTTGCCAAGGCGCAATCGTACATGGTGCGACGCGACGACAAGCTGCAGTGCCTGAATATCCGCTGCCGCAAGCCCTTCGAAATCACTACACTGCAATCGCTGGCGTTCTTAATGGATTGACGCCGGGCCCCTATCGGGCATAGATTGATTTCTCCTCATCTTTTCCCTTCGTTCGCACACCCCAGGAGGCGGGCGTGCCCAGCCTGCTCTTCGCGAGGTGGGACCATGCATACTTCCAATCGATTTGGCGAACGCCCAGCAGCCTTCCTGCTAGCTTTTGTTGCCCTGGCCTGTGGAATCTGGATTTTGGCGGACCACTCGCGCGGCGCCGCGCCCATCCAGGCTGCGGAGCTGAAGCCGATCCCGCTGCCCAAGCCCGAAATCACCGGCAGTATGCCGCTGATGGAGGCGCTGAGCGCGCGGAAGACCACGCGCGCCTTTGCGGACAAGCCACTTTCGCAGCAAGCGCTCTCGAATCTGCTCTGGGCGGCGTTCGGCGTGAACCGGACGCGTGATGTAAAGCCGGGACTGGGGCGGACTGCGCCTTCAGGGCGGAACACACAGGACATTCAGATGGATGTGGTACTGGCCGAGGGCGTGTATGTGTACGACGCCGAGCAAAACCAGTTGCGCCCGGTGCTGGCCGGCGACCTGCGCGGAGCCATTAGCCCGGCGCCCGCCGCGCACGCCGCGGTAACGATTGTTTACGTGGCCCCGGCCAAGGATGACTTTGCGCAGGTGGATTGCGGATTTATCGCGCAGAACGTGTACCTGTTTGCCGCCTCGCAGGGACTGAACGCGTGGTTCTATACCGTGCATGCGCAGGATGTGGGAGCGAAGCTGGGCCTGGGCGCGGATCACGTGGCGCTTTACGCGCAATCGGTTGGGTATCCGCCGCAGTAAACGCTCGGCCATCCCGGGCCACATTCGCCGCTGCGCACCGCAAGGTTACTGCGGGATTTAGACCGGTTGCAGAAATGGTGTACCCAGCTTCTGTGGCCTCCCACCCTTTCGCAAAGGCGCCTGCTAAAGGATGGGGCATGGCTGTGGGCACGGGATTCTTGGTAATGCTCTAGGCGATGCGCCGGTAGACCACAAATGTCGAGAAATCGCGCAGGCGCTGGAAGCGGGGATTCGCGTCCATCCAGTCAAGATCCGGCGCCCAGACTTCACCTTCGGATTTGCGGTAGACGATCAGGACTCCGCCGGGAGGAATGCGCGCGATGCCGTCGTAGAGAGCGGGACCGACGGCCGGAAGCTCGTGGATAGGGAAGTTGGTGTAGAAGGCGAACGCGGGAAAGTTGAAGTTCATGTAGAGGCCGGTCCCGGGTGGAACGGTGGACTGAAGGAACTGGGATGCCAGCAACTCCTGCGGCTCGCCGCGATCGATGAAAGGATTGCTGAAGCGCAGGCGCAGGGGAAGGAACGTGAAGACGAGGAGCGCGGCCAGAAGCAGCGCTCCGGCGGGCCGGAGGACCTTGCCGGGCAAAGCGGACAGGAGCGCCAGGCCGGAGCCGGCGAGCAGCAGAAAAGGCGGGACAAGCGGCAGGAGATAACGCGGTTCCTTGTGAGGCATGGCGCTGAAGAAAAGAAAGTCCGCCACCAGCCAGAGCCAAAGAAATGCCTGCAAGAAAGTGGCAGAACGACTGGAAGCGAGCGGTGCAGGCGTTCGCAGCTGCGAAGGGCCGCGCACCAGACGCCAGAGCGAGGATGGGGCGGCCAGCACAAGGCCAAGCAGGGCAACGGGAGTAAAAATCACCGCGGCATTGCGGAGGTAAAAGAAAAAGGATTCCGGCTGGTCCACGACGCCGGCCCAACCGGCGCTGAGGGTGTAGAAGAAGCCGCCGAAGTGCAGCCTCGACCAAAGCAGATAGGGAGCCAATCCCAGGAAAATCCCCAGGCCGCAACACGTGAGAGCTTTCCCGCGCTGCTTGGCGGCAAGCGGCAGCAAGAGAAGAATGCCGGCGCTCGGGAGTGAGCCAAAGCGCATGAGGATGGTGGATGCCAGGGCGAGGCCGGCCCAGGCAAAGCGGGAGATGGTTTGGCGCTCAAGCGCCCGGAGCAAAAGCCAGAATGCAAGCAGGACCAGGGTGAGGGCCGGCGAATCGGAGAGCAGGCTGTTGCCTGTATCGTCGCTGACAAAGCCATCAGGGAAGATGCCCACGAAAAAAGGCGAGAAAGCCAACAGGAGAGCGGCGATGGCAGCGGGCAAACGGCCCACTGCCCGGCGCCCTGCCAGGTAAAGAAAGGCCGGCCCGAGAGCGTTGAGCAGCGCCGTGGCAATACAAGCCGCATAAATGCTGTGCCAGACCAGAAAAACCCCGGCGAGCATCACGGAGAGCAGAGGCGGACGGAAGTCCAGCTCAGAGTAGTTGGTTTTGCCGCAGCAGATGACCTGGGCATTCTGCAGATAAACCATCTCGTCCCAGTAATGGAATCTCGACATCCCCCAAACGCGAACTAGGAAGGCCGCGACGCAGAGCAGAAAGAGCACAAAGAATTCCACGCGCCGCTTCCGGTCGAGAAAGAATTGAGCGACACGAGTTCGGAGATGAGCAATGATGGCGAGAGACCTTTCCTGGAGTTGGAATCCATCTGCCATGTTAATGGGAACAGCGGCGCTCAGTATCAATAACGTGAAGAAACAAACACGCCCGGAAGCCTGCGCCTATCGCGGGTGCAAGCCACACCTGGCGAGGGTGGGGCCGGGTGTGATTCAATTTATCTATGGCCTGGAGGTCATCCGCGAGGCCAGTAAGGAGAAAATCATGGTGAATTCGCTGCTTCCCCCCGAAGAGCGCAACCTGACCGCTGCGCAGGTGGAGGCGCTGGACAAACGGCGGGACCTGGGACACACGTTCCTGGTGATCGCCGGCCAGTTCACAGTGATCGCCGCGGTTCTGCTGTTGTGGGTGGGACAGGATCTGACTTACTCGCCGGGTTGGGCGCACCCCATGGCCTATTACTTCGCCATTGTTCTCGCGCTGGTTACGGTATTTGGCATCGCAGGGCTGATCTTGCGCCGCGGCACGCCGCGAATCGACTGAGCAAAAGCCAGAAACCAAAAGAGAGGGTGTATTCGTGCATCGATTCCTCATCGTTGCGGCGGTCTTGTGCGTGGCTGCCTGCTTCAGCCCCCTCGCCACGGCGCAGGAGCGTTTGCCGCCGACTCCTACAGGGGAACGCGCGCAGGCGCTGGCGATCTTCAAAGAACTCATCGAGATCAACACCACCGATACGCCGCAGGGAAATGTAACCACGGCGACAGAGGCCATGCAGCGTCATTTCCGCGACGCGGGGTTCAGCCCTGACGACGTGCATCTGCTGGGTCCCGATCCGCGCAAGCAGAATCTTGTGGTGCGCATGCGCGCCGCCGGGACGCCAACCAAGAAGCCGGTCCTTTTTCTCTGCCACGTGGATGTGGTGCAGGCCCTGCGCTCGGACTGGTCGACCGATCCGTTTCAGTTTGTCGAGGAGGACGGGTATTTTTACGGGCGCGGTACGCAGGATATGAAGGACTCCGATGCCGCGCTGGTGGAGACATTTCTGCGCCTGCACCGCGAGGGCTACAAGCCGCAACGCGACCTGATCCTGGCGCTGACGGCAGACGAGGAAGGCGGAAAATTCAACGGGGCTGACTGGCTGGTGCGCGAGCATCGTGAGCTGGTGGATGCTGCCTATGTGATCAATCCCGACGCCGGCGGCGTGGAGCTGGAGAATGGGCGGCCCGTGATTGCCGATGTCGAGGCCACTGAGAAGCTTTACGCCGACTACCAGGTGACCGCGACCAATCGCGGCGGTCACAGTTCACTGCCGCGGCCGGACAACGCCATCTATGAGTTGTCGGCGGCGCTCGGCCGCCTTGCTGCCTACAAGTTTCCCGTCGAACTGAACGCGGTGACGCGTACCTACTTCAAGAACCTGGCCGCAAACGAGAAGGGCGAGACGGCGGCCGATATGCGGGCGATCGTGGCTACGCCACCGGATATAGCGGCGGCCGCCCGCTTGAGCGCGGAACCGTCCTTCAACGCCGTGTTGCGTACCACCTGCGTGGCTACGCGGCTCAATGCCGGTCACGCCAACAACGCTCTTCCGCAAACTGCGCAGGCAACCGTCAATTGCCGCATCCTTCCCGGCCACTCGCCGGAGGAGATCAGAAAGCAAATGATCTCCATCTTTGGCGACGCGCAGTTGAAGGTCGAGTACATCTCGAGCCTGGGCGACGTGAATGCGACCGCGCCGGATCGCAAAGCCATGGTGCCACCCATGCCAAGCGAGGAGGTCTGGGAGCCCCTCACAAGCCTGACACAGGCCATCTGGCCGGGAATCTCCTTGACCCCTGAAATGGAAGCCGGCGCCAGCGATTCGATCTATTTCGAGCAGGCGGGTATCCCGAGCTATGGCTACTCGGCGATCGCCCTGGAGCGTGATGACGTGCGCGCGCATGGACGGGATGAGCGCCTGCCCGTCGATTCGTACTGGAAGTCGCTGGATTTCTGGTACGCGTTTGCGCGAAAACTGGGCGGCGAGTAAATGCTGTGTGAAATCCAGCGCGCTTGGCGGGGAGGAGCCGGCTGGTGCTATCAGATCGATCGATTCCACTGTTAAACTAGAGTCTGATGATCCTCCCGTTTGTCCGCGAGATGTTCGCGGAACTGGAGCAGGCCTCGGGATTTGAGCGCGTTCGCAGGCACCTGAGCCTGGGTGCGGGGCGGCGGCGTGTGTCCGGATTGACGGCGACGGCGCGTGCGCTCTACCTGCCGCTGATGGCGCGGGCCGCCAAGCAGCCGGTGATCGTGATCGTGGCCGACAACAAGGCCGCAGAGGCGCTGGAGCCGCTGCTGAAGGCTGGATGTGAGTTGACCGGCGCGGTGGATCCGTCCCGAGTGGTGCGCTTCCCTGCGCACGATGTGCTCCCCTTCGAAAATCTCTCGCCTCACCCCGACGTGCAGGAGCAGCGCGCGGCGGCGTTGTGGAAGCTGGCCACAGGCGCGGTCGACATTCTAGTTGCGCCCGTAGAATCGGCGGCGCTGAAGCTCTTCGATCTGGAGTATTACGCGGGGCTAGCGGTGACGCTGCGGCGCGGGGAAGAGATGGACATCGAGGTGCTGACCGCGCACCTGGCCAGCGTGGGCTACACGCAGATGGACCTGGTGGAAATGCCGGGGCAATTCACGCGGCGCGGCGGGATTCTGGACGTGTACCCGCCGGAGGCTGACCGCCCGGTGCGCGTGGAGTTTTTCGGCGACGAGATTGAGACCATCCGCAAGTTCGATCCAGAGACGCAGCGCTCGCAAAGCGGTCTCGACGAGACGCAACTGCTACCACTGACCGAGACACCGGTGACGGAGCGGTTGCTGGCCGCGGTAAACGGCAGACTGACCAGGCAGCGCGTGGAGACGGAAGACGCGGAGATGGCGGCTGAAGCCGCGGCAGCGGGCGGGTTGAGCGTGTTTCCCGGCTGGGAGTTTTTTGCACCGGTGGCAGGCGCGGAACGATCGCTGCTCGCGGTGGCGCCGCGCTTCGCGCTGTTCATCGATGAGCCGGCCATGGTACACAACCAGATCGACCGCTGGTGGAGCAAGGTGGAGCAACGCCACGAGCGGTCGGGGATTGGATCGCTGATCCGGCCGGAGGACATTTACCTGCGCCCTGAAGTGCTGCAGGCATCGCTCGATGCACACACGGGCCTTGATCTGGATCAGTTGGGCGTGGTGGACGTGCTCGAAGACGATGCCACGCTGGGCGAGATCGAGCTGCCCACGCGTCCCACGTTGCGCTTTCATGGGTCGATTCCCGCATTCACCGAGCAACTGAAAAACCTGATGGCAGCGGAGACGCGGACGGTGCTGGCTGCGCCGCACCAGGGCGACGTGGAGCGGCTAGCGACAGTGCTGCGCGATTACGAGATTCCATACCGGCTGGGCAGCCGCGCGCCGCGGCCCGGCGAGACAGTGCTGGACGAGGGGAGCTACCTGGCCGGCGATCTGCGCGTGCCGGTGATTGTGCGTTCGCCGCTGGCGGCGGGGGTGGTGTTCAGCGACACGAACCTGATCGTCTTCGGCGCCAACGATCTGACGGACGAAGCCGACGTGGCGGCGCGGCCGGAACCGAAGCGATCGAAGACGGCGGCATTCGTTTCGGACTTTCGCGACCTGGGAATCGGCGACTACGTGGTGCACGTGGAGCACGGGATTGCGCAGTACCAGGGCTTGAAAGAGATCGCTCAGGATGGGCTCTCAGTGGAGTTCATGATTCTGGAGTTTGCCGAAGGCGCCAAGCTGTACGTTCCGCTGACGCGGCTGGACCTGATTCAGAAGTACCGCTCCACCGACACGGGCCCAGCGCCGTTGCTGAACCGGCTGGGCTCGCAGCAATGGACCAAGACCAAGGCGCGCGTGCGCAAGGCCATGCAGGATATGGCCGCGGAGTTGCTGAAGCTGTATGCCGAGCGCCACACCGTGGAGGGCACGGCATTTTCAAGGGACAACGAGTTCCAGCGCGAATTTGAAGACGCCTTCGACTACAGCGAGACAGACGATCAGAATACGGCTATCCGCGCGGTGAAGGAGGACATGGAATCGCCGACGCCGATGGACCGGCTGCTGTGCGGGGACGTGGGCTACGGCAAAACCGAAGTGGCCATGCGGGCGGCCTTCAAGGCCGTGCAGGACGGCAAGCAGGTAGCGGTGCTGACGCCGACGACAGTGCTCAGCTTCCAGCATTTCGAAACCTTCAAGCAGCGGTTCGCGCAGTTCCCCATCCACGTGGAGATGATTTCGCGCTTCCGCACGCCAAAGGAGCAAAAGGACATTATCGAGCGCGTGGCGACCGGCCGCGTGGACATACTGATCGGCACCCACCGGCTGCTTTCGAAAGACATCAAGTTTCAGGATCTCGGCTTGCTGGTGGTGGATGAGGAGCAGCGCTTCGGGGTGCGGCACAAGGAGCGGCTGAAGCAACTGCGCAAAGAGATCGACGTGCTGGCAATGAGCGCGACGCCCATTCCGCGCACGTTGCACATGTCGCTGGTGGGACTGCGCGACATGAGCATTATCGAAACACCGCCCAAGGACCGGATGGCGATTCAAACCGTGGTGGCGAAGTTCGACGAAAAGATTGTGCGCTCGGCCATCGAGGTGGAACTGGAGCGTGGCGGCCAGGTGTACTTCGTACACAATCGCGTGGAATCGATCTACGAGATCGCGGCGCGCATCCAGGAGCTGGTGCCGGCTGCCCGCGTGGCCGTGGCGCATGGTCAAATGAGCGAAAATGAACTTGAGAAAGTGATGCTCGCGTTCATGAAGCACGAGTTCGATGTGCTGGTGGCGACCACGATCATCGAGAACGGTTTGGACATCCCGTTGGCAAATACGATCCTGGTGAATCGCGCTGAACGGCACGGGCTGAGCGAGCTCTACCAGTTGCGCGGGCGCGTGGGCCGCTCGAACCGACGCGCCTACGCGTACCTGCTCATTCCGCAGGAGAGCGAACTGACGGAGATCGCGCGGCGGCGGCTGGCCGCGCTGAAGGAATTCAGCGACCTGGGCGCCGGATTCAAGATTGCCGCGCTCGACCTGGAGCTGCGCGGCGCCGGCAACATGCTGGGCGGCGAGCAGAGCGGGCACATCGAAGCGGTTGGATTCGAGCTCTACACCTCAATGCTCGAAGCCGCGGTGAAGGAGCTGAAGGGCGAGAGCGCTGCGGAGCGTCCGTCTACGCAGATCAATCTCGGGATTGCGCTGCGCATTGACGAGAGCTACGTGCCGGAGGAGAACCAGCGGCTGCGGCTCTACAAGAAGATCGCGGGAGCGGTCAGCGAGGCAGCCCTGCAGGAGCTGCGCGCGGAGATGGAGGACCGCTACGGCGCGCTGCCCGACGCCACCGTTTACCTTCTCGAGGCCGCGACGCTGCGCCTAGAATGCGAGCGCATGGGCGTGGCGCAGATCGATCGCAAGCGCGGCGAGCTGCAGATTCGTTTCAGCGAGAATGCAGCGGTGGATCCGGCACACCTGATGCAGCTGGTGCAGCGCAACGCCAAGCGTGGCGCGCAGTTTACGCCGCAGGGAGTGCTGAAGCTGCCGCTGAAGAGCTCGCGGCCCGATGAGGTCCTGCTGGAGATTCGCGAATTGCTTGCCTGCCTGGCGCCTGCGCCGGTGGGAGCGTGAAGCGGCGGGGTTGGCGCAGTTAGCGGAGTTAGCGGAGTTGGAGCGCATCGGCCCATCATCGGTTTCTCGATTAAGGGCCACAGGCAGGCCCTGAGGCCGGGACCCTGACCTTTCCGGCATTGAGAGGAAATATGAGAAGGGCGATTCCCCTGGTGATGGCAGGAGTGCTTATGTCAATGGCCATGACGGCGTGCGGAGCCGCGAAGGACTGGAAGCAGCAGTTCGCCGCAGTGAGTGACGAATACTTCGATCAGGTGTACTTCCACTACGCTCCGTCGGCCGGAACGATGGTGGGCTTTCACCAATACGACACGCAGCTCGAGGATTTCTCGCGCACCACGATCGACGCGGAAATTGCCGCGCTGCATGATTTCGAGCGGCGGGTCGAGGCGATTCAACCCGACGATTCTGCGGCCGACTTCGTTGCGCGCAGCGACCGCGAGATGGTGCTGGCCAACATTCGCTCGCAATTGCTGACGCTGGAGACCATCCGGCCTTGGGAAAAGAACGCAGACATGTATTCCAGCACCTGCGCCAGCGCGGCCTTCGTCCTGATGGAGCGCAAATTCGCTCCGGCCGACCACCGGCTGCGGTCGCTGGTGGCGCGGGAAAGGCAGATGCCCGCGTTGCTGGCCGCGGCGCGGACCAACCTCAACCATCCTCCGCGCATTTTTACTCAGGTTGCCATCGAGCAACTGCCCGGCATTGTGGGCTTTTTCGAGCACGACGTACCTGCGGCGTTCGCCGATGCGAAAGATGAAACGCTGCGCGCGGAGTTCGCCAGGACCAACGCAGCGGTGATAGCAGCGCTGAACGATTATTTGAAGTGGCTGAGGACGGATTTGCAGGCGCGGTCGAATGGCGACTTCCGCATCGGCGCCGATACATTCCAGAAGAAGCTGCTTTACGATGAGATGGTGGATGTGCGGCTCGACAAGCTGCTCGAAATCGGATGGACCGATCTGCACAGGAACCAGGAACACTTCCGGCAGGTTGCGGCGGAACTCGAGCCCGGCAAGGATCCGCGCGCAGTTCTGGATGAGTTGGGCGCGATGCATCCGGCGCCGGATCAACTGCTGGCCTCATTCCGCGCCACCTTCAACGGCCTCGTGAGCTTCATCCTCGAGCATCACATTGTGACGATCCCGTCGGACGTGCGGCCCGTCGTGGAAGAGACGCCACCGTTCATGCGCGCGACCACCTTTGCCAGCATGGATACACCGGGCCCCTACGAAACACATGCGACTGAAGCGTACTTCAACGCAACGCTGCCCGAACCCTCCATGACTCCGTCGGAGGTTGAGGGCTACATGCACGGATTCAACATGGGTACGGTCATTTCCACGGCGGTGCACGAGGCTTACCCGGGGCATTACGTGCAGTTCCTGTGGGTGCCGCAGGCGCCCAGCAAAGTGCGCAAGCTGCTGGGCGCGAACACGAACGTGGAGGGCTGGGCGCACTACTGCGAGCAGATGATGCTCGACGAAGGCTACGGGCAGCCGGGCGCGGGCGCCAAGGATGAGCGCGAAGCCAAATTCCTGCGGCTGGGCCAACTGCAGGATGCGCTGCTGCGCAATGCGCGCTTCATCGTGGGCATCGAGATGCACACCGGTAAAATGACCGTCGCGCAGGCCGAAGAATTCTTCCAGAAGGAGGGCTACCAATCAAAGGAGTCGGCCGAAGTGGAAACCAAGCGCGGCGCGGGCGATCCGACCTATCTTTATTACACGCTGGGCAAGCTCGAGATCATGAAGCTATGCGCGGACGTGAAGAAGAAAGAAGGCGCGGCGTTCTCGCTGGAGAAATTCCACGACGATTTTCTGCGCCAGGGATTTCCGCCCATCAAGATCGTGCGTGAGGCGATGCTAGCGGACAATTCGCCGACATTGTGAGTTGAGGCAGCGGCGCTAGCGATGTTGGCGGAGTTAGCGGAGTTAGGACGGAACAATCTAGCTCCGCTGACACCGCTAGCTCCGCTAACCACCGCTGTCTCTTCACGCTTTCCACTTGATGTTGCAGCCGATGGACGGTTTTTGATCCGCGGGGACCGGCTTGCCCGCAAGCACCAGATCGATTGCCGCTCGCAAATCCTTGCCGGTCACGGGGACCCCGTTGCCGGGACGGCTCGAATCGTATTGCCCGCGATAGACCAGCTTGAAATCGGCGTCGAAAAGATAGGGATCGGGCGTGCAGGCGGCGTGGTAGGCGTGCGCCACGTCCTGCGATTCGTCGTAGAGATAAGGAAAGGCAAAACCGTTCGCCTGGGCCTGCTGTTTGAGGCCGGCGGGGCTGTCGGCGGGGTGGGTGGTCACGTCGTTGGAGCTGATGGCGACGATGCCCAGCGCCTTGCCGGCATAATCGCTGCTGAGCTTACCCAGTGATTTTTCAATGTGCTTGACGTAAGGGCAGTGCGTGCAGATGAACATCACCAGGAGCGCCTTTTTTCTGCGAGCGTCATCGCGGCGGACGGTTTTGCCGGTAACAACGTCAGTGAGCGCGAAGTCGGGCGCGATGGTGCCGAGATCGAGCATGGTGGATTCGGTAAGTGCCATGGTAAGTCTCCTCAAGAATGCTTGGAACATTGAAACGCGGCAAGCCGCGCCACCTTGTTATTGCCGTAGACGGCGCTGACTCGCTGACCCGCTAACTTGCTGACCTCCAAATTCCGGCATTTCAGGACGTTCCCCCATGCGGTGCTTTAGGGCTGGTTTTGCCGACGACAAACTGAACTCCGAAGGCAAGGTGCATGTACAAGTCCCGGCTCGGATACTGTCGGGACTCCCAAATTCCGAGCCCGCATTCCATTACGAATCGAGTGGTGTCTGAAGCGCGAGCGGTTGCGCCGACGACGCCCAGTGGGATGAGCGCGCCGGGAGCGCGGCTGCCAGGCGCTGCCGACGCCGGGAGACAGAGAAGATTGACGCAGCCGTGGCTCCCGGCCAGACGAACCGATGCGTAGTAATTCCAGGTATTCTCGGGATGCTTATACGTTCCCATCACCGCGGCAAGGTCGGCGTTTACGCTGCGGCCGTTTCCCGCATCCGACATGCCGATGCCTCCCTCCAGGCGAGTGCCCTTGAGGGCCTCATACCGTGCGGCGATTTTGGGGGTGGCTCCAAATGTGCCATTCGATGCATCGAATACCTGGACATCGAATCCGAGGTCGGTTTTGCCGGTTACGCCACGGCGCCAACGCACAAACCAATTCGTAGCGCCGACGATATCGATGGGACACGCGGCCAATCCCTCACCATAGCCTCCCACGCCAATGCCCAGCTCCGTGCTGCCCGGCGGCGCCGTGGCGGGGCCGCCGAAGGTGGCCAGCGGAGGCGGAGAGGCTCTCAGGTCACAGTTCAGAGAAGTCTGACACATCGCCGAGAACGAGCCTGTCGCAATCAAGAGAAGGACGAGAGCTGGACGCAAGGCGCACGCGGCTGAAAGGGAGATGCGAGCACACCGGGCCGGAAGGACAGTGGATAGGCCTACTGCACGTTGCATGCAATCAAGCCGGCGATTCATTCCTGACCCCTTTCAAGCAGCATCGTAGAGGGAACTGTCGGAACTTGAAAAATCCGATTTGTGTTTCCACCCGTAATCGCTGGCCGCAGCTAAAACAGCGGCGCCTGTCTTCCCGGTACGGCCAGCCCGAAGTGCTCATAAGCCAGTCGCGTGGCCACGCGGCCGCGCGGCGTGCGGTCCAGAAAGCCAATCTGGATGAGGAACGGCTCGTAGACTTCTTCGAGCGCGTCTTCTTCCTCCGCGAGCGTAGCGGCCAATGTGCCCAGGCCCACGGGCCCGCCGTCATATTTCTGCATGATCGTCAGCATCAGCCGGCGGTCGATCTCATCGAAGCCGTGCGCATCCACTTCGAGCATGGTGAGGGCGGCGTTGGCGGTGGGCCGGTCGATGGCGCCGGAGCCGCGCACCTGGGCGTAGTCGCGCACGCGGCGCAGCAGGCGGTTGGCGATGCGCGGGGTGCCGCGCGAGCGCAGCGCAATCTCGGCTGCGCCGTCGCGATCGATGGGAATCTGCAGCACTTCGGCGGAGCGCTCCACGATGATGCGCAAATCCTCTTCGGTGTAGAACTCCAGGCGCAGCAGGATGCCGAAGCGCGAGCGCAGCGGCGAACTGATGAGGCCCGGCCGCGTAGTGGCGCCGACGAAGGTGAAGGGCTTGAGTTCCATCACGTGGGTGCGCGCCGCCGGGCCCTGTCCGATGATGATGTCGAGCTTGTAGTCCTCGAGCGCGGTGTAGAGCTTTTCTTCGAGCACGGGCTGGAGGCGGTGGATTTCGTCGAGGAAAAGCACCTGGCGCTCGCGCAGGTTGGTGAGGATGGCGGTCAGGTCGCCCTGGATGACGAGCGCCGGGCCCGAAGTTTGCTGAAATCCGACGCCGAGCTCATTGGCGATGATGGTGGCGAGGGTGGTTTTACCCAGGCCGGGAGGGCCGAAGAGGAGTACATGATCGAGGGCTTCACCGCGGGTTTTGGCCGCCTCGAGAGCGATTTCCAGCTGCTCCTTGGCTTTGGCCTGGCCGATAAACTCGCGCAGCCAGCGCGGCCGCAACTTGAGCTCGAAAGTCTGTTCCTCGTCGGCACACGCAGCGCTGACCAGGCGTTCAGGAGTGTTGTCACCGGTGACGGCCATGCTCACCGCAAGTGTAGCCTCTTGCGGTGGGAGGGGCAAAGACAACCGCCGCAAAACCTTCCGCCGGCTGCCAATGCGGCCAGCCAGGTCACAAACCCTCCGCCGATGACGCGTTATAAAGAACTCGTGATGAAGCCGTAAACCTTACGATTTCATTACGAATCAATCATCTTCTCCTAATTCTCGTTCGGCTAAGTTGGGGAGCAACAACGCGCGGGAAGTCGGGGCGCGACGCACCAATCCATTGGAAATTCAAAACGAAAAACCACAGCCGGGAGAGCTGCACCCGACACGCGCTCTTCATGAATGAATTCCTGTTTGGTTCAATCCAGATGAAAAGGGAGGTCCAATGACAACGAAATTCTGGGGAATCGTCTCTGCAGTGGCAGGGACCTGTCTTGCACTCATGCCTGTATCGGGAACGGGTCAGCAGGGTCAACATTCCGGCAGCTTGATGACCGCGCACGTTGACCCGCCCGCCGGTTCAGCCCCGGCAACCGGCGCCGCTACGGCTACGTCAGGCGGCAATCGCACTCCGCCCACGTCCGGCGCTACACCGGCAAGCGACATGAACCAGATCACTGCTGCCGAACTGATGAAGGACATGGCGGAGATGAAGGCCGAGATTGCGGAGTTGAAGGCCGAAGTGAAAGCGCGCACGGACGCGGATTCCCTATCGTCCGATGCCATCAGGGCCTATGAACACGATGTTGCGGCATTGAAAGCTGCGGTCGCGGTTGCGGCTCCCGTAGCCACAACTGCGGCGGTAAGCAAGCCGTCGACCCAGGACGCTCCGCCCGCCGCGCCCGCGCCGCCACCGGTAGATCACGTAACGCCGTTTGCCGATTACTACTGGGGCTGGCTGAACGGCAATCCGCGCACCATCGACTGTCCGCTCTGCACCAAGTACTTCACTCCGGAAATCCGCGTCGACGTGAACTACAACCTTGACTTCAATCATCCCGTGGACGACACCATCAGTGGCTCGAGCGAGGTCTTCCGTTCGCAAGAGGTGCAGCTGGAGCAGCTCGGCATCGGCGGCGACCTGCTGATCGATCACGTACATGCACGGCTGATGACGCAGTTCGGAGAGTATTCAGTGACCACCCCGCGCAACGACGCCAGCGTCTCGCGCGGCCAATGGAACCTGGATAACGCTTACCGTTATCTGGCCGAAGCGTTCGGCGGTTATCACTGGGACAAGATGCATGGCATCAATCTTGACGCCGGCATCTTCATGTCGTACATCGGCCTGTTCAGCTATTACAACTTCGATAACTGGGCCTATCAGCCCTCGTTCGTGTCGTCAAACACGCCGTGGTTCTTCAACGGCGTGCGCGGGCAATTTTTCCCAACGCAACATTTGAAGATCGAGCCCTGGTTCATCAACGGCTGGCAATCCTATGCGCGCTTTGGCGGCAAGCCGGGCGCAGGCGGTCAGATCAAGTACACTCCAACCGGCCACATCAACATCATCTCGAACAACTATGGCATGGGCGAGGACGACTTCGGCATCGAAGGACGCACGCGCTTCCACACCGACAACAGCTTTGAGCTGAAGTACTACGACAAGCCCGACAGCATGCTCAACCGCATGGCGTTCTCTATCACTGCCGACGCCGGCTGCGAAGAGGGCGCAGGGGTGGCCTGCATGGGATCAGCAGGACACAAGATCTACATTCCCGCAAGCTCGGGAGTGGCCGCCACGCCGATCTACAAGCAGAGCTTCCTTGGCTGGATGACCTACAACCGCTGGTGGTTCGACAAGGACCGCTACGCGGTTACGGCCGGCGGCGGTTACGTGAACAACCCCGGACGCTACCTGGTGTTGCTGCCCCCGATCAACGGCGCAACGGCGGTGACGGGCAGCGCCTACTTCCCTGAGGATCCGGGCCAGCCCTACCACGGCGAGGACGGCACGATCACCTACGACTTTATGCCGAGGCAGTTTATCACCTACCGCGTGGAGTACGGGTACCGTCACTCCGATGTACCGTACTGGGCGGGCCGCGGCGGATCGACACCTCCCGGAGGCAATACCATCCAGTCGATCGGAAATCCCGGCGACTTCACGTGCACGAACGGGAGTTCGTCGGTGGACTCAGGGCTGGGCTACACACCGTTCCCTGGCATGAACTATGCGCAGCAGTACGCCGCAAACATCAAGGCGGCGACGCAAGCGTGCAACGCCCTGGGCTACTCGCTCTGGCAGCCCGACATGAGGCGCGACGAGCAGAAGATTATCTTTGCGATCCTGGTGAAGTGGTAGGGAGCACGACGGTAACCATCTTTCTTAAAAGCACCGTGCAATGATGGATGGGCGGGCCGTGTTCGGGCAGACTTTCGCAAGCTGCCGAGCGGCCCGCTTTCTTGTTTGCGCTGAAGGCATTAGCGGCGTTTATCTGCGCATCGCAAAGTGGGAATAGGCTCGTATTGACAGTCTTGATTACCCGGGAACGAAAGTAACACCTTCGTGGAAGGGCGGCGCAATGAAGGTGTGGCCTATATTCGAGGCATACCGACCACTGAGATTCTGCCGTAACGATGATGATTTGACGTCAAAGCCGGCTGCAGATTCTCGAGGTGAATCATGCTTGATCGAATTTCGCCACGACTGCTCCTACTTATCGGATTTGCGCTCCCGATTGCCGGCTGCACCAATCCATTAGTCGACACAATTGCCGTTTCTCCAACATCGCAATCGGTTGCGGTCGGCCAGACCGCACAGTTTACGGCGACGGGGACCATCGGACACGGAAGCAATCATCCTTCCACCACGTCGGACATCACCGATTCGGCAACGTGGACCTCGAGCGTGCCTGGTGTGGCAACGATCAGCTCCACTGGCGTGGCCACGGGCGTATCCGCGGGAACCACGACCATCACCGCCAGCATGAGCGGCTACACCGGTGTGGTTTCGGCGAGCGCGACGCTCACAGTGACGACAACCTCGGGCGGTGGCGGAAGCGTTCCGCCAGGATCCAGCGTAACGTCGCTGTCTATCATTCCGAGTTCTCAAGCGGTTGCAGTACCTGGTGAGACCAGCCAGTTCCTTGCCATTGGGACCACTTCGACTGGATCAACTGCCGACCTCACCGACGCCGTCACCTGGAGTTCCAGCAGCGTGCAGATTGGCACAGTCGTTGCCGCCACGGGCCTGGCCACAGCAGTGAGCCAGGGGACAACGACTATCACCGCAATCTATACGAATGCCGGCGGCGGCAGCACCATCACCGGAAGCGCGACATTCACTGTGTCTGCCGGATCAACGGAGCAGTACACCGCCGTGACCATCATTCCAAATTCCCAGTCCGTATCGGCTTCGGGCCAGACCGGCCAATTCATTGCCCTTGCCACCTCAGGAACCACCGGCCTCGAAGTTGATGTGACCAACTCTCCGCAGACCACGTGGAGCTCGAGTGCTCCAAGCATTGCCACGATCACTTCAGGGCAGGCCTCGGGCAACGGGGTGGTGACTGGCGTGAGCGTGGGCAGCAGCACCATTACGGCAGAGGTGACGAACCCGGATGGCTCCATCGTTTCAGGCACCGCGGTGGTTACGGCGACCAATGCGCCCAAGCCCGAGCCGCTGCTGTCGCTCTCGATTCTTCCGGCCACGATTACTGTCGGCAACCTGCTGGATCAAGGACAGTTCCTTGCCATTGGGACGTATTCGACCAGTCCCACGGTCAGGGATCTGACCAACTCTGTCGAATGGCTGACTTCCGCTCCCAGCGTGTTCCCCGTGAACACGAACGGGACCGGCAACCCCAGCGGCGGAGCCAATGCGGGCATCGTGACCGCCTACGGGAACGGTAGCGCGACCATTATTGCCGAGGCGACCGATCCGACGACGGGATCAATTCAAACGGCAACCGCGACCTTCGCCTGCCCGCTGGTTCTGCCCACGCCGACGACCGCCGGATCCTGCTATCCGGGCTCCGAGGCGTCAGCACTGCTGGCCACGCTGACGGTCTACAACGAAGGGCTGAACACCACAGACTGGTTGGTGACGGCGCCTTCCGCCACGGGCACGCCGAACGTGCTGCACTGCGGTCCCGGATCGAACGGCGCTGGTTTGGGTGGTTCGGTCTGTGTGGCGACCTACCCTGTTGGCAGCACCATCACCCTGACGGCGCCGGCTGGCGCGGGAGCCTTCGGCGGGTGGTCGTACAACTGTGTGCCGACGACAGCAGTGACTGCGGCCGGCCCCAACGCCTGCCAGGTGACACTGACCTTCGACGACACGGTGGGCGCCATCTTCAACTAGGAAACAACCGTGAACGCAAAAAGCCGCTCTTCGGAGCGGCTTTTTGCATGGCGCGGAAAATGAGGCGGACGAGCGGAGTTTAAACTGGAATCGTTCGCTCGAACGTGATGGCCCACCGCTTTCAAGTCCTCCGCCGATTTCGATTCAATCTGCCACAACGGGTCGCTGCGGGCTTGCTGGCGCTGTTTCTTCTCCAGGGCTTCTGGCTGGTGAGCCGCCAGGCGCTGACCGAACGCGACTACGAATACGCACGGTGCGGCCGTGAGACCTGGGAAAAGCCGTCGCCGCTGGCCGGCTACTACACATCCTGCGGCAACATCCACGACGGCATCCTGGCTTACCGGCTGGCCGGCCTCCCGCTCACGCTCAATTTGCTGGCCGAGCGCGCCATGGACGCCTTCCGCAAGCCGGAGAATCGCGTGGTGCAGGAGTCAGGCGCCGAGTTGAGCACCTGGGAATTGCGCCATCAAATGACGCATGTCCTGCTGCTGATGCGATTGCCGTATTTGTTTGCCGGCTTCGTTTTGGGCGGTTGCATCTGGTGGGTGACACGGAGGCTCTACGGCAACCTGGGCGGCTACACCGCGCTCGCGCTCTATTGCTTCTCTCCGGCCATCCTGAAAGCGTGCGTGTCGCCCGAGCCCGAGGTGCTGGCCACGCTGGGCGTTTACGGCGGTGTGTACACCTGCATCGGCGTGGCTCACGCCATGCAGGGACCGAAGCGCAAATGGCGCCCGCGCATCGTGTTGCTGACCGTGATCTTCGGCGTGGCAGCGGCCTCACACATCGCAGCGCTGCCGGTTGCAGCGCTGCTGGGACTCGCGGGCATGCTCTGGGTAGCCGAAGGACATCGCAGCCAAACCCTGCCCGTGGTGCTTGCGGCAGTGCTGGGCGCGCTGGTGCTCTTGTTTGCGTGCTACGGCTTTTCGCCTGATGCTTTCAGCTACGTCTTCCGCTCTTCGGCCGGGTTCTTGTGGGTTTCAATCGATCCGGCGCGGCGGTTCTTCACCACACTGACGAACGCTGGCGTGACGGTGGCTTGCTGTGCCGCCATGGCTCTGTACCTGGCGTCGCGCAAGTCGCGCTATTTCGGAAACACTGCTCCGCTGCTGTGCGGTTTGGTTTGCATGGCGCTGGTGATGACGGGCGCACCCGGCAGCCCGTGGCTGTGGTCGCTTCCCTTCCTGATCACTTTTGTCGGCGGCGTGTTCGCGGACGCGTACGAAGGCCCGCGCGGACGCCTGGCGCTGATTGCTGCGGGCGCAATTGTGGTTCTGCAGGCGGTGTTGTGCGTGATGAGTCTGCCGGGACTGATCTAGCGCATTGGCCCCCCAAATGGCCAGCGAGGCGTCCTCCCTTTGTGACTTCTTTCGCGAAGATAGACCGGCATCGGCATGCCGATTGGACGAGATTCGACGTATCTCCTCAAAGACTGCATAACTATCAGCAAATTAAAGGGTTAATAACGCCTTTAAGGCTTTGCTAAAAGCCGCCCTGAGCCTCTAAAATAAGGACAGAGTCCTGCGGAACCGGCCCCGCTTTTTCCGGATCTTTTCACCGCCAGCTCGCGGACATCAAAAAACTATGCCAGACGATCAAAATCCCCAGCTTCCTCTCGACCCTCCGAACCCTCCCGGCGGCACCAACCTCGTCCCCATCAATATTGAAGAGGAGATGCGCCGCTCCTATCTCGACTACTCCATGTCGGTGATTATCGGGCGCGCGCTGCCTGACGCCCGCGACGGCCTCAAGCCCGTCCATCGCCGCATTATGACGGCCATGGATCGCGAGGGACTGCAACACAACAAGAAATACTCCAAGTGCGCCGGCGTGGTGGGCGAATGCCTCAAAAAGTATCACCCCCACGGCGACTCGGCGGTCTACGACGCTCTGGTCCGCATGGCGCAGCCGTGGTCGCTGCGCTATCCGCTGGTCGACGGGCAGGGCAACTTCGGCTCCATCGACGGCGACCCGCCCGCGGCCTACCGCTACACCGAGTGCCGCATGGAGCGCATCGCCGAGGAGATGATGGCCGACATCGACATGGAAACCGTCGACATGGTTCCCAACTTCGATGAGACCACGACCGAGCCGACCGTGCTGCCGACGCGTATCCCCACGCTCATCGTGAACGGCTCGAATGGCATCGCGGTGGGCATGGCGACCAATATTCCGCCCCACAATCTAACCGAGATTCTGAACGCGTCGATCGCCCTGGTCAAAAATCCCAAGGGCGGGCTTGCCGAAGTCTTCAAGCATGTGCACGGACCCGATTTCCCCACCGGCGCCATTCTTTACGGCCGCGCGGGCATCGTGGATGCGTACCGCACTGGCCGCGGCCGCTTCCTGATGCGCGCGCGTGTGGCCACTGAGAACGTGGGCAAAGATCGCCAGGCGCTCATCGTCACCGAGCTGCCCTACCAGGTGAACAAGGCATCGATCTTCAAGCGCATTGCGGAGCTTGCGGAAAACAAAGTCGTTACGGAAGTGGAAACCAGCACAGAGTGGACGCGCGACGAAAGCGACCGCGACGGCATGCGGATGGTCATCGGCCTCAAGCGCGGCGCCCAGCCTGAGATCGTGCTCAACCAGCTTTACAAGCACACGCAATTGCAGGAGAGCTTCTCCATGATTTTCCTGGCCGTCGTCAACGGCCAGCCGCGCGAGATGGGGCTCGCCGAAGCTATCCAGGTTTTCATCGACCATCGCATCGACGTGGTGCAGCGGCGCACGGTGTACCTGCTGCGCAAGGCGCGCGAGCGCGAACACATCCTGGAAGGGCTGAAGATCGCGCTCGACAACCTCGACACCGTAATCAAGATCATTCGCGGATCGGCTTCGCGAGCTGAAGCGCGCGAGAACCTGTACGCGTGGGGCAAGGGCACCGAAATCGTGATCGCGCTGGATCGCGAGCTGCAGCGCCACGAAGAGCGCGGCCTCACGCTGCGCCAGATCGACGCCATCCTGGAGCTGCAGCTGTACCGGCTGACGCAGCTCTCCATCGACGAGCTGCTGAAGGAGTTGAAGGAGATCCGCGAGAAGATCGCCGAATACGAAGAGATACTGGGCAGCGAAAAGAAGCTGCGCGCGGTGATCGTCAAGGAGCTTGAAGACGTTCGCGAGAAGTACGGCGACAAGCGGCGCACCGAAATTGTGGACGAGAGCGCGGAAATCCAGCTTGAAGACCTGATCGCCGACGAGCAGGTGGCGGTGACGGTGAGCCACCAGGGCTACCTGAAGCGCACGCCGATTTCGATCTATCGGCAGCAGCGGCGCGGCGGCACGGGACGCACGGGCATGAAGACGCGCGAGGAGGATTTCGTCCAGCAGCTCATCATCGACTCCACGCATGCCTTCCTGCTCTGCTTCACCAACACCGGCCGCGTGTACTGGCTCAAGGTGTATGAAATTCCGGACGTGGGCGCGGCGGGCAAAGGCAAATCGATGCAGAGCCTGCTCGACCTGCAGACCGGCGAAAAGGTTTGCGCCATTCTGGGCGTGCGCGATCTCGAGGAAGACGGCAAGTACATCTTCTTCGCCACGCAAAGAGGCACGGTGAAGAAGACCCCGCTCAAGGACTTTTCCAACGTCATGTCGCGCGGCATCATTGCCATCGGCATCGACTCGAACGACGAGCTGGTGGCGGCGCGCATCACTGACGGTTCGCAGATCATCTTCCTGGCCACGCACATGGGGCTGGCCATTCGCTTCGAAGAGAGCGACGTGCGCTCCATGGGGCGGCCGGCTTACGGCGTGCGCGGCATCGGCCTCATCAAGAACGACTACGTGGTGGGGGTTGCGGTGACGCCGAAGGAGCACGCACCGGGCGCGTTCCGCATTCTTTCCGTCACTGAAAACGGCTTTGGCAAGCGCACCGACGTGGAGGAGTATCGCCTGCAGGCGCGCGGCGGCAAGGGTGTGAAGAACCTTTCCGTCACCGAGCGCGTGGGCCGCGTGAATTCGATCCAGCTCGTCGACGACACTTCAGAGCTGATGGTGATCAGCCAGTTCGGCAAGATCATCCGCATCGACACCACCACGGTCCGCTCCGCCGGCCGCGCCACGCAGGGCGTGCGGCTGCTGAGTCTTGAAGATGGCGACAAGGTGGCCGCGACGGTGATCATCCCGCCCGAAGAGCTGAACGGCAACGGCAACCACGAAGGCGAGCAGGGGACGCTGCTGCAATAGAGCGGGTACTGGGAAATGAGCAACGGAAGGACAATCCGGAGCGTTACAGCCCTAAAGGCTCAGCGGCGCGAAGCGTATCGCTATTGGCAAAAGCGTTCCGCAACGGAGCGGATGGATGCCATCGAAGAAGTGGTACGTGCCGCGTACTTCGCAAAGGGCATCGACCTGGACAGCAGACCCTCAAAAAGAACTTTGGTTCGTATCGTGCGCCCCAATTGGAAAGCAACCTGAGGGCTCAACGCGAGAGGAAGCGCCGCGCGATGTTTAAGAATCAGAAAGATATTCTGGCTGCATTCAATTCTCACGGCGTGAAGTATCTGGTGATTGGCGCTCATGCCGTTGGCATTTACGCTGACCCTCGCGGAACAAAGGATCTCGATCTATTTACCAAGGCGGATGAAGCAAACAGCAAAGCGGTCTTTGCTGCTCTCGCGGATTACGGCGCCCCTCTTGGCTGAATGTCTGCCGCCGACTTCAACGACAGACCGTCTTCTATTTTTCAGCTCGGCATGGAGCCCAATCGGGTCGATATCTGCAGGGAATCGCGGGAGTGACCTTCGATGAAGCCTGGAAATCCAGAGAAGAAAGACTCCTCGACGAAGACACGCCCGCCACGTCATCTCCCGCGCACATCTGATCAAAAATAGGCTCGCATCGGGACGGCACCAGGACCTTGCGGACGTGGAAAAGCTCAGTGAAGTGGCATCTTTGAAGAAGACGCGGCGTTCCAGAGGACAGAAGCCGAGCCGGAAATCAAAACCGCGACGGCGATCATCCCACCCGAAGAACTGAACGGCAACGACAACCACGAAGGCGAGCAGGGGATGCTGCTGCAATACTGACAGTGGTCGGTTGCCAGCGATCAGTCGTCGGCGAAGCAGCGAGCACGAATGGAGTACGCGAAGAGCGAATCATCGCTTCGGCCGTTCAACCCGCCGGATCGACTTATTCATCGGATTGTTGGGATCGTAGAAAAGACCGATCTTCGTCCAGGCGCCGAGTCTTCCGCGGCGTCACGCGCCTTCTGTCGCAGGCTTTCTCCGCGACCAGAACAGATAGACCGGAACCCCCAGCAGGACGAGGATCAAGCCAGGCCAGGTGTATTGCGGCTTGTAGCGCAGCAGGGCGGTGCAGATGACCAGCGCCATGATGATGTAAAGGATAGGCAGGAAAGGATAGCCGAAGGCCTTGTAGGGCCGCGGCGCCGTGGGCTGGCGGAAGCGCAGCACGAAGAGCCCCACGATGGTGAGGATGTAGAAGACCAGCTCGGCAAAGATGATGTAGTCGAGCAACTGGCCATAGGAACCGGAGACGCAGAGGAGCACGGTCCAGAGGGCCTGGATGATGAGGCCGGCGGCCGGAGTCTTATAACGCGGATGCAACTTGCCGACGAAACGGAAGAAGAGGCCGTCCTGCGCCATGGCATAGTAGGCGCGCGCGCCGCCCAGCGTAATGCCGTTGGCGCAGCCGAAGGTGGAGATCATGATGGCCGCGGCCATCAGGAAACCGCCCACGGAAGGAAAGATTTGCTGCAACACGGCAGCTCCGATGCGGTCCTCGGATGCGAACTGCACGCCTCGCGCGAAGACCGTGGCCCCATGCGGATCGCCGTGCAGCGGAAGCACCATGATGTAGGCGGCGCTGGCCAGGATGTAGACGGTGAGAACAAAACCCGTGCCGAATGCGAGAGACAGCGGGACATTGCGGCGCGGGTGCTTGATTTCTCCGGCGGTAAAGGTGACGTTGTTCCAAGCGTCGGCCGAAAAAAGCGAGCCCACCTGGACGATGGCCAGGATGACGATGACGTTGACCATCACGATGGGGCCCTGCGCGCCCACCTGCACGGGATGCAGCGAGTGCCAGCCCGCGTTGCGCCAGAACTGGGACCAGTGCGCGGCGAAGTTGGCGGCAACGGCGGCGCTATTGCGGCCGATCGTGAATCCGAGAAGAATGAGGCCGGCGAGCGATAGCGCTTTGGCCACGGTGAAGACATTTTGCAACAGCGCGCCGAACTTTACGCCCAGGATATTGACCGCTGCGACGAACAGCACGACCACGATGCCCGCGAGACTTGCGGTGCTCACTCCAATCTCCATGTTGCCCAGGACCATGGGGCCGACATAGATGGGAGGAACGTGCGCAATGTGCCAAAGCCAGTGCGTGCTCGACACCGACGGGAAGAAGACGCCGAGGAATTTGCCGAAGGCGACGCAGACGGCGGCGATGGTTCCGGTTTCGATGACGAGGAAAAGCGTCCAGCCGTAGAGAAATCCCCAAAGCGGGCCGAGCGATTCGCGCAGGTAGACGTACTGGCCGCCGGCTTTGGGCATCATGGCGGCCAGCTCGCCGTAGCTGAGCGCGCAGATCATGGTCATGACCGCGGTGATGACCCATGCGCCCAGGTAGAGAGCTGGAGAATCGGTAAGCCGCGCGATGTCGCAGTCGACGATGAAGATGCCGCTGCCGATCATCGAGCCCACCACGATGGTAGTGGCGCTGAACAGGCCGAGGCTCTGCACCGGTTGCGGACCGGCGCCGGGCTGCGGCTGCGCAGATTCAGGTGGTGCGATCGATGCCGTCATCAAGGGGTGGGCGCGGTCTTTACCGCATGCCGGCGCGGAAGTACCGTGTCAGCATTCTATCCAAATTCGCACACACCGCCGTCTCAAGTGATTCGCAGCCGGTGGCTCTAAGATTAGCCGCCCTCGGCCGGGAGACGTATCTTCTTTAGATTATTGAGCTGTTGGTGCCCGGAGGGGGCCTTGGAACCCCCACGGCCGGTTAAGGCCTGCGGATTTTAAGTCCGGTGCGTCTGCCAGCTTCCTATTGATAATAAACCACTTGGCTCGTCTGCATACGTAAGATGTAAGAGAATGTGCAAGTTTTCTGGTTTTTCGGGAATTTCACAGCTCCGTTCTGCTTCGTGATGAATCTCCGTCTTCAGGATTAGATAGCCCAACGCGCCGGGCCAGGTGAAGCTTTGGCAATGGGAAGCATTGCGATGAACTGTCCTGAACTAGGAAAATCTGTACAAAACGCCTTTTTCGAGCTGTTCGAAGTGACACGAGTAAGATGGTGTCCGACCGGGATTGACGTGACCCCGGCGTTGCAGGCGCACAGGTAAGGTAGGGCCAAAAGATGGAAAGGCTGTGGGCACGGGTTCCGCTGGCCTTGTTCGCGCTCTTCAGTGTCTGTCATGGACAGACGGCGATTCCTGATCGCCTCCCTGAACTGAAGTATCCTCCGATTGCCAGAGCCGCCAACGTTCAAGGTGACGTCATCGTCAGCTTCCGGCAAACACCGGACGGTAGCACTGTCGATGTGACGCCAATCTCAGGTCCCGCGATGCTACAGGGCGTCGCGGTTGAAAATGTGAAGGCCTGGCACTTTGCAACACCGGAGGAGCCTGCCGGCCAACCTTACAAGGCCGTATTTCACTTCCAGCTGAATCCGCCTGCCGACGGCTTCGATGACGATCAGCCAACAACCAAGGTGGAGTTGGATGGGGCCGGTGGCGTTCGCGTACTTTCGATCCTGACGACGGGCCTCAATCGCCTGGAATGCCCGTCCGCTGTCGAACGTGAATTGCCGGCTGTAGTGATAAGCGGCGACTACGTCGAGCTGGAGCGTTGGAACGAAATTGTGCAAGTCGGCGCCGATGGCTCGGTCACTTGGAAATTTGGGAAAACATCGCAGAGAGGGCGAATCACTTCGGCTGAAGCGAAGTCGCTTCTGGAGCAGTTTCGTACTCAGCCTGTCTGGGATTTGTGTGGGAACTACTACCAGGCTGGGCTGATGGACGGCGGCGGAAGTTCGTTCAAAGTGCGCATCGGTGGACGCGAGAAAAGCGTTAGCGAATATGGCAACGTTGCGCCTCCGGTCTTTGGGGAAGTTGAACTCGCGGTCGATGCAGCCGCCAATACGCACCAGTGGAGGCACGGCGATCCGAGAACTGAGAGCATAGTAGAGATTACCTGGGAAGACCTGCCCAAGCCGGGCAAAACGAAGCTTATGGATGCAGCGCATGACGGTGACGAGTTGCGCTTCCAGGCCGCATTGGCGGCGGGCGATAAGCTGACCGATGTTGATGCGAGCGGCTGGACACCCCTAATGTATGCCGCCGGCTCCTACGGAAGATCGGAAGAGAGTGAAATCCTCAAAGCGGGCGCTGACGTGAATGCGCGCTCGATTCGAGGCGAAACAGCGTTAATGGCGTCGGCTGTTACGGGCATGGCAGATGAGGACCTTCTGAAGGCGGGAGCGGACGTGAACGCAGTCAACGACGTCGGGATGACCGCGCTTATGCTGCTGGCCCAGGGTGGGGATCCGGACGAAATTAAGACTTTGCTAAAGGCTGGTGCCGATGCACGAAGGAAGGATGCGTCGGGGCGGACGGCTTTGGACTATCTGAATGCGGCGAATTGCGCACGCCCGATCATAGAGCCGAAAGACCCCCAATCAATGACCCTGGGGTATTCCAAATGCAATGCCCTGGATGGTGACGATTATCGGAAATCAAAGCAACTGCTGATTGACGCTGGCGCGAGAGCAACTCGGACTTACTCGCCAAAATGATAACGACTGGACCGCGATACGAAATGAAAAGTGCGATTGCTTATCTTCTGTTTTTCGCAACGGCGTCATTGGGACAGTGCCAACTGGTGAGTGTCGGGCCGGCAGGGCCACCTGATCCTCACTACTGTGACCGCTTCAAGGTTGAACCAAATCTCACAATCGAACAGGATGCAGATTTACTCGGACGTGTAGTCGATGCGACAGGCGCACCTTTCAGCAACTCGCCCGTTGAGCTTCGTATTTTTCTCTCCCCGACCAAACAGGTGCTTTCACAAAGGGTGAATACGGATGCCGATGGCAATTTTCACCTGGAGCGTGTCAAGACCGGGAAGTATCGCCTCGTAGCACCGCCGACTCGTGCTTTTCAACAGCCAGCCCCTCTGCGGTGTGCAAAGAAACAATGTGAATTCGCAATCAGGTTGCAGGTGAACCCGACCGACCTACCGGACTCACAATGTCCCGTTCGATGATGTTCCGACCGTCTGACAAATTCGAGGCTGGACGTCTGCCGAGGTTAACATTGGGCATGCGCCATTTGAAGTTAATCCTCGTACCGTTTCTTGCGTGCCTCTGCGCTCATTCGCAGTCAACAGGTTCGGACGACGCATTGTTGTCGAATGCTCGGGGCCTCTACGACGCGCCGTTTACCCGTCAACTCG
>Ga0335078_10001444_pt1 | contig 35807 bp, 33 predicted proteins | sample Lox_Sample_32_FD_206711 | JGI IMG/M metagenome (GOLD analysis project Ga0335078, IMG submission 206711) | Soil microbial communities from Loxahatchee National Wildlife Refuge, Florida, United States - Lox_Sample_3.2 | ecosystem: Environmental > Terrestrial > Soil > Wetlands | place: USA...
CGCCGGACCAACAGAGGTGATCGGTGACGAACGGCGCGTCGGCGCGATCCGCGAGCCGCGCGAGCGCGTCGAGATACGTCTCGTCGAGCGGCGCGTGCCCGAGCAAGTTGAGCCCCACGCCGTGCAGGACGATCGGATAACGCGCGCGGACGCGATCGAGCCGATGCGACGACACCAGCGAGTCGCCCATGAAGTTCTCGCTGATGATCTCGAAGTAGTCGACCGCGGGCCAGTGCTCGAAGAGGTGCGGATAGTGCGCGACGCGAAGTCCGAGACCGAGCGCGTCGCGCGCGATGCTCACGACGAGCCCTTTCGCAACTTCGAGTTGCTTTTTGGGTGCGTTCGGGCGCCGTCGACGAGAAGGTCGACGAGCCCCGAGACGAAACGCGGCGACGCGCTCGTCGGGTTCGAGCGGATTCGGTCGCACGCGAGCTGCAAGAGCTGCACGAAGAGCGTCGTGTCGACGCTCGCGCGGAGCGTTCCCCGGGCGCGCGCACGCTCGAGCACCGCGAGCATCACGATCTCGCCGTTCGCGCGGAGTGACCGCGTGATCGCGAGGAGCGGATCGTCCGGCGTCGCCTCGTTGACGACGCGCAGGATCGCCTTCCCTTTCGGCGAGCGCCCGAACGCGAGCTTTCGCTTGATGATCACCGTGAGATCCCCGCGCAGCGAGCCCGTGTCGGGCACGACGAAGCTGTCCTCGCCCTCCGCCAGCGAGAGCAGCGCGTCGCGCACGAGCGCCTCTTTCGTCGGCCAGCGGCGGTAGATCGTCGTCTTGTTCACGTCGGCGCGATCCGCGACGTCCTCGATGCGAAGCGACGCGTACCCGACGCGCGCGAGCTCGTCGAGCGTCGCTTCGAGCGTGCGCCGCACGACGCGCGCCCCGCGTGACCGAGGACGGAGCGCAGCGGAGCGTCCGAGAGCTGGAGCGCCCGTCCTGCTGCGATACGCCGCGGTCATTCCTCGACATCGTAGCGCATCCCGGCGCCCGTCGCGTATCGCAACACGCAGTTGCGATGCAGTTTTGCGTACGCACTTCTTCGTGGGCGCGACCGCGCGATCGCGCCGCCCATCGACGATCACGCGCAAGCTTCGCTTCGCGGTTCTTTACGTTCGCGCGCGCCGGATGTGACTTCCCGCGCGGCGCCGCGCCGTGCGAAAACGGCGTTCATGGAGAAGATCGAAATCAAGACGCGCGATGGGAGCTGTCCGAGCTACGTGTTTCGTCCGAGCGGAAGCGGTCCATGGCCGGCCGTGCTCGTGTTCATGGACGGCATCGGCATCCGCCCCGCGATGCTCGAGCTCGGAGAGCGCGTCGCGGCGAAGGGATACCTCGTCCTCCTTCCCGATCTCTTCTACCGCTCGGGTCCCTACGCGCCGATGAACCCGCACACCGTCTTCAGCGATCCGGAGCAGCGCAACGTGCTCATGGAGAAATTCTTCGCGAAGGCGACGCAAGCGAACATCATGTCCGACACGAGCGCGTTCCTCGATTGGATCGCCGCGCAGCCCGACGCGAAGAAGGGCGCCATCGCCACGACGGGGTACTGCATGGGCGGCCTCATGTCGCTCAGCGCGGCCGGCACGTACGGCGATCGCATCGCCGCCGCCGCGTCCTTCCACGGAGGGCGCCTCGCGACCGACGCGCCGGAGAGCCCGCACAACCTCGCGCCGAAGATGAAGGCGCGCGTCTACGTCGCCGGCGCGATCGAAGATCAGTCGTTCCCGGACGACATGAAAGCTCGCCTCGAGGAGGCTCTCACCAAGGCGCACGTCGATCACAAGATCGAGACGTACCCCGCGAAGCACGGTTGGGTTTTTCGCGACACGCCCGTCTACGACGAGAAGTGCGCGGAGCGTCACTACGAGGCGCTCTTCGCGCTGCTCGAGTCGAAGCTCGCGTAGCCGAGAATCGCTCGGCGCGCACTTAACCGCGCCCAAGTGCGAGTCGTACGTGTGTCGAGAGGTTGGGTCGCGTGCCGCGAATTCTGCTTGTCGACGACGAACCGCACGTCACAGCGACGCTCCGCGCGATCCTTCGTCGCGCGACCTACGACGTCGTCACGACGAACGACCCCCGAGAAGCCGTGACGCTCGCGTCCGACGGCTCGTTCGACGTGATCGTGTCGGACATGCAGATGCCGAATCTCGACGGCGTCGACCTGTTGACGTCGATTCGCGAACGCGCGCCGCACACGATGCGCATCGTGCTCTCCGGCAGCGCGAGCCTCGAGCGCACCATCGACGCGATCAACATAGGCGGCGTGTTTCGATTCTTGACCAAGCCGTGCGCCGGCGAAGAGCTCTTGTCGACGATCGCCGACGCGCTCCACGCGCGCGACGCGCGGCCCGACGCCGAGCGCGACCGATTGCGCGCGCTCGGCGACTCGTTCGAGTCCGCGATGCGCTCGCTGTGGATGGCGACGCAGCCCATCGTGAGCGCGCCTTTGCGCTCGGTCGTCGCGTACGAAGCGCTCGTGCGAGCACGCGAACCGAAGTTGCCGCACGGCGGCGCGATCATGGAAGCCGCCGAGCAACTCGGCCGCGTCCGCGAAATCGAGCGGCAGATCCGCGCGACGCTGGGCGACGTGGTCCGCGCGCTGCCACGCGGACGAAAGCTCCTCGTCAACCTGCACCCCGAAGCGCTCGACGATCCCGAGCTCGTCAGCGACGCGTCGCCGCTCGCGGCGTTCACCGATTCGGTCGTCTTCGAAGTGACCGAGCGGGCGCGGCTCAAGCCGGGAAGCGACGGTTGGCGCGCGCTCTCGACGCTGCGCGAGCGCGGGCACCTCGTCGCGCTCGACGACATCGGCGCGGGTTACGCAGGGCTCAACAGCCTCTTTTCGCTCAAGCCGGACATCGTGAAGATCGACATGGAGCTCGTGCGCAACGTGCACCTCGCGCCGCCGCGCGCGAAGCTCATCGCGTCGATCGTGACGGTGTGCGCGCAGCTCGGCATGCGCGTCATCGCGGAGGGCGTCGAGACGCGCGAAGAGTGTGCGTGCCTCGTCGAGCTCGGGTGCGATTGGCTGCAGGGTTATTATTTCGCGAAGCCTGCGGCGCCGTTCGCGGAGATCGTCTGGCCGTAGCTCAGTCGCCGCTCGCGTCGCTCGCGTCGGCGTTCGACGCGTCGCTCGCGTCGGTGCTCGACGCGTCGCTCGCGTCGGTCGTGCTCGCGTCACCCGCGTCGGTACCACCGTCGATCTCGTTGGTCGGCACGAGCTGAACCACGACGTTCGCGCCGCCCGATTGAATCGTCCCCGTCTCGGTCTGCGAGACGTAGCCGTCGTTCGAAACGGAGAGCGTGTACGCCTCGCCCACCGACAGCTGAATCGTCGGGACGAAATAACAGCCGAGCGCAGTTCCTCCGCCCGCCGCCATCTCCGAGCCGTTGAGCGTCACGTCCGCTTTGCAGAGCGACGCGCCGGACACGGCGTCGACGACGTAGACGGTGATCGGCTCGGTCCCCGCGGGCACCGACTGGTTGCACGCGAGCGCGAAGGCGAATGCAAAAGCACCCAAAAGCTTCATGGGGCGCGCACCATACATCCGAGCGGAAAGCGTTTGCACCCTTTTACATTCGCTCACGAATGGCCATCTTACGTGCATGCGGTTGCCGGTGATTTGCATTCCTCACGGCGGAGGTCCGTGGCCGTTCGTCGACATCGGGCTCGACGAACGCGAGAAACAAAGTCTCGTCGCGTACCTGCAGTCCCTCGCGGCGTTCGCGCCGAAAGCGATCGTGTGCGTGTCGGCGCATTGGGAGGAGGGCGTTCCGACGGTGACGAGCTCGCCACGTCCGCCGATCGTTTACGATTACTATGGCTTTCCGCCCTCCGCGTATTCGATCACGTGGCCAGCGCCGGGCGATCCCGCGCTCGCGGCGCGCGTGCGAAAGCTCGTCGAGTCCGCTGGATTCGCGAGCGGCGAGGACCCCGCGCGCGGCTTCGATCACGGCGCGTTCGTTCCGCTCAAGGTCGCGTTTCCGAAGGCGGACGTTCCCACGATTCAACTCTCGCTCTTGAAGTCGCTCGATGCGCGCGAGCACATCGCGCTCGGTCGCGCGCTCGCGCCGCTGCGCGACGAAGGCGTGCTCGTCGTCGGCAGCGGCATGACGTACCACAACATGCGCGGGTTTCGCGGTGGCGGAAGCGAAGACTCCGAAGCGTTCGATGCGTGGCTCGAAGACGCCGTGCAGCGCGAGCCGAAGGAGCGCGACGCGCGCTTGGCGGAGTGGACCGCCGCGCCCCGCGCACGCGCCGTTCACCCGCGCGAAGAACATTTGTTGCCGCTGATGGTCGTCGCGGGCGCGGCGGGCGACGACCGCGGGAAGATTTCGTACAGCGATCGTTTCATGGGCGTGCGCATTTCGGGCGCGCAGTTCGGCTGACGAGCGCACGCGCACGGACATGCGATATCCTGGTCGCAATGGCTTCGTCCAAGCGACCGTCGAAGCGGCCCTCCAAGAAACCTGCGCGCGAGACGATCTCCGTCGAGCGCGGCTGGTTGATCCCGTCGATCCCTCCGATTCCGCAGATGCCGCGGATGCCTCCGCTGCCGCGCGCGTCCGAGTCGCGCGAGACGATCGAGGTGCAGGACGAGTGGCTCGAGCCGGAGGACCCGCCGCGTTCGAGCAAGAAGCCCGCGCGTCGATCGGCGCCGCCGAAATCGCGCCGCCCGAAGTGACCGACGCGAACGTCAGTCGAAGACTTTGACGAACGTGCGCGGCGCGCGCTTCTTCCGCGTGCACTTCGTCGCGTCGCTCATGTAACAAACCGAAAACGCGCGGCGCGGATGATCGGTGCGGTTGGTGCCCGAGCGGTGCCACGCGAGGTTGTGCAGCACGACGACGTCCCCCGCGCGCGCGGGGACCTGCACGCGCTTTCGCTCGGCGTCTTCTTCGCGCGCGCGCGCTTCGGGGACGAGCCCGCCGAGCGGCGTGACGAGCCCGCGCGCGTGCGACCCAGGAAGCACCTCGAGGCAACCCGCTTCGACCGGCGCGTCGTCGAGCGCGGTCCAAATTTGAATCGGCGGATCGCGATCGAGCCCCCAGAATTTTCCCGCGTCCTGATGCCACGGGAGCACCGTGCCGCCGCGCGCGGCCTTCGTCATCAAGATCGCGCGGTACATCGAGACGCCGCCGTCGATCACGGAGCGCACGATCGACTCGAAGAACGGATGCTCGATGATCGCGCGAAACATCGGGTCGCGCTCGAGCTTCTCGATCTTTCGGTAATTGTCGGAGGGTCCCTGCCATCCGTTTCCGAACTCGAGGTCTTCGTAGTTGCCGGACGTGGTGTCGAGCTGGAAGAAGAGGCCTTGTTCCTGCGGGAGGCGCCCGTGCATGATGTCTTCGGCGCGAGCGCGGAGGGTGCGGAGGATCGGTTCGTCGAAGACGTTCGGCACGTGCGCGAAGCCGTCTCGGCGATACGCGTCGATGATCGTGCCGACGTCTTTCACGCGCCCAGTTTAGTATGGAGTCGTGACGCGCGAGGAGGTGTGGATGTACGTCGCGGATTCGCTGCGCCCGAATTTCGGGCGCCTGCTCGACGTGCGGGACGTGCGGCGCGTGCGGCGCGTCGCGGGTGACGCGTGGGTCGTGACCGTCGTGCTCGCGGCGCCCTCCGGAGATTTTCACGTCGCCGACGTTCGAGTCGACGACGCGTCGCGCGCGATCACGCCCGCGCTCGACGCCGATCACGTCATCGAAGCGATCCGCGCCGCAAAGGTGCATCGCGCCGGCGCGCTCGCGCCGCCGCAAGACGACTTCAGCGACTTCGGCGAAGCGGACGACGACGACGGCGCGCTCGACGCGCTCAACGAGATGGAGGAGCCGATCGAGTCGCGCGTGCAGACGGCGATCGCTCGCGGCGACGACGCGTCGTTGCGCGCCGCGCGCGATCTCCTCCCGCGACTTCTCACCGAGCACGACAAGCGCGGCGCCACGCTCTTCACGATGGCCGAGGTCGAGAACAAGCTCGGCGAAAATTCGCTCGCGCGCGGTTACCTCGAAGCCGCCGCGCGCGAGTTCGCCGATCGATTCGATCTCGCGGCGCTCGAAAAGGCCGCCGCGCTCGCGCTGGATCTCGGCGGGAAAGACGATTTTTCGGGCTCGCCCGTCCACGTGCTGCTCGAGCAGAGTCGCGCGCGGCTCAAGCCCGTCGCAGATTTGTTCGACGCGCGGAGCTTCGCGGGCCTCGCGCCCGAGCACCGCGAAATGATCGCGAAGCACACCGAGCTCCGCACGCTCGCGCCGGGCGAGACGCTCGTCACCGAAGGCGAACCGTCGACGCACGTGTTCGTCGTGAAGAGCGGACTCGTCGGCGTGTGGCTCGAGAAACCCTCCGGCGGATCGTGGATGGTGCGCTGTTGTTTCCCGGGTTGGCTCCTCGGCGAGTCGAGCGTGCTCGCGGGACCCGACGCGCGCTGCACGGCGACGCTGCGCGCCGAGCGCGTGAGCGAAGTCTGGGTCCTCCCGGCGAAAATCGTCCGCGCGGTGATGGACGAAGATCTCGCGTTCGGCATTCGCATCGCGGAGACGAAACAAATCCACCGCATCGACTCGTTCTTCTCGATGCACGAGACGATGGGGCAGCTCGACGTGCAAGTGCGCGACGAGATGCTCTCGTGCATTCAGCGCCTCGAGACGTTCGACGACGAGACGATCTTGCTGCCCGCGAACGTCGCGCCGAGCGTCGCGTGCCTCGTCGCGCGCGGATCGATCGCGCTCTTCGAAGACGGAAAGCCGACGCCGATCGGAACGATCGAGCCCGATTCGTTTTACGGCGTGCGCGACGCGGTCCACGAAATCGCGCCCAGCGTGACCGCGGTCGCGCGCGCGGGCACGACCGTCGCCTTCTTCGACGCCGCGCGCTTGAAAGAGCTCTGCGCGCGCAGCCCCGAGCACGTCGTCGCGGTGCTCGAGCGCCTCGGTTAGTGCGGAGTCGGCGGGACGACGACCGAGTTGATCGGTTGCACGTTCATTCCGCCGGGATACGAGTACGACACGTTGCACGTGAAGTTCGGCCCGCCGCTCGTGTCGCCGGTGAGCGGCGTTCCCCAACCCCACACGTTCAAACCGAACGGCGCGTTGCTCTTCAGCTCGTGACGACCGTTCGAGCAACCGTTGACGTCCTGGAAATTCCCAGTCTGCAAGTCGAGACGCGTCCACTGGTACGAGCCGACGGTCTGCCAACCCGTGATCGCCGAGCCGAGGCAATCGATCGTGACGTCTTGGAAATTGTTGTTCGTGTCGGGGCGCCGAATGAGCACGAGGTCCGTCTCGGGATACGTCGGGTCCGTCATGATGACGTAGTGCTCGAGGTACTGCTCCGGCGGGACCTGCACGCTGAAATCGGGATCGCCGAAGCCGGACCACGTCGACGCCGTGCAGAACCCGCTCGCGCCGATCGGCGTCCAGTTCGAGCTCGACATGTACTCGAAGAGCATGAACGGGTGCTTGTCGTCTTGGCTCGCGACGGTGAACGGCGTGCCGGTCGCGAACTCGGCCATCTGTCCCTGATCCAGCGTGGTGGGCGCGGCGGACAAACCGTCGAGCGCGGGGATCGACGGCGAGAAGGTGAGCGTCGTGCCGTCGACCGCGCCGACGACGCGCCAAATCGCGGGCTCGGTGTGCCGCGGGCGATACATCACGCCGACGTACTCGTGACCGAGCGCGCGCACCGGCGGAAGCATCTGCTCGCCGTGATCGCAGAACGTCACGTTCTGCGGCTCGTTCATGCAGGGATTGCCCGCCATCACGCCGACCGGATTGTTCGACGAGATGACCGAGCCCACGAGATCCGCGCTCTGCTCGATCTGCGCTTGCTGACCTTTGTTCAAGTTGATTTTGACCGGCGAGTTCGCGGCGGCGCTCGGGATGGTCGTGCCGTTTCCGGTGAGCGCGACCTTCGGAAGGAACGTGACCTGCGTTCCGTCCACGGACGCGATGATGTTGATGCTCGGCGTGCCCGCCGTGTCGGGTGACGCGGTCGACGCGATGTAGTTCGTGTCCCACGCGCTCACCGGCAAGAGGAGCGACGCGCCGGTCACCGCGACGTTTCCGCCGCCGTACGGATTCATCTCGTACGCGACGACGGGTACGTCGCTCGTGATGTGGAACGAGTTGCCGATCGCCGTGCCGCTCGTGAGGCCGCCGGACGCGAGCGCGGTCGTCACCGGGCACTCCGGAACGGCGCCCGTCGCGCCGCCCAAGAAGAGGATCGCGACTTGGCCCGCGGGCAGCGCGTTGTTGTACGCACCGTACGTGATGCTCGATCCTTTGCCGCTCGGGATGCGCGTGAACGTCGCGACCGAGGGGAGCGTTTGCCCGTTGAAGTCGACGGTGAGGTGCGCGTCGGTGTCCCACGTGTTCGCGACGAACGCGGCGAAGCAATCGCTCGCGCCGCCGGAGTTGTCCATTTGCGTCGCGTAGTACTCGCATCCGACGGAGTTCTTGTTGTCGACCGCTGCTTGGCACGCGTTGATGCACGTCGCGCTCGCGACGTCGCACCCGTCGGTGCCCGTGCACGTCGTGACGACGTTGTTGTTGCAGTCGATGACGCTGTGCAAATCGGACGAGCATCCGAGCGGGCACGCCGCGCCGTCGCCGCCGCCCGTGTCGCCGAACGAGAGTCCGGTGTCGCTCGGCGTGCCGCCGTCGCCGAGCGTCGTCGCGTCGCCTCCGCCGTCGCCGTTGAAGTTGCTGTCGTTCGTGCCGCACGCGCAGGCGAGCAGCGCCAATCCCAGTCCCCACAGGATTTTTTGCTTCACGCGATTATTTTAGCACGAGCAAATGCGCCTCAGGGCTCGTCGAGCAAGCCTTGGTCGCGCGCTTCGCGGGCGATTCTTTGGAGCGACGCGTAATCCTCTGCGTCAAGAAGCCGGAACCGCTCGACCTCGAAGAGCTCGTGTGCGATGCGACGTCCGGTCTCGTCGGCGTTCATCGTGCGCAGAGCGCGCGTGAGTCGAACGCGCACGTCCATCGCGACGTCGCGGTGCGCGACGATGAGATCCGATGGGATTTTCCCGAACGTCGCGACCACGCGAACGCGTTCGTCGGAGCCCCACGGCCCGCTGATCGCGCCGCTCTCTTCACGATGCGCGTACGTCGCGCCGAAGTCGACGTCACGCTCCGCGACCATCGCCGCGACGCGCTCGTGACCGCCCGCGAACGTCTGCTCGGCGAGCTCGGTGCGCGGATCCACGCCGACCTTCGCGAGCTCGATGCGCGGCACGACGAAGCCCGCGGAGCTGTGCCGATCGACCCACGCCACGCGCGCGCCGCGGAGCTCGATGAGCTTTCGCACGTGCGAGTCCGCCGGCACGATCACCGCCGAGCAGTAGTGCTTTCGCACGCGCTCGTTGTAGACCAGCGGCGCGACGACGTTCGCTGCGGAGAGCGCGATGTACGGAATCGGCGCGACCCACGCGAGCTGCGCCGTGCCTTCGTGGAGCATCGTCGCGAGCCGCTCGTACGACTGCGCTTCCGTGACGACCACTTCGACGTCGGCGCGCTCGCTCAGGAACGCGGCAAACTCCCCGCGCAGGTTGGGATCGCTCGCATGAGGGAAGCCCATCGTGAGGTACTCGGCCATGCGGCCGACGATACGTCAGGTGCGCTGCGGAGCAAGAGCGCGAAGACGCGGCTCGCGAAGATACAAGCCTACCCAAACGAGAATCCCGAGAACGAGCGGGAGCACGAACGGCTCGCCGATGCGCACGTGCGTCGCGATCGCCCCGCCGAAGTAGCCGGTGAGCAGGATGGCGCCGAGGACCGCGGTCTTCGGAAATACGTACACGAGCGCGCACGCGACCTCGAGAAATCCAATGCGCTGAAGGACGCCGTCGGGATACGCGAATTTCTTCGACGCTTCCACGAACTGAGGCGACGCGAGGATCTTCATCGACGCGCTGAAGAGAAGCAGCGCGACGGGAAGCGCGCTGATGACGCGCCCCGCCCACTTCGCCGCGGCACCCGGAGCCGTGTGCTCCGGGTGCGTCTCGACCGCCGTGCTCATGGCGTCGCCTGCGCGCTCGTCGCGTCGGTCGCGGGAGTCGTCGCTTCGATCTCGATGTGAATCGAGACTTTGTCCGCGACCGCGAGCCCGCCTTGATCGAGCGTCTGGTTCCAGCTCACGCCGAAGTCCTTGCGATCGATCGTCGTCTCCGCGGTGAAGCCCGCGCGTCGCATGCCCCACGGATCCTTCGCGACGAGCCCGTTGCGCTCGACCTTGAGCTCGACCTCGCGCGTGACGCCGCGGATCGAGAGGTCGCCACGGACGACGAGGTTGTCCTTGTCGCGCTCGGTGACGCTCTTGCTCTTGAAGGTGATCTTCGGGTGCTTCTCCGCTTCGAAGAAGTCGCCGGAGCGAAGGTGCGCGTCGCGTTGGGGCTCGTGCGTGTCGATGCTCGCGACGTCGATTTCGACCTCGAGCTTCGAGCGCGAGATGTCTTTCTCGTCGAGCTCGAGCTTGCCCGACCACTTCGTGAAGCGCCCGCGGACCTTGCTGACGAGCATGTGCCGAACGCTGAACTCGACGGCCGAGTGTGCCTGATCAAAATTCCACTGTACGAGTGCCATGACGGAACCTCTTTCGTTTCGATTGATAGAAATATTTGAATGTGTCGATATTTACAGTGCAATGCGGCGCGAATTGCACCGCGGCGTCGTGCGTCAGCGCGTCTTTTTCGTGCTCAGGCGAATGGGCAGCGTCGCGACGAGGCGCGCGACGAGCTTTTTGTCGACGGAGGTGTAGTGGTGCTTGCCCTCGGAGCGCTGCACGAGGAGCCCCGCGTCGAGCAGGATCTTCATGTGGTGCGAAATCGTCGGCTGCGAGACGTCGAACAGCTTGGCGACCTCGCCGCACGAGAGCTCGCCGGCTTCCGCGATTTCCTGGACCATCCGAAAGCGCGTCGGGTCGGCGAGCGCCTTGAGCGCGCGTACGAGCTCCCGGTCGGTGACCTCGGAGGCGTGACGCGCGGCTCGCATAGACACATATCTATACATCGATGCTGCGCGGGTCAAGCGGTGAGGATCTCGCGGACCGTGACGGCGTCGCGACGCTCGAGCGCGCCCTCGAGATCCGCGTTGGCGCCGCTCCCAAGCCGCAAGAGCGCGAGGCGGCGGCGACCGCGCGCGAGCGTCGGATTGTCGAGCAGCGAGACCGGTTCGAGCGAGAGTGTGCGCACGAGCGACTCGATCGCGTCCTTCGCGCCCGCTTCGTCCTGCGCGCGCACCGCGGCGTGCAGCTTTGCGCGCACGGAGTTCTCCGTCGGAAGGAGCGAGCCCTCGAAGCTCATTTGATCGAGACGCGCGAGCGATTGCGCGGCGCGCCCGAGCACGTGCGCAGCGGCTTCGTCTCTCGCTCGGAGCGCCGCGTGAATCGCGTCGGGCTTGAGCGCGCCCATCAGCTTCGTCTTGGGATCCACGTAATGCATGCTCGTGCCGATCCCGACGCCGTCGACGCCCGCGAACACCGCGTTTCGCATGTGCTCGGCGAGCATGCCCGCGGAGACGTACGTCTCGAGCCCGTTCTCGTGGGCGAAGTGGACGAGGTCGACGAGCTCTTCGTGCGTGAGTTGCTCCACGATCGGTTTGCTCGGAACGTCATTCGACGCGCCGTCCCACGCGATTTTCTCGAAGCCGCCTGCGCGCGCGATCTGAACGCCCGCGTGCGCGATCTCGAAGCGCTTCGTGAGCACGTGCGCGCCATCTTCGGATTCGACGACGAGCGGCGTGTTCACGTTGAACGCGGCGGACAGCGTTTGACGATCGCGATCGCGGAGCACGTTGCCGGACACGGCGCGCATGAAACGGACCGCCTGCGCGCTCGACATGCGCTCGATCGCGATCTTGCAGTCGGCGACTCCGTTCACGAACATCGCGGTGCACGCGGACGCGTGGAGGTGTGCCGTCTTCAAGAGATCCATCTCGAACGCGCTTGACGAGATCGCGTCGCGCCCGACGTGGTTCTCGAAAATCGGACGACCGATGAACGCGCTCACCGGCGTCGCGGAGCCCACGCGGAGGCGCGCGCGCGCGGCGTGCCACGCGGCGGGCAATCGGTACGGTTCGATCTTTTCCTTGTCGGCGATCATGTCGCGATCGATGTGCTCGACGTGCACGACGAGACCGCGGAGGAGCTCGGCGTCCCACGCGGTGATGCGCACGTGATCGGGTCCGGGATCGGCGAGCGAAAGCCACGTTTGAATCACGCGAAAACCGGACGTGCCGAGGCAAGCGAACGGCGTGCGCAGCGGCTCACCCGATCGCATGCGCCAGTCGGCGACGTCGAGCGCGGCGTGCTCGCTCGCCGCCATCGCGCGCTCTTCTTCGCGCGCGCTCCCGAAGAGCGCGGAGATCGCGTGCAGGAAATCGGAGTGCCCGTCGACGCGCACGTGCACGCGGAGTCGATCCGCCGTGAATCGCACGCGCTCGGCGTCGCCCGACGCATCGGGAAGCTCGACGAGCTCGTGGTAGATGCGCAGCGCGTCGAGCGCGTTCTTCGCGTGCGCGAGGTCGCGCGCGAGGGACGCGATTCGCGCGACTTCGCGCGCGCGCGACGGATGGTCCACTCTCGCGGCGAGCGCGCCGATCTCGTCCGCGATTTCGCGCGGGCCGGCGCTCGTGAGGAGCGGCGACGGCTCGCGCTTCTCGAACTTCACCTCGTTCCCGATCGTCTCCGGCGCGCGCGCGATCGCGCGGAGGCCGCGGAGCGCGCGCGTCAGGGCGACGAGCTGGAACTCGCCGAGCGTGAGCGTCGTCGTCGCGTGCGGCGCGGTCACGGCTTCACGCCGACCGCTGCGTACAGCGGTGCGGACTGGAAGATCACGCCGCCGCGCATCGTCTCGACGACCTTCGCGAGATCTTCGATGCGCGCGAGCGGATCGCCGTCGACGACGAACATGTCGGCCGCCTTGCCCGGCGCGATCGATCCGGTTTTCTTGTCGAGCTTCATCGCGCGCGCGGCGTCGATCGTGTCGATGCGCAGCGTGTCGGCCGGCGAGATCCCCGCGCGCACGTAGAGCGCGAGCTCGTGGTGCAGCATGAGGCCAGCGAGGTTGTCCGTGCCGGCGACGAGCGGCACGTGCTCGTCGTGCAGCATCTTCACCATCGCGAGCATCTTCTCGTACGACGCGCGGTACGTCTTCAGCTTGTCCGCCCCGGAGACGGGATCGAGCGGGAGGCCCCCGGTCAAAAACGATCGCTGCGTCTGCACCGGCAAGCGCGAGACGGTCGACTCGAGGCCCGCAATGATCTTCCCCTGCTCGCCCGTGAGCAAATCCTCGAACGCGTCGAGCGTCGGATCGATCAGCGTGTGATGATCCTTGAGCAGCTTCACGAAATCCTGGACGGGCTTGCTCTTCAAATCGAACGACGCGGCTTGGTCTCCGACGAGCGAGAAGCGGAGCGTCGTGCGCGTGTCGGTGTCGTGGTTCGCGAAGAAATTCAAGAAGAGCATGTTGACGTGCTCGATGCCGTCGTAGCCCGCGCGCACCGCTTCGTTCGCGAGCATGTGCACGGGGATGTGACCGGTGACGAACATGCCGCGCGCATGCGCTTCCTTCGCGAGGATCGGCACGAGCTCGGGCTTCATCGAGTTGTAGATCTTGATGCCCTCGTAGCCGCGCCGCTTGAACTCCGCGACCGCGGCCTTCGCCTCCGCTTCATTCTCCGCGGTCACCTTGCTCGACGCGGCCTTCTCGCCGCGGCCTTCGATGAACCCGAATCGGATCACGTGCGGGCCCACCGCGGTGCCCTCGTCCCAACGCTTCTTGTAGTCGTCGAGCTTGTCCGGATCGTTTCCGACGTCGCGCGCGGTCGTCACACCGGACGCGACGTCGAGCGCGCCGTCCGAGTCGCCGAGGTGCGAGTGCATGTCCCACAAGCCGGGCATGAGCGCCTTGCCCGCGAGATCGACGATCTCCGTTTGCATCGGGAATTTCACGGCAGGTCCCACCGCTTTGATCACGTCGCCGACGACGTACACGGTTTGATCCTTGAGCCACACGCCGCGCTCGACGTCGAGCACGCGCGCGTGCGTGAACGCGACGCCTGCCGCGCCGGGCTTGTGCGCGGTTTTGTCCGCGAGCGCCTTGTCGCGCGCGCGATCGATCTGATTTTGTTTTTCGATGATCGCTTCGATGTTCGCCTCGTACCCCTCCGGCACGACCGACCACCACGGCGAAAAAAATCCGAACCACGACCCGTCTTCGTTCATCCACACGTGCGTCGGCGTGAGATCGAGCCCGGTGATCGCGTAGCCGACGATCGTCTTCTTCGCGCCGCTCGCGGACGCGACCTCCGCGGTGATCGTCTTTTCGATGTGCGCGGTGCCGCCGGGAAGGAGCGGCATCGTTCCGCCCGCTTTGAGGAGAGCGCGCGCGAGCAGGCCGAGCGCGTCGGGCACGTCGCACACCGGCATGAAGAACGCAGGACCGACGTCTTGCTCACCGGACTCCTCGTGCGACTTCCACGATGCGTGCCGCTCGTCGCGCCAGAATTTTTCGTCGACGGGCGTACCCATCTCGTGGTGACCCGTCGCTTCGAAGCGCGCGATGGTTCCGTCGCCGTCGAGCTTGATGGTCGCGTCGGTGTGCGGACCGCGCCCGTTCTCGAGCACGTCGAGCGCGATCTTGATGGTGCCGTCGGGCATCACCGTCGTGACGTCCCTGCCCGATTTTCTCGAGAGCGAGACGACGACGCGTTTTTCGACGATCGGCGCGGCCGGCGGAGCGGTCACGCTCGCGCTGGCCGCAACGGTCGCGCTCGCCGTGGGCGCGGTCGTCGGCGTGTTCTCCGATTCACCGCCGCACGCAGACACGAGAGAAAGCACGACGAGAAGAAGCGCTCTTCGCATGGCGCGCGAGCATACGGTGATACACTTCGATCGTGAAGCGACGCATCCGAAACGGGCTCGGCTACGTGCTCCTCGCCGTCTCGCTTTGGATGGTCTACGACAACGTGTTCTCGGACGACGCGTCCATCCGCGCGCTCGCCGAGAAGGCCGCGTGCGCGAAGAAGAAGTGCGAAGAACAGCACGGCATGACGAAAGAGCAGCGCACGCCGTGGGATCAATCGCTCGAGTACACGTGGCGCGACGCGACGCTCAAGGTCGAGTGCCACCGCGCGTTCTACGTCGCCGGCGAACGCGCGTGCTCGGTCGAGTGACCGCGCGCGCGCCGCTCACTTGCAGGTGAGCGGCTCCGCGATCATTCCGGTCTTCTTCTTGTCGTCGGGTCGGCGGAAGCGCCAACCCGTCCACGTGCCGTTCGTGTCGGGATAGATGAACATCGTGATCGACTCGTAGCGATCCCAACCGTTGAAGATGTACGCGGACGTGCACATGCGACCGCCGCTCGTGTCGTGCGCGACGCGGTAGTTGGGCGTCATGTTCGTCGTCCACTTGTCGGTGCCGCGGACGTTGTCGATCTTCACGCGCACCGGGCGCCCGTCGTACGAGAGGTACGACGAGAAGCGGTGGCGTCCGGCCTTCGCGTCGCACGCGGTCGCGACCGTCGAGTCGTCGATGACGACGGGCGTCGGCGGATCGTCGGGGAGCGTGGCGTCGACCGGGAAGAGCAGCGAGTTCATGTTGCCGCTGCCGTAGGTAATTTGCGCCTTGTTGTCGATCGACATGAGGCCGAGCGTTCCCCAGCCGAGGCCCCACGCAGTCTGATTCCACGTCTTCGCGTTGTCGTCCGACGCGGAGATTTGGATCATGCCCGCCGAGCTGTCGGCGAGGATCCAACGCTTCGCGAGGCGCTCCGCTTGTCCGACGCCCGCGCCTTTCGGCAACGTCATCGTCTCGACTTTGCCGTCGTCGTGGATGAAGTACGCCGGATCGCTGGTCGAGCCTTGGAAGAGGAGCCCTCCGTCGACGATTTGCGGCGTGCCGGAGAAGCCGTAGCGCGAGACGCGGAACGCGGGGACCTTCGGGAGCGTGTGATGCATCGTGCGGCCGGTGACCGCGCTCCACCACGCGAGCTCGACGTCGACCGGGTTGTACGTGCCGGTCGCGCTGCGCGGCGCGAAGCGGTAGCGCGCGGCGATGACGCCGTCGTTGAGCACGCGCTCGCCGGAGCGGAGCTCTTCGGGATTCGCAGGCGCCTTCGTCGGAGGCTTCGGGAGCGCGGCGAGGAGCGGCAGCTCGCGCACCGCGTTCTTCGTGCCGACGACGATGCCGATCTTGCCGTCCGTGTCGTGCTTCACGGAGGCCCAACGATCGGCGGCGATGCCGTCGACCATGTCGTTGCCCGGCGTCGACGTGATCGGCGACGCGGTGCCCGACACCTTGCACGTGAGCTCCTGCGGCGGCGCCGCCGGCGGATGTTGCGGAGGCGGCGCGACCGTCGGTTTGTGCGGCTCGTTTTCGAGCGCGAGCTTCTCGCCGGTCGTGAGCGCCGGCAGATCCCAGCCGACGCGCTGCGCGTCGCCGTTGATGCAGCCCGCTTCGCTGCACATGAGCGAGCTCGCGTAGCCGTTCGATGCGACACGCATCCAGTTGTCGCCCGCGTCGTCCGTCTCCCACGCCTTGTCGCGCCCCGCGAAAATCAAGCCGCGCTGCCCGATGAACGCGATGTTGCCGCGCTCGGTGTTGAGGTATTGCAGCGGCGCTTCTTTTCCGTCGTCGCCGAGCTTGTGAACGACCCAACCCTTCGACCAGTCGTAGTCGAAGACGCGCGGCAAGCCCTTCGCGTCCACGGTAAGCGTGAGGCGCGGGTTGTAGCCCGTCGTGTCGAGGAGCTTCGTGCGCGTGAATTTGTTCTGCGAGATGGGCGATTCGTAGACGTGGTGATGTCCGTCGTGGACGCCGAGCACGAAGACTTTGTCGTGCGCTTCGTCGAACACGAACTGGTTCGCGTTGAAGTCCTCGGTGAACGAAAGATCCTCGAACTGTCCGCCCGCTGGACGCACTTGGCGGTGCGCGCACGTCGGGCCCGAGCGCTCGTCCTTCGCGCAGAGCCCCGTGACGAACACGAAGCCCTTCGGACCCACGGCGACGTCGACGTCGTCGCCGTACGCGGTCTCGACGCCTTGAAGCTGCGATTCCTTCGTCCACGTCGCGCCGAAATCCTTGCTTCGGTAGAGCGTCGTCGTCGGCGCGTTTTCGTCCGCGTCGTCGTCGTCGCGCAAGTAGACGAGGTCGCGCCCGTACGACGCGATGTGCTTCGAGAGCCCGCCTTCGCCGACGAGCTCGGTGTTCGCGACGCGCTTGTCGATCTTTTCGCCGAGCGGCGCGCTGCCGATTTTGATCTCGCGCACTTTGCCGTGTCGGTTGATCTCCACGAACTCGACGACGTGATCGCCGACGAGCACGCTCTTCGTCTCGCCACGCTCGTCTTGCGACGTCTCGTCGGGCTCGGTCTTCTGCTCGGGCGCTTCGTAGATCGGCGCCGCGTGCTCCGTCGTCGGAACGAGCGCGTTGCCTTGCAGCATCGCGAGCTGACCGTTCCAGCCGACGACGAAGATGCGATCCTTGCCGTCGTGGTACGCGCGGCGCGCGCCCATACCGTGAACCGCGCCGATGGGCGTCCACGTCGCGCCATCGTCGTGCGTGACGAACAAACGCTGCGGCACGTGGAGCAAGATGCCGTTGCCCTTCGAGTCCATCGCGAGATCGGACGGACGTCCGTACGGCTTCGCGCCTCCCGCGTAGCTCACTTCGTTCCACGTCACGCCGAAATCGGTCGTGCGCATCAAGCGGCCGTCGGGGTGAATTCCGACGAACGCGCTCTTGCCGGGATCCCAATCCGTGAAGGTCTTGCCTTCGGCGACGGGTCCAGGGCGCACGACGTCGAGCGTGCCCATCGGATCCTTCGAGATGTAGACGGTGCCGTCGGTCGCGAAGAACGCGAACTGACCGTCGGGGGTCTTGCGAATGCCCACGAGATCGCCCATCGCGAGCGTCGTCGCGTCGACGAGCGGCTCGCCTTGTCGCGCGACTTCACGGCGTCCGTTGTTGCCCGCGTAGAGCACGCGTCCGTCGCCGAGATCCATTCGCGCGTGCAGACCTTGCTCCGGATGCTCGAACACCCAGCGCGCGCGCTGCGGCGGAGCCTTCGGCGGAGTCGCCGTGATGTGAAGCGGAGGCGGCGTGACGACCTCGGGTTGTCCCCCACCACACGCCACGAGCGCGAGGACTCCCAACCCACGAACCCTTTTCAGCATGGTGGCGGAGGATTGCAAAAATCTCTCGGCAGCGAAAGAGCTTTCGCCGCGAAGCGTCCCGTGTCACTTCAGTCCCATCGTTCGCGCACGCCTGCACGGGCGATGACTCAGTGGGCAGGGCACAGGGCGGAGATCCTATGCGTGTATTTTACATTCTTTTGGCCGGCGTCGTGCTTTCGGGTTGCGGCGGTGACTCGTCGAACGAACAGAGCGACAGCGGCTCGCAAGACGAGAGCTCGCAAGACGAATCGCCGGTCGCGGACGCCGGCAACGACGCGCCGTACCCCGCCTTCACGATCGACGCGCCGCAAGTGGTTTCGCTCGGCGGACCCGTGCTCGCGAATCCGAAGGTGCAGCCGGTCTTCTTCCCCGGCTTCGCGTACGCGACCGAGCTCGCTGATTTCACCTCGAAGGTGGGCGCGTCGCAATTCTGGAGTCAGCTCACCGAGTACAAAGTCGGAGCGATCACGCAGTCGACGCCGATCACGCTCACGGACGCCGACGCGCCCGCTGCGACGATCACGGACGCGCAGATCCAAGCGTGGCTCTCGTCGCGTTGGGATGGGACGCACCCCGAGTTCGGCACCGCGCCCGACTCGAGCACCATCTACACGCTCTACTATCCGTCCACGACGACGATCTATCTGACGGGAGGACCCACGGGCGACGCCGGCGCGGGCGACGCGGGCGCGGGCGACGCCGGCGGCGGAAACTTTGGCGGCTCGAAGAGCTGCTCGTCGTTCGGCGGGTATCACTCGAACATCGTCGTCGGAAACACGCAGGTGCCGTACGCGGTCATCCCGCAGTGCGCGACGTTCGGTCAGCTCTCGGGCGTCGACGTGATCACCGCGACGTCGAGCCACGAGCTCTCCGAGGCGTCGACCGATCCGTACGTCGAGACGACGCCCGCGTACGTGCAGACGGACGACGATCACTTCGAGTGGATGTTCTTCCTCGGAGGCGGCGAGATCGGCGACATGTGCGCGCAGTTCCCGTCGTCGTTCTACAAGCCGACCGACATCGGCTACTACGTGCAGCGCAACTGGTCGAACGCCGCGGCGACCGCGGGCCACGATCCGTGCGTCCCCGCGGACGGAACGCCGTACGCGAACACGATGCCCGTCTTCACCGACACGATCGCGACGCACGGCGTGATGACGAAGGGCATCGACGTGCCCGTCGGACAATCGAAGGTGCTCGAGCTCGATTTGTTCAGCGACGCGCCGACGAGCCCGTGGACGGTGAGCGCGCAAGTGATCACGCGCGGCGGCGGACAAGCGCCCATCACGCTCACGTTCGACAACACGACCGGACAGAACGGCGACAAGCTGAACTTGACGGTGCAGTCGACCGGCGCGCTCACGGGCGGCAACACGCAGAGCAAACCGTCGGCGGCGCTCGTCATCACGTCGACGCTCGGTCAGCGCGAGAACTTGTGGATCGGCGTCATCGGTCAATAGCGATTCGCCGCGCGGCGATCGTCGTGTGGCCCATCGCGGCGTTCGTGTGCGCGCCGAGCGGCGCGAGCGCCGACGATCCGCCGTGCAACGCATGGGAGGTCGAGTACACGCTCGCCGCGCAAGTCGAGCTCAGCGACACGGCGATGGGCGCGGGCGACGGCGTGCACACGATCGGACCCGGCAAGCTCACGCTGCGCTTCGACAACGTCAACAGCGCGCCCGCCGGCAGCGTGCGGTTGACGAACTACGAGATGACCGACCAGTTCACGGTGAACGCGCATGTCTTCGGCCTGGGAACGAGCGTGACGAACGACACCAAGACGCGCACGACACCCAACGTGTGCGGCGTGTCCGCGCAAGGGATGCTCACCGATCACACGCTGCGCTGGTCGACTTTGTGGAACGGGATGCACACCGACGGACGCGTGACGTGCTCGGGATCGATGTGTGGCCGATTCGGCGCGCCGCCGACTGGGACGAGCGACGTCCACCAACCCGCACACCCCGTAAGCTTCAAGCAGTTCGATTACGCGCCCGACATGAGATCTTTTCACATGGACTACTCGGTCACGGCGAAGAGCACGACGCCGAGCCAAACGTCGCGCATCAAGTTCGACGGGCGCGAGACGAAGCGGTCGTGTATCTACGTCCGGCCATGTCCCTGAAGCACATCGTTCCGCTCGCGGCGCTCGCGGTCGCTTGCGGCAGCTCCCCGCAAGCCAACCATCCCGAAACCACCGCGACGAGCGTCGATCTCGGGCCCGCGCCGCAAGACGACTCCGCGCGACTCGATTGGGCGATCGCGGGCGCGCAGCGCTCGGCGCAAAATCGCGCGCGCGACGCGTACCGTCATCCGAAAGAGACGCTCCAATTTTTCGGCATCAAGGACACGATGCACGTCGTCGAGCTCTGGCCCGGCGGCGGTTGGTACACCGAAGTGCTCGCGCCGTACTTGCGAGACTCGGGGAAGCTCAGCGCGACGAACTTCGATCCGACGAAGGCGAGCGGCGAGCAGAAAGCGAACGCAGAGGCGTACGAGAAGAAGCTCGCGAGCGCGCCCGGCGTGTACGGAAAAGTCGAAGTGCTCCACGTCGCGCCGCCCGATTCGATCTCGCTCGGGCCCGACGAGTCCGCGGACATGGTCGTCACGTTCCGCAACTTCCACAACTGGCTCAACGGAAAATTCGCGGACAAAATCCTCGCCGCGTCGTTCAAGGTTCTCAAGCACGGCGGCGTCTTCGGCATCGAAGAGCACCGCGGCGATCCGAACGAAGACGACAAGACCATCGGCGAGAGCGGCTACGTTCCCGAGCAGAAGGTGATCGACATGGCGCAAGCCGCGGGCTTCAAGCTCGAAGGCAAGAGCGACGTGAACGCGAACCCGAAAGACGATCACCGACACGAAGGCGGCGTGTGGGCGCTTCCGCCCGCGCTGCGCAACGGCGACAAGGATCGCGCGAAATACGTCGCGATCGGCGAGAGCGATCGCATGACGCTCAAGTTCGTGAAGCCGTGAGCTAGTAGCGGACTTGCGCGGCGTAGACGGTGTCGGTCGCGGCGGCCGCAGCGCCACCGAGCACGTAGAGAAAATTTCCCGCGACGACGGCGCACACGTTCGTGCGTCCATCGGGTAGCGGCGGCTGCGCGCTCCACGACGAGAGCGTTCCGTCTTGCGACGACTGCGCGGAGAGCACGCTCGCGAGCGGCGTGCCCGAAAAGACGCCATCACGCCCGCCGATCACGAAGACGAAATCGTCGGCCCACGCCGCGGTGCCGAACGTGGTCGGCGTCGGAAGCGGCGTCACGCTGAACGACGCGCCCGCCGAGCCGTCGTCGTTCACGCGTGCACCGAGACCCGTCGCGAGCACCGTGTTGCCGGAGTCCGCGTCGGAGTAACCGCCGAGCGCGTAGACGAACGTCGCGCCGTTCGACGTCGCCGTCGCCCACTGGGGCCTCCCGCGGAATTCCGACGCGAACACGACGTCGGTCCACGCGAGCGACGTCGCGATCGGCGCGCCGAGCAAATCGCACGTGCCGGTGAGCTCGCTCGTCGGCGCGACCAGCGTGGTCGTCGTCGCGAACGCGATGTCGTCGAAGAGATCGATCCCGCTCGGGAGCGCGCCGACGTTCGTGAACGCAGAGAGCGCGCCTTGATCCGAAAGCGTCGCGACGAACGATTGGCCTTCGTCGGACGTGTCGTCGTAGATGCCATCGAGCACGTAGAGCGAATCGCCGACGCCGGCCGCGGTGCACTCCGTGACGGGTGATGGCGCGTGACCCGCGAGCTGCCACGCGTCGAGCGATCCGTCGTCGTGAAAGCGCGCGACGTGGATCGCGTCGAGCTTCGTGAAGCCGCCTTCGTCGGGGAAGTTTCCACCGACGACGACGACGAACGATCCGACGACCGTCGCGCAGAAATTCGCGCGCGCGTTCGGCATCGGCGCGAGCGTTTGCCACGCGCCGACCGTGCCGTTCGCGCGCGCGGCAGGTCCCGCGTCGATCGCGTCGTTCGCTGCGTCCGCGGACGCGTCGGGCGCGCTGGAGGAATTTCCGCACGCGATCGAGGCGAGCGCGAGCGCGACGATGGACCGCATCGCGTCACGATACATGATCGTACGACTCGGTCGCTTGGAGGAGCACGCCGAGCGCGAGCAGCGCGCCGGACGCGCCGAGCGCGGCGAGATCGCGCGGCGCGCTCGACGGGAGCCCGAGCGCGACGAGCGCGCCGAAGAACGGCGCGATCGAGAAGACGGACGCGGTGCGCGCCGCGCCGACTCGCCGTTGCGCGAGGAGATACAAACGAAGGCTCACGCCGTACCCGAGCGCGCCGCACGCGCCGATCGCGAGCATCGCGCGCGCCGAGGGAACCGCTTCGCGCGCGGCGAGCGCGACGACGAGCGCGATGGCCACGCCGACGAGCGACTTCGCGCGCACGACGATCGCGACGGGGAGCTCCGAGAGCGGGCGCATGATCGCGCTGTCGCTCGCCCAACAAAGGACGGCGCCGAGCACGAGCGCTGCGCCCACGAGCGACGGCGACATCGCGCGTTCGGCGATCATCGGACGCACCAAGACCGCGCCGCCCGCGAGCATCGACACGAGCGCGAGCGCGAGGCGCTTCGTGATGGGCTCGCGGTAGAGAGCGCGCGCGAGGAGCACGGTAAACGCCGCTTCGAACCCGAGAAGAAGCGACGCGCTCGCGCCGTCGAGGCGATGAAGGCCCATCGCGAGGAGCGCGGGCGCAGCGGCCGCGCCGAGCGCCGCGACGACGACGACGCGCGCGACGTGACCGCGCAGCGACGCGCCGCGCGAAAATCCTCCGGCGACGACCGCCGCACCCGAATAGAGAAGTGCCGCCGTCCACCACGCGCCCGTGTCATGCGCCGCGCGCTGCACGAGCGGAACGGACACGCCGAAGCACGCCGCTGCGCCCGCCGCGGCGAGCGCGCCACGCGCGTCCATCAGAGCACGCGCACGAGCGCGACGTGCGACTCGCCCGTCGCGTTGTCGACGACCGCGGTCCACGTCGCGCCCGCCGCCGTCACCACGCCGAGCGACTCGCCCATGTAACCCGGCGCGTCGCGCACGACGTCCATCGTGACCGGCGCGATCACCGTCTCGGTCAAACCGTTCTGCTGTCGGCCGTCCGCGCCGAGCTTGATCACGCTCACGTTCGCGTGCGCGTCGCCCACGTTCGAGCCCATCACGCCGAGCAGCGTGAACGACGACGCGTCGCGCGCGAGCGTCGGATGCAAGACGCGCGTCGGCGGACGAAACGGCGTATGGAGCAAGAAGTTGTTCGCGCCGTCCTTCGAGTGCGCGAAGACGAGCGACGACGTCACCGCGTTCTCCACGTCGTCCTGCGGTTTGTCGCGCAACCCGTAGACGATGAACGCGTCGTCGCCCGCGACGAAACACGAAGGCGTCTCGAGCGCGACGTGCTCGCCGATGTTCGACACGCTGACGCGCGCGCCGGGCGCGTCCGAGTCGAGCGCGACGCGCAGCGCGCGCACGCTGCGGTTCGCGGTGACCGCGTCGTCGATCCACGCGACGAGCGCGACGCGCGAATCGCCGCACGTCGCGATCGGCGACGCGTCCGCGACGCCCGCGCCGACGTCGCGCGTCGAAAACGCGATCCCGTCCTTCGACGTCGCGAGCACGGTTTTCTCCGGCGTCGTCATCGCGACGATCATCGCGTCGCCCGCGACCGCCGCGCGCGCACGCGACGCCTTCCCGATCGCCTTCGGCTCCGAGACACCGTCGCGCGAAACGCGTGCGGAATACACGTTTTCTCCCGCGCGAAACACGCAGAAAAACGCGTCGCCCAGCGCGACCATCGACAGATCGGAGATCGCTGCCGCATCCACGGGCGCGCGCACGCGCAGGAGCGGGCCGAGCGGGCCGGCGTTCGGTTGCGACACGCGCGCGCCGACGTAGCGCCCACCGCCGTCGCGCCCGCCGGCCGTCGCGATCCACGCGACCGCGAGCGCTCCGTCTTTTTGCGCCGCGAGCACCGGCGAAACCTCGATCTCCGAGTCGTGCGCGCGTGAGACGATGTCGTGCGTCGGCGGCTCGGCGAGCACCGCGCGCGGCTCACCGGGCACGACGCGCACGATCGCGACGCCCGCCGCGAACGCGACCACCGCGACGCCTACCCACGTCCCCTTGCGCATGAACGCGTCCGACATGAGAACGTGCGATTAGCATTCTTGGCCGTCCGAATCATCCATCGTCGAACGTCCATTCCCTTGCGCCGGACGCGCCGAGCAGTTATTTGACCGAGCCTCGTTCCCCTTCGGTGCGGTAGCCAAGTGGTTAGGCAGCGGATTGCAAATCCGTTACACGTCGGTTCGAATCCGATCCGCACCTCTCCGTGAAACTTCGTGAGTGGCTCGCGCACGAGCCGTTTTCGCTCGCGCTCTCGGCGGGGTTCTTCGGGTTCTTCGCGCACGCGGGGTTCGTGTCGGCGCTCGAGGAAGCCGATCTCGCGCCGACGTTCGTCACGGGATCGAGCGCCGGCGCGCTCGTCGGCGGGCTCTGGGCGAGCGGGACGCGCGCCGCGCGCATCGAAGCGGAGCTTCGTCCGCTCACGCGAAAGGATTTTTGGGATCCGTCGCCGGGCCTCGGTTTGCTTCGCGGCGCGCTCTTTCGGTCGCGCGTCGCGGCGATGCTCGGCGCGCGCTCGTTCGAGTCCGCGCAGATCCCCGCGGCGCTGAGCGCGTTCGACGTGCGCGCGCGAAAGACCGTCGTGCTCGATCGGGGAGATCTCGCACGAGCGATCTGCGCGTCGTGCGCGTTTCCGATTTTGCTCCAACCCGTCGACGTCGAGGGTCGACCGATGCTCGATGGCGGCATCGCGGATCGCCCCGGCCACGCGGGTCTTCGCGTTCCCGCGGCAGGCGCGCGCGTTTTGTTTCATCACCTCGCGTCGAAATCGCCGTGGCGAAAGCGCGAGCCCGAGATCCCGCGGCGCGCGGGGATGGTCACCGTCACGCTCACCGATTTGCCGCGGCTCGGACCGTTTCGACTCGCGCGCGGCGCGGAGGCGTTCGATCGCGCGCGCGAAGCGACGCGCCGCGCGCTCGACGCCGACGCAACCGACGTGATCGCGCTGCGCGCGTGACGTACATTCGACCCGATGCGCGCGGTCCGACTTCGAGCGATTCTTCATCGCGCCGCGATGCTCGCGCTCGCGTCGTGTCACGCCGAATCGAGCGCGACGGACGCAGCGACCGACGCGATCGACGAGACCGCGGACGCAAACGACGGCGCGTGCGCGCCGCAGCCGCTCGACGTGATCGACGACGCGCAAGTCGACTGCTCGACGTTCGTCGCGCTCCCGTGCGGGTTGCCCGACGCCGCGCAAGTGTCGGAGTGTTATCCGGATCTCGAGACGTGCTTCGAGGCGTGCCGCACGAACGAGCTCTTCTACTGCGTGCTCACGCCGAACCTCTGCACGATCGAAGCCGGCATGATCGCGACCGACGCGCAGACGACGCTCGAGTGCGTGAGTTGTCTCGGCGGCGGGCGCAGGCCGCGCGGGATGGTCGCGCCGCGCGCGCGCGGTGAGTTCGCGCGCCTCGCGCACGTCGAAGCCGCTTCCGTGCGCGCGTTTCGGGATCTCGAGCGCGCGCTCGTCGCGTTTCGCGCGCCGACGCGACTCGTGCGCGCCGCGCGGCGCGCGCGAGCGGACGAGACGCGCCACGCGCGCGCGATGCGTCGCATCGCGCGCCGCTTCGGCGAGCGCGTCGAGTGCGCGCGCGTGAAGCGCGCTCCGGCGCCGACGCTCGTCGAGCTCCTCGTGGACGACGCGATCGAAGGCTGCGTGAACGAGACGGTGGGCGCCGCGATGCTCGAAGTGCGCGGCGCGCGCGCGCGCGACGCGCGCGTGCGGCGGACGCTCGCGCGCACCGCGCGCGACGAGGCGAATCACGCCGCGCTCGCCTGGGAAATTCTGCGCTGGGGCCTCCCGCTGATTTCACCGCGCGATCGCGCGGTCGTGCGCGCCGCGCTCGAGTCTGCGTTCCGCGCGCTCGAGCGCGCCGAAAACCGCGAGCGTGACCCGGCGCCGCGCGCCATCGCGCGTCACCTTCGCGTCGCCACCGCGCGTCTCGTCGCGTGGTAGATTTCTCGACGATGCGCAGATTCCTTTTGTGCGCGGCCGGCGTCTTCGCGTCGGCGAGCGCGTTCGCGATCGCTTGCAACGAACAGAGCTCGAGCAACGCCGACGGCGGCGACGCGGCGATCGACGCGACGCCCGATTACCTGACGCCGCCGCCGATCGAGCGCACGCAAACCGAAGCGCAGCTCGCGCCGCAGCGCGCCGCGTGCGCGTTCCAGTCGGGCGCGTGGCCCGCGCAGACCATCGGAACCGATTTTCCGATCGGCGGCGACATCCCCATCAACCACGTGATCGTCATCATGCAGGAGAACCGCTCGTTCGATCACTACCTCGGCCGGCTCGTCGCGGAGGGTTACTACCAACCGAACGAGATCGACGTGCCCGACGGCGGCTGGTCCTTGAACGACAGCGACGGCGGCGCCGTGTATCCGCATCCCGACGACGAGTTTTGCTACGGCGTCGATCACTCGTGGGGCACCCAGCACAACAACTGGGACAACGGCAAGAACGACAACTTCGTCGTCGACAACGACCCCGACGGCCAACGCGTGATGTTCTACGAGGACGACACGGTGATCCCTTTTTATCACGCGCTCGCGAACACCTTCACCGTCGGCGATCGCTACTTCTGCTCCGTGCTGAGCTCCACGTGGCCGAATCGATATTTCCTGATGGCCGCGACGTCGTTCGGGATCGGCGACAACTCCTTCGACACGCTCGACACGATCGACTCCCCCTCCCCGCAGATTTTCACGTTGCTCGAAGAGGGCGGGCACTCGTGGAAGGACTACACCGACGGTCCGCACATGCTCTCGTTCTTTCCGACGTTCGGCTGGGAGCACGACACGCTCTCGCGATTTTCGGACGTGAAGTGCGGATTGATGGGCGACATCGCGAACGGGACGCTGCCGGACGTTTCGTTCGTGATGGGCGACGAAGTGACGGAGACGTCGGACGAAGGTCCGTCGGATTTGCCCGGCATCGGCGGACGCGTCGTCGAGACGATCATCCGCAATTTGTGGGCGTCGCCTTCGTGGAAGGACACAGCGGTGTTCATCATGTACGACGAGAACGGCGGCATCGCGGATCACGTCCCGCCCGCGGCGGCGTGCGCGCCGGACTCTTACGCGCCGCACGACGGAAACAACAACCCGCTCCCCGGCGATTTCAAGACGACGGGCTTTCGCGTTCCGTTCATCGTCGTCTCGCCGTACGCGAAGGCGCACTACGTCACGCACACGGTCTACGATCATTCGTCGATCACGCGCTTCATCGAGACGCGTTTCGGTTTGCCGGCGCTCACCGCGCGCGACGCGAACGCGACGCCGCCGCTCGACGCGTTCGATTTCGAGAACCCTCCGTTCGTGACGCCGCCGAACATCACCGCGACGACCACGGTGCTCCCGTCGACGCTGACGCAATGCAATCAGCAGTACGCGCCCGTCGCGTGCGACGGCGGCACTTAGAAATTCTTGAGCGGCTCGAAGCCCGACAGCGTTCCGGTGTGCGCGAACTCGAGCGTCTTGATGTCGGACGCGCGCGGCGCGAGGCGTTGCGCGAGCGCGCGGATCGACGCCTCGCCTTGTTTCTGATCGTCGCTGAACAAATATTTCGGTGACGTGATCTTGCCGTCTTTGTTCGCGCTCGCGCAGTCGCCGAAATAGATCACGCCGTCGATCAAGTACGCGGCGCTTCCTTGCGTATGACCGGGCATCGCGAACGCCTTCACCGGCAGATCCCCGACGTTCACGTACTCGCCGTCGGCGAGCGTGTGCGTGACCTTCACGCCGCTGTCGTGCTTTCCCATGAATTTCGTCATCGGGCCTTTGCCCGCCGCGCGGCCTTCGATGAGATCGACCTCGGCGGTCATCGCGTAGATTTCGGCCTTCGGGAATTTCGCGCAGCCGTTCGTGTGATCGGCGTGGCCGTGCGTGAGGAAGATCGCCTTCACGTCGTCGGCGGTCTTCTTCTCGCGCGCGAGCTCCGCGAGCACCGCCTTCGCCTCTTTGTCGTTGCCGCAATCGACGAGCGCGATGCCGCCGCTGCCGGTGTCGATCACGCCGACCGAGACGATGCCGTCTTTGATTTGTTTTCCGTGCGCGCCGAGCGCGGCGCCGTCTTGAATCGGCGAATCGCCGGCCATCGTGATCGCGAACGCGACGAAAGGCGCCGCGACGAGCACCACGACCACACCGCCGACGCCGACGAGCACCCGCTTCCAACGCATGCGCGCAGCCTAAGGGAAGAACGCGCTCGACGAGGCGTAAAACTGATCGTGCGGGGACTTCTTTACACCTTCGTGCTCCTCGCGGGGTGCGCTGACGCGTCGCGCCCCTTCACCGCCGCCGACCGCGCGACGCTCGATCGCGAGACGCAGCTCGACGATTTGCCGAGCGGACGCGCGACACGCGAAGACGCCATCGTGCGCGTCGTGGCGCACGGCGTGATGTGCAGCGGTGCGGTCGTCGGCGACGCGCTCGTCGTGACCGCGGGACATTGCGTGAGCTCGGCGGAGTCCGATGGCGTGTTCGTGCAGCCGCCCGGCTACGTGCACGTTGAGCTCGGAAAGGACGCGCTGCCGTGGGGGCGCGTCTCTGCGCGCGACGTGATGGTGTGCGACGGTTGGCAAGGCGGGCACGATTTCGACGTTGGGTTCGTGGTGCTCGATCGGCGTTTGCCGGCGGACGTGCCGCGGCTTCACGCGCGCGTCGACTCCGGTGACGTCGGCGCACCGAGCGCGCCGTTCGTGTCGCGCGGATTCGGCACGGTGCTGCGACGCGCGCAGATCCCCGCGCTCGGCAGCACGTGGAGCACACAAAACATCGAACGCAAAGGCAAGCTCACGTGGTCCGACGCGGATGCGTTCGCGATCGAGATGCCGTCGTACGGCGGCGACTCGGGAGGACCCGTGCTCGCCGAAGGATCCAACGACGTCGTCGGGATCACCTCGGAGGGTCAGGAGCAACCCGACGGGCCCGGCCTCACGATCGCGTCGCGCATTTCCGCGTGCCGCGCGACGCTCCAGCGCGCGCGCGCGATCGCGACGATGTGACTATCGACGCCGGTCGCCGGACGCGCGGCGCTCGCTCGACGTGCTGAACGCTTCGATGAGACGCGCGCCGAGCTCGTCGGGGATCGGGTGGCGACGGCGCGTGTCGCGGCGGTCGCGCATCATCGCGCGCAGATCGCTCACGGTCTCCGCTTTGCGCGCGGCGCGCCGGTGCATCAGCTCGTGCGACCCGCACACGACGACGATTTCCCCGCGCGACAAGCGCGTCGTACAGAGCGCGCGCGCGTCCGAAAGCCCGCACACCGCGCATTTGCCAAAGGAGCTCATCGCCCGACGATGCCGAACGTGAACGCGGCGGGCCAAGTTTCCATCGGTCTCGTCGACCGCGCAGGCCTACGCGGCCGAAGAACTCGGTTATATACCCCTCATGACGACCTTCCTCGTGACCGGCGGCGCTGGGTTCATCGGATCGACGCTGGCCGACGCGCTGCTCGCGCAAGGCGACACCGTCCGAATCCTCGACGACTTCTCGTCCGGAAGGCGCTCGAACATCGAGTCGCTCAAAGGAAAGCTCGACGTGATCGAAGGGTCCGTGGTCGACGAGGCCACCGTGAAGCGCGCGATGAGCGGGGTCGAGATCGTGTTTCACGAGGCGGCGATTCCGTCGGTCCCGCGATCGGTCGACAACCCGCAAGCGTCGATGATGGCGAACGTGATGGGCACGACGGTCGTGCTCGACGTCGCGCGCAAGTCCGGCGTGAAGCGCGTCGTCTTCGCGGCGAGCTCGTCGGCCTACGGCGACACGCCGACCCTCCCGAAGATCGAGACGATGACGCCTCAACCGAAATCGCCGTACGCGATCTCGAAGCTCAGCGGCGAACAGCTCATGACCGCGTTCGCGACCCTCTACGGCCTCGAGACGGTGAGCCTTCGTTACTTCAACGTCTTCGGGCCGCGCCAAGATCCGATGAGCCAATACGCTGCCGTCATTCCGAACTTCGTCACGGCCGCGCTCGCCGGCAAGAAGCCCACCGTCTTCGGCGACGGCGAGCAGACGCGCGACTTTTGTTTCGTCGAGAACGTCGTGCGCGCGAACGTCCAAGCGGCGACGACGCCGAAGAAGCTCCGCGGCGAGGTCGTGAACATCGCGTGCGCCGAGCGAATCTCGCTCAATCAGCTGCTCGCGATGATCGGCGAGGAAATCGGCGCGAAGGTCGAGGCGACATACGCGCCGGCGCGCGCAGGGGATGTGCGCGATTCGCTCGCGTCGATCGACGCGGCGCGGGCGCTCTTCGGCTTCGATCCGAAAATCAAAGTGCGCGAGGGGCTCAAGAAGACGATCGCCGCGTTCCGCTCAAAATGATTTCGCGCGGATCACGATCGGCGACGACGCGCCCGACGTGACCACGGTCGCCGACTCCGACGCGCGATACGCGCTCGCCGTCGAAGCGAGGAGCGGGTGCGTTCCGGTCGTGGAAGACGCGGCGAGCACCTCGACGCGATCGCCTTGTCGAATCACGAAGCGCGCGAGCGGCGTCACCGCGCCGACGCCCGGAACGACGAGCGCGTCGGCGTGATCCTCGCGTGCGAGCAGCAGCGGGCTCGCTTCGAGCTCGACGACGACGGGTTCCCCTTCGTCGGGCCGCACGAGAAACGACGAAGCGCCCTCGCAGAAACGCAGCAGGCGTCCCGCGTTGTCGCCCCAGCGCTCGTCGAGCACCACGCCTCCTTCCTCGAGCCCCGCGTCGACGCGTCCCTCGACGCGCACGTCGGGCTTCGGAACCGTCGCGGAGATCATCCACGACGCGTCGCGCGGCTTCGGCATCGCGAACACGAGCTTGCGCTTCGCCTCGCGCTGCGATCGCGGCCCGAGGATCGCGATGAACGCGAGCGTCAGCGCGAACGTCGCGAAGAGCGCGACGACGAGCACGACGAAGAGCACCGTGACGTAATCGCTCACCACGTCGCTTCCGACGAGGTGAAGCACGATCTTCACGACGACGAGGATCGGGAACAGAAAAAGAACGCGCACGAGCGTCCGCAGCACCGCCGTCACCGCGCCATACGCGCGAAGCGCCGGCGAAGTGGACCCTTCGAGAAAGAGCGGCGTGCGCGCGAAGCGCGACGTGTGCGCGCCGTTCTTCGTGACGCTCTCGCGGCACTGCGCGCCGTTCACTTCGAGCACGCTGGTGAAGTCCGCCACGCATCGAAGTTACGTGTTACGCATGAAGTCGTGAAGGGCGTGCTCCAACTCGTCGGCGTCGTCGTGGCGCTGTCGATCGTGCTCGCGATCTCGACCACCTACGACAACCTCGGCGACTCGACGACGCGCGTGCTCGGCTTGCCCGTGATCTCGGCGCGACAACAGGGAGCGCACGGCTGGCTCGCGATGGGACAGACCGCGAGCGGCGTGCTCGTGATCGCGCAAGGCGGCGTCGGGCTCGTCGCGTTCGTGCAGGGCGGCGCCGGCCTCTTCTTCGGTTTGGGGCAAGGAATTCTCTCGCTCGCGACGATGGCGCAAGTCGGCGTCGGCGTGTTCGGCTTCGTCGGCCAAGCGGGAATCGGCGCGCAGGCGATCGGTCAGGGCGTGTGGCGCGCGCGATCGACCGCGTACTTCTACGAAGTGAGCGAGGAGCTCAACGAGCTGTTGCGCTTCCGCTTGCGCGGTCGATGACGACCACGTCGAAGCGTTCCGACGTGAAGCGGTCGACGATCGTTGCATTCTGCACGATTTCGCGCTCTGCGATTTTGGGATCCTCGAACGAACGATCGCGATCGTAGACGTACGCGACGCGCGTGCTCTTCGCGTACGCGTCGCGCCACGGCGTGTAGCGATCTTGCGCCGCGTGGTACGGCACGATCGGGATCGCCTCGCGCCACAAGAACGCGAGCCGGTAGCTCGCCCAATAATCCGCGATCGCCGCTTCGACGTGACGCTCTTCGAGCGCGCGGAGCACGCGCGACTCGACGACGCCGTCGTCGACGCGCACCGGGAGGACCCCGCGAACCCAGCGTCCGTGCGCGAGCCAACCGCCGACGAACGCGACGAAGAGATACGGCGCGAGCGCGAGCGACGCGACGCGAGCGCCGAAGCGATCCACGAGCGGCGCGAGCGCGAACGGCAGCATGAGCACGCTCGCGGCGAGGTAACGCATCGAGAACTGATCCATCACCATGCGCGACACGAAGAAGCTCGCGACGTTCGCGGCGATGGTCATCCACGCGATCGCCGCGAGCGCGCGCAACGGGCGCGACGCGCTTCGGAGCGCGTACGCGCCGGCCGCGATCATCGAGAGCGCGAGCGACGCGGCGCCGATCCACGTCACGACCGCGTACGCGCGCGGCATCTTCCACTCGGCGTAGTCCATCACGTGGAGCGGCCGGAAGATCTTCGTGCCGATCGTCCACGGCAAACACTCCGAGAAGAAGAGCTTCGCGTTGTGACCGATCACGTCGAAGCTCATCGACGCGACCCCCTCTTGCGCGCGCGGGTGCGAAAAGAGGAGCGCGAGGAGCACCGCGCCGCACGCCGCGCCCGCGAAGAACGCGCCGAGCGCGCGCGCGCGCGGTAGAAGCTCGTCGCGCGCGCGGAGCACCGTCGCGATCGCGAGCGCGAGGCACGCGGGGACGAAGATCGCCGCGTACGGATCGCACACCCACGCGAACACCGCGCAAAACCCGCCGAGCGACAGGCCCGCGACCGTCCCCGCGTCGATCGCGCAGATCGCGGCGAACGCGACGGTGAGCGCGAGCTGGCGCGGCGGGTAGAGCGCGTACGAGTGCACGCACGCCGTCGTGAAGACGAGCGGGAGCGTCGCGACGAACGCGCTCCACGGCGCGAGGCGTCGACGAAGCGTGCAATATGCAATCAACGTGAGCGCCACGTAGAGCGAGAGCGCCGAGAGCATCAACGCGATCGGCGTCTTGCCGCACACCGCGAAGACCAGCGCCACCCACGTCGAGTCCGCGCTCGTTTGGTACCCGCTCCCCCACAAGAACGGCGACCACTCGCGATGCATGATGTGGCGCGCTTGGAGCGCGACGATCGCGGCGTCCGAGTTCGTGCCCGGCGCGTTGAGCAGCGCGGGCAAGCGCGTGAGAAACGAGAGCGCCGTCAGCGCGACGACGGGAGCCCAGCGCCGCATTCGCGTCACGTCGACGAGCGCGGCGTGATCGGCGAGTCGGGGATTTGACTCTGCCGCTCGCCGAGCACCGCCACGAGCTCCTTCGGCATGAGCCCGTAGGCTTCGGCCGCCGCGAGCAACCCTGCGTTCGATTGGAGCTGCGTGAGGAAATCGTGCGGGTACGGCGTGCCGGAGAGTCCTTGCACGCGCGTCGCGAGGCGCGGGATGCCGCGGAGGATCGCTTCGCGCGCCTCGGAGAGATCGCCGAGATCGACGCACGCGTCGTGGAGCGCGAGGAAGACGGGAGCTTCGTTCAGCAAGCTCGGCGAGCCTTCGTCGAGGAGCTTCGCGGCTTCGCGCGCGATCTCGCGCGCTTTGTCCGGCGCGCCGCAGCGACGCTCGGCCTCCGCGAGAAATCCCATCGCGACGGGCACGACGTCGAGCATCTTCGTCGCGCGGTAACCTTGCGCCGCGGTTCTGAGGAGCGAGCGCGCGCGTTCGTGGTTGTCGGCTTCGGGCGATCGCATGAGCTCGAGGCCGCGGTAGTAGAGGACGCCGAGCGTCGCGCGATCGTGAGGGACCCAACTTCCGGCGGCGGATGCGTCGGCGACGGCGCGCGGATCGGCGAGCATGCGATCGAGCTGAAGGTTCGGTCCGAACGTCGCGACCCATCCGAGCAAGTTCATTTGTCCGTGGCGCACGGTGCCCGGCGAGCCGATCGCCTGCGCGAGCGCGATGCCTCCTTCGATCGCGACGCGCGCTTCGGCTTTCGCGCCCACCGTCGTGAGCGCGAAGCCGACGTTGATCGTGAGCGTCGCTTCGCGCATCTTCAAGCCCGCCTCGCTCGCCGCGCGCGCCGCGCTCCGTCGCGCTTCGAGCGCCGCGCCGACGTCGCCGCGCGCTTGGCGCACGACCGCGAGCGTCTGCCACGCGTCGACCACCGCGCCCGGAATCGCGTGACGCTGCGCGAGCGACAGGAGCTGCTCGGCGACCTCGGCAGCCGCGTCGAGATCGCCCGCGAACGCGCGGCGCGCAGCGAGCGCAGCCGCGCAGCGCGCCTCCTCGTCGACGAGGCCCGCGGCTTGCGCCTCGCGACGCACTTGATCGATGCGCCCGCTCGTCTCGTCGTCGCCGCCGCACGCGTCTTCGTAACGAACGCGCGCGCCCTTCGCGCGCACCTCGCTCGCTTCGTCGTAGACGGCGTCCTCCATCGAGCGCACGGCGCTGTCGCGCTCCGCGGCGCGCGCGTCTTGCCTGCTCCACGCTTCGTCGAGGAGCTGCGCGCGCGCGAACTGCGTGGGTTTGTCCTCGGCGAACGCGAGCGATTTCTCCGCCATCGTGACCGCGTCTTGGAGCGCGTGCGCGGCGAGCGCGCGGCGCGCGGCCTTCTCGAGGTGCACCGCGGCCTCCTCGAATGCGTGACCGAGCTCGAGGTGACGCGCGACGGTCGCGTCGTCCTCCGCCATCTTCGCGAGCCATCGCCCCGCGCGCGCGTGGAGATCGCGCAGCGCGTCCTCGCCGAGCGCCGCGTACGCGACCTCGCGCATGAGCGCGTGCTTGAACGAGTACTCGCGCGTTCCTTTGAAGCGCGACTGCGCTTGCTCGACGACGATCTCGCTCGACGCGAGCGCGCGCAGCGCGTCCTGCGCGTTCGGCACGCCGAGCGCTTCGAGCCCTTGATCCCAACCGACTTGCCCGAACACGGACAAGCGCGAGGCCGCGTCGCGCGCCCAATCGTCGAGCGCGTCGAGCTGCACTTGCATCGCGGCTTCGATCGTGGGCGCTTGCGCTGCGTCGCGTCCTTGCGCCGCGAGACGCGCGAGCTCCTCCGCGAAGAGCGGGGATCCCGCCGCTTGCGTCGCGATGCTGTCGGCGATGACGTCGCTCTGCGCGACGCGCTCGCCCAAAATCGCGCGCGCGATCGTTCTCACCGAACGCTTCGACAAAGGACGAAGCTCGATGCGCACGTGATCGCGACCCGCGAAGCGCTCGGGGTCCTCCCGCCAAAACGACGGACGCGTCGTGAGGAGGGCCCAGAACGGAGCGCTCGCCGCGCGCGCGAGCACGTGATCGATCCACGAGAGCGACTCGTGATCGCACCACTGCGCGTCCTCGATGCCGAGGACGATCGCGGATTTTCGCGCGAGCCCGACCGTGATCTCGGTGAGCGCGAGCCAGAGCGCGTCGCGCGCTGCGCGGGCGTCGGCCATTTCGGTCGGCGATCCCGGCGTGACGAGCGGTTCGTTCGCGAGGAGACGCGCGAGCAATTCGATCGCGTCGTTCGCGAGCTCCACGTCCGCCATGTGCGCCGCGCTGCGCGCGCCGAGCCGCGCGTCTTCGAGATCGACGCCCTTCGGAACGCCCGCGAGCTGACGCGCGAGATCCGCGGCGACGCCGAGCGGGTGACTCTTTCCGAACG
>Ga0335078_10001445_pt1 | contig 35801 bp, 34 predicted proteins | sample Lox_Sample_32_FD_206711 | JGI IMG/M metagenome (GOLD analysis project Ga0335078, IMG submission 206711) | Soil microbial communities from Loxahatchee National Wildlife Refuge, Florida, United States - Lox_Sample_3.2 | ecosystem: Environmental > Terrestrial > Soil > Wetlands | place: USA...
GGATAAGCCGCACCGCAACTGGGATTGCTCCGGCACTCCGGCTGCGCATCGGCACTGGAGCGTCTTACCTCGTCCGCGCGGGCGCACGGACACCCGTATATAAAAGTCGAAGGCTGTTCGCCGCGCTCTGCCGTGCTATTCCGGCGCGTAACCGGAAACCGCAGATCTGTTCTCGCTTGAGAAACGGGCCGGTTGCGGGCGGTATCCTTTGCGTGTGCGGACCTTGTAATCCTTGAGAGGTTCGCCAACCAGCCTGACCGTAATCGCGCGCCAGCCAGTATTGGGATTGGGCTTCGGGTAGTAGCTCAACGAGTAGAGGTGCGCCAAATCGTCGCGGATGGAGGCAAAGGCTCGGTGCTCATCTTTCCAATCCTTGGCGAAGTAGGCCTTGCCTCCCGTGGCCGCCGTCATGCGATCAAAGACGGCAGTTGAAACCGGCTCTAGTTTTGCCGTCTGCGTGCTGATCATGTAGATCGAGACTCCGGCCGACTGCGCGAATTCAGAGACGTCCTCGGGAGGCACCACACTGGAGTTGTCCGGGCCGTTGGAAAACACTACGACGACCTTCCGGCCTTTATTTTGGGCCGCGTCTTTCAGAGTCAACAGGAGCGCGTTGTACAGCGCCGCTTCATCTCCAGCGACGGTCGAGCGCACGGCGCGCAAGACCTGTGTGCGATCGGAAGTAAGAACCGCGGCCCGCGAAAGATCCCGGCTGTACGAGTAGAAGGCAATCTTGTCCGCCTCTCCGAGAGAGCGAATGAACTCGGTGATCGCATCCTGCGCGAACACAAATCCTCGATACATGTAGTTGCTGGTATCAAACAGGATGAAAACCTTGGCCCCGCTCACCAGAGAGTCCAAAATCGCCGGCGGGACACCGTCAGCGGGAGGCTGCCGCAAGTCAGCCGAAGGCGCTGCAGGCGGGTCCTGCCCCGCAACATCGGCGAGACTGCGCGCAGGTTCATTGCCTTCTGCAAACGTGGCGGCTCGCTCCGAGATCCCGTCCTCGACGATGACAAAGTCTTTGGGATGCAGACCGGTAATGTAGTTGCCATTCTTGTCGGTCACCGCGACGTTGAGCTGGACCATATTCACGACGACGTGGATATCGGGGTTCTCCTGCGCGGTGGTGCGAGTCTCATCTCCCAGAAGCAGGATCAGCGGGACCAGAATCAGCGGGAATAATTTCCTTGCCATGGTGTCAGCGTTCCTAGTCTGCGATCCCGTGCTTGAGATCGCCGCAATTACGGGTCAGCGATTCGATCGAAAACGTCCTAAGGACGAACTTCCGTCCGCCGCGAAGTCAGCTTCCCTTCCCGAAAATCCGCTCCGGTTTCGTGCATCGCCCGGAGAAGCGCGGGCCAATCCTCGAGGTCAGTGGCGAAGATCTTTCCGACCATGACTCGGGTCAGCTCCGGCACCAGAGAGTTCAGCATGACAGGCGAGTAGCCGGCCTCATCCGCCAGGCGAGCCCAGTACAGATTGGGAGAGTCCCAGGATTCCGCCATAAAACGGCTGGAAGACCCGGAGAACGGCGGCATGGGCTCCACGTTGAGCAGTTCGAGACCGTAGTTCTGAGCCATGCTCGGATGCGGCGTGCCAAAGTCGTGCGACAGGCGCGTCCAGTTCACGGCTTCAGGGTGATCGCGGCACAACTGATCCAGTTCAAGGCTCGCCGTTCCTGGCTCTCCGGTTTGTTGCGGATACTTCTTGCGAAATTCTGCCGCGAGGTAGAACGTGTCGGCGGGCATCAGTTGAGGAAGCATTTCCGGTACGCGACCCGTGCGCATCGCATGCTCAACTTGCCTCAATTGCCGCGGAAGCAATCGCTCCGAGAGGATACCGGCGACCCGGTTTCGCAGAGCCTCGTCCTTCATGGACGCAGTCAGAAGCTCTTCGCCGCTCTTCTGGTAGAGAGCGACGGCATGAAGCTCCACGGGACTGACGTCCCACCAGCGGGGCAAAACCGCGCTCGTCAACAGTCCGGGGGTCATTTCCTCCCAGATCAACGCCTGAACGCTGTCCGGTGAAATGAAGTCCTGCTCAAGCTCCGCCAGGGAATAAGGAAGATCGGCTAGAGAGCCAACAAAGTGGGCGCCTCCTCCGGCCGGAGTGCCTTGCCCCAACAGCATGGGCGCCTGCCAGAGAGTTTTCACGCCGCCAATAGTTTCACCGGCAAAGTCGTGCGAGCGGACGAAGAGCGGATTATTGTGCAGAGCCTGGGCTCCGGGCGGTTCGTAGTAGGCATAGTTCAAACCGACCAGAGTATCTCTCAAGAACGAAGCGAGTTGACCGCGGGCCTCATCGATTTGCGAGCGGGAAGCGGTCGTGGACTGGAGCACTCGCGGCAAGTCGGTTTTCATCTGCACATCGGTGTGATGGTTGTTATAGATCCCTGCGGCCCACTCCGATCTCTCGCCGTTGGTGAAGATGGGACGAGGCATCTCAAATTCCTTCGTCTCGTGAGCCAGCAGAATCACATAGTCTTCCGGCTGCTTGCCTCTCGCCTTTTCGACCAAGGCATCGCCGACCGTCAGAATTGTGTCCAGCGAGACCAGTCGCTGGTCGTCCAAGACGGAGCGGATCCGGTCGGCAAGCGCCCGGTGCATCTGCTGACCTTCCGGCGTGTTCTGCCGGGGCCCCGCGAGCAGCTCGATGATCTCGTCCTGCGAACCTCGAGCCCTACCCGTTGAAGCGCGGAACAGCTCGCCCAGGGACGTTCGCCCTGCGTCATAGACCTCAGCTGCCGATCGAATATTGGCGAAAGGCCTGATGACTTGCTGCCATGACTCGTTCAGGCGGGAGTCGGGAATCTGTTGTTGCCGGGCCAGAATCTGCCAGATTCCGACATTGGCCTGAAACGAGCCGAAAGCATTCCCGCGAACGGCGGACGGCGCGCTGTTCAACCCTTGCGCCACGTCCAGAAATAGCGCGATTGACTGATCGTTCAACTCGGAAAATTCGGAGAAAATGGAATACTGATCGCTGAATTGCTCGTAATTTCGCGCGAGCAACAGCACCGTTGCGGGCAACAAACGACGTACCGGGGATCGCCTGCTGTCGAGTTCGCTAATCGTCAGGTAGCTTTGCTGCGGTCCATTCTCGATGGGCGATCGCGAAAGCGCCAACATGATCCGCACCAGCTGATCCGGGCCGCTCAGATTTCCACTCTGCCGTCCCCACTTACGGACGAGGTCCGAATTTCTTCCCTCGAGCAGAATCCGCTTCCAGACTTCGAGATTTCCGGGGACGAGCGGCTCGCCGCTGCTGTCCAGCGGAAGCCGAGTCACGAGCAGCAACAGGCCCGGCGCCGGTCGGAAAGAACCCCGCGTGGCGGGAACGGAAGGGTCGGGAGCACGCAGCGCCTCGTAAAAAGGCCGCAATCGATGAGGATCAGTAAAGTACGCCTTTTGAACGCCATTCACCCGCGAAAGCGCGTCGAAATAAGCGAGCAGCCAGCCCTTATCCCTGGCAAGCAAGTTCGAGATAAAACTGGCGGGCGACGCCGGACTGGCGCCAACCAGGTCTTTCCACTCGGCGTCGTCAGCCGCTCCTCCCGGAACTTTGACCTGACCTCCGTCGATGGAGATCGATCTGCCGTAGAAATCAAGATCCGCGGCATAGGGAAGAAGTTTGCGGAGGCCGATGGATTGCTGCAAAGATCTGCTGGTCTCGGGATCGAGGCGTGAAAGCGCCCAATACAGCCGTGCGACCGCCGAGTCGTTCAGGATCGTGTCAAGCAAGTCGCGGCGGTTGTCTCCACGGTTTTTCATGCCCGCCTTTGTCCAGTCGTTTTCGGCGAAAAGCAATGGAACCGGTGAAGAAGAGAACGGATATTCGAAAGGCTTGCCGCCTTCCAGCGCCTGCTCCAGTTCAGGCACGGGGAATCCGGAATCAATGGCGAGGAACGCCCGGTCGGCATCCTCGGTCTGCAGGGAAGTTCCGGCATCACCACAATTGCCACGGATTCGAAATCCGAGAATCTGCAGAACCGGGGCCGCGTCGCCGCAATTCGTAACCCGAAGGACCATGCCGCTTTTCGCAGCCAGGGCCGACAGTTCCCGCGCCTGAGCCACGTACCGCCTGAGAAGAACAAGATACTCAGTCGTCCGCGATGAACCTTCATAACCTTCGGTGAAGACATTGCGGCTGAGCAGGGGCATTACCTCTTCCGGGGTCACCTTTTGACTGATCGCCGCCATGCGCTCAAAGGAGCGCAGCGGGCCCGGAATCACAAACTGCGAGACTGGACCTGCTACGCCATCTGCGGATGAAGTCGCCGCGGCATGCGAATCGCTTGAGGAGGACGGTGGCAGTTTTTCGTCAGAGGCGAATGAAACACAGTTGACTAGAGAGAACACGATCAGGATGGGCAAACATAGATGAGCCTTCACGGCAGGGTTCCTCTCGAAGCCGGCGAGACCCCAACTTCACCAGGCATCTATCGCGGAAGGCAGGGGGTGTCTTCCATTGCGGAAAACGACATGTCCACAGATCCAGGCTTGGTGAACCGGGCCTTGCCCCAGAATTCAATGTCGGCAACTTACTCCATATCGGGCGACTAGCCAAGCGGTTTTTTAATTTTTCTTGAGACGAGGCTCGGAAAGGGACGCCGCTTCCACCTGACCATCGGCCGCACGCGTTACTCAGCAAGGCATCCCGCCCAGATTCCGTGCCGATCGCCGCATTCCGGAGGATCGGAACCTGTCGCCTGTGACAGCGATCACGGCGAGATGGTTTCGTGAATCGGTATCGTAAGTTGGGTTGTCTCCGAGCATCAAAACGCTCGCCGGTGATGCATGACCGGATCCTTCATATACGGTGAAGCGCTCGTCTTGGGACTGGTGTCTGGACCTGCTTGCGTGGCGTCCTGTGGACCCGTAGTCGTTCCATCCTTGCTTGCCGAGCGGGCTGGCTTTCGGCCGAATGGCCGCTACCTTTCCATGTTTCTGGGAGCGCGCCTGGCGGGATACCTGCTGTTTGCCACCGTCGCCTGGGAGCTTGGCACGCTGGTATCGCTGTCGCCGGCGGCGCGCCCTCTCCTGGTGGGATCGATCCACGTGCTGCTCGCTCTCGTTCTTCTTTGGTATGCATACTCGGCCGGGCACGCTTGCGCGCCATCTTGCTCCGGGACAGAACTGGTCACGATTGGTCCAGCCAGACGCGGCGTGCCTGGAGCGGCAGCCCTGGGCTTCATCACTGGCGTAAGTCTTTGTCCTCCATTTGTGGCCGCTGGTGTAAGGGCGGCTGCGTTGGACAGCGCGGCGGCAGCACTCGTTTTCTTTGCCGTCTTCTTTGTCGGGACTTCCATCTGGTTCCTGCCTTTTATGAGCCTGGGCTGCGTCCGGCGCAACGAAGCCGTTACCACTGTCGCCCGGATGGCGATGGTGCTCATCGCCCTGTACTACGCAGTTCTGGGATTGTCGATGCTGCTTGTAAGGAAGGCCTATGGCTAGCGAAAATCGAATCCGCCTGCCCCTGCAAACAACGCCGCGGAGTATTGGGCGGTCCCTTCTGCTGACGTTGCCGATCGCACTCTGGTCGTTCCTCATGTTGTCTCATTCCGGGCAATCCAATCGCGCAGGACACATCGCCATTGTCATGACCGCGATTTTCATGATCGGGCTCTTTTTCATGATGATGCGGACATGGAGCACGTATCGATGGCGTCGCTGGTTCTTTGTAGCAATGGGAGTGCTTTTCCCGGTGGGCTTTATCCACAATGTCATCGTGATGCGGGGGACAATGGGCATCCCCATTGAGGAAATGATCGCCGGGCGAACCCCGTTCTGTTATCTGCCCATTCCACTGCTGATCTTGCCGGCGGCTTTTACGAAAACGCTGGTGTTTCCGGGTTCGATCCTGCCCAACGGAGGCATGTCGGGCGGGGGCATGGCGGCCATGGCGGGCGTGTGGCTGGCGATCACGCTGGTGGTCGGCAAGGGGTGGTGCAGCTATGCATGTTTCTTCGGCGGGATCGAAGAAGGCATGGCAGCGGTTCCGAAACGCGCGAAGCTGCGAAAGATCGACCCGCGCTGGCGCTACGGTCCCTGGGCGATATTGCTGGCGATGGTGCTGCTTTCTCTTGCCCTGTTTGAACCGGCCTACTGCATGTGGCTCTGCCCCTTCAAGGCCGTGTCGGAATACATAACAGCCCGCAACACGGTAGGGATGATCCAGAATGGGATCTTCGTCGTCCTGTTCGCGGGCCTCGTGATCGCGCTGCCCTTACTGACAAAGAAAAGAACCCAATGCGCGTTCTTCTGCCCGTTTGGCGCCTTCCAATCGATCTTCAATAAGGCAAGCGTATTCGAGGTAAGAATCGACCAGACTCGCTGTTCGCCGTGCGTGCTCTGCGAGGCCGCCTGCCCGACGATGTCCTTAACCCAGGAATCGATTGCGAAGGGCGAAACTCTGATGTCGTGCATGAAGTGCGGCGCGTGCGTGGATGTCTGTCCCAAACATGCCGCCGTCTGGCATATCAAGGGGACGGAAGTCGCGGTGAAGCCGGAGCGGGCGCGGCTCATGTTCATCTATGCCGCCTGGGCGATGGCCATGATGTTCGGAGGCAGCATCATCGCGCAGGGTCTTGCGACCATATTGCACGTGTTCATTTAAGGAGGCACACATGACAGTCCCGGCGGCAAAACTCGGCTACACCGCGGCAGGTTTGACCGTTTTCGCGGCGGTGCTTGTGCCTTTTCTTCTGTATGGGATGTTCACGAAAGGATTTGCCAGTCTGGGATTGCATGTCGATGAGATGTACTCGGGAGGCCCGAAAGTCCGGACAATTCAGGCTGACGGCTACACCATCGACATTCACCGGCAAGTGTCTCCTCACATGCTGCAGCGCGAAAAAGCATTTGTGCAACTCGATTGGAGACCGGCGCACGCTTTGCCGTCTCACGTCTCGGATGCAGTCGATATTGATGGCGACGGAAAACCCGACGTTCGCGTGGATTTCGACGTACCAAAAGACGCGAATGCGCCACTGCACGTCGATGTGGAAACTCTCGACCCACGTTACGAGGCCATGCGGAGTGTGCAGAAAGAGAAGTTCTCCGCTCTGATTGTGCGGGTGGACGACGCGCTCATTGTTCGCGTGCCAGTCGCGCCGTAGTCCGCTGCGATCCTGCAATATCTCATGCGCCCCGGATTGGGAGCGCGGTGCGATTGGCTGCGTCATTGGAAGGCAACCGGCTGAGGTCCGGGAAGCTGCCAACCTGCGGCGCTCATAGCAGCTTGTGATTCTCATCACAGACCCCAGTTCCAGGCAACGTCAGAATCGCTTGCGGATATTTGTCGCAAAGGAGAAGTTCTATGGCGACAGCAAATTCGGTCCTGCCAGAGACGCTGCGGACATTGCCTTCCGACGCAGCGCGCCAGCTGCAATGGAAATTTGCCGACCGCTTCGATTTGCAGTTGCTGGTGCAGTCCACGCGAGCGGTGGCGCGGGGACCGGTGGCGCGCCTGGTCGCCGGCGGCGGCCGGAATTCGCATGAGTGGACCGATGCAAAAGCCGCGCTGCTGGAGGCATTTGACGATGCCGGCATCACCGCGGTCTTTATGGATCCGGAGGAAGGCGGGCTGTTTGCGGGTCCGAAGAATCTGGCGCTCGCGCTGGTTGCTTTTGAACTGGCGTGGGTGGATGGGGGAGCCGCGACTGCGAGTTTGGCCGGATGCCTGGCGTTGGCGCCGATTCATGAGCGCGGCACCGCCGAACAGCGACGTCACTACATGAAGCTCGCCGCCCCGGCGCAGCCCGGCGAAGAGCGAAAGCCGTTGCGTGGAGCATTTTGTTTGACCGAGCCCATCCCCTACGTGGGCGTAGATACGGGGATGCTCAACGGCAAGATTCGAATCGCGGAGTGGAAGGCGGGAGAAGAGCCGATTCTGCAGGTGGAAAAGCGTGGACGATTCATCACCAACATTGGTTTCGCGAATTTCGTGACAGCCGCGGTCGATTCCGGCGACGAGCGGATCAAGGGCAGCTGCATGGTGATTCTCGAGGAGGGGGATCCGGGGGTTTTCGATCGCGGCACGCCGACCCGGAAAATGGTCCATCAGCTCTCTTCGACTGGCGATCCGATCTTCAACCTGCGTGTCTCCGCCAGCCGGATCGTTGGCGGCTATGACATCAAAGATGGCGTCATCGTTCCCCGTTACAACCACAGCGAGGTGATCGAGGCCGTTTTCCGCCGGACGCGGGTCACGGTGGGCGTGATGACGGCGGCGAAATTGCTGTCGGCGGTCGAGCCGGTCATCCGCTACCAACGAGGGAGATTTCGTGGCGCCGAAACTGCGACTCCGGGATCGGTGCGGCATGAACTCGGGCTGCAGGCGCGCGAAGATGCGCTTCACCGGCTGGTGGATATCTGGGCAACCGGAGAGGCCAGTGCGTCCTTGGCGTTTGCGGCGGCGCGTACCTTCGATGAACTCGATCCGCTCGAAAATGAAATGGAGAAGTTGTACGCCGAGCGCGGCGTGACTGGAACCAAAGCCAAAGCGAAGCTGTTGCGGGAAGCAGCCGAGAAGGCGGTCTCGCTGATGGAGTTGCCTGTCGGCGATGCCCGCAAAGAAGCGCTGAATTCTGATTCACTGCTGCGCTTCGCGGCTCTGGATTCCCTGGCAGACATACTCTGTCCCGCAGCCAAGTTATGGAATACCGGTTGGGGCACGCAGATGATGCGCGAAGCCGTGAGTCTGATGGGTGGCTACGGTATCACCGAAGATTGCCCCGGCTTCCTCGGCCACAAGTGGATGGACGCGCAACTGGAAGCGACGTACGAAGGGCCCGAGGCCGTGCAGCGACGGCAACTTTCGGTCACGATGACGAATCCGGTGTTCCTGGCGCAGTTGCGCGGCTGGATTCGCGAGATGCGCGGCATCGCCTCGGAACACCCCGGCACGGGAGCCTGCGCGCTGGCCACGGCAATGACGATGTGGCTGTGGACGCTCGATCATCTGCAACACAATAAAGACGCCGACGGCGGCAAGCTCTATCAGAGCGCGCGCCAGGGCGTGACCTTCCCTCTGGCCGACGCCCTCTGCTGGCTGATGGGGGCGCGCTGCCAGATTCTCGACGTGCTGCGCTTACAGCAGGAAGGCGCGATGGATGCCTCGGTTGCCGAGGGACTGCCCGGACTGGTCAACTTCCTGACCGATCTTTGCCACGTACAGTCAGCGCGGGCGAGCGGTGAAGTGGCGCGCATCTGCGCCGAGCTGGTTTTTGGCTACGATCGTCATCCCGCATGGGACGAAGCCGGCAGCCGCGCTTGCTGGCATGAGGACGAACTGGACGCGCTCGAAGGTTTCATGCCCGGCATCAACTCCTACGCTCTCGATGTAGTCGGCGGCCACGGCTCGCATCCGAAAAAAGCCGGACCGTGCGCGCAGTGCCATGGAGCGCAGCCCCTTCTTGCGCTGCACGCGAAACTTGACGGATGCCTCACGGGATCGCGATTGGCCAAGGATCGAGCTGCCGATGCCGTTTCGAAGCTGATGATTCCGGAGGCGCTGGATTATCCCGCATGAGCGCGTCCGCCTTATCGTCGAGGGAAAAAGTCGAACGGCAGCAGATGTCTGTCGATATCGCCGGCGTCGGCTTCGGCCCCGCGATGGGCGGCTTCCTCACGACACTTTCGCGCGCGCTGGTGCGGGAAGACGGCACACCACGGCTGGAAAGCTCAGCCTCACCGGGACTGCCGCTGCAGGTCATCTGTTATGAACGCGCCGATGGACTCGGATTTGGCGTGTCGGGCGCGGTCACGCGGGCGCGCGGAATTCGTGCCAGCTTTCCCGGCGTCGATCTCACCGAAATTCCAATGGCGGTTTCCGTCGGGAAAGAGAAGCTCGTGTACCTGCTGGATCCCATCGGAGCGAGCCGCCGTCCGCTCGCATTTCGCATCAAAGATCGCCTGATTCGAACCTTCCGTGGCGTCTTGCGATTGCATGACGAAGCTGTGGAAATACCATTTACTCCAGGATTTCTGCGCAAACACGGTGGCATGATTTTTTCGCTGGGACAATTCAACCAATGGGTGAGCGAGCAGATCGCAGGTTCGGGAGTGATTCAACTGTGGCCGGGGACGCCGGTGAGCGAACCGCTGATCGAAGGAGACGCAGTTTGCGGAGTGCGCCTGGCGGATCAGGGAGTGGACGCGAACGGGGTGTCGAGCGATGGATTCATGCCCGGCATGGATGTGCGCGCCGGGCTGACCGTCGTGGCGGACGGGCCGGTCGGAGCCGTAGGGGGGCAAATCGATTCACGCTTCGGATTGCCGGATGGTCACCAGCAGCAGGAATGGGCTCTCGGCATGAAGATGGTCGTGGAGCTGCGCGAAGACGCTGAACTGGAACCCGGAACGGTTCTGCACACCATTGGATTCCCGGAGCCGGAGATTTTTGGATTCGTCTATGCGCACCCTGGGCGTTTGGCGTCCGTCGGCATCTTCATTCCGTCATGGCTGCGCAGCCCGGTTCGCACCGCATACCGGTACCTGCAGCACTACATGCTGCATCCGTACCTGTGGCGACACCTGCGGGGTGGAACGTTGAAATCGTGGGGCGCGAAATCTCTGCAGGAATCGGGGCGCCACGGCGAGCCGTTCCTTGCGGGCAACGGATACGCGCGAATCGGCGAAGGCTCCGGAAGCACCAACGTGCTCGCCGGATCAGGTGTGGACGAAGCATGGACAACGGGTGTGCACCTGGGCGAGGCAGTCATCGAACTGCTGGAACAGAAGAAGCCGTTCACCCGTGAGAATCTGGAGCAGACTTACGTGCGCCGGCGGCGGGGGAGTTGGGTGGAAGTGGAATCGAAGATTGCCGCGGATTCGCGAAACGGATTTCCATCCAGCGTCATTCGCGGCTTGATCGGCATGGCCCTGGCGGGCTTCACGCGCGGAGCAGTCTCGTTTCCTGTTCGCACTCAAGCCGCCCCATTTCCGCTCGAAAACATTTACAGCTCACGGATTTCGTCTGCCGAGTTGAAGAAACTGCAACAAGAAAGCATCGCCAGCGGAAGCCCGCTGCACGACCGCATCATGAACCGCTGCGGCTGGCCGGAAATTCCCTTCGATGGGCAGTTGCTGATCTCACACCAGGATGCTCTGCTGATGGGGGGAAGCGTGCAGGCGCCGCCGGGCTATGCCAATCACGTGATCTTCGTGCGCCCGGAGCTGTGCGAGAACTGCGAGCCGAAGTTGTGCGTAGAAATGTGCTCCGGGCAAGCGATCACGCGCGGCGACGATGGCGTGCCCGCCTTCGATCGCGAGAAGTGCGTGTACTGCGGTGCATGCCTGTGGAATTGTCGTGCCGGAGACGGTGCAAAAGGAAATATCGAGTTTCGGGCCGGGGCTGGAGGGTTGCACTCCGCGCTGAACTGACGCCTTGCGCGTTCGCGCCTTTGGCAAGCAGGAAGGGAATCACATGAGCAACGCTTACCACATTGTCGTATGCGCGGGCGTGGTACCCGACCCGCTGCAAACGCTGGAGCCGGTCCCATCGTCTGCCGTTCCGGCGTTGAAAAACGAAATGATGCTGCCCGCGGTGCTCGATCCCTGGGCCGCGCATGCACTCTACGAAGCCGCAAATCTTGCCGCTCACGCGGCGGGCACCAAGATCTGGCTGGTCAGCGCAGCCCCGAAGGCGAAGCTGCAGCAAGTCATGATGAACGTGGCGCAGAAGGCGAGCTTTGAACTGGTCCCGATCGATGCTCCGGCCAACGGATTTGCCGACGCGCATGCGGTCGCGAAAGTTCTTACGGGAGCGATTCAGTCCATTCCCGGCCTCGACCGCTCTCGGCTGCTTCTGTTTGGAGGCTGGGAATCGGCGTCGCGTGGCGCCGGAGTGACGATGCAACTGGTCGGCGAGCAACTCGGCATCGTCGATCAGTTTCAAGGCGTCGATCAGATAACGGTTCAGGCGGACGGCTCCCTGGAAATCCTGGAGCGCATTGAAGGCGGCCGGCATCTGGTCTCGATCTGCCAGGGACCTCCCGTTCTGCTAGGGTGGGCGACCGGCAATCTGCCGGAGCCGAAAAACAACCCGCAGGTCGGGATGGCAAACATGCGCACCATCATGCCAGCGCTGCAAAAGGCCAGGCCTGCGGCGCTGCCGCACGATGCGGTGCGTTATCTGAGCATGGCGCCTCCCCGGCAGCAGCGACAAACACGCATTGTGAAAGATCGATCACCAGATGAGATTGCCGCTGAACTTCTGGACTGGATCTTACAAGAGTAGGGCCGAGCACGACTGGGATCTTACGGAACCAGCATGGCACGGAATTTCGGCAGTCGAACTTGAGGAATACATGTCACAGAACATTTTGTTTCTCGCGCACGTGGATGAGTCCGGAAACGCGCTTGCCGGCGCTGCCCATGAAGTGCTGGGAGCTGCGCTCGATCTTGTCAGGAAGTTGGGCAGCACGCTGACGATTGGGCTGCTGGGAGAAGACGTTTCATTTGCTGCGAAAACGCTGGCGTCGTCTGGCGCTCGAATTCTTGCCGTGTCAGGCGCGGATTTCGCACATCCGCGGTACGCCAGCGATTGTGCCGCGGTGGAGGCAATTTGCCGCCAAGCCTCCGCGCAACTTGTGATGGCTCCGGCAACATCGCGATTTCTCCGCGTCATGGCGGGCGTTGCGCAGCGTTTGAATGGACAAATCGACACCCATGTCACAGCCATCGAGACGATCGACGGCGCGCTTACCGCGAAGCGCTGGTTTTACCGGCAGCGTCTCGAAGGAGTCCTGGCGCGAGATGCTCGACCATGGTTTCTAGTCATGGATTCCGGGTGCCACGAGGCGTGGACAAGCGCGGCCGGAAGTGCGGAAACACTGAGCGAAGTCCAGAGGATCGATGTGCCACTCCCGGTGGAGTGCAGGCGCACCGGCTTCGCCGGCGTGCGAGTCCCCAACAGCGACGCGCAAACCATCCGTCCTGATGCCGGGTTGCTCTTCGTCGCCGGAGCGGGCTGGTGCAAGAAACAAGCCGACGGCAAGACTCACCTTCCCGAAGCCGAGACTACGATTTTGCAGTTTCTCCACAGTTCCGGCGCATCGCTGGGTGGAAGCAAATCCCTTGTCGATCAGAGCGGAGAGAATCAGGCCGTCCTCAGATTCATGACCCATCTCAACCAGGTCGGGCAGACCGGGTCGACGCCGCGGCATCCGAAAGGGCTGTCCACCTGCTGCCACGGGGAAGAGCCGCATGTGGTGGGCTGGCGCTTCATCAATGAACGGCGCGCGATCAACCTCGATCCAAACTGCGGCTGGGCTCGCGGCAAGGCGGACGTGCTTTATGTTGCCGATGCCTTCCAGGTAATCCAGAAACTCAACTCTCTTCTGGTCGAGAAGGCGCACAAAGCGGAACTCGAAGCGGTCGCAAGCGTTTAGAGTCACGGCGATCCAGGGGTTCGGCCGCGCCTGGCCGCAGTTGCAATGCTGCGCCTCTCCCAGCGACAATCTCTGGTTGGAGAAGAACGTGGAAAAGAATCCATCCGGACGTGCCGCGGGGGCAGGCGGCAAAACGCGTGATCCCATTCGCGCGGGCGCAGTAGTCATCGTGACTTTGTGCAATCCGCGGGAGAAATTCTGGGGAATGATTCTCGCGCTCGCCTCCGAGGGGCTGAGCCTGAGCGGAGCCGAACTGGCGTCGTTCGAAGATCTGACCCTGATGGTGAAAGATGGCGAGCCCTTCACTCCCGCGGTGGTTTTCTTCCCGATGCATCGCATCGAACGTGTCGAACTCGATCTGCCGGATGGGAACTTGCCTTCACTTTCGCAGCGATTTCTGGCCAAGACCGGGCGCGAGCCGGCACTGGTACTGACCTCCGGCGGAGATCCAGCAGGCGCTACCAGATCCCGCAGTTCGAAGGAGCACGCGTGAGGTTCTCGCAGATTCTCACTGCTCCCAATCAACTCACTCTGCTGCGGATGATCTTCGTTCCCTTCATCGTGATTCACCTGGTGGAGGGGCGCTATATGTGGGCGCTGATCGTTTTTGTGGTGGCGGGATTCAGCGATGGGCTCGATGGACTGCTGGCGCGAACGCTTCATCAGCAGACACTGCTGGGACAGTACCTGGATCCGATCGCCGACAAGCTTCTGTTGAGCACCATGTTTCTTGTGCTTTCCATCCTGCACAGGATTCCGTGGAAGTACACGGTGCTGGTCTTCAGCCGCGATATTTCGATTCTCGCGGCCAGCGCGGTGCTGTTCGCGATCGCAGGATTAAGAAATTTCCGGCCCAGCATTTTTGGCAAGGCCAACACGTTCTCGCAGATCAGCGCCGTGTTTTTCGTGCTCCTGTTTGAAATCTATCGGCAGCGATGGGTGTGGATCGCTCGAACCGTGTTCTTGCGAGCGACGTTTTTCTTCACCGTCATTTCGGCGCTGCACTATGTCATTTTGGTGCAGCAACGATTGCGGGACCATACGCATGCCCTGCCCCCGGCATCGGCTCCCATGGCCTAACGCAGGTTGACCGGCTTTCTCACTGCCCGTAGAATCCAGGGTTCGTCCCGGTGGGTTCGGGTCTCTATGGCGCTTCGTCTTTATAACACCATGTCGGCGGCGATCGAGGAGTTTCGTCCGCTCCTTGACAATGAAGTGCGTATGTACGCGTGTGGTCCAACGGTTTACGACTACGGACATATCGGGAACTTTCGCACGTTCGTGGCGGTCGATCTGCTGCGCCGTTTTTTGCGCCAGTCCGGTTACGCGGTACGCCACGTGATGAACATAACCGATGTAGATGACAAGATCATCCGCAACGCCGCGCGCGACGGAGTCACCGTGCGGCAATACACGGCCAAGTACGAGAAGGCCTTCGTTGAGGATTCCGCGATGATCGGCATCGAGCAACCGACGCTGGTTCGCGCCACGGAACACATTCCGGAAATGGCGGATTTCGTCGCGAAGTTGGTGCAGAAGGAGATTGCCTATCGCGCCGACGACGGCTCCTATTACTTTCGCATCGCGAAATTTCCGCAGTACGGAAAACTCTCGAAAAAAGATTTCGGCGGAATGATCGACGGTGCTCGCGTTGACGTCGACGAGTATGACAAAGACAGCGCGCGCGACTTCGCACTCTGGAAAGCGCCCAAGCCGGGCGAAGCGTCATGGGATACGTCAATCGGGGCGGGGCGGCCGGGCTGGCATCTGGAGTGCTCGGTCATGTCGATGCAGGAACTTGGCGAAAGCTTTGACTTGCACGCGGGCGGGGAAGACCTGGTTTTCCCGCATCATGAAAATGAGATTGCGCAGTCGGAATCGCTAACGGGCAAGCCTTTCGCGCACTTCTGGTTTCACGCGCGCTTTTTGCTGGTCGAAGGCGAGAAGATGTCCAAGAGCCTGGGGAATTTTTTCACTCTGCGCGATCTCGTGCTGAAGGGGCACAAACCATCTTCGATCCGCTATCTGCTTGCCTCGGTTCCCTACCGGAATCAGTTGAACTTCACCTTTGACGGTCTGAAGCAGGCCGCGGTTTCGGTTGAGCGCTTGCGGAATTTTCGTTTGCGTTTGAGCGCGGGCAATTTCCTTGCAGGAGCGAACCCAGCGATGCAGACCCTCGCGACCGAGACTGTCGACCGCATGCGCGCCGCGCTCGAGGACGACTTGAATACTGCCCAGGCGCAGGCGGCGATCTTCGAGATGGTGCGCCAAGCCAATGCGGCCTTCGACACGGGTGGGATCAAGAAAGATGATGTCGCGCCGCTGCTGGCGGGGTTAGTAAAGTTCGATGAAATCTTTGCCGTGCTCGAAGACGACGACGCCCCGAAGATGAAGCGTGTTCTGGAGTGGGCGGAGAGCGAGGGCCGAGCCGAAGGAATCAGCCCAGAACTACGGGAAGCGCTCCATTCGGGACAACTCTCGGATGCTGACATCGAGGATAAGATCGCCGAAATGAAGGCTGCCCGGGCGGCTCGCGATTTCAAGAAGTCAGACGCGGTTCGGGCGGCGCTCGCCGATGCGGGCATCCTGGTCGAAATCACCAAGGACGGAATTCGCTGGCGCAGGAAATGACGCCCCGATGTTAAGCTGAGGCTAATCGCTGACGGCTCTTTCTGTGAAATCCTTCGACGAATATCTGCGCGATGCCGAACAAGCTCACGGACATCTTTGTGCCGGGCAGGTTCTCGGCGTGCGCCTTGCCATGCTCGGATTGCAGAAGCTCGGCATTGACGATCCGCACGGAAAAGATCGCAAGCGACTCGTCACCTTCGTGGAGATCGACCGCTGCGCCACGGATGCAGTCGGCGTGGTGACAGGATGCAGGCTGGGGAAGCGGGCGTTGAAATTTCGCGATTGGGGCAAAGTGGCGGCGACGTTTGTCGACGTCAGCAGCGGCAAAGCAATCCGCATCGCAGCCAAGGAATCCTCGAAAGCGCTGGCGCGCCAGATGCATCCGGAAATCGAAAATAAGAACCAGCAGCAGATGCTGGCCTACCGCGAGATTTCCGATGAGGATTTGTTCGCCACGCAGTGGGTAAAAGTGGAGTTGCCGCCGGAGGAATTTCCCGGATATAAGGGCGAGCGGATCGTGTGCGAGCAGTGCGGTGAGGGAATTAATTTTCGGCGGGAAGTGCGGAGGGACGGCAGGACTTTGTGCCGAGCCTGCGCGGGAGAAAGCTATTACGAACCGGCGGAATGACCAGCCTCCACGCTTACGACCGCCTGCTCATAAGCGTGCGCGACGCGCAGAATTGTGGCTTCGTCAAAATGCTTGCCCAGAAGCTGCAATCCGATCGGCAGCTTCTCTTTCGTCCTGCCACATGGAATCGAGATTCCCGGAATGCCCGCCAGATCGGCGGTGACCGTATAGATGTCGGCGAGATACATGGCGAGCGGATCGTTCGATTTCTCTCCCAGCCGGAACGCTGCCGTCGGACTGGTCGGCGTAATAATCGCGTCCACCTTGCGAAATGCCTCATCGAAATCGCGCGTGAGCAGGGTGCGCACTTTCTGCGCTTTCAAATAGTAAGCGTCGTAGTAGCCCGCGCTCAGCGCGTAGGTGCCGAGCATGATGCGGCGCTTCACTTCGGCTCCGAAACCTTCGTCGCGGCTGCGACGGTACATTTCCGACAATGTCTTCGCACCGCGGGCGCGGTGACTGTAGCGCACACCGTCGTAACGCGCGAGATTGGCCGAAGCCTCTGCGGTCGCAATCAAATAATAGGTCGGGACGGCATACGGCGTGTGCGGCAGAGAAACCGGAACGATCTCGCAGCCCAGCACTTTCAATTGGTCGATCGCCGACTCGACGGCCTGGCGGACTTCCGCGTCCAGGCCTTCGCCAAAATATTCTTGGGCAACGCCCAGCTTCATTCCGCGAACGGGCTTGTCGAGTTCGGCGACATAATCGGGCACGGGAAGATCGGCGGAAGTAGAATCCATGGGATCACGGCCGGCAATCGCCCGCAGCACAATCGCGGCATCTTTCGCCGTCTTTGCGAGAGGACCGATGTGATCGAGTGAGGACGCGAAGGCGATGAGTCCATAACGCGAGACCCGGCCATAGGTCGGCGTCACGCCCACCACGCCGCAGAACGACGCGGGCTGGCGGATGGACCCGCCCGTGTCGGACCCAAGCGTGGCCACGGCCATGTCAGCCGCAACGGCAGCCGCCGATCCACCGGACGAACCTCCCGGCACTCGTCCCAGGTCGTGCGGATTGCGCACCGGATGATAAGCGGAGTTTTCATTCGACGAGCCCATGGCGAACTCGTCGCAATTCATCTTGCCCAGCAGGACCGCGCCTGCGGCCTCCAGACGCGCCACGGCCGTGCAGTCATAGGGCGGAATGTATTTCTCAAGGATCTTCGAGCCGGCAGTCGTACGCACGCCACGCGTGCTCATCACATCCTTAATGCCGACGGGCACGCCAGCCATGACAGGCAGCGGTTTTCCCTCAGCCGCCATGCGATCGATGCGATCCGCCTGCTCCAGGGCGCGTTCTTTCGACAGGGTCAGAAAAGCGCCAATCTGGCCATCCTCTTTTTGAATGCGGGTGTAGTGAGCCTCAGCCAGGGCCAGCGCAGTAATTTTGCGCTCCTGAATGGCCGCGCGGGCGGCGTCGATGGTGAGAGAGGTCAAATCCATGTGAGGTGCAGTCGGAACTTACCGAGCTAGCGTTCAATCACTTTGGGAACGCGGAAGAAATCCTGGTCCGCGTCGGGAGCATTCTCGAGAGCGACTTCATGGGGCAACGATTTGCGCAGCCCTTCGACTATATCTTCGCGGCTGGCGTAGGCGAAGCGGTCGCTGCCCTGTTTGGATACGTCGACACCGTAGCGATCGGAAACCTGGGCCATCGGCGGCACGTCCGAAGTGTCAAGTTCATTCAACAGGTCGACGTAATCGAGAATGGAATTGAGATCGCGCAAAATGCCAGCGCGCTCCTCGGCGGTCAGATCGAGATTGGCCAGATCGGCGACGTAAGCAACGTCTTGTTCGGTAACCTTCATAGGCAAATCGCCGGCGCGACAAAATCGTCAGCGCGAATTCTTCTGGAAGTTTTCAGAGCGTGCTATGACGAACTCGATGCGGTGAACCGTGTCGGTGGTATACCGGTTGATGACGGCGAGGTATCGCGGAGCCAGCGCTTGCAATTCCGATCTCCACCCTGCGTCGGTAACTTCTACGCGCAATATTCCACCCTCGAAACTCAACGGGCGCGTGCGCTCGGCGACGGCTGAACCGCAGACCACGGGCCACGCCATGAGGGGCGCTTCAGCGCGCGGCGCCTGACGAATCGAGTGCGCAACGATTTTTTCGAGTCCTGCTCCGGCCTGCTCCAAGTCGAGTGCCTCACGCATCGGGAGGGGTGGTCCAACCCCCGAAGCGAACTTTGATTTTAGCATTCCGGACTCATGGCGAGATGTGACGCCGGCGAGTTTACACGGGGAATTCGTGGCGCACGAATTCGAGCGCGGCCTCGCGCGAAGACAGGCGGCCTTCGAGTTGGGCATCCTCTACCGCGCCGAGGATTTCTCGAAATCTCGGCCCGGGCACATGACCCGCAGCGATCAGATCGTCTCCGGTCACGAGCGGTGCAGGACGCATTTTCTCCGGCGGAATCTCCGCGCGCTTCTGCGCGACGAACTCATACGTGCTCAAAATGCGATGGCTGGCCAGGCAGTCGGCGCGATGCAATGCAAGATGTTCATCGAAAGCGGGCATGCGAAGAAATTTCTTCAGTGTGGATTCGCTCATGCGGGTGGCGTCGCCGAAGCGCATGTGGTTGTCGATGAGAGCCAGAACCTGCGTCGTATCCTCGTTCGAGAAGCGCAGGCGCCGGCAGATTTCTTCTGCGATCTTCACGCCGACCTCAACATGGCCATCGAACCGTATGCGATCCGTTGCGCGGCGAAATGTCGCCGGCTTGCCGAGATCGTGCAGCAATGCTCCCCAGGCCAGCGCTGGCGGGCAAGGATCAGGAAGATGGTCCAGCAGCAACAGGGTGTGCACAAACACATCACCTTCCGGATGAAATTCCGGCGGCTGCTCAACTCCCTTCATCGCCGAGATCTCCGGGAGAACGTGCTTGAGCAGACCGCTCTCATCCAGGAGGAGAAAGGCGCGGCGGCCATGTCCCTCGGTCAACATGCGCGTCAGTTCATCGCGCACACGCTCCCGGGAAACAGCCTGGATTTCCGGCGCATGTTCCCGCATCGCAACAAATGTGGCAGGATCGATCGTGTATTGGAACCGGGCAGCGAAGCGCACCGCACGCAGCATGCGCAACTTGTCTTCAGCGAAGCGCCGCTCGGGGTCGCCGATGGTGCGGATGAGGCCGGCTTCCAGATCTTTTCGGCCGCCCACATAATCGAGCACTTCATTGCGGATCGGATCGAGCAGCATTCCGTTGATGGTGAAATCGCGGCGGGCCACATCCTCGGCGGGATCCTGGCTGAAGCGCACTTCGTCCGGATGGCGGCCGTCGGAATATCCGATGTCGCTGCGAAAGGTGGCCACTTCGACGACAGGAGATTGCGCAGAGCCTTCCGCGCGGAGGCTTGCCGCGTCCTTGTCTTCTGTCGATGTTCCCGGCATCGGAACAAGAACCACGCCGAACTGGGCGCCCACGGCATAAGTCTCGGGGAAAATGCTCATGACCTGGGCCGGCGTGGCGTTTGTGGCGACGTCGTAATCCTTCGGTGCGCGCTGCAGAAGAAGGTCGCGCACGCATCCCCCCACCAGGTAAGCTTGAAAGCCGCACTGGCGAATGGTCCGGACGATCGATGTGGCGAAGTCTTTCAAGATCGGTCCACTCTGTCTCCGAGTCTAATAATATAAGGACATGCCCGACGCTTACATTCTCGGGATCGAGAGCTCGTGCGACGAGACTGCTGCCGCCGTGGTGCGCTCCGGCGAGCAGGTGATTTCGAATGTCGTAGCATCGCAGATTGCCACGCATCGGCCCTATGGAGGAGTGGTGCCGGAACTGGCATCGCGCGAGCATTTGCGGGCCATCGTGCCGGTGGTGCGGCAAGCTTTAGCCGAAGCCGAGCACACCTACGAGTCGGTGGACGCCATCGCGGTCACTCGCGGGCCCGGGCTGGCCGGAGCGCTGCTGGTAGGCATCAGCTATGCCAAGGCATTGGGCTTCGCGCTCGACAAACCGCTGATCGCAGTCAATCATCTCGAAGGCCACATCCACGCTGTGCTTCTGGAAGAGCGTCAGAAGGGCAATCGCGAGCTGCAATTCCCGGTGCTGGCTCTGGTCGTTTCCGGAGGACACACGCATCTTTATCTCGCCGCGCAGAAAGGCGACTCGTGGACTTACGACAACATCGGCCACACTCGCGACGATGCCGCCGGCGAGGCCTTCGACAAAGTCGCCAAGCTTCTTGGGCTCGGATATCCGGGAGGGCCGGTGATTGATCGACTGGCTCCTTACGGCGACGCCCGAGCAGTGAAGTTCGCGCCGGCACAGATCAAGCATCGCGACCGCCGGGGAAGAAACGACGGCCGAGTTGTCGAAGCACACGACGAGAGTCCGCGCTTCGATTTTTCTTATAGCGGCATCAAGACGGCGATCCTGCGCTACGTCGAGGCCCACGATATGCAGAGCGCCATCGAAGCTCGGCGACGCATACTGGCCGATATTGCAAAACCGAAGCTGGAAGATTATCGCGCTGGTTGTGACAAGCTGACGCTCGACTTGGTGGCATCGTTCCAGCGGGCGATGGTGGAAGATCTGGTGGGAAAGACACTGGCTGCGGCACGCGCTTACGATGTTGCAACACTATTCGTTACTGGCGGAGTTGCCGCCAACCAGGAACTGCGCCAGACTTTCGAACGCGAAGGAGCCAAAGAAGGCTTCCCTGTTTTCTTTCCCTCGCGTCCACTCTCGACCGACAATGCGGCGATGATCGCAGCCGCGGCCTATCCCAAATTCCTGGCGAAGGATTTTGCCGCGATGGATTTTTCTGCGGAGGCAGGCCTGCGCTTGCGGTAAAAGGGCTGGCGGTAGAGATTGTACGAGGTTTTCAGGTGAGAAAGATTGCTGCTGGTTACTTCCCTGCGCCGTGAGCCATTGCTTTGCCCAACACCGCATCGAGCGCCTTGGCGAGCTGCGTGTCAATGTCGATGTCTTTGAAGATCACGAAGTCAGCGCGCTTTTCAGTCTCATCAAACCCGCTGGCCCGGCTGGCCACAATGATGATCGGAACCGTGGCCGTCCCCGGCTGATTCTTGAGTGCGGTGATCAACTCGCTTCCCGACATCATGGGCATCTGCATGTCGGTGAAGATCAGGTCTGCCGGCATGCGGGCAAGGACCTGCAAGGCCTCGGCGCCGTTGGTGGCGGGCTCAACGGCGAAGCCGCGCCGCTCCAGAAAGCGGCTGATCGTATACCGCATCAGCATGGAGTCATCGACGACTAGAGCCACTTTGGGCATAGAGAGACAAGGACCCTCGACACACGGCCCCCGGCCTGCACCATAACAAGCGTCACCGGTCCCAACAAGTTGAAACAGTGTGTTGGGATTACATTCGTCACCCAGCGAGGGGAGGCTCAGAGGTCTTCCTGGGTGCGCTCTTCGATATTCATGTCTTTGAATTCGCTGGATTCGAAGATCTCGCCGCACTCCTTGCACTCGACGAATTCCGATTCCTCGTCGCGGCTCACGATTTGCACGCGGGGATGCTTGCAGGGCTGCTGCGAGTTCACGTTCTGAGGAACAGAGGGCGACTTGGACGTCATAAATCCGGAATCGCCTCTCCGTCGAACCACTGCGAGAGGCCATTTCACGGCAATTTCCCGGTATTTTAGAACGGCGCCGCTGCTTGTCAAGTCCCCCGGCTCAACGTCTCCTGTGGATTTCCCCAGAGAGTGCTCGCGTCCGGACTCGGAACTCTCGAGGTTTCGAACCTCGATTGGACGGCCGAGTCTAAGCCATTCCCTTGCTTACACTTGCCGTTCCGGGCGGTTTCCGCCCCATTCCCTGCAGGGACTTGCCCGAAGGGCTGGAAGTAACGTAGAATGAATTACGACGGAAAAGGTCGGAGTTCAATCCGACGTAAATGGTCGGATTTAGAGAAGGTGCCGGGGTGCTCAAGCTCACCAAAAAAGCGGACTACGCGCTGATGGCGATGAAGCATCTTGCCGAGAATTTTGCTTCGGGGTCCCGCAGCGCCAAGGACGTGGCCGATGCCTACGGCATTCCGCCCGAGGCGCTGGCCAAGATCCTGCAACGCCTGGCGAAAGCAGGGCTGTTGCAGTCGCAGCACGGAATCAATGGTGGATACACTCTGGCGCGAGCGGCCCACACGATTTCAGCGTTTGAGGTAATTCAGGCGATCGATGGTCCGTTGTTTATAACGTCGTGCATCACGCAACGGGGCGAGTGCGATCAGACCGATCGTTGCAATATCCGCGAACCGTTGCGCAAAGTAAACGACAGCATCGAGGCAGTATTGAAGCGCATCAAGATTTCCCAGATGCGGGAAGAACCGGAAGAAACCGGGAGCGTGGCTCCCAAGACGGTGGAGTTGGTCACGATCAGCTGAGGCGTCGAGAACAATAATTCATCTAAAGAGTTTGGGTCAAGGCAGATTTAGAAAAAAGCAGGAGAGGCAATCCATGAGCACGGACGTAAAGATCCCCCAGGAGTTGACGCAGTCGCAGCACCCGGCACCCAGCGGTGTGAAGTTGCCGATTTATATGGACAACCATGCCACCACCCCGATGGATCCGCGGGTGCTGGAAGAGATGCTGCCTTATTTCATGGAGAAGTTCGGCAACTCCGCCAGCCGCAATCACTCCTTCGGATGGGTTGCCGAAGAAGGCGTGGAGACCGCGCGCGAGCGCATTGCCAAGCTGGTCGGCTCGACTACGAAAGAAATCATCTTCACTTCGGGCGCGACCGAGAGCGACAACCTCGCGATCAAGGGCGTGGCGGAGATGTACCGCGAGAAGGGCAACCACATCATCACCGCGGTCACAGAGCACAAGGCTGTGCTCGACACCTGCAAGCGCCTGGAAAAGTACGGCTACCGCGTGACTTATCTGCCGGTGCAAAAAGACGGTCTGATCGATCTCGACGACCTGAAGCGCGCCATGGACGACAAGACGATCCTGGTCTCGATCATGGCAGCGAACAATGAGATCGGCGTGCTGCAGCCCGTCACCGAGATTGGGAAGCTGTGTCGTGAGCGCGGCGTGATTTTCCATACGGACGCGACGCAGGCCGTGGGCAAGGTGCCGACCGACGTGAACAAGCAGAACATCGACGTGATGTCGATCTCCGGGCATAAAATGTACGGTCCCAAGGGGGTGGGCGCGCTATATGTGCGCCGCAAGAATCCGCGCGTGCAGGTTTCGGCCATTATCGATGGCGGCGGGCACGAGCGGGGCATGCGCTCCGGGACGTTGAACGTTCCGGGCATCGTCGGTCTGGGCAAGGCTTGCGCTCTTGCGCAGGAGGATTTACCGCAGGAGTCATGCCGGTTGGCGGGTCTGCGCAATCGTCTGCGCGATCGCATCATGAACCGGCTGGACGAGGCTTACATCAACGGTTCGATGGAGCATCGTCTTCCCGGCAACCTGAATATCAGCTTTGCCTATGTGGAAGGCGAGTCGCTGCTGATGGGGATCAACGACATCGCGGTTTCGAGCGGATCTGCCTGCACCTCTGCGACGCTGGAGCCATCTTATGTATTGAAGGCTCTGGGCACGGGCGACGACCTGGCGCACAGTTCGATTCGTTTCGGCATTGGCCGGTTCAACACCGAGGCCGAAGTCGATTATGTCGCCGATCGAGTCATCGAAACGGTAGAACGTCTCCGCGAGCTTTCTCCGCTCTATGAGATGGCGAAGGAAGGCATCAATCTGAAGGATGTGAAGTGGGCAGGAGAGTAAGGGCGCGGCATCAGCGGTGCGGCGAAGAATTTTAGAAGTCAACGAATTCAGGAGAAGCGAATGTCATACAGCGATAAAGTGATCGATCACTACAACCATCCTCGTAACGTCGGCTCGATGGACAAGGCCAGCCAGGACGTAGGCACCGGCCTGGTCGGGGCGCCGGAATGCGGCGACGTAATGAAGCTGCAGATCAAGGTCAACCCGGCGACCAATGTCATTGAGGACGCCAAGTTCAAGACGTTTGGCTGCGGTTCGGCCATCGCCTCGTCGTCGCTCGCCACCGAGTGGGTGAAGGGCAAGACAGTCGATGAAGCACTCGCCATCAAGAACATGGACATCGTGAAGGAGCTTTCGCTGCCTCCGGTGAAGATTCACTGTTCGGTGCTGGCAGAGGATGCGATCCGCGCGGCGATCGGGGACTGGAAGAAAAAGCAGGAGAGCGCGAAGCCGGTTGCTGCCGAAGCGAAATAGCTGTGAGGTTCGAGTCTCGAACTGCGAGCAGCTGGGGTTACTCGCAGCTCGAGACTTAAAACTCGCAGCTAGGATCGTATGACAACAGCAACCGACAATGCGACTACGGCGGCGACCGCGAAGGGAATCGCGGTAACCGAGAAGGCCATCGCCAAGATTCGCAGTGCGATGGCCAAGGAAGGCATCTCGCCCGAACAGGGCGGCTTGCGTCTTGGCGTTCAGGGTGGCGGATGCTCCGGGCTGAGTTACAACATCCGATTTGACACCCAGCCGCGCGAGCGGGACCGCATCTTCCAGTTCGACGACGTGCGGGTCTTCGTGGACCCGAAGTCGTTCATCTACCTGCATGGCATGACCCTGGACTATCAGGAAACGCTGATGCAACAGGGCTTCGTGTTCGTGAATCCGCAGGCGACGAAGTCGTGCGGTTGCGGGACTTCGTTCTCGGCCTGAGCCTTTGTGGCGCGGGTGCCCACGCCCGCGGAAGCTGGGTCCGCCACGTGTTCCGCACCTGCCCCGGTTCGCCACGCGCCTATCCGAGTCAAGTTGCAGGGTGTTTTGAGGAAATGGAATGACCAAATCTGCTCTAACCGCAATCAGCGCGAAGCCCCTGCCGGAGGAGACGCACTCCTGCTGGTCGTGCGGATCGATGCGAGCGGCGCATTTTTGCGAGTCCTGCGGCAAGGTTCAGCCTCCGGCCCCGGTCGACTACTTCACGTTTTTCGGACTGCTGCCCCAACTCGATCTCGATGTTCCGGCGCTGGAGAAAGCTTTCTACGAACTGAGCCGCCGGCTGCATCCTGATCTGAATGCGCGCGCCGGAAGTCTGGAGCAGGAGTGGAGCCTGGAGCAGAGCTCCCTGCTCAACGACGCCTACCGCACCCTGCGCGATCCCATCAAGCGTACGGAATATCTGCTGCATCTCGAAGGCGTGGAGCTGGAAGAACAATCGAAAAGCGCGACCGAGCAAGCGCGGGCCACCGGAGCCGTCAAGAAGCAGATCGTTCCTCCCGATCTGCTCGAAGAGGTATTCGAGCTGAACATGCAGCTCGAAGAACTCCGCATGAACGAGAAAATGGGGGAGGATGACGCGTCGCTGATCGCGGAGATCGGCAGGCAGAAACTGGCGCTGGAAGCCAAGCACGAGGCACTCCTCCAGGAGCTGCAGTCATACTGGAAGGTGTGGGACGCGCTGGTCGTTCGCAGCCAGTCCGGAAACCCGGCCACGTCGGAAGAACGGGCACAGATCACGGGAAAGATGGTGGACGTACTGAACCGCCGCAATTACATTCGCAATCTTGTCCGAGACGTGAATGCGGCGCTGGAAGAATGAACGGATTCTGGAATTTGGTATCACGCAATGAGTGCTGATCACATTGTCGGCATCGATCTAGGCACCACGAATTCACTGGTGGCTTTCATGCAGGGGGAGACGCCTGTTGTGATCCCCGGCGATGACGGCTCCAATCTCGTGCCGTCAGTGGTCGCACTCGAGGCAGACAATGAGCCCGTGATCGGGAACTCCGCCCGCAAGCATCTCATTGAAACGCCGGAGCGTGCGGTCTACTCGATCAAACGCCTCATGGGACGCGGCATCGACGATATTGGGGAAGAATTGAAATTCTTCCCTTTCCGCGTGGCGGAAGACCTGCAGCCGGGCGAAGTACTTCGCATCAAGCTGGGAGACAAGACCTTCACTCCGCCGGAAATTTCCGCGCTCATTCTGCGCCAGCTCAAGCGCAATGCCGAGCGCTACTTCAACGGGCCAGTCACGAAAGCCGTGATCACGGTGCCAGCCTATTTCAACGATGCGCAGCGGCAGGCCACCAAGGATGCCGGCCGCATCGCCGGGCTCGACGTGCTGCGACTGGTAAACGAGCCGACGGCGGCGTCGCTGGCTTATGGCCTCGATAAGAAGCAGAACGGAGTCGTTGCGGTTTACGATCTCGGCGGGGGCACGTTCGACATTTCGATTCTGAAGCTGCACGACGGCATCTTCGAAGTTGTCGCCACCAACGGCGACACGCACCTCGGTGGCGATGATATCGACAACCTGCTGATCACGATAGCACTCGACGATATTCGCGGCGACCTGGGACTTGACCTTCGACGCAACGCCGAAGCGGTGCAGGCCATTCGCAAGGCGGTGATCGAAGCCAAGATCTCGCTTTCCTCGCAGACCTCGGTCCAGCTCGATATTGAACTGCCGGGCGGCAAGCGCTACCAGCGCGAGATTTCTCGCGAACAGTTCGAGCAACTCATTCAGCCGATCATCGACCGCACGGTTGGTCCCTGCAAGCAGGCGATGAAGGATGCCGGCCTCAAGCCGGAGCAGATTGAGGAAGTGGTGCTGGTCGGGGGCTCGACGCGCATACCGAAAGTCCGCGCGCTCGTGAAAGAGCTTTTTCACCGCGAACCGCATACGGATTTGAATCCCGACGAAGTGGTCGCTCTCGGCGCGGCGGTTCAGGCGAATATTCTCGGGGGCGGCTCGGCGGCTACCGAAAATATGCTGCTGCTTGATGTGACCCCGCTTTCGCTCGGCATCGAAGTTGCCGGCGGCGTCACCGACAAGATTATTCTGCGCAATTCGACGATCCCTGCCTCGGCCACGCAGTTCTACACCACGCAGGTCGATGGCCAGGCGAATGTGGCGATTCACGTTCTGCAGGGCGAGCGCGAACTCGCGAAAGACTGCCGATCGCTGGCGCGCTTCGATCTGAAAGGCATTCCAGCCATGGCGGCCGGCATCCCGCGCGTTGAGGTGAAATTCCTGATCGACGCCAACGGCATTCTGCACGTTTCCGCACGCGAGCAGCGCAGCGGCAAGGAAGCCGATATCCAGGTTCAGCCCAGCTACGGACTGACGGACGAGCAGGTCGAGAACATGATCCTCGATTCCTTCGACAATGCGGAAGAAGACTTTCGCCGCCGGCAGGTGATTGAAGCGCGCAACGAGGCGGCAACGATTCTTGCGGCACTCGAAAAAGGCAAGAAGAGCGCGGCTTGGGGACAGCTCACCACCGACGAGAAAAAACAGATCGCAAAAATGGAGAAGGCGCTCGCCGCGGTGAATGCCGAGGACGATTACGCAGCGATCCGCAAAGCCATCGACACGCTGAATCAGGGGACCACGCGACTTGCCGAGTTGATGATGGACACCGCCGTTTCGGCGGCACTCAAGGGCAAGAATATGGACGAGACGGATCTGGGCGAAGGCCCGACGGCTCCGCATCCCATGGCGAAGGCAGAATTTGAGTAACGGTTGGTATTGTCATCCGGAGAGGGGTTCTTTTCCGCGAGCCCAGGTTTTTCGCTTCGCTCCGGATGACGATAGATTGCGAGAAGAAATGTCTGACGAAAAAACGCAAGGAGCAGGCACTTTGACCGAAGAAGCGCCCGGCGAAAACACGGTACAAGTCACCTTCCTGCCGGAAGGCAAGACGGTGCAGTTCGAGCACGGCGAACTGCCCTACGAAGATCACGGCAAGGAAGAATCGTTGCTCGACATCGCGCTGAATTTTGGCATCCCGCTCGACCATGCCTGCGGCGGCAATTGCGCCTGCACCACCTGTCACGTGTGGATCAAGGAGGGCGCCGAGAATCTCTCGGAAATGGATGACGACGAGGCCGACCGGTTGGACATGGCTGCCGATCTCCAGTTAAACTCGCGTCTCGGCTGCCAGGCGCAGATCGTGAAACCGGGGAAGGTGATCGTTGAGATTCCCGCCTGGAACCGCAATTACGTCTCCGAAGAGCACTGAGGAGGAGCACTGAGATGCCCAAGCAACTCACCTGGGATGACGCCGAGGATATCGGCATCCTGCTTTCGGAAGCCCATCCCGAGCTTGATCCGCTTGCCGTGCGCTTCACCGATCTGCATCGCTACGTCACCGAACTACCCAGCTTTGCCGGTGATCCGAAGGCCTCGAATGAAGGCAAGCTCGAGGCTATCCAGATGGCCTGGCACGACGAATTTCAAGACCGCACGCAAGCCTGATCTTTTCCCGCCGGATTTTCTGGAGACATTGCGCCGGTTCGCGTGCCAACCTTTTTACATTTTCGTGACAAATCGTGCCTGCCGCCGGCCTATGCTGCGATGAGGGCCCCTGAAGTTGGTTGGCCCTTCTCTCTCCAGCTAAATTGGAAAGGGCACGGCCACCCGCCGTGCCCTATTTTTTTCTGCAGCTTAGATTGTCTCGGTTCAGCCTGAATTGGAGAAGCGACGTTCTCCGTTAGTGAGTATTTCCGCCCTTCGGGCGGGGATTTTCAAGGCATTGGGGTCTTTCGATCCGATGGGAGGTCGGGCGGCGCAAGAACGAGTCCTCACGCCCCCGTTCATCGTCTCGATGAGCCCACCGAGCTATCCCTCGGCATGGCTGCGTCCCCGCAGTGCCCGCTTCCGTTTCGCCCGGCAGGATCATTGTAGCTCCGTTGCGCTATGCGGTTCTCAACTTCCAGGTTGCCGATGATCCGCTCGGAAGCTCGCATAAGCGTACTGGGCCGCACTGCCTGTCCGCCTCTATAGCTTAAAATAACGATCGTACCGATGGTGCTCACGCCCGTGGGCCAACACGTTCAGGGAGAGTTTCACGTATGAATCGGCGTATCGGCGGCCTGATCTTGATAGTAGTGTGGTACGTAGCGGGGTTCAGCATGGTACTTTCTCAATCCCAAATGCAAAACCAGGCGAGTCCAATCGCGACTGGCCTGGACAAAGAATTCCTGTCGGAATCCGCAACGGTCAATGGGACCACGCTTCACTACGTTCGCGGGGGTAAAGGGCCAGCCATCATCCTAATCCACGGGTTCCCACAAGACTGGTTCGAGTACCGTCCAATCATGCCCGCCCTGGCGAAACAATTCACTGTTGTTGCCGTCGATCTGCGCGGAATAGGCGGCTCAACTCCGGCATCGGATGGCTACGATGCAGCTAACATGGCGGAAGATATTCACCAACTGGTTTCGGTCCTCAAACTGGAGCACGTGTACATCGTCGGGCACGATATTGGCGGCCATGTAGCCTATGCGTTCGTTCGCCGCTTTCCTCAAATCACTCGCGGCGCCATGATCCTCGACACGCCCATTCCCGGAATCGAAGGATGGGAGGAGGTTCAAGGCGCCCCTTTCATGTGGCACATGCACTTTATGCAAGTTCCGGGACTCGCCGAGAAACTTGTGGACGGGCGACAGGAGGCCTACTTGGGATATTTCTTTCAATTTGGAAAATTCACAAAGGAAGAGATTGCCCATTACGTGAAGGCCTACGGCACTGACGCGCAGTTGCACGCAGTATTTGAAATGTACCGCGCGTTTACTGACAACGCGCAATTCAACGCAGCACAACGTGGGCCGATGCCCATCCCATTATTCTTCGGCACCGGTGATGGATCGCCGTTTGCCAAGCTGATCCCTAAGATTGCAGACGGTCTGCGGACCCATGGATGTACTCATGTCGAAACGGGCCTGATCCATGGCGCAGTGCATTATCTGGTAGAGGATCAACCGGATCAGGTCGCCGAGCTAATTGAGCGATACGCATCGGTGTCGCGCTGATTCCTTCTCCTTTTGTCAAAGCCCCAGCCGCCCTCGTGGATGGTCGGCAAACCGGAAATTATCCACTTTACGGCTATCCGACATCGAGGCCCGCTAGCCACTTCGCTCTTCGCACAGATTGCTGGCGGCGACTCTGACGCTGCTGTCTGGCGGCTTCCAGCTTGCGGTCGCGTCCCGCGTGGATTTCCTGCTGACGCCCCGCCAGCGCGTCCTTCGGTGTGATGTAGCCGGTGGCGCTGTTTAGGCGGACGTTGTTGTAATACTCCACGTAGCTCTCGATCAGACGCCGAGCGGCTTTCCATCTTCCAGCGACAGCGGCGTTCCCGGCCGAATGCACTCGCTTTTCGGGGACTTGTGCCAGCGGGAGAGAGTGGCGTCTGTGATGGGTGAACAACGCGTTTGTGATGAAGATTGGGAATGAACGGGTGGGGTTTCCGGGGCTGGTAGTGTCTTGGTTCCGCAGCCTTCGACGGGTCAATGAGTGTAATCGCCTTGATAACGCCAATTGAGAAATGGGGAGGATCCATTTGTGATCAGGGCTTCAGGTGATAACTCCGTGGGTCAACGGAACCGGCACCCGCCAGGCATTCTCGGGCGCGAACCAGTTCCGCGACCTGTCGAATGTGGCCGAGATCATGAAGCGCCCCCTCGGTTCAACACCTGGGCGAGCGTGATCTCGCCGAGTTCCCGGTGTAGCGCAACACGGTGACCTGGGCCGTCCGGCAGATTGCGGGAGAAATTCGATCTCGGTCGAGCTGATCTGCGAAGGCTTTTCATCAAACGCCGACGCTGGTCCATCGGGTCTTCCAGGTTACGACCCACCTGATGACGGTGTTGGAATCAGATAGCCTTGCAGAAATAGAGAAACGCCAGATCCCCCAGCTCCCTGCTTGCCATTAAAGTTGACATTGGGCACGGTTGTATATTGTATCCCGGTGGTTAAATGGAGCCCCATCACCGACTGGCCAGCCGGCCCCGATATCGCGCCCGCTATGGCAGCGACGTTAGTAGTGATGGTGCTCGAATTGCCTAACCAACATATTCCGTAACCACCAGGTGTCTCCCCGGCGAGGTAGCACTCCATGTCGGTTATGACTAACGTCTGACCCGTTGGGATGGCCGTAAATTGGGATTGAGTGTTTACGTTCCACCACGATTTGCAGGGGCTTGACGTTAGGCTCCCTATGCAAACGAGAGCTATCTGAGTGTTATTTTTTGCCCCCGTTGCCGATTGCGCCTTCACTGTCGGACCGTGCACAGACAAAAAAACCATGATCAAAAGCCCGAAGCCCAATGCAGGTAACGCTATTTTGCTGAACTGCTTCATGTTCGTTCTCCTTCTTTGGCTTAATCTCCCGTACGGCATCAAAAAACGGCCATGATCTTACCTTGTTTCGCCTGCTTGCATATAGAGTTTTTCTAAGGACTGAGCGACCGAATGGGGCAAACTGCGAGGTGTCAACCTATGGTGCAACTGACATGCGTTCCCGGAAGCGCAAGTACCAGTCCACCCCTCTGGGCGTTGGAGTTTTGCCTCCCCGCTTGACGGAATCTAGCGCACGGCTGTGCGGAATAATCTGCCTCGGATCGGGGCACCAGCCTCGTTGTGTTAGTTGCCGACACATCTCGATAGCACTAAAAATCGGTATTGCATTACGACAGTCATTGCAGTAGGCGCGTCAGGATGAGAGATAATCCCTCAGAGGCGCCGGGAAGAGAGCATGATCGTCTACAGTTCAATCGTGGGACACGTCAATGGCCCAGTCACCTGGCAAGAAGTCGCCGCTCTCGCAATCGTGCTTGTAGTGCTCTGCTACCGCAAGCGCCGATACAAGTATTAGTTACCTTGTCCCTCGTAGCAACCCGCAACAGTCGCAAAATCTGATAGCGTCAACCATGCAGTACAATTCGCGCACAAGAAAGAATTGTGACCACAAAAACCGTACTCTTAACTCATATTCGTCATTGTGATTTTGATTGCTGCTGTTTGGTGTCTTACGCGAAACCGACAAACAGATAGCCGCCCTTCTCAGCGTGGAATATTCTCAGTCTTGCAAGGCAGCGTCGATGGTCGCCCGATGTTTGCCACGATTGACATGGGACTGCGCAATTCGCCTGAGAGGCAAGCCCTTCCGTTTTTCTTCAGCATCTCCACTCCACTCGTCAACCCAACCAGCGATGGCCTGCCTCGTCCCCGGTCGGATGCATTCGCTTTTCAGAGATTTGTGCCAGCGGTCCAGTTTTCCGTTTGACTGCGGTAGTTAGGCGAGGTTCGAACGTGCGTCATGCCCGAGACGCGAATGAACTCCTTGAAGTCGCGAGCAATGAACTGCGGACCATTGTCGGAGATGATTCGCGGTTTCGCCTGCGGGTACTGTTCCTTGGTGCGTTCCAGAACTACTTCGACATCCGCTTCCCGCATCGACTCGCGCAAATCCCAATGCACGAGGAAGCGGCTGAACCCGTCCAGAATGCTGCACAAGTAATAGAACGTGCCGCACAGGTTGATGTAGGAAACGTCGATATGCCAGTGCTGGTGCGGCTGCAGCGGCTGCTTGAAACCGGTTCCCTTGCGCGATGGTTTGCTTTTCCACCGGGATAACAACTCCGCAGGACAAGGCCTTCACCCGGCGGGTTCGTTCAGCCGACTGGAACCGGAGCCGGCTCTTCAACATTCGCCTCGCGCAGGAACTTCGCCGCCTCTTCCGGAGGAGTGGGATTAATGTAGAAACCGGTGCCCCATTCGAATCCGGCCGTCTTGGTCAGCTTCGGCATGAACTCGATGTGCCAGTGATAGTGATCGTTAGTCGGATCCTGCACCGGCGAGCTGTGGATCACCAGATTGTAGGGTGGGTTGTCGAGAACGCGGTCCGCCCGGCTGAGCAAGTTCTTCAAGGCTCTTGCCAGATTCTCGAACATGTGCGACGACGAGTTCTCAAATGCCGATTCATGCTGCTTGGGCAGAATCCAGGTCTCAAATGGAAAGCGTGGAGCGTAGGGCGCGAGGGTGACAAAGTTTTCGTTCTCGGCCACGACGCGTACGCCACCGTCCATCTCCTGCCGGATGATGTCGCAGAATACGCAACGTTCCTTGTAGAGGAAATATTGCTTCGCGCCTTCCAGTTCCTGCGTCACATTAATGGGAAGAATCGGCAGAGCGATCAGTTGTGAGTGGGCGTGCTCGAGAGAGGCTCCTGCGGCTTCCCCGTGATTCTTGAAGATCAGGATGTATTTGAACCGCCGGTCTTTCTTCAAATCGAGGATGCGGTCGCGGAACGTCCAAAGAACATCTTCAATTCTCTTCGGAGCAAGCGTCGCCATGCTGGCATTGTGGTCGGGGGTTTCGATGATCACCTCATGCGCCCCGATGCCGTTCATGCGGTCGAACATGCCCTCAGCCTGACGGTTGAGGGTACCCTCGATACCGAGCGCCGGAAATTTGTTTGGCACAACGCGAACCGTCCATCCTGGCGTGTCGCGTTGCGGCGGCGGCCCGCCATTCGGATTGGGACGATACGCCTGGATCTCGGGAGGCGTCTTGCTCTCATTCCCATAGCAGAAGGGACAGAATCCCCCCTTGATCTTCATATTCTCGCGGACGAAATCGGTAGGGCGCTTAGCCCGGTCCGTTGAAATAATGACCCAGCGGCCAACAATCGGATCTTTTCTCAGCTCAGGCAATTACTGAATCCTTTCAGTGGGTTTGCGCAAACCTCGTATTCTACGCCGACAAGGACGCATTGCGAAACACTTCGATCTGAGGGCGGGATGAAAAACCACAATAGTATACGCTGACAATATCGATTCTCCACTGGCACGATGGTGGAAGCCGCCGCAGGTACTCTCGTGCCACCTCGGCCAGTTCCCGCCGCTTATGGCGATCGACGGCGGCCTCTGGCGGCTTCACGTCGCGCGATGTCCGCGTCTTAACCTCGATAAAACAAAGAACATCCGCGTCCCAGCCGATCAGGTCGATCTCCCCACGGGAGCGCGGAGTGCGGAAGTTGCGAGCCACGATCGAATATCCCAGCTTCCGTAAGTAGAAATACGCTTCTTCTTCACCCCATCTGCCAACGCGCTGGTGCCAAGGTCTCTGATCAACGGGCAAGAGCCATCGTCCAGCCCAATCCAACCCATGGATAATGCTTCGTGTAATACAGCCAGGGAGCATGGCGTCTAAGAATGAAGATAACGGGCAAGACGATGGCGCAGATGTGACATTGCGCACACTTTGAAACGAAAGAAGGGAGAATTTCCCGTCGGGGGAAGTGGGAAGAGCACCCGCGGAGGGTCCTCTGTCAGACAAAAAAAACAAGCCTGCGGACAAGAACCGCAGGCTCGGGTCGCCAGTCCTCCCCCGGAGGCAGCAACACAATCAAGACTCTTTTGCATGCGGAGCGCGCCCTCTCGCGCGCCCCGCATGTACTCCACGGTGACAGATCAACCGTGAAAACCCCGGCCAACATCGTCGCCCTACTGGCGCCCGCACACGGGGTGATACCAGAAACGACAGCCGTGCCGAAGTTCCCCTCGGCCAGACCAGCCCACTCTCTCCGAGGCCTGTGGGCGCCGTCAATTCACCCCTTCCGCACACCTAGTTCACGCACTAAGCCCTTCTATCCCAGACGGATACCAATAGTTATCACTCGGACAAAAGTGGGGGTGGCATGGCACGAGAGCGCGATTCTTATGTCTCGCCGCACGATGTTAGACTCCTGCGACAGGACGTTTGAGCGATGCAGTCCGCCCGACAACCCGACGCTGTGGTTCGCTTCGGAATTTTCGAGGCCGACCTACGCTCGGGCGAGCTGCGCAAGAATGGAATCAAGGTCAAGATTCAGGATCTTCCGTTCCGCGCCCTGAAGCTTTTGCTAAGCCATCCCAACGAAGTGCTCAGCCGCGAGCAGTTCCGTCAGGCGTTATGGCCCGAGGGCGTTTTTGTCGACTTCGACCACGGGATCAGCAGCGCCATCAATCGCTTGCGGGATGCGCTGGGAGATTCCGCCGACAATCCGGTATTCATTGAGACCGTAGAACGCCGCGGCTATCGCTGGATCGCTCCCACGCATGCTCCCGCGCCGGCGCCAGGCCCAAGATTGGTCAGCCCGGAAGCGGGGAGGACGTTGGGCACATTTCCCGCCTCAGCCCCGGCCAGCGCTTCGCGGCGATGGCGATGGTCCCTGGTTTTTCCGGCGGCGGCGCTGTTGCTGGCTGTCTGGAGTCTGTGGCCAAACTATCGCGCCGCACGAGCAGGCCCGGCGAAACGGCCGGCTCCGCCCAACCTATCGACCTCCGCCCGTCATGCCGCCGACACGGATGCCGAACAGTTCTACCTGAAGGGCCGCTTCTATTGGGAGAAGCGCACCCCTGACGGATTGAACAAAGCCGTGGATTACTTTACCC
>Ga0335078_10001446_pt1 | contig 35793 bp, 31 predicted proteins | sample Lox_Sample_32_FD_206711 | JGI IMG/M metagenome (GOLD analysis project Ga0335078, IMG submission 206711) | Soil microbial communities from Loxahatchee National Wildlife Refuge, Florida, United States - Lox_Sample_3.2 | ecosystem: Environmental > Terrestrial > Soil > Wetlands | place: USA...
TTGATCGCCATCGGGAACGCGTGCGGGTGCAGGCCGACCGCGGCCGCTCCCGCGGCGATCACCATCGACGAGCGCTGCTGCGGGCCTGGCGGCATCGGGAACGGGCCGCGGGGCGCGTGCCTTAGCACGATGTCGGGCATCGTCGTCACGTCGCCCTGCACGCCGATCAGCTTTTCCACCTCGTCGTAGTACGGCGCGATGTCGTGGTAGCCGAACGGCCAGTCGGCCATGTCGGCGCCAGGGACCGGCCCGAGAGCCGAGAGCTGCTCGAAGTCGATGTCCCAGAACCGCGGCACCTTCGCGTCCCAGTGCACCGTCCCGCCGCCGACGAGCTGGGGGAGGTCATCGACCGTGCCCGTGTACTGGACGGCCGAGGTGCCGGCCGGCCGCCAGGTGCGCGGGAACGCCAGCGGGTCGGGACCGGCGAAGTAGCGCACGTTCATCTTGAGGTCGTCGTTGGAGAACAGCGTCCCGATGGGCCCCTCGCCGGCCAGGTTGGTGAAGTAGTTGGGACCCTTCTCGAACATGACCACCTGCCATCCGGCCAGGGCCAGTTCCATGGCGGCGAACGACCCGCCAGCGCCGCTGCCGATGACGACTGCCTTGCGCATCGCCGCGCCGCTCAGAGGGCGCCGAGCAGCTTGAGCACGTCGGCCACGATGCCGGCGTCACCGACAGGATCGCGCCCGTCGGACCGCTCGACCTCGGCGCCGGCGTAGCCGAGCGGCTGGATGTCGCCGGGGTAACCGATGTCCTTCCACCCGGCCAGGCCGCGGTTGCCGCCGTACTCGGGGTTCGCGTACATGCCCTCGACCGTGTGCTCAAACAGCAGGGAAAGGAACGCGCTCATCTCTGACCTGGCGAGGATCTTGTCCTGCTCCGCCGGGGCGGTCCTGGTGAAGTCACCGCCCGCCAGCCTGTCCAGGGCGGCGATCCCGCTGGCGTACTGCCGTTGCCAGCCCGCGAGGCGCTTGCGCCATGCGATGCGGGAGATCGGGTCGGGCGCGATGAAGGACGCCATGCGGTCGGGTCCTGGCGCGTGCCTGTTGCTCCAGGGGCCGCCGGCGAAGATGGCGGGAGCCTGCGCGCCGTTCCCGCCGCCGCTCGCGCCGCTCGCGCCGAGCATGGCGTCGATGTAGCCGGTCACCCCGGCCTCCCTGGCACCAGGGTGGCCCGCCTCGGCGGGGTCGTCCTCGGGACCGGGGGCTATCCGGGCGGTCGCCGCCTCGACAACGGCAGCCTGACGGGCGGAGAAGAAGCGCGGCGACTGGCCGGAGCCGCCGGAGCCGCCGGAGCCGGCGGCCGTTGGCGTGCAGCCTGCCGACCCGAGAACGGTCGCCGCCGCCACCGCGGCGGGGATCCCGGTGATGACCGCGCGGCGCGGCGGGCCCTCCCAGCCGAGGCTGGCGATACCTGGCATCTAGCAAGTCTGACACGTCAGGTGAAAAACAGCAGCAATGACGCAAGCAGTGCCAAGGAGGGCGAACGGGGCCGGGGGTGCCGCGGCCGCTCGGCGTGCTCAGCGCGCCGGGTCGAGCAGCACCTTGACGGCGCCGGTGCGCCGCGAGTCCTTGAGCGTGCGGACCGCCTCGTCCCAGCGCGCGAGCGGGAAGCGGTGCGTGATGACCGGGGTCAGGTCCATGCCGCAGGAGATGAAGTCGAAGTAGTGCTCCATGGCGTGCTTGGCCACCCCGCCCACCTCCTCGACGCCGAACCCGTTCGAGCCGACGACGTGCAGCTCCTTGAAGTACAGCGGGGTCCACTCGAAGCGCCGCGGCGGCTCCACGCCGGAGACGACGAGCGTGCCGCCGGTCGTGAGCAGCCGGAGCGACGTCTCCACGGTCTCGACCGAGCCGATGGTGTCGTAGACGACGGCCGGGCCGTCCTGCAGCCAGTCCCGCCCGCTCCACGGGGTGAGCGGGGTGGCGCCGACGCGGCGCGCGACCTGCGCGACGAGTTCATCGGGCGCGGTAGACAGGACGGCGTGCGCGCCGAGGCGGGTGGCGAGCTCGGCCCGGGCGCCCGGGCGCGTCGCTGCCCATACCTCGCAGCCGGGGTACAGGTGCCGCAGCAGCGCGATGGCCGCGAACGCGAGCGTCCCCGAGCCGTACACCAGGACGGGCCGGCCGCCGGGCGGCGGGGCGAGCAGGACGGAGCGCAGCGAGACGCTGACCGGGTCGGCAAGCACGGCCGCCTCGTCGCGGACGCCGTCCGGGATGGCGAACAGCTGGGCGGCGTGCGCGGCGAAGCGCTCGGCGTGCGCCCCGGCGGCCGCCGCGCAGTTCCCGAGGTGGATCGAGGCGGGCAGGTTGCCGGAGCGGAAGTTGCGGCACCAGGGGTACCGGCCTTCCCTGCATGCCTCGCACGGCGGGCCGATGCCGCGGGGAACGCAGGACAGCCACGGGTTGAGCACGACCCGCTCACCGGTGTCAAGCCGCCGCCCCACGGCCTCGTGGCCGAGCACGTGCGGGAAGGACACGAGCGCGGTAAGCGGGTTGTCGCGCGAGCCGTTCAGCAGGATCTGCTTCACGTCGGAACCGCACAGGCCGGAGAAGGTCGTCTCGACGCGCACCCAGTCCCCGCTTGGCAGCGGCTGCTCCGCGACGTCCTCCACGCGGACGGGCGCAAGGCGGGAGACGAACGCCCGCCGGTTCACCCGGCCGCCGATGGCCGAGGCCGCCTCGCGCGCGAGGTTGTGCCGGAATACCAGCGCCTTCACGTGACCATTATGGATGCGGCCGGGGGAAGCGCCAGGCAGCCGAGCTGATTGTGGCTTTACACAGAAATAACCATCTTGAGTTGGTTGATGTCACAGTTTCTGGTCCTTATACTGCCGGTGCGGGTGGGTTCTCGTTCCGAGCCCGCGGTCGTACGAGGGAGACAGTGCCATGGAAATGACCGTGGAAATGACCGTGCTCGGGTACCCGGCGATCGGCGCGCGGGCAGAGCTTGAGAGGGCGACCGAGGCGTTCCTTGCGGGTCGGCAGACGCGGGCCGGCCTGACGGAAACCGCCGCCGCGCTGCGCCGGCAGGCATGGGAGACGTTGCGGGACGCCGGCCTGTCCGGCATACCGTCGAACACGTTCTCGCTGTACGACCGCGTGCTTGACGCCGCCGCGATGGTCAATGCCGTCCCCGGGCGGTTCGCGGGCCTTGACGGCCTCGACCGCTACTTCGCGATGGCACGCGGCGCCGCGGGGATCGCGCCGCTGGAGCTGGCTAACTGGTTCGACACGAACTGCCGCTACCTGGTGCCCGAGCTCGGGCCTGACTCGGACCTGCGGCTGGCCGACGTCAAGCCGGTCCTTGAGTACCTGCAGGCCCGCTCCTACGGCATCGAGACGCGGCCGGTCCTGCTCGGGCCGCTGTCGTTCCTGCTGCTTTCCCGGCCGGCCGAGCCGGGTTTCCAGCCGCTGACCCTGCTCGGCCCGCTGCTTGACGCGTACGCGAAGCTGCTCGAGAAGCTGCACGTGGTCGGGGCACAGTGGGTTCAGCTTGACGAGCCCGTGCTCGCCGCGGAACGGACGGACGCGGAGCTTGCGGCGCTGCGCCATGCCTACCAGCGGCTCGGGTCATCCTTCAGGCGGCCTGCGATGCTCGTCAGCACGTACTTCGGTGAGATAGGCGACGCGCTGCCTGTGCTGGCGGGCAGCCCGGTGGAGGCGATCGGCCTCGACTTCGTTGCCGGGCCCGGGAACCGGGAGGCGCTGGCCGCCATCGGCGGGATCGGCGTCAAGACCCTGGTCGCCGGGGTGGTCGACGGCCAGCACGCGGGGCACGCTGACCTGCCGGCCGCGCTGTCGCTGTGCGCTTCGCTGCTCGGCCTTGCCGGGAACCTGGTCGTGAGCACCTCCTGCCCGCTGCCGCACGTGCCGCTTGACCTGGCCGCGGAGAGGGTCGATGAGCTGGTGGCCCTCGGCAGCGCGCTCGCCGCGGACGCGTGCGTGGCCGGCATGCGCGCCGAGCTCATCGGCGTCGCGCTTACCGGGTGAGCGGGCCCGCCTGACCGCCGCGCAGCGGTTCAGTTTCGCAGGGTGCGACCGGGCAGCACGCCGTAGACGTCGCGGTAGTAGACGGCGAACCTGCTCGGGCTCGGGAAGCCCCACCGGTAGGCGATGCCCGTGACGGTCTGCTCCGTGGGATCGGCGGCGACGAGCTCCTGGTGGGCGTGGTCGAGGCGGACCCGGCGCAGGTAGGCCGTCGGGGTGGTGCCCATGTGCCGCTGGAAGGCATGCTGCACAGCGCGGATGGTGACGTGGGCTGCCTCGGCGATCTCGGCGACGGTGATGTCGCGGTGGGCGTTGTCGTCGATGAACGCAACGGCCCGGTGCAGGGTGGCCACGTGGCCGTCGTGCCGGTCCTCGATGGTTGGCTCGGTGAGCGCGTTGTTAGGGAACGTGGCCAGTGCCGTGGCGACAAGCAGCCGGGCCACGTTGGAGACGACCAGCTGGTGCCCGGCGGTATCGGGCAGGTCGCCCACGATGTCGCGGGCATAGGCGTAGGTGTGCCGCCACGTCCGTGCGGCCGCGGAGGAGATGGCCTCGTAGCCGGTGAACCGGACCGGGCGCTCGGTCCGGCCGGGCTCGGTGCCCGCGACCTGGCCGGGCAGGGCCGGATCGATGACAGCCTGCCGGTGCACACCGCCCCGTACCGTCGTGGTGCGGCAGTGCCCAGGCTGGGCGGCCAGGTACGCGCCGCCGTTGCTGTGCCAGTGCTCGGCACCGCCGGTGCGGAAGCCGACCGCTCCGTTGCTTACGTGGCCGAAGACCAGCTTGCCGACGGGGCCCACGTCGACGTCCAGGTCCGTGTCAAAGCTCGTCTGGTCCATGGTGACAGGGCCGATCCTGTCCTGGCGCAGGCGCATGCCGCCGCGGGCGCCGCGGAGGCGGACCGTGACGTCGCCGCGCAGGTCCGAGAGCAGCGCCAGCGTGGATTCCGTATCCACGGCCACGAGAACCCGCCGCGCTACGGCTCCCATGGACGCCAGCCTCGTTGCGGTGCGGCGTTGCCCTGGCCCGGCATGCGGCTCCCTCCAGGGGGCCGACGGCGCCTGCACTACGGTTATTCCGCGCGCGCCCAGCGTTCCCCCACTGCCACGTTACAGAGGAAACGGCCGGCATATATCGGTATGCGGTACTGCATCGTCGCGAGCCCGTGCCGCGAGCCCGTGCCGCGGCTCGGCTATGAGTCACGTGGGCGTCGCGGCTTGCGCGCAAGAGAAAGACGGCGCGCAGCGCCGGCCACTCGCGCGTCCTCGACGCTGTCATAGACGGACAGGATGCGGTTCACGCCAAGGATGGCCATCACGCGTGCCACGGTGGTGCCGGGTGTCACGGCAAATCGCAGCGTTGCCCCGCTGGAGCGGGCGCGGTTGTGGGCGGTGAGCAGCATCCGCATGCCCGCGCTGTCGCAGCACACGGTGCCCGTCATGTCCGCGATGACCAGCCCAGGAGCGCTGACGGCCGCCAGCAGTCCGGCCTCGGCCGCGTCGCAGCTGGCGAGGTCGATCTCACGGGGCAGTTGCGTGATACGGGCAGCGCCGACGTCCTCACCGGCCACAGAATCCCCCGTCTCCGACGGATGTGGTGCGCGGGCGCCGCCCGGCGCCCCGCCGGTTGCGTGCGGGCCCGCGCCGGACCAGCGTGCCATCGACGGAGAGGAGACCGAAACACCTGGAGCGAAGCCTTAAGGCGCCCGATGCACGCATAGCGAAGCCCGCGGTACGGCGCCGGCCTGCGGGCGTGCAACCGGGCACCGGGCGGTGGTTTGCCCCGGTGCGCGCAGGCAAGACGTACGGCGGTGATAGACCGTAAGAGGTCCGCGGCTACCCGGCGGACCGTCATCGTCGCCGCCGCGGCGAATATCCTGGTCGGCCTGGTCAAGCTGATCGCCGGGATCGCTGCTCGCGGCGTTCGGCATCTTCGTGGCCGGCGGCGGCTTCTCGGTCTTCGAGGGCGTCCTCGCGCTCACCCGCAGCCAGCAGGAGAGCCCGCTGATCGCCTACATCGCGCTTGCCGTCGCGTTCGTCGCCGAGGGAAGCTCACTCGCCCGTGCCTTCTGGCAGGTGCGCGGAGAGGCCAGGCGAGGCCACGAGGAGATCTTGCGGCACGTGGAGTACAGCCCCGACATCACCGTCAAGGTGGCACTGTTCGAGGACACGGCCGCCGTCGTCGGCCTGGTATTCGCGGCACTCGGCGTCGGGCTGCGCCAGTTGACCGGCGCGCCCGCCTGGGATGGCGGGGCATCCATCGCCATCGGCGTGCTGCTTTTCTTGGTGGCTGTCAAGCTCGGCATGGACAGCGGGGAACTGCTCATCGGCCGGGCGGCGAGCCCCGGCATGGAGCGGCTGATCCGCGAGGAGATCGAGTCGCGGCCCGGCGTGGCCGCCCTGCTCGAACTGCGCACCATGCACATCGGCCCGGACAGCCTCATTGTCGCGGCCCGGGTCGCCCTCGCCGATGAGATGGTGGCCAACCAGGCCGAGGACCTCGCCGACGAGATCGACAGCGCGCTCTCGGCAAGGCTCCCGGTGCAGCCGCACGTGTTCATCGACCCGACGCAGGCCGGCCCCGTGGGTTCACTTGAAACGGGTGAGGTGCGGCGCCCTGCCGCCCCGTAGCGTCGAAGGCGGCGATCCCGCCTGAACACACGGAGAGGAATTTGGCAATGACCGTCCCCACCCAGGTAACCGTGGACGAGGCCACGCGGCAGACGCTGTCCGGCCTGTCCCAGGGAGACACTGACCTTCTCGAGGAGGGCCTCAGGGCCCGCGAGCAGTGGCAGCAGAGCAGCGGACTCGACCCGCGCAGCTACGCGCTCGTCAAGGTCGCCGCGCTTGTCGCGCTCGACGCGCCGCCGGCCTCCTACCTCTGGCAAGTATCCAATGCCCTGGACTCCGGGGCCACGCCCAAGGAGATCGTCGGCGTGCTGCGCGCCATCGCGCCGCAGGTCGGCGGCCCTAAGTGCGTGGCGGCCGCACCGGAGATCATGGTGGCACTCGGGCTGTCGCTACCGGAGGAGTGACCGATGTCCTTCGTCCGCCGCCGGCCACTGCTGCGCGCCGCCGTGGTCGGCGGCGGCGCGTACATGGCAGGCAAGCACATGGCAGGCAAGCAAGCGGAACAGGACTACCAGGATTCCGAGCAGGATCAGCGCATCAGCTCCCTGGAACAGCAGCAGGCCACGGTACCTGCGCCGCGCGCGGCCGGGACGCCGTCGATGTCGGACCAGCTGAACCAGCTCGCGGAGCTGCGCAACCAGGGCGTGCTCAGCGACGACGAGTTTGCCGCGGCGAAGGCGAAGCTGCTCGGCGGCTGAGTGCCCGCCAGGCAGATCCCCGTGGCGGGCGGGGGCGGGGGACCAGGCGTCGATGCCTGGTCCCCCGCCGCCGTGGTTACTCGCCCGTCCTCACCCCGCCCGGGTGATCCGCCACAGCGACCGGGGTGGCCGGTTCCGCCATCCTGGCGGCAGGCACCCGCTGCCGTCCTGCCTGGTGCGGGTCGGCGGCCCTTGCCTCCGCGCCGACCCGCAGAAGGACGTCACCGACGGCATCGACCTCGCCGTGCCTGCGGCGGATGAGGTCGGCGATCAGCCCGGTCCAGCCGGTCTGGTGGAAGGCGCCGATGGCGGCGCCGTTATCGCCGTGGAAGTACTCGCTGAAGATCAGGTTGTCGTGCCAGGCCGGGTCGGCCTGCATCAGCTCGGTCCCGCCGAAGCAGGGCCGCCGCCCGTCCTGGCCGTTGGTGAAGATCGAGATGAGCCGGTCGGACAGGTCGGCGGCGATCTTGTCCAGGGTGAGCCGCTGGCCGGATCCGGTGGGGTACTCGATGGTGTAGTCATCGCCGAAGAACCGGTGGTACCGCTCGAGCACGGTGATCATCAGGTAGTTCAGCGGGAACCAGACCGGGCCGCGCCAGTTGGAGTTGCCGCCGAACATCGGCGTGGTCGACTCGGCGGGCTCGTAGCCGATGCTCGCCTGGACGCCCTCGACGTCGATCACGTAGGGGTTGTCCGCGTGGTAGGCGGACAGGGCGCGAAGGCCGTGCGGCGACAGGAACTCGCTCTCGTCGAACAGCTTGGCGAGCAGCCGCTCCAGGCGGTGCGGGCCTGCCAGGCTCAGCAGCAGCCGCCGCCCGCCGGGCTGCCCGCGGAGCACGCCGACCTCCCGCAGCTTGTCGCCGTCGAGGCCCTGGCGGTTGAGCAGGCCGGCGAACTGCTTGCCGGCCGTGAGCGAGTGCACCAGGTCGTCCTCCGTGATGACCACGGCCGCGAGCGCGGGGATGATGCCCACCATGGACCGGACCTTCACCGACGCCGCATAGCCGGACGGGGTGACCAGCCGGTCGTAGTAGAGCCCGTCGGCGTCGTCCCACAGGCCCTGGCGGTCCAGGGCGACGCGGATGGCGGCGAAGTGCTCGAGGAACTTCAGCACCAGGTCGGTGGCCGGCCGCTGCCCGGCACGGTTCAGCACGGTGGCGATGGAGGCCATGGCGATCGCGTAGGCGCCCATCCAGCCGGTGGCGTCCGACTGCTCGAGGATGCCGCCGACCGGCAGGTGCGAGCGGTCAAGCGGGCCGATGTTGTCAAGCCCGAGGAAGCCGGACTCAAACACGTTGTTGCCCTCGCTGTCCTCCCTGTTGATCCACCAGGCGAAGTTGACAAGCAGCTTGTCGAAGACCCGGCTGAGGAAGTCGATGTCGCGGCCACCGTCGATCGCGAACACCTCGAGCGCGGCCCACGCCTGCACCGGCGGGTTCACGTCGGAGAAGTCCCATTCGTAGGCGGGCAGCGCCCCGTTCGGGTGCTGGAACCACTCCCGGCACAGCAGGAGCAGCTGGTACTTGGCGAACCCGGGGTCGACGTGCGCCAGCGCCACGCAGTGGAAGGCCAGGTCCCAGGCGGCGTACCACGGGTACTCCCACTTGTCCGGCATCGACATGATGTCGAAGGCGTCGAAGTGCCGCCACCGCGCGTTGCGGCCGCCCTGGCGCTCCGGCGGGGGCGGTGGCTGGGCGGGGTCGCCGTCAAGCCAGCGCTTGACGTCGAAGTAGAACAGCTGCTTGCTCCACAGCAGCCCGGCGAACGCCTGGCGCATCACCATCGCCTCGTCCGCGCTCGCAGAATCGGGGGTGAGCTCCGCGTAGAACTCGTCGGCCTCGGCCCGCCGTGCCTCGATCACCTGGTCGAACGCGGTACCGAACGCCTCCGTTCCGTCGTCTCCCGGGGGGACGACCCCCCGTACCCCCCGATGCGCGCCCGATGGCTCCGCCATCGTATCGGGCGCGCCATCCGCCGCGGTGCGCAGCCGCAGCCGCAGCTCGGTCGTCTCGCCCGCGGGCACCGTGACCTGGTACCAGTACGCGCACTTGGTCCCTGTGCGTTCCGGGTTGACGGTCGGCGCCCCGCCAGTCACGTGGTCGTTGATGCCGTCCTTGGGGTAGGGCGTGACCGGATCCGATCCGAACAGCCGCCTGGTGTTGGTCTCGTTCTCGCAGAACAGGACCGTCGGCGCGGCACCGTCGCGGCCGGCGTCGGCGAGCAGTTCAAGCCGTCCGCGCAGCGGGTGCTCGATGGCGACGGATGAGTCGCCCGTGGCGGCCATGCCGGGCCTCTGCGCATCCGCGTCCCACGACCAGGTGTTACGGAACCAGCAGGTCGGCAGCACGTGCAGGGTGTCGCTGTCCGGGCCCGCGTTGGTCACCCTGACTCTCATCAGCAGGTCGTCGGGGCCGGCCTTGGCGTAGCAGACCTCGACGATCCAGTACCTGTTCTCCGCGAACGCCCCGGTGTCGATCAGCTCGTACTCCGGCTGGTACCGGTCACGCCCCTGGTTCACGTCGATCAGTTCCTGGTACGGGTACGCGGCTTGCGGGTAATGATACCGCCACGTATTCCAGGCGTGGCTCGGTACCGCGTCCAGGTACCACCAGTACTCCTTGACGTCCTCCCCGTGATTGCCCTGCGCGCCGGTCAGCCCGAAAGCGCGCTCCTTGAGTATCGGGTCGCGCCCGTTCCACAGCGCAAGCCCGAGGCACAGCCGCTGTTCCACGTCGCAGAACCCGGCCAGGCCGTCCTCGCCCCAGCGGTAAGCGCGCGACCGTGCGTGATCGTGCGGCAGGTAGTCCCATGCATCGCCGTCGGCGCTGTAGTCCTCCCGCACCGTCCCCCACTGCCGCTCGCTGACGTACGGTCCCCACTGGTACCAGTCACCGGACTGGCGCAGCCCGTCTTCCATCCTGCCGAACCCGGCCACCCGTTCCCGTTCAGTGCCCATCGCAGCCCCCTTCCGTTCGTTGTGCGGCGACGTTGCCTTCATAGCGCGGGTTGCCCGCCGGGGAGATCATCCTGGCCAGGTGAGGCACGCCGGCCGGCGCCGGTGCGAGGCTTGCAGGCATGAGCAACGCGGAAACCAGGCACGGCGCGCCGGCCGGCGAGTGGCCGGCCAGGCCGGTGATCTACGAGGTCAACACCGCGATCTGGCTCGCCGACCTGTCGCGGGCCGCCGGGCGGCGGGTGACGCTCGCCGATGTTCCCGCGGCCGCCTGGGACGCCGTGACACCGGACGGCGTCGACGCGGTGTGGCTGATGGGCGTATGGACACGTAGCCCGGCCGGCCTGGCGCTCGCGAACGCGAACGCGGCGCTGCAGGGCTCGTTCCGTTCCGTGCTGCCCGGCCTGCGGCCCGATGACGTGGCCGGGTCGCCGTACTGCGTGCGCCGGTACGTGGCCGACGCGTCGTTCGGCGGCCGGGAGGGGCTCGCCGCGGCGCGCGCCGCGCTGGCCGGGCGCGGTACCCGGCTGATACTTGACTACGTGCCCAACCACGTCGCGCCCGACCATCCCTGGGTGAGCAGCCACCCCGGGCTGTTCGTCAACGGCGACGAGTCCGACATCCGCGCGGCGCCGGCCGGCTGGCTGCGCGCCGGCGACCGCATCCTCGCCCACGGCCGCGACCCGTACTTCCCTGCCTGGCCCGACGTGGTGCAGCTGAACGCGTTCTCGCCCGCGATGCGCGCCGCGACCGCGCACACGCTTGGGGACATCGCCGGGCAGTGCGACGGGATCCGCTGCGACATGGCCATGCTGCTGACCAACCAGGTCTTCGCCAAGACCTGGGCCGGCCACGCCGGCCCGGAGCCAGCCGAGGAGTTCTGGCCGGCCGTCATCGCCGGGCTGCGCGAGGGGCACCCGCAGACCGTGCTCATCGCCGAGGCCTACTGGGACATGGAGTGGATACTCCAGCAGCAGGGCTTCGACTTCTGCTACGACAAGCGGCTGTACGACAGGATCGTCGGCGGCGACACCGCGGGCGTGCGCGATCACCTGCGGGCCGGCCTCGACTACCAGTCGCGGCTTGTCCGCTTCCTTGAGAATCACGACGAGCCGCGGGTCGCCGGCACGCTGCCCGGCGGCGCGGGGCGGGCCGCGGCGGTGGCGATCGCGACGCTGCCCGGCGCCACGCTGTGGCACGAGGGACAGTTCGAGGGCAGGCGGGTGCACCCGCCGGTATTCCTGTCCCGGCGGCCGGCCGAGCCGCCTGACACCGCGCTGGCCGGCTGGTACCACCGGCTGCTCGCGACCGTCGCTGGCCGGCACGTCCGATCGGGCACCTGGCGGCTGCTCGAGGCCGTCGGCTGGCCCGACAACGACTCCTGCCGCAACCTGCTCGCCTGGTCCTGGACCGGTGCGGGCGGCGACGGCCGGCATGTCGTCGTCGTCAACCTCTCCGGGCTGCCGTCCCAGGGACGTATCCCGCTCGGCTGGGCTGACCTGGCGGGGCACGGCTGGCGGCTGGCCGACCTGCTCAACGACCGCGTGTTCGAGCGGGAGGGTGACGAGCTTGCGGGCACCGGGCTGTACGTGGACCTGCCGCCCTGGGGATATCACCTGCTGAACCTGGAGTAACGAGGCGAGCCTGACCGTCCGGTCAGCGGCTGGCGGACCGGCGGATGAGGGCTAGGCGAGCCGCGGTACCGTTCCTCATCCGGTGCCGCGCCAGGTACTTGCCGACCTCCCAGAGCACGAGCAGGGCGATGGCAGGCACGAGCGCCCAGCCGAACTGGCGCAGGTTGATCTGGGTTGTCCCGAGCAGGCGGTTGAACACGTCCATCTGGGTGACGAGCACGGCGAGTACGAACTCACTGAGCATCGCCCGGTTCATCTGCTTGCTGTCGAACGTGGCGGTGGTCAGCGCGGTTGCGGACTCGCTGCGGCACTGCACCGCGGCCACGATCAGGCACAGCGCGAAGGAGGTGAACGCGATCGACTGCCCCACCGCGACGCTGCCGAATACGTGCTTGCCGACCTCGATCATGGACAGCAGGCCGATGGTGATCGCCAGCCCGGTGGCGCCCACCGTGACCAGCATCCCCGTGGTCAGCACCGACTGACCGCGGGGCCGCGGGCGCAGCGTCATCAGGCCCGGCGTTTCCTTGTCGAAGCCGAGCGCGAAGCCGAACGGCGCGTTGACGAAGAAGTGGATCCACAGCACCTGGGCGGGGGTGAACGGCTCGCCGGCGGCGACGTTGAACAGGGTGGCGCCGAGGAACGTCAGCACGAAGGCGACGAGGAGCACGAGCACGAAGCGGATGTACTTGGTCAGGTTGTCGTAGATCTCGCGGCCCCGCTCCACCGCGAAGACGATCGTGGCGAAGTTGTCGTCGGACAGGATCATCCGGCCCGCGTTCTTGGCCACCTCGGTGCCCGTGCCCATGGCGATCCCGATGTCGGCCGCCTTGATCGCGGGCGCGTCGTTGACGCCGTCGCCGGTCATGGCCACGACGTCGCCCTTCTTCTTGAGCGTGTCGGCGAGCAGCACCTTGTGCTCGGGTGCGACCCGGCCCACTACCCCGATGCCGTCGATGCGGGCCAGCCGCTCGGACTCCGGCAGCGCGGCGAAGTCCGCGCCGAGTATGGCCTCGCCGTCGATGCCGAGCTGCTTCGCGATCGCCGCCCCGGTGATCACGTCGTCGCCGGTCACCATGCGCACCCTGATGTGCGCCGCCTGAGCCTCGGCCACCGCGGCGGCGGCCTCGTCGCGCGCCGGGTCGACCATGCCGACCAGGCTGACCATCTGCAGGCCGGTGACGTAGCCGAGCAGGTCGCCATCCGGGTCGAAGCCGTCGGGGTCGAGGTCCCGCGTGGCCGCGGCCATCACCCGCTGGCCCGCGCCTTCCATCCGCTCCAGGTGCGCCTGGGCCCTGTCCCGCAGGTCGGCGTCCCACGGGATGCTCGTGCCGCCCGCCAGGGCGGTTGTCGCCCTGGCCATGACGGCCGGCGCCGCTCCCTTGACGAAGCACCGGACGACCTGCCGGCCGGCGCTGTTCACCGCGGAGTTGAAGGTGGCCATCAGCTTGTAGGCGGGATCGAACGGCAGCGTGGCAAGCCTGGGCAGCCGCTCCCTTGTTGCCTCGGTGTCGAGGCCGGCCTTGTGGCCGAGCACCAGCAGTGCGCCCTCGGTCGGGTCACCGACGACCTTGCCGTCCACCAGCTTGGCGTCGCTCGCGATCAGGTACGGCAGGACCGCGTCCTCGATGGTGTCGGTGGAGCCTGCCGTGTGCTGTACGTTGCCCTCGAGGCCGTACCCGGTGCCGGAGATCGTGTACCGGTCGACCGGGTCCACCAGTTCGACCGCGGTCATCTGGTTCATCGTCAGCGTGCCGGTCTTGTCGGAGTTGATCGCGGAGGTGAACCCGAGCGTCTCCACCGAGGGCAGGTCCTTCACGATCGCGTTTCGCTTGGCCAGGTCAACGCCGCCGAGGGAGAGGATCATCTGCGCCACCGTTGGCAGGGCCTCGGGTATGGCCGCGATCGCCAGCGAGACCGCGGCGGTGAACAGGTCGTCCCAGGCCCGGCCGCGGGCCCGGCCGAGCGCGAACATGACGACCATCGTCAGCCCGGCCGCCGCCGCGATCCACAGGGTGAGCCGGTTCATCTCGATGGTCAGCGGCGAGTCCTCGGCGGCCGTGGCGGACAGCATCCCGGAGATCTTGCCGAACTCGGTGCGGGCGCCGGTGCCTGTGACGATCATGGTGCCGCTGCCGTGCGTGACCGGCGTGTTCATGAACGCCATGTTGGCCTGGTCGCCGGGGCCAAGCTCCTCGCCGGGCAGCGCCTGCGTGCCCTTGGCCGCGGGCGTGCTCTCCCCGGTCAGCGCCGACTCGTCGATCTGCAGCGCGCTCGCCGTGATGATCCGGCCGTCGGCAGGCACCTCGTCCCCGGCGGCGATCAGCACCACGTCGCCTGTCACCACCTGCTCGGCGGGTACCACCAGCTCCGACCCGTCCCGCCGCACCCGGGCGGTCGCCTTCATCATCGACTTGAGGGCGTTCATCGCGCTTTCCGCCTTGCCCTCCTGGCGCATGCCGATCACCGCGTTCAGCATGGTCAGCACGATCAGCAGCACCCCGGTGCTCCACTCGCTGATCAGCAGCGACACCAGCGCCGCCGCGACCAGGATGATCTGCATGTAGCTGCGGTACTGCGCGAGGAACCGGCGCCAGCCCGGCTTCGGCTTCTCCTCGGGCAGCGCGTTGGGCCCGTTGTCCCTGAGCAGCCCGGCCGCCCGGGCCGCGCTCAGCCCGGTGGCCGGGTCCACGCCAAGCGCGGCGGCCACCGCATCCGGTGAGCGCGCGTACCAGCCGCCCGCTTTCGCCGGCTGGCCTTGCTCGGCGGATGCCGGCTGCGGTGCCTCATCCGGCGGTTCCTCATCCGGCGGTGCCTCATCCGGCACGGGTGACTCCGGCCTGCGGATAGGGCCGCGCTCCGCCCTGGCCAGGTGTGCTCTCGGGCCCGGTAGGAACGCCCCCAGCCTTGTCAACCAGATCCGTCATGACTTCACCCCTGACCGGTCGCCGACGGCGCGCGAGCGCCATGGCTCCCTCATTCGACATCACACATGGTGGGTTGCCGGTGACAGATTGTCCCCACCCCGCGTGGGTGATTCACCTGGGTTCCCTGCCCGGCCGGGTGGAGTCTTCCTCCTGGCACCTGAACAGCAACGGCAGGGCAAGCCGGCCGAGGCGGTGCATGACCCTCGGCCCGAGCGGTACGTCGTCAAGCGGGGGCTGGTAGTGCAGGAACGTGTAGCCGAGGCGCCTGGCGAGCAGCCCGTCGGTGGGGACCTGATCGCCGACCACGGCGCCCGGCAGGGGAAGGCCGCGGTAGGGCGCCGTGCGCAGCGGCTTCGCGGCGGAGGCGAGGTAGCTGACCTCGATGTCCCGGCCGGCTGACGGGATCACCGAGGGACGGCGCACCGAGTTGGTCGAGAAGACGAGCGCGCGCACCGTCGGCAGCGTGCTCACCTTCCCTGCGACCATCGCGACGCCCGAGTCGAGTGATTCCTGGGTGTTGTCCCACCAGGAAACCAGTGGCTCGACATCGAAGATGATCGTCCGCACCGACAGCTTCCCTGCCCGGTCGAGTACCTCGTCGAGTTCGCCGTGGCGTTCGTACCGGCTCCTCATCCGGAGTCCTGCCTCACCACTCGTGACGGCTGCGCGCCGCGTGCCTCCGGGGTCGCCACGGGCGGGCGGCCGTGTCCCTGGCCCGCCAGCCGCAGCAGCCTGACCCAGTCAAGCTCGGGCTTGGGCGCGGGGGCGCCGGGCCGCCCGCGCGGCACCCGCACGCGCAGCGCGCCGGGGCGCACCGCGCACCGCACAGGGACGGGCAGGGTCACCGCCTCGCCGTCGATGCCCACCGGCAGCCGCGGCGTGTCGGCGGTGACCGTGACTTCCCTGGCGGTAAGCACGCGCAGGCCGGCGGCGTTCCGGCCGCGGAGCAGGCCGGCCGCCTGGCGCGCGCTGCCCACGGTAACCGCGACCACGCCGAGCACGCCGCGATCCAGCCGGGCGCGCCGGCCGAGGCCGGCGATGTCGCCGGTCCCGTACGGGTTGTTGGCCACGAGCAGCGCCTGCGGCGCGCTGATCTCCGCGCCGTCCGCGTGCGCGGTCAGCCGCGGTCCGCGGTCCCCCTGGAGCAGGTCAGGTAGCAGGTCGAGCGTCGTGCGCAGCTTGTCGCCGCGGTAGGCGGGCGACTCGACAACCGCGGCGTAGGCGCCGAACGACGCGTTGTTGACGAAGGTGCGGCCGCCGATCACGCCGAGGTCGACCCGCAGCTCGACGGCATCGGAGAGCGCGCCGAGGCAGGCGGCCGGGTCGTCCCTGTCCAGTCCCAGGTCGAGCGCGAAGTGGTTACGGGTGCCCGCGGTGATGACCACGAACGGGAGGTCGTGCTCGGCCGCGATGCCGGCCACCAGGGCCTGGGTGCCGTCGCCGCCGGCCACGCCGAGCAGGTCAGCGCCCCGTGCGACGGCCGCGCGTGCCACCTCGGCGACGTCGGACTGCTCGTCAACGTCGAGCAGGAACACCTCGGCGCCAAGGTCCTCGGCCCTGCGCCGCAGGTCGAACGTGCCGACCTTGCCGCCGCCCGACCTGGGGTTCATGATCAGGAACGGGCGGCTGGCGGGCCGGGGCACCGGCCGCTCGGGCATTCGCCACGCCTCGCGGTCGTCGGCCAGGGCAGCGCGCGCGGTCACCCCCGCGAGCAGCCACCCTGCGGCCCCCGCCAGCGCCACCCACAACAGGGAGTGCAGCGCGTACACCACGACGACCGTGGCCGGCGCCGCCACGAACACCGCAAGCGACAGCCAGCGCAGCGCGCCGCGGCGGGACAGGAACAGGTAGGCCGCCGCCAGGCTCACCGCCGCCGCGGCCAGGCCCACGGCCAGCATCCCGAAGCTGCGCGCACCGGCCGCGGCCGCGACGACGCCCACCGCGGCGCCGGCCAGGGCGAAACTCAGCCGAGCGAGCCACGGCGTCCAGCGGGCTCCCGGGGAGGCGGCTTTCATTGCCATCAGCCAATGGTCATCTTTCACGCATCCCAGGACATCACCCTGACGAGGTGGTTGACGGGAGGCGACGGCGGGGTACTGGCAGTAAGTGTTCAGCGACTGTTCACCAACGATTAACTACTTGCGGATGATCTGCCATGCGTCACCGCCTACCGGTGCGAGAAGGATGTGACAGATATAGCCGCCGCTCAAGCGGATCGCCGGCCGCCGCGCACCGGGCTTGGCGGCATGACCGCTGACACAACGGTTCGCGGCGAGCCCGGTCAATTCTGGACGGTCGCCCTGCGGCGCCAGCCCGTCCGCCTCGTTGGCGGCGAGCCTGAGGGCGGGTACACCGACGCGTACGAGCTCATCTGCGGTGATTGCGGCGACAACCCGGAGCTGGATTACCTCGATGTCGCTCCGGAGGTCCAGCAGGTCCGCGGGCCGTACCCGCTGCCGGCCGGGGTGACCGCCTACGTGCGGCACGTGAAGCGGTACCACCCCTCGTGATGCCGTCGCCCGGGTGAACCGGGACCGCACCGGGCAGTAAGCGGACATAGGTACCCTAAGTCCCATGAATCACCCCGAGGGGATCACGCCACAGCACGCCGAGCGCCTGATCACGCTGCTCGGCATGATGGGTGATCTCGGCCGTGAAGGCCTGGCCTTCCTCGTCGGCCACATGGCATCGAAGGACATCGACCTCGCCATCGAGGCGTACGGCGCGCTGATGGGCAGCGAGGTGCCGCTGGAAGGCGCCTGAGAAGGTCCTTTACGCTGCCCGCGTGGTCGCCGTGCGCCACTTGCGCGGCAAAGCCTGCTTCTGCCAATTGCGTCCATCTAGTTCAATAAAACATCGATAAATAACGATGCTCTCAGCCGTTACCAATTCCTAACAAACTTTATAGGCAAGCGACCGAAATGGCCGTTATGATCACACGGTGCCGGGGAATAAACCGCGTCGCGAAGGACCGCGAAACCCCATAGCGAACATGCAGCACGGGCAGGCGAGCCATAGAGGAGCATCATGACCGAGCCGTCCGCGACCGCTCTTCCGGGGACCGCCGCCCCGGCCCCACCTGCCCGGCTGGAACCCGACGCGATCGGGGTGGCGCAGGACACCGTCATCGGCATGGCCACGTCCGCCCCTGCGGCGGTGGTGGGCATCACGCTCGCCTCGCTCGCCGCGACATCGAATTACGGCGGCGGCCCCGTTCTTCTCATCAGCGCGATCCCGATGCTGATCATCGCGAACGCCTACCGTCGGCTGAACATGTGGAACGCCAACAGCGGCGCGTCGTTCGAGTGGGTCGGCCGCTCGATCAACCCGTACCTGGGCTTCTTCACCGGATGGCTGATGATCGCCGGCTACGTGCTCGGCACGCTCAGCGGCGTCGAGGTGCTCGGGCCGTCGGTCATCGCCATCTTCAGCTCTTCCTCGACGGGCAGCGTCGCGGCCAACGTCGCCATCGCCACCGCCGTCGGCGTGCTCATGACGGTGATCGCGGTCGTCGGCATCAGGATCACCGCGCGCACCCAGGTCGCCATGGCGCTCGTCGAGTACACGATCCTCGTCGGCATGTCGGTCTGGGGCCTCGTCTACGTGCTCGGCCACCACGCGGGCACCGTCCCCGTCACGAGCGGCTGGTTCAGCCCGACAGGGATCGGCGGTAACGGCGACCTGGTGGGCGGTTTCCTCATCGCGGTGTTCGCCTACAGCGGCTGGGACGGGACCATCTACGTCAACGAGGAGGTCAAGCACCGGCGGGTCAACCCCGGCCGTGCGGCGCTCATCGCGGTCGCGCTGCTCGCCGTCATCTACACGCTGGCGCAGGTGGGCCTGCAGGGCGTGGTGTCATCGAAGAACCTCCAGGCCAACGGGGACGACCCGCTGGTGTACGTGGCGCAGTCACTGGGCGGCAGCGGCTGGGCCAAGGTCATGGCCCTGTCACTCGCGCTGTCCGTGATCGCGACCACGGGGACCGGCATCGTGGTCGGTGCCCGGATCGTCTACGGGATGGCGAGCTACCGCGCGCTGCCCGAGTTCCTCAGCAACGTGCCGCGCCGCTTCCACACGCCGGCCGCCGCGAGCCTGGTGTTCGGCTTTGTCGTGGTCGCGCTCGCCTGGGTCTATCTGATCGCCACCTCCGTGCAGAACGCGTTCACCTACGTGGTCGACCTCACCGGGCTGCTGTTCGCCATCTTCTACGTGCTCACCGCTCTCGCCGCCATCGTCTACTACCGGCGCCGCGTGTTCTCCGGCGTCTGGGACGCGCTGGTCCTCGGCCTGCTGCCGCTCGCGTCGGCCGGCTTCCTCGTCTGGATGGTCTACAAGTCGATGTCCCAGGCGCCGGCCGCGCAGAACTTCTCGATGCTTGGCATCGTCGTCGCCGGCCTGCTGCTGATGCTGGTCGCCCGGTTCGGGCTGAAGTCGTGGTTCTTCCAGATTCAGCGGGAGAGCGACCCGGGCCCGGTGCCGGCCACTAAGTAGCTTCCGCGAGCGACGCCGGTCAGCGGATGGCGCTGGCCGGCGTCGCCTGCCAGGTCGTCCACAGCGGCCGGTAGCCGTGACGGCTCCAGAAGGGCGCGGAGAGCGGGTTCAGCTGCTCGTAGTGCAGCAGCGTCACCGCCACGCCCGCCGCGTCGGCCTCGCGGTGGAATTCGGCTACCAGCCGGCCGCCGATGCCGCTGCCCCGCTCGGCCGGATGCACGAACATCAGCATGAGGTAGGCGGCGGGCGCCCGGCGGACCATGGGGGCGATCCAGCGCGCCGCCTCCGGCCGCTGCGCGGCGATCAGCGCGACGGCCTCACCGTCCCGCTCGGCAAGCCAGGCCCACGGCTCAGGCCCGGCAAGCAGGCCGGCCGCCTCCCTGCGCAGCGCCGCCAAGGTATCCGGCCGCTCGTTGACCGCGCCGAAGCGGGAATCGAACCTGATCACCTCGATCGCCAGCCTGGCGACGACGTCGGCATCGGGCAGCAAGGCGCGCCTGACGCGGAGCGAGCCGCCGAGGCCGCCGGTAGCGCCTGCCCGTAGCCCCGTGGTCGGCGGCTCTGCAGTCGGCGGCCCCGTGGTCGGCGACCGCGCGGCACGGCGGCGCGGCGGGATGCGCGCGGCGAGCACCTCAAGCGGGTCAAGCCCGTGCCGCAGCAGCGTCAAGACGCCGTCCGCGTCGCGGCTCGGCCAGACGACGATCGCCGCGGTGTCATCGTCGCCTGTTCCCCGCACCGCCGCCAGGTGGTCGCGCCACTGGGTGAGCAACTGCCCGAGACCGGCGGCGACGTCAGGGCCCGCGATCGTGGCGGAGAGCTGGAAGCGTCGCGCGGCACCCCAGGACAGGTCGAGGGACCCCGGCTCGGCCGCCCAGTGCTCGCACCGCCCCACGGCCGCCGCACCCGCCTGGTGACCGGTGCCTAGCGGCGCTCCGCAGTGCGGCGCCCCGGGCGGCGGCCACGGAAGCAGCGGGTCGATCCGCAGCAGGCGCCGCTCCGCCCGCGCGAAGACGCCGCTCGCCAGATCGGGAGCCGCCATCGCATGCCCTTCCTTCCGTGCGCCGGCCCCCGCCGCTCAGGCGCCGGCCCCGCCCCTGCTAGGCACCGGTGCCGATGATATTCGCGAGGCTGCTCCGCGCGGCCACGATCAGCGGGTCGAACGCGGGGAGGCTCTGCTCGCAGCGCTCGATGGTCTGCTTAAGCAGTTTGGCCGCGTCGGTGATGCGGCCCGCGCCGTAGTAGGCGTGTGCCAGGTTCACGCAAGCCGCCAGCGTGTCCGGGTGGTCGGGGCCGAGCGCCTTCACGTACTCGTCGCGCGTGCGCTCCGCGAGCCGCACCGCCGATGCCATCCTGCCCGCCGCGTGGTAAGCGGAGCCGAGGGCGCCGCGCGCGGCGATAGTGAGCAGGTGCTCCTGTCCGAGCACCCGCTCCCTGTCCGACACCACCCGCTCGAACTGCCCGACGGCGGCCTTGGCCTGGCCGGCGGCCAGGTACGCCTCGCCAAGCTTCTGGCGCACGGCGATGGTGTCGGCATGCCGCGGGTCCTGCATGCGCTCGCGGTCCGCCAGGGTGGCGCGGTAGAGCTCTATCGCGGCGGAGAACTCGCCCGCGGCGCGGTGCGCGGCGGCCAGGTCCTCGCGTGCGGACAGGGCCGGGAGGCTGTTCGCGCCGGACGATCGCTCGCCGCCCGCCGCGGCCCCGCCGAGTACGGCGGCCGCCTCGCCGAGCACGGCTACCGCCTCGCCGAACCGGCCCGCGCTCACCAGCGCGAGGCCGAGGCTCCTGGTGATGTCCAGCGTGTCCGGATGATCCGGGCCGAGCCTGGCCGCCCGGACCTGGCGGGCCCACTGCAGCAGCGAGATCGCGTCGGCCGCCCGCCCGGCCGCCAGGTAGGCGCGGGCCAGCCGCTCGTTGATCTCAAAGACCGCGGGATGGTCCTGGCCGAGGCACTGGCCGGCGGCGGCGGAGAGATCCCTCCAGTAGGAGACCGCCGGCCCGGTCAGCCGCGCGGCGTCCAGGCTGCGCCCGGCGCGCAGCAGCACCAGGTGGCAGCCTCCCTCCCACAGCGCGCGTCCCGCCGCACCGCGCAGGCTGTCGACGCACGAGCGCAGGCCACGGGACAGCCCGTCTTCCGTGTCCGTCGCGGGCCACGCCTCAAGCACCGCGTCCGCCGCGGCGAGCGCCGTGCCTGCTAGCATCCCGTCCGGCATGGCGGCCCGGACCGCCGCCTGGACCGGCCAGCTCATCCGCACCACCGGCGGTGTCCGCTCGCGGTCGACGGACAGCAGGCCCGAGGTTTCCAGCGCGGCAAGCCCGTCCACGGCCGGCTGGCCGCCGCGGCCGGCCGTCGCACCCGCGCAATACCGCCGCGCGGCGGCCGTGGTCAGGATGGTGCCCGGTGTGCCGTTGCCGTCAAGCAGCGCGGCGAGCACGAGTACCGACTGCGCGGTGCCCGGCGACAGCAGCTCGGCGTGGTCCATGGACAGCATCCAGCTGATCGCGGCCTCGGCGCCGCGCGTCGCTGCGGCCGCCTGGTCCCGCCTGCGCACGAAGTGCTCGCGGTACTCATGGCAGGTCAGTTCCGAGCTGGCGATCACCGCGCTGGCCTGTGCCAGCGCCAGCGGCTCGTTGCCGAGCTCCGCGACAAGGTCGATGGCGCCCTGCCGCTGGTCCAGGTCGGCGGTGAGCGTGCCGAGCAGGTAGCTGAGCGCCTCCCTGCGGCTGAACGGGCCGACGGGGATGAGCCGCGCGGGCCGCCCCGCGACCGTGGCCGGGTCCGCGGTGGTGATCAGCACCCGGCCGTTCGCCCCGCTCGGCCAGAGCCGCTTGTCGAGGTCGACGCCCGCGGTGAGGTCATCGAAGACCACCAGCCAGGGGCGGGTCGTGTCGCGCAGCCAGGCGATGAACCGCGCGGCGACGGATTCGGGATCGCCTCCCGTGACGACCCCCGTCCGCGCGGCAGCCTCCGCGTACCCGGAGAGCACCGACGCCCGGCTGGTGGCGGTCAGCCAGATCACCAGCTCGACCGCCGCGCCCTGCCAAAGGGACCGCGCGGCCGCCACGGCGAGCTGGGTCTTGCCGCTCGCGTCGTGCCAGGTCCGCCCGCCCGGACCGGACCGGTCAGGAACGAGCACCGTGGTGGAGCCGGGAAGGAGCGCGGCGTCAAGCGCCTGGCCGGTTTCCGGCCGCGGGACGTAGCCGACGGCGAGGGACGGCGCGGACGCGGTCCAGCCCGGCTGTGCCGGCTGTGCTTGCCCGTCTTCCGCGCGTCCGGTGGCAGGTGCTTGCGTGAGTACATGACTGTCCAAGGCCGCTCTCCCCTATGTCCTTGACCGGCTGACAGAAACGGAAATGGTCTCCACGAGCTTGATCAGCACCTGCTTCACCGAGGCGACGTCGCGCGCGTCGCACAGCACGACGGGGACGTCCGCGTCGAGGTCGAGCGCGGCCCGTACCTCGTCCGCCTCGTAGCGGGGCGCGGCGTCGAAGCAGTTGATGGCGACGACGAAGGGCAGCCGGAGTGCCTCGAAGTAGTTGACCGAGGGAAAGCAGTCACTCAGCCGCCTGACGTCGGCGAGCACGACGGCACCGAGCGCTCCGTAGGAGAGCTCGTCCCACATGAAGGAGAAGCGCTCCTGGCCGGGCAGTCCGAACAGGTACAGCGAGACGTTGAGTCCCAGGGTGATCCGCCCGAAGTCGAGCGCGACGGTGGTGGTGGTCTTGCCGTCGACGCCGGAAAGGTCGTCGAGCCCGACGCTCGCCGTCGTCAGCGTCTCCTCCGTGCGCAGCGGCCTGACCTCGCTGATCGCGCCGACGAGCGTGGTCTTGCCGGAGCCGAAGCCGCCGGCGATGAGGATCTTGTGTGCGGTGAACGGGCCGGAGCTGGCGGCCGGCCTGGCCGTCGCGGCATCCGGGCCGGCCGTCTCAGAGTGCGCGGAGGCCATTCAGAATCTCCTGGAGCACGTCGTGCTCTGTTCGCTGGCTGGCAGGTCGTTTGGGTGCCACGGCGACGGCTCCCTGCGCGGTCAGGTCGGCGAGCAGGACGCGCACCACGCCCACCGGCAGCCCGGTGTCTGCCGCGAGATCCGCCACGGTGACGTGGCCGCCGCACAGCGCGAGGATCGCGCGGTGCTCGGGGGTCTGCCGCATGCGGTCGTCTGCCGTCAGCGGTTGGCCGGTGGCGACGACCACGGTGACAAGGTCAAGCAGTTCGCCGTGCGCGGGCTCCGTCCTGCCGCCGGTCACGGCGTAGGGCCGCACCACGGGCCCGGAGCCTCTGGGGCGCCACCTGTCGCCAGGCGGCACGGTCACTGCACCCGGATCTCGGTCGCCGGGAACCGCGGCAGCGCCGCCAGGTGCGGTCGTGCGCGCTTGGCCAGCATCGCCATCTCGTAGGCCACCGTGCCCGCGTCGGCATCGGCCGGGCAGAGCGCGGCCAGGCAGCTGCCCTCACCCGCCGCGATGACGAAGAGGATGCCCTCCTCGAGTTCCACGATGGTCTGCCGCACCCCGCCGGCCTGGAAGCGGTCTCCCGTCCCGGCCGCCAGGCTCTGCATCGCCGCCGCCACGGCGGACAGGTGCTCGGCGTCCTCACGGGACAGGTCCTGGGACGCGGCGATCAGCAGGCCGTCTCTTGACAAGATCACCGCCCGGCGGAAATCAGCGAGCCGGCCGGAAAGGTCGTCGAGCAGCCAGGCGAGATCTCTCGCTGGGGTGCCGCCGTCTGCGGCGTTTGCGGCCATAAATCCTCACTCGGTGTGCTGTGCGGTGCCGTGGCGTCGTGACGCGCCGGGAGCTGCTCGGGGGCCATGAACTCGGAATCCGGCGCTTCGTTCTGCTGCCGGCTCCGTTGCCAGCTGGTCTGCAGCGAGGCCGCGAGGCTGCGCGCGGCCTCGGGCGCAGGACTGTCGACAGGGTCCTGCCTGGCCGCCGGGGCCTCGGCCAGGGGATCCGCCGAGTCGGCCTGCGGCTGGCCGCCCGGTCGTACCCGCCTGGGCAGGCCACGGGTCGTGGTGGCCGTCGCGGTACCCGAGGCGTCGGCCCGTGGCACCAGGCCGGCCTGGGGCGATCCGGTCGCCAGGCCTCCGCCGGCCAGGATGAGCACCTCCGGAGCCCGCAGGTCAAGCCGGGCGGTCCTGCCCTCGGCCGTGCCTGTGACCGGGTTCTCCGCCGCTCCCTGCCGCGATGCGGGCACCACGATGGCGTCAGGCAGCACCACGACCGCCTTGATGCCCCGGTAGGGGGAGGAGGTCAGCGAGGCATGGACGCCGTGCCTTGCCGCGAGCCTGCCCGCGACGAACAGGCCAAGCCGGTCGGCGTCGGCAAGGTCAAAGTCGGGAGGACTGGCGAGCTGCGCGTTGAGTGCAAGCAACTGGTCGGCAGGTATGCCGAGCCCGCGGTCTTCGACCTCGATGGCGAAGCCGTTGGCCACCCGCTCCGCGCGCACCTCGACGCGCGTGCTCGACGGTGAGAACAGGGTGGCGTTCTCGATGAGCTCGGCAAGCAGGTGGATCATGTCGGTCACCGCCGACGCGGCCACCGCCTCGTCGGAGTCGGAGACGACCGTGACACGGGTGTAGTCCTCGACCTCGGCGGCTGCGGCGCGCATCACGTCGATGACGGGCACCGGCCCGGCCCAGGAGCGCCCCGGCGTGATGCCGGACAGCACCGTCAGGCTCTCGGCGTGGCGGCGCATCCGGGTGGTGAGGTGGTCGAGCGTGAAGAGCTCAGCGAGTGCGGCGGGACTCGACGCCTGATGTTCAAGCGTGTCGATGATCCGCAACTGCCTGTGCAGCAGGGACTGGTTCCGCTTGCCCAGGCTGACCAGGATTTTCCTGAAGCCGCTGCGCAGGCTCGCCTCGGCGGTCGCGGCCGCCACCGCCGAGCGGTGCATGCGCGCGATGGCGTCGGCCGCGGCGGCGAGCTGGGTGACGGACGGCTCCGGCCTCCCCCAGGGCCACGGCGCGGTCGTCGTCATGCCCGCGGCCTGCTGCCCGTCGCGGAGGCCCGCCACCGTCCTGGGCAGCGCCTCGTCGGCCAGGTACGTGGCCGCCGTGGCGAGGCCGTCCATCTCGCGCGCCAGCCGCCGGGCGAACCTGCCCATCAGCACGGCGGCGGCGAGTACGACGACGATGCCGGCACCCGCGATGATTGCCGCGCCCGCAAGCGCGGGGCGGGCCTGTCCGGCGGACACGAGCCAGTGCCATCGGTGCCGGTAACCAATGAGCACCGCGGCCGTCGCCAGCCCCCAGAGGACCGCCAAGCACGCGACCGGCCCGATTAGACGAGTTCCGAAATAGAAGTTAATCGAATGTGTCGTCCGCGAGGCTGCCTGGCCGGGAGAGAGAGGAACGCCCATATAGTTTCTCCTGCGATTTCCGCCACACGGAACCTATTGAGTCAAAGGTTCGTCGAGCCGCCATTGCTACCGAGAGTACAGAATTGCCGCGATGCCGCGCCGGCCTGTTGCATGGGTGAATCGGGAATTTCGTCAATTTTCGGGCCGTGCCCGCCCCTGGCGCCACTCGCCGGCCCGCGCCGCCGGCCGGCCGGGGGCCGGCAGCCAGGTCGGCGATCAGGTGAGGCCGTCCAGAGTCGCGGCGGGAGACTTCGGCAAGCGCACTCGCCGCGCTGATGCCCGCATGTAACGTATGACACTACGGTTATGAAACCGTGACCAAGGGCGGGGAAACCTCGAAGGGGGAGACGTGCGACATCTCTACGGGACTGCCCTGGCGGTCGTCATGATCGCGGTCATGTTCTTCGCGGGCTCCTGGGGGTACCTGCGACTGCTCAAGTTCCCGGTCTCGCCAGGTCAGCAGGCCGCGCTGCCGGCCGACGGCGGCTCGCTGCTCTCGAACAGCTCCATGCTGCTCGCGCTTGCGGCGCTGCTTGGCACCGCGGTGCTCGCGGGCCTGCTCGCCATGCTTCCCCGGGTCTCGCCGCTCGCCGCCGGGCTGCCCGGCCTGCTGCTACTCGCGTGGACGGCGCTCTACCTGGTGAGCGTGCGGCGCGCGGTGACGTTCATCCCGCTGCGCGCGCACGCGTTCGGCGCCGGCTGGGAGGGGCTGCTTTTCAACGGGGTCCTCGGGGCAGCGGGAGCTGTGCTGGTCTTCCCGCTGTTCATGCCGTCCCGCTGGCGCGTGCCGCGGGAGCCGGAGGTGGCCGGGCCCGATGCGTCCGCCGGCGAGGTTGACGACTACCCGACGACGATCACAACGGACAACCGGAGCCGGCGGCGGCCGGAAGGGCAGCCCGCGCTTGTCGGCACCGTGCTGCCTGGTTTCGTCAGGCGGGTGGACACCACCCGCATCACCGGCGCCTCAAGGGCACTGCGCAACACGGGCTCCTTCCTGGTCGACACCGGCGCGGTGCCGCGTGCCACCGGGTCCTTCCACGGCGCCAGCGACACCAGCCTGCTCGGCAGGCCGTACGTGCCGTCCGAGGACCGGCCGTACCCGCCGCCTGGCCGGTAGCGAGGCAACGGATCGCAGCCGGGCGGAACCGTAGCCGTCCGGCCGTCCGAACGGCACCGGCTGCTAGCTCAGCTCCGCGCGCAGCTGGGCCGCCGCGGCCGTCATCGCGGCCATCTTGCCGTCCGCGCTCTCCCGCGGTATGTACTTCATCCCGCAGTCGGGCGCGAGCACGAGCCGCGAGGCCGGCACGTACGGCAGCGCACGCCGCACCCGGTCCGCGACAACCTCCGGCGTCTCGACCGCGGGGTCGGACAAGTCGATCACGCCGAGGATGATCGTCTTGCCGTCGAGCGCGGTCAGCACCGAGCAGTCAAGGCCGGACTGAGCGGTCTCGATGGAGATCTGCTCGACGTCGCACGCGGCGAGCTCGGGCAGGAACGAGTACCCGGCAGGCCGTTCGTGGATGATCGCGGCATAGCCGAAGCACAAGTGCAGCGCGGTGGTGCCGAGCCCGGTCACCCCGTCGAGCGCCCGGTTGATCACCTTGACCCCGTACTGCGCGGCCTCGGCCGGCCTGGCCTGCAGGTAGGGCTCGTCGAGCTGCACGACGTCGGCCCCGGCCGCGAACAGGTCCCTGATCTCCTCGTTCACCGCCTCGGCGTAGCCAAGGGCGAGCGCTTCCCGCGATCCGTAATGGTCGTCCTGCGCCTGCTGCGCCATGGTGAACGGTCCGGGCACGGTGATCTTGACCGTCCGTGACGTGTGCCCGCGCAGGAACTCCAGGTCGGGCACCTCGACCTGGTGCTTGCGGCGGATCGCGCCGGTCACCCGTGGCACCGGGTTAGGGTGCCCGCTGCGGTCGAGCGCGGTTCCCGGGTTATCGATGTCCACGCCGTCGAGCGCGGTGGCGAACCTGTTCGAGTAGCTCTCCCTGCGGATCTCGCCGTCGGTGATGATGTCGAGTCCCGCGTCCTCCTGCGCACGGATCGCGAGCAGCGTGGCGTCGGCCTGGGCCTGGTCGAGGAACTCGGGGGCAACGCGCCACAGCTCGCGAGCGCGGACCCGGGGCGGGAAGCGGCCGGCCAGCTTGGCACGGTCAATCAGCCAGTCGGGCTGCGGGTAGCTTCCAACCAATGACGTGGGCAGCATCATGGCATGCACGTTACGCCGGAAGATCGTCCGTTGTACACGGCCCCTGCCGGGAGGCACGGGACGCCACGAGCGCCACGGTCACGATGGAGATGACCGGCTGCACGGTGATCGCCGCCGCTTCCCCGTCCCTCTCGCGCGGCATGCCCGCGTCAGTGCGGGATACCGGAGATCTTGTCGCCCACCCGGCCGAGGGCCTCGCCGGCCCGCACCTGCGCGTTGCCCGCGCCGTCCGCTGCCGACTCGAGCCGGTCCGCCAGCCGGTACAGTGCGTAGAGCCCGTGCACGCCCGCCCAGCGTGCGGGCTCAGGCTCCCAGGTCCTGCTGCGGTACCCGACCCAGGGCAGGGCGGTCAGTTCTGACTTCTCGCCCGCCACCAGGTCGGCCAGGGTGCGCCCGGCGAGGTTGGCCGCGGCGACCCCCGTCCCTGTGTAGCCGCCCGCCCAGCCCATCCCGGACGCTGCGTGGTAGGTGACCGTCGCGCACCAGTCACGGGGCACCCCGAGCACGCCGCACCAGGCGTGCGCGATCCCCGTGTTCGCGGCGGCGGGGAACATCCGTCGCAGCACCCGGGTGAGCGCGTCCACCGTGGCCTGGTCGGTCGCCCCCAGGTGGTCGGTGGCGGAGGCGAACCGGTACGGGACGCCGCGCCCGCCGAGCGCGATCCTGCCGTCCGCGGTGCGCTGCGCGTACATGTAGGCGTGCGCCCCGTCGCCCAGCGTCTCGCACCCGTCCCAGCCGATCTCCTGCCACGCGGCCGGCGCGAGCGGCTCGGTCACCACCATGTGGCTGTTCATCGGCAGCAGTGCCCGCCGCAGCCCGGGCAGCGCCGCGGTGTATCCCTCGGTGCAGCGGAGCACGGAGCGTGCCCGCACGTCGCCGAACTTCGTCCGCGCGACGGCGACCGCAGCGGCACCGTGCGCCGAGACGGCCGGCTCGATCAGCGACGCCTGCGTCGCCTCGTAGATCTCCACACCGCGCCGCTCCGCCGCCGCGGCGAGCCCGGCCGCGAGCGCGGCCGGCTGGATCCGGGCGCTCGCGGGCGCGTACAGGCCGGCGAGGGCCCCCGCCACGTTGATCCGTGCGCGCGTCTCCTCGCGGGACAGGAACTGGTACACGTCGTCACCGTCGCCCCACTCCCGGTCCGCGGCGAGCCCGGCGCGCATCCTGGCGAGCTGTGAGGGCGTGGTGGCGACCGTCAGCCGGCCGCCCTTCACGAAGTCGCAGTCGATCGACTCGGCCGCGCAGACCCGGCTCACCTCGTCCACGGTGGACCGCAGCGCCTCCTCGAGCGCACTGACCCCGGCCGTGCCGCCCGCCGCCCGCGCGTAGCGGGCCCGCGACCCTGGCAGCTCCGCGGTTACCCAGCCGCCGTTGCGCCCGGAGGCGCCGTAGCCGGCGAACGCCGCCTCGAGCACCACGATCCGCGCGCCGGGGCGCAGCCCCGCGAGGTAGTACGCGGTCCACAGCCCGGTGTACCCGCCGCCGACGATGCACACGTCCGCCTCGAGCGGTCCGGGCAGCGATGGCCGCCGTGCGGGGAACCCGCCGCGCGCCTGCCACCAGTAGGAGACTTCGCCGTTACGCATGAGGCGACGGTACCCGATCGGGCAATGAGCAGGCAGAATCAGGTGCCGCCCAGGTGCCGCTGGGGTACGTAACGGATGAGCTGCGATGTTTTTCGACATGTCGCCTTGTGGTCTGCGATGGAAGGTACGGTCAAGTCATGCGACTGGGGGTACTGGACATCGGTTCGAACACCGTCCACATGCTGGTGGTTGACGCCTACCCAGGTGCACGTCCGCTGCCCGCCTTCTCGCATAAGGTCGAGCTTTCCCTCGCCGCCCATCTGGAGCACGGCAACACGCTGTCCAAGGTCGGCGAGAAGCGGCTGACCGAGGTGGTCGAGGAGGCGCTGCGCATCGCGGAGGACAAGGGAGTCGAGGACTTCCTCGCCTTCGCCACCTCGGCGGTGCGCGACGCCGGCAACGGCGACGACGTGCTCGCCCGCATACAGGACCGGACCGGCGCCACCATCCTGGTGCTTTCCGGCGAGAACGAGGCGAGGCTGACGTTCCTGGCCGCCAGGCGGTGGTTCGGCTGGTCCTCCGGGCGGCTGCTCGTGGTCGACATCGGCGGCGGGTCGCTTGAGATCGCCGTGGGGCAGGACGAGGAGCCCGAGGCCGTAATGTCGCTGCCGCTCGGTGCCGGGCGGCTGACCAGGGACTGGTTTACCGCGGACCCCCCGTCCTCCGATGAGGTCCGCGCCCTGCGCAGGCACGTGCGGGCGGAGGTCGCACGGATGGCCGGCGGGCTGCGCCGCGGCGGTGCCGTCGATCACGCGGTCGGCACGTCGAAGACCTTCAGGCAGCTCGCCAGGATCGCCGGGGCGGCGCCGTCGAACGAGGGCTTTTACGCGAAGCGGTTCCTGAAGCACGGCGACGTGAGCCTGTGGGCTGAGCGACTTGCCACGCTTGACCTGGCCGACCGCGCCAGGCTCCCGGGTGTGTCTGAGGGACGGGCGGTGCAGATGCCGGCCGGCGCCATCGTCGCGGACGCGGTGATGGACCTGATGGGGGTCAGCCAGCTGGAGATCTGCCCGTGGGCGCTGCGCGAGGGCGTCATACTCAAGCGCCTCGACGCGCTCGCCGACCCGAGCACGGGCCCTGGCATCAAGGCTGTCAGTTAACTGAGTTACCAACGTGCCGCCAGGTACGGATGAGAGCAAAATTCTCCCACCACCGCTGGCCAGACCATGATCATGAAGACTTTTTCGCGTCATCCCACCTAAAAGCCTTCACAACCACAAAAACATTCGTGATCATGGCGCTGCCAGTCGCTGCCAGTCGCTGCCAGTCGCTGCCAGTCGCTGCCAGTCGCTGCCAGTCGCTGCCAGTCGCTGCCAGTCGCTGGATAGCGCTTACCAGGTAGCCCGCAACTCCTCGCCAGTCCCGGCGGCCCCTCGAATCACGATTCTGGGCCCGGTGCCCGTGGGTCCCCGCGTCGGCCAGGCTCCTAACGCGGTGCATCTGACGGTGAACGTGAAACACGCACCCGTTCTGGCTGAAACCTCGAACCCTTAGCCAGAACGAGTGCGTGCCTGCGCCTGTTCACGGAAACTTCGGCCCCGACGTGAACGTGCCCGTGGGCTCGGCCGAAGGAACCGGGCGTGCCTTCGCGGGCTTGACCCAAGGAGACGGGTTTCGCCCGACATCGGGGGGTACGGGGGTTGCCCCCGGAAGATAACTGCAGTAGGCGGATGCCCTCGGTTGGCTCATCGGGGTCGATCAGGCCGCTGCCGCTGCCGCTGCCGCTGCCGCGGCCGGGGTCACGGCCGGGGTCGCGGTCACGGTCACGGTCACGGTCACGGTCGCTGAACAACTCGCCGAGCCCGCCGATCGGCGAGGTGCCGCCGGGTGCTTGCTGGCGGGGCCCGCCGTCCTGCGGACCGCCGAGGCGACCCGAGCCCGAGCTAAGGGGCGGCGCGGACGGGGCCGGGCCGGGCCGGGCCATCGGCCCGCGCGGGCCGTCGGACGGCGGCAGCAGGCCGGAGGCGGGCCCGTCGAGCGGGTCGAGTTGCGGCTCAGCGGCGGGCGTGCCGAGCCGCCCTGTCAGTCCTGGCCGGCCGGGCACGGCAGGCCGGCCGTCCTCGCCGCGCGGCGGCGCGACGGACCCGTTGGCGACCGTATCCGGTGCCGGCGGGGCCAGCCGTGCCAGTTCGTCGCTGTCCGGGCCGTCGTCTTCCTGGGCTGCCGCGGCCGCGTCGGCCGCTTCCGCCATGCTGACCGCCCTGCTCACCGACTGGTTGACCTCCTCCTCGAGCGACATGCGCGCGGCCTCCGCGGTGACGAGGCCCTGCACGCCGTCCAGGATGTCTGTCAGCCGCCGCACGGTCTCCGCGTGCCTGGTGCTGAGCAGGTTGAGCCGCCGCTCGGCACCGTCGTGGATCGCGGTCGCCCGTGCCGTGGCCTCGTCGAGCACCTTCTTCGCCTGCCCCTTGGCGTTGGCGATGGCGGCGTCCGCCTTCTTGCGGGTGTCGCTGGTGAGCCGGTCGGCCTCGGTACGCGCCGCGGTGCGGGTCTTGTCCGCCTCGTTGCGCGCGGCGGAAATGGTCCGTTCTGCCTGCTCCTGCGCGGCGGTGAGCATCCGCTCCGCCTGCTCGCGCGCCTCGGCGCGTACCCGGTCCGACTCCTGCTGCGCGTCCGACCGCTGCTTGGCGATGTCGTCGTCGGCCTTGTTCTTCTGGGCCTTCGCCTCGTCGTCCGCCAGCTTGAGTATCTGCGCGATCCGCTCGCTGACCTCCTCGTGCGCGGGCCTGCCGGAGAGCGCCTGCTGGCGCACGGTGGAAAGCTCGCGGCGCAGGTGCTCGGAATCGTCGAGGGCCCGGGCGAGCCGCTGCTCAAGCTCCCGGATGTCGTTGTTACGGCGCGCTACGAAGTCATCAACCTGGCGGCGGCTGTAGCCGCGCATCTGCATCTCGAACTCTTCGTGCAGAAGGTTCGGCAGGAGGTCACTGTTTTCATTCATGGCATCACGAGAATCTTGAGTCCTGAGAGGTCTGCGGGGACGATGTCCGGAGTCTAAACGGTGGCCGGACCTGATCGTGGGCCCACCCGGGTATCGGACAGGCTTGGCGGGCCGCCGGGGCGCGCGCCGTCCTCGCCGCTGACGGCCGGGCGGCGCGGTCAACCGCGACGTGGCCGCCTGACCCTCGTTGAGTTCGGCACGAACATGAGTTAGGGGAGAGTTACCCTGCAGACTCTTCCCCCGGGAGACCACCCTTCGCAACCCAAATGGTCGAGTGTCCCGTTATATCCTAGCTTGGCCTGTTATGGACGTGGCGAATTTTTAGTCCTGCGCCCAGAGTAATTACTGGGGTTGTAGCGAAACAGGCCATACCCTGGCACCACAGTGCCTAATCGCCTCGGAACCCGGGCGAATCTCCTGCTCAGAGGCGTGGCGCCGGGGCAATTCCTGACGTAAGCTGTAGTCGTTCAGTTACACTGAGATATATGGACATTCGATCAGCATGCGCGGTATACGTGGACATATGTGACTACTGAGGCTGTTGTCGCCCTGGCGAGTTCAGTTCCTCAAGTGAACAGATGCCCGATACCGGAACCGGAGGATTTCCGCCACCTGGTGGCGGAATCGTTACCGGCAAGCCGGGTAAAAGGTACACAAGGGTGGTCTGCGAATGGCCCCGATGGGTCATGCGGAGGAATGGTGTCGGGACGTAGCCTGAAGGGCGGAGCAAGGAGTCCCCGGTCAGCGAGTGCCCGGTCAGTGGAGGTGAGCACGATCCCCATGCAGGTTGACCTTCGTGTTCACGACGACGTGGCGCTGCGGGAGATCGAGCTCTACGCCGAGGTGCTCGCGACCGTCGCTGCGAGCGACGGGCCGCTCTCCAAGAGCGAGCTTGACGAGGCGCTCGGGATCCGGCGCCGCTGACCGTCGCGCCAGCCTAGGGATGCCGGTACATCGCGTCCGTTGACCAGCGGCTGAAGCCGAGCGCCGCGTACATCCTGATCGCGGCGGTGTTGTCCTCGTCCACGTACAGCAGCACCTCAGCGAGCCCGCGGTCCCGCAGGTGACGCAGGCCAGCAAGGGTCAGCGCGCGGCCGAGGCCGCCGCCCTGCTGGCCCGGGTCGACGCCGACCACGTAAACCTCGCCGAGCGGCGTGCCGCCCGTGCCGCCATCGGGATGCACCTTCGTCCAGTGGAACCCGGCAAGCCGTCCCTCGCGTTCGGCGAGGAAGAAGCCGTCCGGATCGAACCACGGCTCGGCCTCGCGCAGCAACAGGTCAGGCATGTCCCATGAGCCCTGCTCAGGGTGGCGGGCGAACGCGCGCCTGTTGACCGCAAGCCAGGCTTCCTCGTCGGCACCGGGACGGAAGGTGCGGATGGACACGCCGGCCGGCGCCGTCGCGGTGCCCGCGGGCACCGTGGCGAGGCCGGCAAGGGGCATCCGCATCTGCCACAGCGCGCGGAACCGGGTGTAGCCGGCGGCCTTGGCGAGCCCGACCGCGGCGGGCAGCTCGCCATGCGCCCAGAGCCGGACGCCGGCCCCTCCAGTGCCTGCGATCCCAGTGCCTGCGATCCCAGTGCCTGCGATCCCAGTGCCCGCGATCAGTGCAGAGCTGAGCGCCATGCCGAGACCGCGACCCCGGTGAGCCGGGTGGACGACGAGCTCGCCGCCAGCGTCACCGTCCTGTGCCTCGCTTGGCGCGTCCAGGTGCGCGTACCCCGCAAGCGTGCCGTCGGCCATGGTTAGCACGAGGTCGCGGGCCCGCGTGCCGCTGCCGTGCCTGACCTGGAGCAGGATGTCCTCGGACAGCGGCGCCACGCCGTCGGCGCTGGCCGCGGTCGCGGCGAGATCCTGAACACGCGCGCTAAGCGCCGCGGAGAGCGGCCCCTCGGTGATGACCGTGCCGGGCGGCGACGGCCAGCTCACCGATCCGCCGGGAGCGCGCTGTCCGGCGCGAGCAGCTCGACGCCGTCTCGGTCCTCGGGCGAGCCCTTCACAGGCACGAACCGGTAGCCGACGTTGCGCACGGTGCCGATGAGCGCCTCGTGCTCCGGGCCGAGCTTGGCGCGCAGCCGCCGGACATGCACGTCCACGGTCCTGGTGCCGCCGAAGTAGTCGTAGCCCCATACCTCCTGCAGCAGGTGTGCCCTGGTGAACACCCGGCCAGGGTGCTGCGCGAGGAACTTGAGCAGCTCGAACTCCTTGAAGGTGAGGTCAAGCACGCGGCCGCGCAGCCGGGCCGAGTAGGTCGCCTCGTCGATCGCCAGGTCGCCGGACCTGATCTCATCTGGGGCGTCCGCGGCCGCGCGCATGGCGCGACGCCCGGTAGCGAGGCGAAGTCGGGCCTCAACCTCTGCCGGGCCGGCTGTGTTCAAGATCACGTCGTCAGCGTTCCACTCCGCGCTGATCGCAGCAAGGCCGCCCTCGGTGACGATGGCGAGCATGGGGCAGTCAAGCCCGGTGGTGTGCAGCAGGCGGCAGATACTCTTGGCGTGGGCGAGATCGCGGCGGGCGTCGACCAGGATGACGTCGGCCGGCGGCGCCTCGACTAGCGCGGAGGGGTCGGCGGGCAGCACGCGGACGGAGTGCAGCAGCAGGCCGAGGGCCGGCAGGACCTCCGATGAAGGCTCGAGGACGCCGGTTATCAACAGCAACTCGCTCACGTGATGCCACCTCCGGTCACGGGCGGTCCACCCGTCCTTATCTGTATAAACACAAAGGGACCCGGGGGCAACATCGCCCAAGGTCCGTTGAAATGAGGATAACCGATATGGCCAGGGTGACCATCAGGTACTGGGCCGCTGCGAAGGACGCGGCGGGGTTGCCGGAAGAGCCCGTAGATGCCGTCACCCTGCGTGATGCGCTTAACACCGTCGTAGCGAGCAGGAAACCGGACAGCAGGCTGGCCGACGTCATCGCCCGGTCGTCCTTCCTGGTCAATGCCGATCCGGTGGGCCGTGCCGCGAAGGAGTCGATCGTGCTCGACGACGGTGCGGTGATCGAGGTACTGCCGCCCTTCGCGGGGGGCTGAGCCCCGCGCGTGGCGCCTGCGTGACCGGATGCTAACGGTGGGTCGCCTGCTCCGAGCCGTGAACGTAGTTATCCCGTGAGTAAACGTGATGAGCTTCACGCCGGTCCCGGCTAGTACCCATAGGAAACATTGACTACAAACGGTAACTGTTTGCCTTGATTTGGTTGCAATAAGGTACCTCGGCCCGGTATATCGGTTAACCGTGAGCACTGACCCCGGTTCGCCCGGGCAGCGAAATTCTCCGCCGCCGTTGAACCGGCCGGCCGATGCCAACGTTCTACGAGGTGTGCCGAGCACAGCATCGGCCAGCGGCGAACGCATGGCCGACGATGCCTTTATCCGGGCGCT